>LDZT01000007.1_pt1 | contig 61672 bp, 82 predicted proteins | sample 615521 | NCBI WGS metagenome assembly LDZT01 (sample SAMN03408292, study PRJNA278302) | terrestrial metagenome | isolation source: oil reservoir sample SB1 | place: USA: Alaska, North Slope, Schrader Bluff formation | collected 2011-09 | reverse complement strand
GGCGGCAATGCCTATCCCAGTACTTCCAAGCAATGTTGTTTTTGCCGCGGCAATGGCAGCATTAGCTGAAATGCCAACGCCAATAGTAAGTATTGGACCGACGATAATTATAGTAACGACTGCGCCTACAGCATCGGCTGACATGCCTGTACCGGAAATACTTTATGATTACGTTGTTATGGTAGACGCACCAGCGGCAGCAGCGGCTGAAATGCTCACTCCTGCAATTCCACATAATGTTATTTTTGCCGCAGTAGCGGCGGCAACAGCGGCAGCAGGTATGCCCACGAATGTCGGTGATTTGGACATCACGGTTGAAGCTGTAGCTGGTAATGCAAGTGCCAGCATGGTAGAGCCTAGAGTACTAGGAGCACTACCAGCAGTAAAGTTCACGCTGCATATCGCTAAAGAATATACGGAAACACTGCATATAGCAAAAGAATATACAAGCGTGCAGAGAACAGCTAAGGAGTATACGTTTACTCTTAAGGAAGTGAGCAACATCTAATGGCTATAAAGAGAATAAAGAAGAATGACGCAGGAGTAGTCCTGCGTTTTGTTATTAAAAACCAGGACAATGCGGTTGTTGACCTTGATGGCGCTACAGTTACTGTGGTGATCTCTGGTGGGAATACGGCCACGCGTTTGTCTAAAACATGCACTGTGGATTCCGCACCAAATGGAACGTGTCACTACACGCTGGTGGCTGCAGATACTACGGTTGCTGGTAAATATTTAATTGAGGTACTCGTCTACTATAGCACAACTAACACACAAACAACTTACGACCAGGGCGAGCTGGAAATTATGGAGGTGCTGTAATATGGCAAGCAACGACCCTATTGCAGTTAGAAGTTTTGCTAATAAGTATGGCTACGATGTGAATTGGGACCCTACAACTAGGAATATCTCACTAGGTAAAAAGGGTTTTGCACCAATGGTTCTTAACAAAGATGCATACACCAATACGACTGGTACAGCGTACATGTCACCGGAACAGATGCAGTCATTCTTCGCTGGACAAGCGGCCAATCCCACTCCTGCAACGGACGCATACTCAACTCAGTATAATGCAGTGTCTAAGATGGCTGATCCGCAACGTGCTAAACTTGCTGAGATACAAGCTGCAAAACAGGCTGCGTTGGACGCACGGTTAAAGGCAAGGACTGCTACTATGAATGAAGCTACACGCCAAGCACGGCTTAGTCTTGAGGCTAATAAGAAAGCTGATTGGAATAGAATGACTAAATCAGCACTTCATCGTGACCCTAATGGTGGTGGATTGGTTTCTTATGAGCAAAGGAAAGTTGCCGATACCTACGCGCCGCAGTTTGAGAATTTAGCAGCGTCTTCACTAGCTGATTTGGAGGCATTGGCCGCAGAGTTCGCTGGTTACGACCAGGACTTGCTGGCAACAGGTTTAACCAACGAGGGCAATTTAGAAGCCACGATTGCACAAAATGCTCTTGATCAATACAACAAGACTATAGAAGGAGAATCAGCTACTAGACAAGCCATTGCTGATGCGCTTCAACTATCACGTGAAAATGCAATAGCAGATGCATCCCTGACTGGAAAGTATAATGGCCAGGATACTTTGGACGCACTTTTAACTCGTGCACAAATTAATAGTTTAAATAGATCAAATCAATCAACAACAACTACTGGTCCAAGCGACGTTGACCTAGCGTACACCCAGGATATGAGAACATTCTTAAGTAATTTAGGTGGTATCGGTGACGCTAATTTAAACGACCAAGGTGTGGAAATAAATACCACAGCTAATTACGAAAGAAATCAGGCATGGAAAATGATAGCACAACAAAATGCTATCATAGACAACACGCCGTACTACTCCGACGCACAGAAGAAACAGATGAAAGCTGCATTAGCACAACAAATGAATGAACTTTATCCTTATGAGAAAGCTTCAACAGCGAGTAATAAGAACAGCAGTGGCATTCTAAGTGATTTTTTAAGTAAGAAGTTTCCTTTATATAATAATTCATCAAACAGTAGCTTAAACTTCGACGCATACCGTCAGTAGGGTGGTGATCAGTAATGGCTAACAAACGTAAGTTCACCGATTTACAGGACATAGCTGATATACTCACACAGTTAAATCCTATAAACGGCCCAGTAAATTATATTACTAAACGGCTACCCTGGTTTTCAAGCGATCAGGCTATTTCAGCACGTAAGGCTGCTTACGATAAAGTCAATAGTGGTCAGTCAAAAGGTAGTATATCCGACCGTGAACGTGGTATGGCACTTCGCTACGCTGTCGAAAATGCAAAAGACTTCAAATACCAGGATATACCACGTGATTTGCGTAAGTACTATGATTTGTCAAATGCACCAGACACAACTCTAGGAGGTACTGTTTACGACACGTTGCAAACAGCAAAAGATTTTGCATCAGCAGGACTACTTAGTGCTCCGCCAAAAGCAGTGCCTGAAACAGCTACACTTTCCAACATAGCGGGTGGTACACTCGGCGGTATTGCTGGTCTCCTGTTGCCTTGGGGCAAACTGGCAGGTACTGGTAAGTTGTTATCACGTATGGCGCGTGTAGGTGGCGCACTTGGTGGTGCTCATAGTACCAAAGAAATGCTTGAAGGTGGTACTGTCGGTGATGCTTTATCAGTAGGGATACCAATAGCTGCACTCGGTGGAGCTGGCGAAGCTGTAGCCCCTGCACTTGGCGCTATTGCGCGCCGTGTTGGACTCGATAAGTTAATTCCAAATGCACTTAAAAGGGGTAAAGAAGCCATTGCTTCACAAGAATCTGTCACTGCAGGGCCTACTGCAGAGGACATTCTACAATCAATGCAAAACTTTTCCAGACGTAATGCGCCACAGGAATACGCGGCTGGTATTGGGCAGAAACTGTCAGACGCTGCTGCTGAAAAGGTAAGCAGTGCACAGGCATTGCGTGATGAACTGTTTGGCAAATACAGCGATCTAATGAACCAGGCTGTTAAAGAGCGTAAGAATGTAGGTGAATACAGATTTTCTCCATCATCACGTGCCAGTGAGTTACCAACTATTGTAAATCCTGAAGGTGATGTTATACCTGCACAGGCGCTTGAGCAATCAGCAGAATCTGTTAGACCCCCACAGGTGTCGCAAGAAGCCACACCTCCTGAATTACTACCAGCAGTAGTGCCTACAGAGGATATTACCAAGATAGCGCACTTGAAAATGAATGCCGCACATGACTTGTTTAACAGCATGATGGATGAAGTGCGTGATGAAGCAGCAACACTGTGGAACGCGGCTGGACGCCCAACAAATAAGTTTGATGATTACGTACGTGCAATAGCTGAAAAACACGGCTATGATTACAACAAATTGAGCGAGTATGTGAACAAGACTTTACCAGGTCACGTGCAGGACATAGAGAATCTTTTCACTGCAGGTAACAACATAAAAATAGCCAACGCACCGTTAGCACGTACCAACGTGTTAAATGAGCTAATGCACTATGTGGCTGACACACCAAAACGTGTAGGTACTACACTCAGTGAGGGCGTACCTATTGGTGGGGAACAACAAGCTATAAAAGATTTGCTGGTACCAACTCCGAAAGTTGGTAATATTTCCGACATATTAAAATCGGCGTCAGTTCCACAGGTGCGCGGCGTTCAAAAAGCTGCTCCTGCAGCGGAGACAAAACTTGCGGAGTTACTTCCCAAACCAAAGAAAGTTACTGCAGCAAAACCTGTGGCGGCTGAAGCACCAACTGTTAACGCCAAAAAGCTTAATGGGATGCCACAGAAAGCTATTAAGAAAACACAGGACATAGCATACAAGAAAGTAAAACCAATCTATGATGTATTGACTGGCGGTGTAACGGATAAACCAGTCACACTTAAGAAATTACATGCCAAGATGAAAGAAATAAATCCTAAGTATAATGACGTTAAACAATTCCAAGCACTAATTAAAGAATTATTTGCTGTACCACATCCTAATATTGAACCATACGAGATAGCCAATAGTGCTGATACTTGGAAATTTAAGAATAAGTTAGGTGAAATGCTACATATTAATGGTTTCAAAATTAAGAAGGTGAAGTAATGAGCATTGAATCACTTAATAGAAGACTTAAAGCAATGGGTATGGACGCATTATACAAGGATAGCAGTACTGATGAAGATGAAGATTATCTTGATCAAGTAAATAAAGAGATCGCTAACAGCGAGTTGCGCTTAAATGCTGCAGGTGTTGAGATACCAGCGCCTGAAAAGCGCACCAACCTACTGCTTAAAGCAATGGATATACTTGACCGCCCTCGAAATGCAGTTGCTAATGCAATACAAGATTCACTTGACAATGAGAATGATTTTATGACTGGTCTACTTGAGGGGCTGTCTGGTAAAGAACATGTGTATGGTAGTGACTTTATTAAACCGACTGATATAAAAAACCCATTCTCCAGGGCAGTAGTTGGGTTTGGCATAGACGTAGCTATGGACCCACTAACCTATGTGGGCGCGCCCGTTGTTAAGGGTATAGCTAAAACAATGGGACGTGTGGCAGGAAGTACCATCGTCCGTGAGGGGCTTGGCGCACTGGATAAACACCTTGGTGTAATTTCTGGCGGTAAAAAACTCATAGATAAAATTGGTCCTTTACTTGATAATTCATATGCGAGTTATGGCGCAGCAGAAAATGCAGCACAACGTGACGCAGTAAGAGAAATGTCCGAATCGGCGCATGCCACATTCCGCGCTATTTATGGCGAGCAGATGGCTGCTGGAATGAAGATTAATGAAATGTTCAAGGATGTGCCGAAAGCTGCAAGAGAGGTTGTGCCGTACAGCATTGAAGCGCCAATACAAACCGCACGGCGTTTAGCCAAGTTAAAGCCTGAAGATTTGGAGGCTTCAGTACGACAATCTTTCGGCGCTGATTTTGATAAAATTCACAGCAGTATGTCCAGTAGCATCTACAACGACAAAGCTGTGAAAGATATAGTGCGCAACTTGAAACGTAAGGGCGAATATAAACTAGCCAAGAAAGTACCTACAATGGACCCACAAGATTTGGCTGGTATGATCGATCAGAAGATGCACAATAAACTCACCAAGTACTCTAACCGCCGCGCGATGATTGATATGGCGCAGTCAGCAAGTGTAGTTGATATTAAAGGGCAGCAAGACATTATGCAGCGTGCACTCGCTTCTGGCGCTTCCATGACAGATATTAACAAAGCAGCGCAACTTGCAAAGGACCAGTTAATGACCAGTGGAATGGCAGACCTGAGTGCTGGGGTCAAGTTCGATCCTGTACCGAATTACATTTATCATATTTACGATGATCCCCAAGAAAAAATTCGCTCGGTTATGACTGAGTGGAGTATTGCACAAGCTGCAAAGAGAGCGGGACTTTCACCAAAGGGCGGATTCCAGTATCGCCGTATGATTCCTACGTTAGAAGAAGCTGAGAAAATGGGGCTTCACCCAATCAAGGACATCGCAGTAATTGCTGGTGTACGTGAAATGGAGGGTGTAAAGGTTAGGCTGCTTAGAGATATGTTTAAAACTTTGAGCAAGCAGGATACACAGGTCGTTATGGATGCTGCCGAGCACGCAAAATTGTTAAGAGCTGCTAGAGATGCGGGAGATGCTGAACAGGCAAAACGCTTAACACAATGGCGAGGTATTCAGTCAGCGTATTTCCCAAACGATAAAGTTGTTCACCCTGATATAGCGCGGTCAATTGAACGTGCAATGGACATCTACGTAACCACAGGTGGCGCACGTGAGTTTATGGATGGGTTTAATAAAGTGCAGAACATGTGGAAATCAATAGTAACCTCTGTGGTTCCTTCGTTCCACATGCGGAATTTGTCAGGTAACTTCTTCAATAATTATCTGGCAGGTATTACCAATCCAGCTTACTACGCATCGGCACTACGAATTATGGAAGGCTCAGACGCACCATTTAAGATAGGCAACACCATGCTTAATGGGCAGGAGTTGTATGATGACTTCGTTAGACACGGACTTGTGGGGTTTGGATTCTTCCGTGGTGAGTCAAAGTCAGGCATGGTTGAAATGATGGAAGACATCATGGAAGGTATGGATAAACCAAGTGGATTATTAAAAGCTGCGGCTAAAGGCACACCAATAAGACATCCATTCAAGTTTGGGCGTTCCACAGGTAATGCTATTGAGACTTGGAGCAAGCTGGCCCACTACATTGGTAAGAGGGCACAGGGACTTAGCCCAATGGATGCTGCTGAGAGCGTGCGAAAATACTTGTTTGATTATGGAGACATCACGCCGTTTGAGAAAGCTATACGAACATTCATACCCTTTTATACATTTACTAGGAAGAATATTCCATTACAATTGGAGACGCTGTTTAAGAATCCAGCCAAGTACACACGAATTAAACACGCGCTTGATGAGGCGCAACAAGCATCTGGTATAGACGACACACCGGATTGGCTTAAGGAAGATTTGGCTATACCTATTGGCACGGACGACGAAGGCTATGAAAAATACCTGCGTCTTGATTTGCCAGCTACACAGTTGGGGATGCTCACTAATCCAACGGATTTATTGGGTATGGTATCACCACTAGTTAAGACTCCCTTCGAGTTGGTAATGAATAAAACTATTGGCGGCAAAGAAATAGAATCATATCCTGGCGCACGTGGTAGGTATTATTTACCATTTATTCCTGGCCAGAAATCTGGAGAACCTTACCAATTACCAGCTACCGCTGACTACGCAATCCAGCAAACTGGTGGAGCTGGGCGTGAGATTGCAGAACTGCTCACACGTCTAGCTGGGCAAACATCTGGCGCTACAGGTGGAGACGCATCACTTGGTAGAAGTGTGGCTGATACACTGTTCAACACGTCCAGCGCACCAGATGTAGCTACTGGGAGTAAAGTGCCGCCCACACTACGGCAAGTACCTGTGGTTGGATCATTCTTCTACAGGTCGGACCCGCGCAGACAATTACTGCTTGAGGCTATTAACAGACGCCGCCAACTGCAGGAGAAAATGCGTTACGCCAGAGACGTGCAGGGTACGACCATACCAACTGTTAGAGAGATAGAACAGAGGGGGTACTAACCTTGGCTGATTGGGAAGCAATTAAAAGAAAGTTAAGTGAGAATGCCGACACAATCACGGGTGTCGGCCTTCCTCTTGTTGCGGGGCTTTTGACCAAACGAGAAATGGGTGACGTGAGGAAGTTGATTGATAGCATAGGCAAGGTGTCTAGTGAAAACGGGAATAGTTTCGCTAGTTTAGCAAGGAGAAAGTTAAGTTCCATAACATTAGATGATATTGATCGTGTTTATAATGCTATGAAACAGCGCACTAAACAGAATGAGACTACTTTCAATAGTTTAAATAAAGATTTAGATAACTATTTATCTGGCGGTTTCCGGACTAAAATTGAACTCCCTACAAGTGAATTTTATAATCCATCATTGCGCAAAAATTCTAAGTACGTTGTTAATATACTAAATGCGCTGCCTAAAGAAGCGGTCAGTACCCCTAACGAAATTAGGTTAGTCACACAAGCTAGTGATCCATATGCGTCATTACATCCTGGTACAAATGCCTATGCTAATTGGTCGAATAACTCCGTAACATTAGTGCATCCTAACACATTTGCTTATAAGAATGATTCCCCCCGCATCATAGCACATGAATTAATGCACACAATCGCCAACAATAATCCTCAAGCGTACTATGATATATTGGACTATCTCTACGGTGTGGAAAGATGGCCTATACATAATAACTCTGGTTATCCTGACTATCACCCAACACACGTGGAAATATTAAAAAGATTCCCGTCGTATGAAGATATACGCGAGTATTATCGTAACGGAATTGGTAGTGGCATCGACCACACGTTGTGGGAGAATAGACCACAATTATCATACCCGAAGTCGTGGGAACGAGGTAGTTGGGAAGGCGGGGGCATACCCTATGCACTTGCTGGGGGCCCAATAGAATCATTAGCTGAGGGTGGTGCGTGGGCACTGTTAAAAGAAGGCAATCTCAAGAAATTCTTAGACCTTTACTCTACTGAGCTTAATGCTTCACCGGAACGTATGAGTGCTATGAAACGCGTATTACAATCAGCAAATGTTTTGTAGATAATGTGACTGATATGCGCTTCTTAGAAAAAGCTGAAATGCTTTAAATAAACTACAAAGGAGGGACTCACCAAATTGAACTTCGATAACTTATCATGCTTTAAAGTTGCATTTGCAACTGCTGGTGGTGCACTAATTGGCTATCTAGGTGGGTGGGACAAAGCTTTACAATCACTGCTACTCTTTATTGTTGTTGATTACATCACAGGAGTTGCTGCAGCATGGTACACCAAACAACTCAGCAGCGAGATTGGTATGCGGGGTATTGTTAAGAAGGTTTGTTTCTTCATTCCAGTAGGTATCTGCTACTACTTTGATCAAGAACTTGGACAAGACTACCTTCGCAGTATGGCTATAATGGGCTACACAATTAATGAATTAGTTAGCATTATTGAAAATTTAGACAAAATGAATGTGTGGATTCCTGAGTTTATAAGAAAAGCACTTGCGCAGCGCAAGGCATTATTCGAGAAAAAAGAGGGTGACATTGATGCCTGATATGCGGTTCGTACACCTTGGACATATTGAGGTACAGGCCGCGCCAATGATCATATGCTATAGCTGTGGTATGCCTATTCAAGATTACAAAGGTGTCCACTGCTACTCGAACCAGAGTACAAATCCACTGTACGCGTTTTTATGTGAAATGTGTGATGATTTATTCTGCAAAGAGGAGGACCCTCCAAATGATTGTAGTTCTTGATCCAGGACATGCTGGTTGCGAGTCCGGCGCTGTGGGACCAACTAAGACCAAAGAGGCTGACATTGCTGTACAAATTGCAAAACGTGTGGAAGGGTACCTAAAACCTGTATGCAACGTAGTACTCACACGTAGAAGCACAACATCACAGGGGTTAACTACGTCACAGGATTTGCGTGCGCGCTGTATTGTTAGTAACAAAGCTGGTGCAACATGCTTTATTTCAATTCATTGCAACGCATTCAGCAATCCTTCTGCACACGGCACGGAAACACTGTACTACAGCGCTGCTGGAAAGCGTTTATCAGAAGGAATCCAAAACCGATTATTTTCTTCTGTCGCACTAACCAACCGCGGTGTGAAGCGCAGAACCGATCTGTACGTTCTGCGTAATACCAACGCTGTGGCATCACTTGTGGAAGTGGCATTTATTAGCAACCCACAAGAGGAAGCATTGCTAAAGACAGCCGACTTCCAGAACAGGGCTGCATGGGCAATAGCAAGCGGTATTGCTTCATATCTAGGACTGAGTTTAACGGGGTGATTGCTATGGAACGCCCACGAACTGGGAGAAACTCGCACTAATAAAAGAATATCACAGAATAAGTAAAAAGCCCTGGTACATCAGGGCTTTATTTTATTTCCGAAAATTAAGGAGACGAGACGTTGAAGATACATCACGTTGAATTATCTGAGGAATTGGAATATATTTACTTGGTAGGAATTAGTGATTTACATATTGGTGATCCACTGTTTGATACTAAATATTTTTTAACATACCGAAGGTGGATCGAAAGTACGCCAAACTGCTACGTAATTTTGAATGGTGATTTACTGAACACCGCTATTAAAAATTCTGTTAGTGATGTCTACGGCGAGACGCTTACACCACAAAAACAATTAGATGTAGCCACTAAATTACTGCTGCCAATTAAAGACCGCATACTCACGGCTAATGATGGCAACCATGAACGGCGAATTTATAAAGAGGTGGGCTTGAATTTATCTGCAATATTAGCTGATAAGTTGGGGTGCCATTACTCAGGTGATGAAGCGTACTTGAAGATAACTCTCGGTAAGGGTTCAAATGGTAAGCGCATAGCTTACACGGTTTATGCTACACATGGCTGGAGTTCAGCGCGCACGACAGGCAGCAAGATGAATACGCTGGAAAGTCTTGGCAATATCGTACTGGCTAATATTTACTTCATCAGCCACACCCACACTCCGCTTGTTCACAAGCGCCCATTCTTTATACCCGACATTTACAATAATAATCTAATTGAAGTGGAACAGAATTTTATAAACACAAACGCTTTTATGTTCCGTGGAGGATACGCCGCGGCGAAGGGATACCCACATTCGTGTAAAACTGTGCCAAGGCTGCTATTAGGTGGTCGTGAAAAGAAAATTGAAGTAACCTTCTAAAAAACGCTTTCGAGGTTCGCAAATATCAAGAGATTTTATAGTGGTTGGTGTGATACCATGCCGAAAATAGCGCAACGCAACTGGATTTGACCTGTGACGTTACATCTAAGATAGCATTATATGCGCCGTTATGGTTGCTGCTAATATGACAAACAGTACTGCAGCCGCTGTTATCTTCTGGCTTTTGTTGTACTCCAGCCATTTTTCACGCGTAAGGTACGTCTGTGCATACAATCCACCAGCAACTAAACCTATAATGTATAATTTATCCAACTGTGTAGCCTCCTGAAATACAAAATTCCCCAAACACACATATCGTAACATAGCAGAATATGTATGTCCAGGGAATTTCTTAACTAAAATCCTTTGGTCTTCTTCCAATCTTAGATTCGTTAATTCCATTTGGTTTTCTAATTGTAGAAGACGACGCACTTTCAACGAAAGGTTTTCTATTTCACAATGGTTAGCTTGATGTAGCTGTGTACATTTTACATAAAGGCTCACTAATCAGCAATGGGTTTATCGGTAACTCTGGTGCATTCAGCTAATATGGGTGTCTTTTTTAATATAATGTGGCATTAAGCTGCTTCAATACCACCGTGTATGATTCCAAGTTTTGCCTCAGCATACGACGGTGCAACTTCCAGACCTTTCAGCGTGCGCCACGCCACATAGAGATCAATCAAGAATAACTTCACCATGTATCGCAGGGCCATCTTGTGCCTGTGGATAGGTGTAGTGTCCTTGTAGACTGCGTGATTCTCCAACCTATGCTTGTAGTCGTAGTATGTTTTAGCATAATCACTACCAGTCTTCAAGAACGATGGTCCTAAAACACCTAACAGTTTGGTCTTCAAGAATGGGTTAAATGTTATGGAGGACTTTTCATCCGTGACACCCTTCTTGTTTGTGTATTGCACCTTCACCAAGTGGTCCTTGTACTTCCCACGTCCGCGGCCATCAGGTGCAACATCAAGGCCAGCGTACTTGTGGAAACTAGAAGCGTATCTGGCTTTATAAGGATCAAACTCTGATATGATCACTGCAGCCATTAATGGGCCACACCCGCGCACGCCCTTCAAGAAATCTTCCCATATATCAAACTGCTCAACTTCAAAAGCTATTGTCTTACTCAATTCATGTTCTGCATCAAGCAAGCTGTGATACATATGTGTTAACTCATACTCAAATGGCCTAGTAATAACACCTTCATGCGTGCGGAAATATCTGGCAAGATTGCGCGCTGTGGGATTGGCTACTGCACCAGTAATCTGTGCATACTCCACAGTAATACTTCTTAATAGCTCCTTCCCTTCAGTGGTGAGTGACTCATCTAACTTTGTCCCTGGCTTCTGCCCCATTGTGCTATACAAGTTGGCTACTAATCTATTGCCAACCATTATCCTCATTTTTTGTGCATCATAAAAACTTCTTACCGCTGTTCTCAGACCATTTACATTATCCATAATATTCTCCTTTTGTTTTTATTTTTGATTCGCTAATCGTAAATGAGTTTATTTTTCCTGCGGGCACGTTATCATATATAGGATTTCTAAGTACAAGTGGCACACTCTTGCATACTGAGTTACTATCTAAATATGGTACACCATCAACATCTAACAGTCAGTCATTTCGCCCCAGCTCTTACCATATTTTGCGTCTGCTTTAAAAGGCACATAACCATCAAGTACATCTCGTTCCATTTCATTTCGACATGCTAAAGCAATCTCACCAGTATCCTCTTTAGTTTCTACTAATATCGAATCATGCACCGTTAATAACATTCTCGTATCTCCAAGTTCACCAACTTTAATACGATCATGGATTCGCAACAAACCAGTAAGAGTTATATCTGAAGCTAATGATTGGACAGGCCAATTAGCCGCATCACGCATGAGACTTGATTTGTCTCCAGCAATAGGGAAGCGCAGCGTGCGGCAAAACGGTGTAACGAAATAACCATCACGCAGTACCTGCTGCTGCACTTCATTAATCCATTCACGACCACGTGAGTACGCACCAAAGAATTTATCTTGCAATTCTACTGCATGTACTACTGTAGTGTTTAATTCCAGTGCCAAGCTTTCTGCTTGCATCTGATAAAGGGTAGCGAAGGCCAACCTCTTTGCATCAGTACGCAGTTCTTTAGTCACTGCTTCCGGCTTGAGGTCATACATCAAACACGCAGTAGCTGTGTGTGTGTCTAATCCAGATGTTATTGCACCTCTTAATACTTCATCCCTGGAGTACCAACACCAGCCACGAATCTCAGCTTGGCTTAAATCAACTTCAACAAGTTCATATCCAGGGGTAGCTATAAAAATATTTCTGGCCTCTTTACCACGCGGGATGTTCTGCAGATTCACAGGGTTTGATGATGATAACCTACCTGTCACGGTAACGTGCTGGTTGAATGTGGTATGCACTCGCCAGTTGCTATCTGCAGCGTTCATCAGACCACGAACATACGTGCCGTGGAACTTCTTCCTGTTGCGGTACCGCAATAACAGTTTTGGGAATGGGTGATCCACAGTTTGCAGTATTGATTCCAACGCATCTTCATTGGTCCTCATCCCAAGCCATCCAGGTACTGGTAATTTAAGATCATCATACAGAACCTTCTGCAACTGCTGCCATGAGTTTGGATTGAAAACCTTCCCTACCAAATCATACATTTCTTGCACAATTCCAATTAATTCATCACGCAATCCAACATCTAGTTGGTTCAGGTAATCCTCATCAACCATCACGCCAAGATGTTCCATTTCAGCCAGTACGTCAGCTACAGGGTACATTAATGTGGTAAGTACATGTTTATCATCATCTGATAGGCGTTCTTCCTGGTTACGTGCTAACAGCAGAGTAAGTGCCGCGTCCTTTGCGTTGTAGTCATACAACACATCAGCGGGTGCGTGCTCAAATCCCTTCTTCTTGTAAGGGCGCATGACTAATTTCCAAGGTTCATGGTAATCAAGGACTTCACGCACCAAGTGCTCCAATCCATGACCACCAACTGATCCATCCATAACATACGCCTGGAGCATGGTATCTGCGCCAGTGCGTACATCAGGGAATCCATTCTTCCACATTACACGCATATCGAACTTGCCGTTGTGCGCTATACAAGTCTTGTTAGCTAACCAATCATTCAACAACGTGTGGTTAACAGTATCTACTGCACGCTGCGACAGCACTACTGCTTCACATGGACTTACTGATAAGCCTATGCACAGTAGGCTGCCATCGCTTGCAGTTTCCACATCGTATGAAACGTCCTGGTTCCTCTCTGTTTGTGTTAGGAACTCTATCACCTCGTCTTCGTCGTTCAGCACACGATGTTTTATTTCTATTGAAGTTCTTCCACCGACAGGCCAATCAAGCACTTCCTTTGCACGAATGAAATCATTCACCATGTCACGGTAAAGCCTTGGGTTTCGTAGTATGGCAGCAGGATGGTAAGTCGTAACCACGTATGCGCCGAGCTGGTCCTTGTAATGAACCGTACCACGTGCGTCTGCCATTGCATTGTTGATATTCAGAAGTGCTTTGTACGCAATCTTCCCAAGCGCCAGAACAACACGTGGTCTTTTTGATTTGACTTCTTCATATAACCTGTTTACACAGCACGCTACTTCCTTGGCTTTTGGGGTACGTGTTGGCACTGTCATGCACAAGCACGTATTCGTTATGTAGCACTCATCCCTTGTTAGTCCAGCTTCTTCCAACGCTTTGTCAAGCAGCTTACCAGCACGCCCAACGAATGGCACCCCTCGCTTTATTTCGTTTTCGCCAGGACACTCACCGACAATTACCAGCTTCGGGTTATCTGGCCCCCTACCACGAACACAAGTGAAGTCGGCTAATCCGCACTTACTACAGTCGGCACCATGTGGCCGGACTATTTTTCCGGTGGCTAGTGTAACGTACATCTTAAGGCAACTGTTTGTAGGCCTTCTCGCAAAGGTCTATAAATGCACGGAAGTGTGGCTTGTCAAAGTCCCTGGCGATTGATTTATGACATATCCCTGCACCATCATCAAAGATAATAGATACACCACTCTTATTACCGTATCCACCTTTTATCTTATCTATAATTCTAACAGACCCACCCGCGCTTGAATTGAATGTTGCGCTTTTGAATGGTCTATCATCATCATAATCAAATTCTAAATCTGGTAAATTCATAATTTAATTTCCTCCTTTATAAAATTGGCGTCCAATTCCCAACGCTCCGACTGTGAACTCGTTGCTGGCTGGTGTTTCAGCATATGCCTTATCAATAGCATTGAACTGGAAATCCAGCATATCAGCGGTATGAAGTATAACAGCTTCCCTAGTCTGTGGTTCAACTGGTGATCCCCACTCCAACCGCCCATGATGTGACGCTATTAAGTGGGAAAGGAGCATGTACTTTTCAGGGTCTTTAGACACCCCATGTTCTATTACTAAACGATCAAGCATCATCATCCCCATAAGTATATGCCCCATTAATTTTCCAGCAGGTGTTCTGGTGATGGTACAACCCGACCAGTCGTACTCATATATCTTTCCAATGTCGTGGAGGAGTCCACCAGTAATAAGTAAATCTCTGTTTGTTGCGTACTCAGCCATATATAAAGCTTTTTGCGTTGTGCCCACACTATGCTCTAGCAGACCATGTAGGTATGCGTGATGTATTCCCTGTGCTCCTGGCGCTACAGTGAACTCTACAAATAAATGGTCTATAATAAAAGCATTCAATATATCATTAAAGTATGTGTCACTAACTAAAAACTTTAAATCAAGGAACTCTTCCACTAAAGTGTCTTTGTCTATAGGACACACAGGTATGAACTTGCTGGGATCGTACTCACCTGGCTTTGGCAAATCCCACTCACTGATATTGAATTGTATTTGGTCCCTAAATAATCTAACCTGAGCCGTCACTTGAATTACTGTGTTTGCAGCAGGGATTTGTCCATTGTAATTCCACTTTTTAGCGGGAATTTCCGTACTCCCGTTGAACAATTTTAGTTGTAAGTAAGGGCTGCCATTGCTCGCAGTATTTATACTGGCATCCCTAACCACAAACAAATCCGTTATTGTAGAACCAACTAAATATTCACTCATCCTTGCATATCCTCCAACGTCACATTAATGTGTGTTAATCTTTTAAAGTGTCTGTGCTGCCCATTGTTACGGTCAAGCACCGCGATCAATGGCCTAACACCGCACTCTATTGCGCTTTGTAAAAGTGTCACTGGTAAAATTACAACGGCTTCAGTGCAGTTGTTTTCCAGCATAAGTCTCAGCAAGTCCTGCCCTGAATCTATCGTGACTGACTTCTGAATAATCTTTGTTCGGCCAAATAGCTTTCGCAGTTCCTTGACTTGTGAAAGCAGCGGCTTGTGCCTTGATAACCACAGTACGCGTGTCATGCAAGCAGCTCCAAGAATGCCTCTGGATAAACCTTTCGGCAGTAGTAGAGCGCGTGCCGTACCGCGTCCCTAGCGTGTGGAAGGTTTGTTGTAACCTTCCACCCGCCTGTTGCTACAAGGACGCGCTTAGTAATTATGTTCCGCGCACTAGCTGGCTGCTCAATTAATGAAATGTTGAGCGCATCGCACGTGGCCTTTGCTACTCCAATTAATTCTGCTGGGATCATACTAGAAAACGACTGTGCTTGTGCTTTCCAGGGATAAAGCCGAAAGGCTTCGATAACCACTGTGGTTGGTAGGTATCTGTTGATTAAATCCACTAACGCCTGACGTGAATTTATTTGTCCAGCGAATAAAACTGTATGTGGAACCTCAACAAGCCCCCACCCTGTGGTGTTCCCTGGATCTATACCGAGGACTGTAAAATTAGAAATTTGATGTCTTCTTTGCACGTGCTCTGGCGAGTGTGTCGTCAGTAGCAAATACGTCGTCAACGTCGTTGTAAGTTTTACCAGTGGATTTGTTTGTGTTTGGTTTAACTGAAATCTTGCAAGGCAGTCCATTAAGCATGTCAGTGTTTACACGGGATTGCCCATCTTTGTCAGGTGCAATACCAAGGTTGTATAAGAACTTGTTCCATTTCCAAACAGCCTTATCATGCAGGTAATAACGCACGGTCAGGCGCCTACCAGAAAACTCATTAGGCTCAGAGATTATGAAACTAATAGTCACGTAAGTGCCAGCGTCTGTCTCTCCAACCTCTGATTTGCTGGTGTCAATAACCGCAGGGTACACAGCCTTCGGTAGAGGCTCTGCACCTTCCCCATCAGATGCATTATAATTGAATAGTAAATCAGGCAATATTTTCTTCCTCCTCATGTTTAATTAATTTGAAGATTTCACTCAGGTTGGGGTTGTCAATTATATCAGGCAACATACCACCTGGGTTCTTAGCCTGCCTGTCATCAGTAGGACTAACAAGCAATTTACGGATTCGTTCACCTCCTTCAGTAACTGCTCCAAGGTACCCAACCATGTTGAAATACTGTGGCATTTCAAGTGCCAGGTTCTTGGGCTGGATGTAAGGTACTCGCTTACTCTCTCCACGTATGTCAAATGCAAGCATTATAAGTACCACATCTATTGGAAGATCACGCAACATCCTTATTTCCATACGCATCTTCTCTGCCACTCTGAACCAGTCACCCTGCTCAGGAACGAACTCATCATGTGACGACCGCTTAGATACTGCATCATTTAATATCTTTCGCAGTGCGCGCCGGAACACGTCAGTATAACTATCAATCACCAGTGTCTTGTAAGGATGATCTCCTTTAGATATATAATCAACAACTGCTGTAAGATCATCACCATCACCCAACTCCCAAACACCAGGATCAATACCCAGGTCCATCCTTACCCTGTTAAGTGTAGTATCTGCAACTGCAGGTTCTGTAAGCACTATGAGTGCGTCGGGGGCCGTAGCCCCTAGATAGGTTTTACCGACCCCCGAATCACCGTATATCAAGCACTTGCAGAATGTAATCCTTTCAGAAGCACGCCGTATCTTAGGATGTGGTGGCTTTACTGGTGTGATTACTTTACTCAAATGCTATTCCCCACTTTCATATTTTTTCTGTAATACAATGCCCCACAGTGGCATCCATAATGTTCCACATTGTTGATGATATTAAGCAATCGCCTAGAGCATGTCTTGCTTCCACATGCTGGGCATGAACCATCATCGTCAGGTGTCATTGCCTCAAATATAACTATGTCTTCACACATAAGCACCGCATAATCCCGCAGGAATAGCTTACTTATGTGGTACCTCTCCAACACTCTACTAATTTCTTCCGTCATAAGATCACGCAGCAAGTCTACTGGTGTAGTAATGTATGTAGCAACTGCACCTTCAACAATTTCACGATCTTCTGCCTTCGGAAATTCATATATCTTTGTCACTGTTATGCTACCTCCTCTTCGTCAGCATCTTCATAAGGAGTACGCGCCATAAACAGCTCATCAACAACAGAAGCTACGTCGCTCCCATCATCTTCACCAGTACATAGTACTCTGTAAGGGCACATCCAAGTGCAGTGCTGTCCAGAGGAGGGGTCCATTATGTCATCAGTAACTATGCGGTTGTAAGCGTTGTACAACCTGTTAATGTATGAACCAACTTCATAATCATTACAAGGTACAAGTTCACGCCTAATCATATCTGTGCGTGCCTTTGCCGGATCAACCTTCCTAATAAGATTGTAGATAGTACCTACAACTGGTTCATCAAACAACTGCTTACACGCCAGCACGTAGTAGCCTGTCTGCTCGGACTTCTGTAGCAGTATTGGATTCGTGAACTGAGCACACGTTTTATGCTCTAATACCCAAAGCCTTCCATTCTTATCACGTACTACACCGTCCAACCGCCCCCTGTGGAATACGTCAGGCACTACTTCAAGCTCACATGTATCTGGATTCATTGACCACACAGGCGTTCGGAAGTCCTGCTCAATAGCCACTACTTCAAAATCATCGTTCTGACGTGCGAAGTCAACGTATGCACCAACCAGCTTACGTCCTAAACGGACTGGTTCAATGATGCTTTCCACATCTGCTGGCCTTGCATCATCAGGTATTTTACTAGCAGCTCCTTCAAGCCAGTCATCAAATGCTTTCAAGGGATCTTTGCCCTCGTAATACGCCGCAATCCCAGCGTGCACGCCTCGTCCGAGGAATAGCTTGGGATTGTCTACACGTGGTACTATGTTGTCCACATACTTGTATTTGTACATTCGCGGGCAAGTTTTGTAATCTCTAATCTGACTAGCATGAAGCTCCATTACTTCACCTCGATTCATAAATTTTTCTCATCGCGTGCGTAACCACAGACGCCAGTCGTTCCTTATTGTCGATAACACGCTGCACATACTCATCAACCGTGTCACGTGCGATAAGTTTAATCACATGCACTGGCTTCTTCTGGCCTCGTCTATACGCTCTACTATATGCCTGTTCATTCGCCGCTGGAGTCCAGTCGCTGTCCGTAAATATAACTACGTCAGCGTTCTGCATGTTCAGTCCTTCTCCCATCGCACCAGTGGTGCCAATCAGTACTCTGCACTTATCAACATTCCAGAAGTCATACATAGCATCGTTACGTTGCTGAGTGGAACAGCTCCCGGTGATGACTTGTGGATGATAACCTGCCGACGCCATCTTAGGGACCAGTAGTTTTATGTACTCCGCAAATGCAGAAAACACCAGCACCTTGTGAGTACATGTAAGTTCCTCCAACAAATCCATAAGAGCGTCAGTCTTAGAACTCACATCTTTACCACCCACTAAAGCTGGTGAACAAACTACTTGCCGAAGCCTTGTCATAAGTGCCAACAGTGAGGGCACTACCACAATGTTTAATGAACCATCCTCTCCAACAACCTGTGTCATTAAATCATCACAGAGGGTTTTATAGAGTTTGCGCTGGGCACTACCAAGGTCAATGTATATGTTCTCAAAACTCAGCGCTGGAAGGTTCAGCAACTCCTTAGTACGTCTGATCATTATAGGAGCTACTTCTTTGGCGAGTGCGTCGCTGTCTTTGACAGCACCTATCTCAATTCCAAAACGCCCTCGATCAAGGTGGAAGTGTTGGTCAGCAAACCGCCAGAAGCTGGTGTACCTACTTGGGTACAGCGCGCGTAAAAGGCTCCACAAATCCCAAGGCCCACTCACTACTGGAGTGCCTGTCACCAACCACATGTATTTTGTTTTACGGCTTAACCTGTGAATAGCCTTGGAACGCTTTGCCTTTCTGTTGCGTATGTATGCAGCCTCGTCTACCACAATGGCGTCGTATGTGCATGCTAAGTAATCCTCCAGATGTGCTACCACTTGCTCGTAGTTAGTGACCGCCCATGTGGTACCAACTTCGTGTGGCGACCATCTGCGTATCTCACTTAACCAGTTGGTTATTAGAGATTTCTTTGCTACTACGAGGATGTTCTTAGCTTCCACTTCGGCACATGCCCTTATTACGGTTGCTGTTTTCCCCATCCCCAAATCATCTGCTAATATAGCACGCTGTGCGTTCACCAGGAAGTGGACGCCCTCTATTTGGTAGTCGCTCAAACTGTAAGGGTACTTTATAGTATGCACGCATTTTGGGGATAATAGAGGAATAAAGCCGAACACTCCCTTTCACATTGTGTTGACACTGAATGTGTTATGCTGTAAAATAGATATTGCTAGATATTACTCTTCTGGGAACATTTGGTCAACTGTAGCGTCAGCCAGTTTTGCTATCTTAGTAGCTAATCCAAGTGACGGATTACGTGTACCAAGCTCTAACTGACGCCAGTGTGAGGTACTAATCCCAATGTCACGCGCCATTTGTTCTTGTGACTTCTTAAGTAGTTGTCTTAATTCTAACAGTTTTGGACGCACGCATTAATCACCTCTAATTATAGTATACACTTTAAGTGTACACACGTCAAGTGTTTACCGTTGGTGCGTTTTACGTGCGTTTCGTATGTCGAATTTTGTTGATGGGGGTATTATTATGTCAGAACGTGTCAAAGATTTTAACTACGCACGGTTAGCAGCATTAGTAGAGGCTACTGGTCTGTCACGCAGGGTACTCGCTAGGCGCATCGGTGTAAATGCAAGCACGTTACAAATGTGGGTATCTGGTTTTAGAAAGCCTGAGTTATACAACATGAATCTACTAGCCAGCTACTTCGATGTCCCACTGAATTACTTTAATGTTAGCGGTGCAGAAGAAATTAACACTATTGAGGAAGTACTCAATACACACAGACACGAGTACGCTAAACTTATTGAGGAAGCGAATGATCCTGAAATCGCGGTTAACGAACGTGCTAAGAAACTACGTGACGCACTAAAGATACTACACAAAATTACTGCGATTGAAAAAAGGCGAGACACATTATCACACCAAGAACCGCAACTTAGTAGAATCCTTAAGAAAATTACGGTTGTTAACTACGATGGCTTATCCGAATGGGTACCGGACAAAGATGATGCCACTCTAGCGTACTTTGTGGATATGGATATGTACCACCTCCCTTCTGGTACCACAGTGTTTGCCAAGTGGGACGATAACCTGAACGCTTTGACTTCAGGTAGCCTTGTGGTTGCGGAAGTGAATAGTGAGGTTGGCCTTTACTATTGCATCACAAAGGACGGTAGGATCGCACTGACACCTGCCACTGGTAAGAAAGATGTGCATTACTACGTCGGCACTCATGCACGTGTGCTGGCATCAGCAGTTTACATACGCACTCGTCCTCCAATTTTGCAGGATGATGACACTCTTATGGACGCTATAGAAACAGCACGTCGTTCGGGCATCCATGAGAACATGATCCTTGCCGCTATTAGATTCGTCACGAACTTGGCACTCGGTGAAAATCGGCACATAATTGGCACACAGGACACCGCGAATAGCGGGAATGATGTGCAGTGACAACAGCTCACACAAAGTAAAAGCCAGGCGTCTCATGGCATGAACGCCTGGCACGCTTTTTGCATGTACCTCAATACATAGTATTGACAATACTTATCGGTTGAAATGCAAACCTCAATAGCAACAAGGCCCCTAGTTATGAGCTAGGGGCCAGTCTGCTATTATTGGCACATTTTTGGCACATTCGATTATTTTTTGGGGTGAATGGGTAAGTATTATTTATGCCCCACCACGTGCCACAGAAATGCGGCACACACAATCATCAACCCGATACTCTGCAGGGATATTGCCTTAACTAACTCATCTATTATAACAATCACCCTCCTCAGTTATTGCAAATTTATGTTCGTACCTGCGCGTACGTTCGGCACGCAGTTTGGCTATCCACTCAACAACACTTTCCCTTGCAGGTTCCCACACGTTGGGGTTTGCAGGTGGCATTTGACTAAGCATAGACTCTAAATAGTTTATTGTGTTAGTCAAGTGCGAATCAGTCATGCGGTTGATTGGTATGCCCTGTCCCCTCTGTGTGTACCAAACAGGTATCTCAGGCATCTTTTTCAACAGCAACACCTCCCATTTTCTCAATTACCTCACGTAGTTCGTCGTCAGTGAGATTGTGGAGTTGTCTTGGGTTAACAATCTTGTCATTTACCCAGTGCACAAAATTCCCTGGATTAGTCCAACATTCATAGGGGCGATGATCTCTGAACTTACAATGTCTTTTATCTCCTCTTACGTTGATACAATTCTGACAGTTCTTCATTGTATCAAACTGTTCCAGTAGTAATGTCCTTTCATTGGAGTGTTGCCGATTCGGGCCGTACTTGATAAGATCACGTCCCCGGATGTGCTGGTTACAATCACGATTACTGCACACGAAGTATGCAGTATCACCAGAGTCTTCACTAAGCTCAGTAATCCTGGGGCCACAATGTCCCCTAGTTCTCTGGTTCCATTCAGCCTCCTCATAAACGCTTCCACACATGGGGCATCCATAATATCTCATCAATCATCACGCTCCTCAAAAACACCATCCTGTACTGCACTACCAACAAAATCATCCAGTATATCCCAACCTGCTTCTACAGAATAATCCTCTATCCCTCTGGCAACACGTGTGGCCAAAAACTTCTCCACATTTTCTTTTGTGAACTTAACATTGTAATAGTTAAACACTTCCTCTAAATCCCATATACTCCAGCGTATCTGTGCAAAAACTCCATCACCATACTGCGTTTTAATAGAACGAAACTCCTTATTAGTCATCATCAATCACGCTCCTCATCTAACTTATCAATCATGTACTTCTGCAACCCATGTGGGTTATGCACGTATGTACTCATCACTGTTTGTATTGCGTCCCCCAAACGCTCGGCTACCAATGCTGGGCTAACTCCCTTAGCACACAGCTTAGATGCGTGCGAGTGCCGGAGGCCGTGGAACTTCACATCCAAACCCAACTCACGCATTACAACAGTGAACCTTGTTGATACATCTGTGGGCTTAACCGGACGTCCTTTCATATTTATGCACACGTAATCGTCACCCGCAGGGCGGCGACGTTCTCGGAAACTACTCAACGTGGCGTGCAGCCTTTTTGGAATAGCTATGTGCCTGACGCTGTTGCGGCTCTTAGGCACACTAGCACAGTACCCGTGCTCACTTGTATAACCATAGGTCTGGCGCACGTGGATGTATCCTTCTACGAGGTCCACGTCCTGCCATTGCAGTCCGGCCACTTCACCAATACGCATCCCTGTATCAAGTGCTATGGCCACAGGTAAGTACATCACTCTTGACTTACTAAAACGCTTGAGAATCATTTCCTCATCATCGTCCGATAACACGTACCTGATTCTCCTGGCTGGACGTGGGGGAGTTACTCGGTCTATCGGATTAATCACAATGTGCCCCAACTTTAGTGCGTATCTTAACGCACTGGATAAAGCCCTGTGTATCTGCAGAACTGTTGAAGGTTCGAGTTCCTTCAACATATTTGTGTAGAATGTCTGTATCTGCAATGGGCTTAAATTCCTTATCAACGTATCACCAAGAGCTGGCACTATGTGATTCCGCACGTTGTTGGCGTATGCGTCGTATGTCCTCGGCGCTATGTTAGGTCTTCGGGCAGCTAACCACTCCCCCAAAAAGGAACCGAGCATTAGTTTGCTCGGCTCCGTGTATGTTCCTTGTTGCATGTCGAGGAGTAACCTGGCGAATGTTGCTCTGGCCTCCTTCATATTCTTACCGCCGTACATCCTTGGTTGGTTGCGTTTACCACCAGGGTGCCTTGGCGCGTTGTATCTGAACCAGTATGTCCCATCCTTCTTCTTGTAGTAGGTTGGCACTACGCAACACCTTCCTTGCACATGCGCTCTATCTCGTCAACAGGAATCCGAATTACTCTACCAAACCGCACTGACTTAATCGCACCGCACCGCACTCTTTCATATATGAAACTCAGCCCTACACCGAGCATCTGTGCTGCTTCCTTCACTGAACAGAAGTTCATCATCTGATACAACCTCCCTTCGCTATAAGTGTCCACTTCCTTAGACGTAACCTGTTCCACATCTTATTCCCTCCTTAAACTGGACTCACGCTACCTTCTTCCACTTCTTCAGGGCAAGTTGCACCGCCCGTTGCATATATATCAACCAGATTCCACAGGGACTCTTCTGTGCGTTTTAACAATTCACTGTGGTGCTCCTCCAACCAGTTGTCCCAATAGGATGTTGATCCGCCATACATAGTTGCTAATTCAAAGGCATCCACATACATCAGGAACTCATCAGCCGCTGTCCCAAAACGTGCAGTTGATGTACCACTACCACCGCCGTATAGACTCCTCCAGTCCGTGTTGAAGTTGTCACGGTCCCACCAGTTATAACCATATGCCACACTTACTGTCTTTGCATACATGTATCTAAACCTTTTCTTCGGAGGATTCTGCAACATCTTTTCAAGGCAGTCCACGGTGTACTTCAACTCTGGTATGCGCAGGTATTCCCTTGTGGTATGTGCCTCGTAATACCCACATGATAGGTTTACTCCTGCTACCTTCCACCGAGGGCACAGCGTCGTGATGTCAGTGAACGTACCGAAGTGTTCCTTGAAGCCGAAGTCGAGGACGTACTGCGTGAACACTGGGTTCTCACAATCGTAGAACACTGCCTCACCAAATCCCGTACGGTCTAACTCCACGACGTACCGTATGCCTGGGTCTTTCAGCTTGTTTACTGCTTCACGCACTCCGGTACATCCTACTTCTTCACCGTCAGTGAAGAGGATATGCGGCTTGTAACCACGCCTCAGTATTTCAAGTATCGCCAGCACTCCAGCCCTATCGTCGGCACCTACCCCTTGCGGCGACCACAACACTCCCTGAGCTTCATCATAGAATAAATCCTTGGGTAATTCCCTATGCACCGTGTCAACGTGAGCAATCAGAAGAATAGGAATCCTACCAGACGCATACATGAACTCCTTACCTGACGTGATCTTGTTGTAGCCATGAGCGCACAGCTCCCTGTACAACTCAACTGCAAGCTCCTGTACACCAAGCTGGAAAACCCATTTATCATTTAAGCTATACATTCAGCTTCGGCCTCCTCTTCAACTAATATCTCATGGCAATTAGTGCACAACTCAACATCATACATAGCATCAACCAGGAAATACTCATTACAACTACTACAATGCCTTACAACATCTGCACCAGTAAAGCAATTCCTACAAACATTGACAGTACCCTCCTTACCATCCAACACCTCATGTTGAGTTTCATTATTAGGATAAACTTCACCGCACTCACTGCACTCACACGTATGTTCCTCAAAGCACCTTGGGCAGTAAACATTGTCATATGTATCACGCTGGGCGTCGTCTAGGTAAATTGTCGAGTAGCACTCGCAGCACTCGTCGAACAAATCACTATAACAACTATCACAATACAATCCCCCATCAGCGCCTGTGTTTTCATCGTCATTAAACACAATCGCATTACATCGGGAGCAATAGTAGTAATTATCATGGAAGCACTCATAACAATACGCATCGCCATCAACCCAGTAAATGTCACCATCACTTATTGGATGCCCACACTCGTAGCATGGCGTCCCTGATGCGAAGCAGTCTGGGCAGAACAGTGATGTGCAGGAACCTCCTATACAATCGTCACGCTCTGCACCGCACAGCGGGCATACGATCTCTTCAACACCGACGTCAATTCTAGGAGCAGTACCATTTTGTAGGCGTACTCTGCACGTTGGTGCATCGGTGTAGTGCCATTGCCCACATTTGTTATATGAATAACTGGTTCCAACACGATATGAATTATACTCATCGTCATCGCCCTCATCGCCTCGTACCATGCAACCTGCACCGTTCACTGCCTTTATCAACCAGTGAGGTGAATCTCCCTCTTCTATCTCAACTCCATCGGCCTTTGCCAACAGGATCGCCGACAGCTTGCGTGCCAAGTGCGCTAGACCAGGCTTCTCTTGTGGATACTCCCTTGACATGAGGGCGCTTCTATGTCCAAAGTCAAAGTAAACCATCTGTCTCCAAACTTTCTGAGGCAGGTTCTCTCCACATGCTTTCATCTCCCTATGTGTCTCATAGGCGTATGCCACTGCTGTTACGTCGTCAAGCATGTATGACAACGGCCCTGTTGCCCACTCACCGTTGCCTGCGGCGTGGCAGGACCGCCAACCTGTGGTATGCTCACTCACCAGGAGCATGTCCAGTGGGTTGACGCTAAGGACAACAGTATAGTTACGGTTCTTCAAGGCCGAGGTAGCTATACTTAACGCTTGAATAGCCAAGTCCGCAACAGCCTCGTTGTAACCATGATACTCAGCTGCCATCCTCACGAAACCACCCAGCTTGGTGCCTTTCTGAATACTCTTACCACGACGCCCCTCACGGAAGTCATCACGTGGTTCAAGTAGGCGGTTCTCAGCCACTTCCATAGGAGTAATCGCTAAGTACGGACCGCCTCCATAAATCAACGTCTCGATTAAATCCTTTGCACGTATCGCATCAATGTCCCTAGTACCAGGAAGTTCTTCATATTTTTTATTCAACCAAGTGCGGGTAGTTTCCAGGACTATACTGCCATCGTGCCTCGTAACTTCAGTCGTTCCTGTCAATGTTATCCGGCCAGTTGGCCCTAACAATTCCAGGAACTTGGACTTAGCTTCACGCCATGCAGACTCGAAACGGTTACGGCCTGTGGCAGTGTAGGGCAGACCCGACCAACAATCAAAAATCCTATACATGGCGTCGAATGACGCCTCCTGTTCAAAACTAAATTCACTTTCCATGAAATCTACCTCCTTGTAATTTTTAAAATGCCAGAAGCCCTGGCTTTCACCAGGGCCTCCGCATGTGAGTTAACTAACTACTTATTAAACTTAAACGACTAGCTAGAATCCCGCATCCGCCAGTCCCTTACACAGTGTTTTCATTGTCACATCTGCCAGTGCAGGATCACAGTCATACATACGCTCTACTGCGGTCCCGAACACTGTAACCAACGCACAACAGGCTATTACAGGACCCATCGTGTCCTCAATGACTCCTAGTAGCGTGCGCAACATGAATACCGCTGATTTTGCATTATCCTTATCGAAATCGAAGTCCACTAGCCCACCTCCTCGGTTTCTTCTCCTTCAACACCGTACTCAAAAGTGGCCTTGATACCAGACAGCGCCAAGCCTTTGGCGAGTAGCCCTAACATACCGCGAACCTCCTCTGGAGAGAATGTTTCCACATTAGCCTTCCAGAAGTTTGCTGAGATAGCGAAGTACCCGCCCAGCATCCCGCCGAAGTCGTACTTCTGGAGGGCTTCATTCATTGCACTAGCAATTAAGTCCTTTGCACCAATCAAATCAGCATGAGTTACGTTCATTAGCACACCTCCTCTTTGTTGTATGAAATGCTGGCAGTTATGCCCGCCAGTTCCAAGCCCTCTTGCAGAAGGGCCAACGCCTCTGCCAACTCATTGGGCAGCATGTTCTCAACAGCGCCTTTCCACAGGACACCGTTCACAAAACACCAACACCCGATTGCGGCGCTTGAACCATGCTCATGTTCAATAGCAACCAACGCCTGATACAACAATTCAATTCCCTCGCGAAAAATTATTTCAGTCGATTTTTTAACCATGTTCATTTCTCCTTTTCTTATTTCATGTTTTCACCATGTAATATCCATGACGTTGTTGTCCTTGGGAAAACGTGTCGCACGTCGTCCGTAACATACACGGAATGACACGTTCCATTCCCTTTAACAACAACCCACGTTTGCCCCTCTTTCTCTAGGCTGTACCCACACCTTTCGCACATTGTCCTCAACCGTACTACTTGAGCCTTATTAAGTGTGGTGTTAAACAACTACATCGCCCCCCTCGATAAGCACCACCACCAAACGCTCCACATTCCTTTCTGAACAGCGTCCTGCTCGCTCAAATCCGCCACATTAAAAGCAGAAGCAGGACTTGTTCTGAAGTCCTGCATCCCTTTCTTGCGGCGGTCGAATCTCTCCGACATTACAATCTTTTTAGGGTTCTTCTTTGGCTTTGCACTCACTCCGCTGAGTGCTTGACGTTTTTCTTGGATGTCCTCACTAAATAACAACTGAATACTCACAGTCATACTCCTTTCATTCTTTTGAATGTGTCACGGCTTGATACCGTTAGAAAATATTTGTGTCCTTCCCTATCCATCAACACTACTCCCGGAATTGGTATGCCTTCTTTAGCAAACGTGTGTACGTCAGAGGACAACACACGCCCAGCGAATGTGTAGCCTATACCCTCCACAATAACATCCACCAGAATCCTTGCTAACTGATCCTCTGTTATTAGGGGAGTTAGTTCTTGCCCCGCACTCTTAATCTGTGCGTCAAGCAGCCCTTCATCAATCGCCCGACGTATCACCAGATGATTCGCCTCCGTGGGGAGGTCATAGGTAGGGAGTTCACACATGGTAAACTCCATGTCTGGATGATGCTCGTTATCATCACTTGAGAGCGTGAACATGTCATCCAACGGCCTTTCCCAGTCGTTATCCTTGTAAAGGTAGTAAACCTTTACGCCTCGGTATTCCATAAATACTTGAGGCTCGACCCATTTTTGGGGCATAAGTTTCACCTCCCTCCATTAATGCACTCCAGCCCGCCCACTACTTGAATGGGCGGAACGCAGGGCATTAAGCTATGTTCGCCATAATGATCTCCTCGTCAGTAAGTGGTGTGTCGTACTCCTCGCTGGAGTAATAACAATCTAATGTTTTATGTAAGATGTCCCTAGCGTGGTAGATTATCCCTATCTCACCAGATGCACGATTCCCCTTCACACACTTACCATGTACCTTCCCGTACTCACACGCATAACAACTCATTTCATACTTCCTGCAGAAGTAACACGTTGATGCTCCTAAAGGCAACTTCCTGACTAGCTTCTTTAACAAGTCACGTTTGATACGCATGAACTCCTCAACGGTACCAGCCTTCTCCAAAGCATTTATACTATGGCGGGGTAGCCGCCCATTTCTGAAATAAGAAAAGTAAGGGCGGACAGTATTTCGTCCGCCGACTCAGCCTCGTCTATATCAATCACTGCCGCACTTGTTTTTACCCTGAAGTCCTTCGCAAGTTCGTCTATTTTGGCTATAAGTTTATTTCGGGCGCACTCGTTGATGTCACTCACTTAGTATCAACCTCCTTGTACCTTATACGATTCCAAAAGACTTTTAGGGCAGTATTTATTAATAGCACGGGACAGTTCTTTTTTGTTGAATCTAGCCCCTATAGTGTTGCGCACATCATCAAGGACCATTTGAGCAAGCTCGTCAACTAGCGGATCAGTACTTTCCATTTTTGGATTTTTCTCAAGCACATAGTTCCTGAAACACTCCTTTACCTCGTCAGGATAGTCATATATGAAACAAACAACATTTCCTTCGTTAACCACCAGTATCAACCTCCCTACGTATATGCCTTGTAATAATTCACTAACCTCAAAGGACGCACCCAGTTGCATAAGACTGTACCTGCAGGAAGTAGATCAGCTTCCACAAATGACTTGATACTAATCCTGTAATTATGGTAGTAGTACAGTCCATCATCCAAGGCAGTCTGCACTTCACACTCAAGGATTGCGTAATCAATCGATGCAGGAATTTTTTGTGCCAGGAATATCTGTGCATCCCTCAAATTGTCAAATACTGCCAGTGGCCCCATATTTCGAGGACGCATTGATGTTTTACCTATTTGGTAAGCGACCTCTTGTTTACCACACATTATGGCACTTCGATATGCAGGTATTATACTTGGGTGTGACGACACCACTTTGTAAGCCTTTATAAACATGATGCACCTCCCTCACCTACTTAGTTAACAACCACGTCGCCGTTATAACTACGACGTACACCACAACGCCCCAGCCCCAATGTAAGGGCTTGGTGGTTGAGTAATTTTTACAGGATTTGCATAGGCAATCATCATTGCAAGCGCACATTATTCAACCCTCCTCAATCTTAGACTAAAAATCCCTCACACCTCGTTTAACACGGTCTATAGTACATGCCACATCGTAATGTGCATAACCGCACTTTGCACATAATAACCGCTTATACTTATCCTTTAAGATAGGAAGATCGTCTAAATCCTCTATCCGTCCTGCTACACACTTGGCTATCTCATAACCATCATCCCCAGTCAAGGCGTAGTCATTTATAATAGCGTCTATAAGATCATCTCTATAACACTTGTAATAACCAAGTTCTTCCCGAATAAACATCACCAGATTAATGATGTCCCAGTAACTCATAAAACTTTTCTTGTCATAACATTGTGTGGATAATAAAACTCCCATCTCATCCTTATTTAGACCCTCAAATGAATGAATAACGCTATAGTCTCCCCATAATTCCATTAATACTTTACGCATGTCTTCTCGACTAGCCATATTTGCAAACAATCCTCCTTTAAATAAGCACTTTAGTTAAGGGACGAATCCAGTTGCAGAGGACCGTGCCTTCAGCTAAGTTCTCGATCCTTTGTCTATACTCCCTATCATCGCCCATAATTGTAGTAGGTGCATGTACAAGCGTTTCCAATGAAGTTTGAGCCTCCACCTCCCAAATTTGGTGGGCAGTGGCACAAAGCTGCCGCACTTGTGAACGCCTTATGGTCGTAGGTATGCACTACCTTGTAAACCTTCACAAACATCACGCAACCCTCCTTAACAGTCTTATCCAGTTGCACAGGATTGTGCCAGGCGGTAGCGTTTCTATTTCACGCATGTGTTCGCCTTGCCACCCAAAACGTCCTGGGCAATAGACTTTATCCTCCAGCGACGTTTGAGCTTCAGCCTCAAATACGCGGTAATGCCCATCATCATAATGCACATCATCGTCTGTAAGGGCAAAATCACATGCGTCCGCAAGAGTTTTAAAGGCTGCCAGCGGCCCGCATTTTTGCGGTGGAGTTGTTGTTTTACCAAGGCGATACTCAACCTCACCAGCAGAGGGCGCGGCAGCACTTACCAAACTGCGGCCCACATAAACCACTTTGTAAACACGCATGAACATCAGTCACTCACCCTCAATCCTTGTATAGTCACCTTTGTAAATCAGTATATGAACTGCTATTGTAGTAGCGGCCAACGTAGTAAGTTGAGCATCCCTCTGAATCATGTCTGCTATTTCCCGTTGGGACTTGCCCTCACACCAATCCATGAACTCCTTGTTGGTAAGTAATTTTTCGTCAGCGTACTTCATACACTCGGCGTAATTCATTTGTTAACAACTCCTTCGTTCTTTTTATTTTTTAATCAATCACACTCACGCACTTTGCCCACGGCGTTGTCCCACACAATCTTTACTATCTTCACCACATATCACCTCCCTTGATTTGGTTTAAAACAAAGTGGAAGGGAGCTTTTGACGGAAGCTCCCTAGAAACCGTGGTTCTTTATTCATTATCGTGTTTGGCATATCCTTGCTGATTTCCCCACTGTCGTTAACACGTACTTGTCCCTTGGCAGTTTCTTCACTATCGCCACCACATCGTCTGTACTACACATACGCATTGTCCCATCAATCCAAAGGAGTATCCGTTTGTCACGCATCAAGCCTAACCTCCCTCAGTCTGGATAACCATCTTCAACCACACGTATCCGCCCTCCGTTGATTGCCCTGCCAGGGCTGATGCCGTGCTTGATTCTTTGGCCTTCATCTATCTCACTCAGCCGGACAGAAAACAAGGGCTTCCGCTTATCGTCGGGGTAGCCCTTGAGTCTGACATCATGTTCCTTCTGGTACTTTATACACTCACTGACACGCACTCTATGTGACCTCCCTATTTACAGTTTATGGCAAAAAAAGAAAGGGAGCTTTCGCCCCCTCTTATACAGTTTCTTCCAGCACTAAATTTTCTTCTGCCACTGGCACTTCTAACACGGGCTTTTCTGTCAAGTCGATTTTAACACCCTCTAACACCCTGCCATTTTTAAGGGTTATTTTCCAAGCATCGGATTTATATAGACCACCCTCGAATCCATTGGCTTTTAACAGTTCGTCAAATTCCGCATTTGTCAGACTGCCATTCGTGCCGGAACCATCGCAACCCTTGCTATTGTTATAGATTGTATTGCTTAGTTTTTGAGTGCTTACCTTACCATTTACGCTTACCTGTATTCCATTGTGTGATAGCCCTCTTGTACCACTGCCGCCACTGGAAGTTCTCACTTTCGGAATTACTTTTTCAATGCCGAATTGTGTCACGTCAACGTCAAGTTTGTTCGCCACTTGGCTTAATGCCCTCGTCACGTCAACAGAGCTATTTTCTGCATCTTTAACCTTCTTGTCCAGTTCATTGTACTTTTGACGTGCCACTTTAACCCGTTCTTGCACTTCTGCCAGCTCTTTCTGCACTTTCTCAAATTCTTTCGACGCCTTTTCACGTTCTTTGAGTAATTCATCACTGGGGCCTTTCTGTAATAACGCTTGTAGTAAGGCTTGTACTTTCTGGGCATCCGTCATCTGAACGCACTCCTTTAAAATTTTTAAAGTATGAACACATGCAGTGTTCACCTATTACCATTATCTCATAGTACACGCAATGTGTCAATACGTGCGTTTAACGTGCGCTACGTACACGGCCCGCACATACGCCGCACGCCGCGGCAAGCACGCGGCAAGCACGCCGCACGCCACACAACCCCCCTACGGGGGTAAAAGACACTGTTTGCGGAGGAACAGGGGTGGGGGTGGAGTGACGATTCTTACACGGTCGAGGGGGTTTTTTGTGGTATATCGCAAATAAGCAGGTCAATCGCAATATGGCGGATTTCAGCGCTGGGGTCTCGCTACCTGTAAGTCAACGGAGAGTATACTTTGTTCTAATATCGCTACTTTTTACTCTATTATTATAGTAAAAGTAATTAGTAATAGTGTATATATATACTATTACTATATTAGTTGTAGGGCATTTAAAGGGGTCAAAACCCGCACAACCCGCTTTTTTACCCTCAAACCCTTGGCGCTGTAGGATCACAACCCGCTGCACGAATCTGAAGAAAAACGACTTTACCCGCATAAACTGCGACATATACGCAGTTTTAACAAAAACCTGTGGTAAAAGCAAAAAAAATACCCGCTTGCGCGGGTTTATTTTAAGGTGACTCCAAGCCATGCTCGCGGTCTACCACCATCTGTCGCATAAATGGTTGTCTCTTTGACTTCTGGATAAGAATTTAACACTGCACTTGCGAATTTTCTACTGGAAACTGGTTTTATTTTTTGATCCCAGCTCCAATCTCTATAGATTTCGTATAACTCAGTTTTACCTACACGGAGTTTCTTACTACCTGATACACACTTCTCAGTGAGGAATTTGGTTTCGGGGTCGATGGCGGGTGGTTCCACATACGGTTTATCAATCTGCATCCTCACCAGTTTAATAAAGTGTTGGATTGGTCCTCTACCAGACTTATCAATTAAATCATTTAGTAAAGGTGTGTGCATGTTGATGATAGTGTTGCGTTCAAATTGGATTAATTCCTTGAGATCAAGAGCCACATTCATTTAGATTAATAACCCTCCTTTAGAGCTAGTCCATACCACTCCTTCGTTGACGCGGTTGCAATGTCAGGGTATAGTTTATAAACTGCACGTTTGAATAAATCATACGCGGCAGGTGATATTCCCTTCCCAATACACCACACGGTGTAAGCGTTGTATAATAGTCGTTTAGGTACTCGGAAGCTGCGTGAGCATACTACACACGCTTCTTTTAAGAAATCCACAGCGCTATCGCGCACACCAGGGATGTGGTCAGACAAAATGCGCAGTTCATCACAAAACTCTGGTGATGCCTCTAACCCATAATTCTCTAATAGATCGGCTACTTCTTCAGGGTCGACTGTCAGCAGATAACCCCCTGACTGATCAATTAACTCCCGTAGTAAATAAGCAAAGGTTCTGTTTGGTGACACTTCTTATATCAACTCCCTTTGATGGCACTGAGTATGTCTTTGATTGCGTAGTACGCAGGGTTACTGAGTTGCAAATAACCGGCGGTTATACAGAACACTGCCACCATGAATGTTATTACACATACCGCCAGGCAGGTTATCAAGATAGATTGATAGGCATCATCGTAGGTGATGTCAGGATCACTTAGTTGGTGGCTCGCGTACACCGCCCCAACGAGCGTTAGTCCGGCTATAATGAGCATGATAACACCCACTACAAGGTCAAGCACCCCCACGTTGTGGTGCTGTAGCACCATGATGTTAAACATCTTCTGTGCCGGTCCATCTAACCGCTTGGTTAGTTCATCCAATAATTGAGTTACTGCTTGTGCGTTCATAAAATGTTCCCCCTTAATATTACTTTAATTCTAAATCGTTTACACACGTCCCTACAATCCCAGGGCTTTCATCACTACTGGTTGCCCGGAAGTGCGCACGTGGGTGCTGTGGGTACATGAACTCAATCATGCAAAAGTTGGCCGCATCCACCAAAAATTCAGTATTACCAGTTTCTTCATATGCTTCAAGCCTTTTTCTTAAACTGGCTATAGCATCAACTAAACCTTTACCATAGTTGTCACTGATAGGTCCATACTTGTAATAGCTTGTCTGCATACGCTTCAGGCGTAGTATATCAAACTCATTGCTGTACTCGGTGTCCGGTAAGCTCATAAAATGTTCCCCCTAATGTTACTTTTTTAACGAGTTGATTTTGGTATAAAGAATGTCAAATAAAATAAGTTGTGCGATGGTTGATGCGAATATGAAGCTGATTATGGCATAGCCAATTTCCTGCATGTGTAGTAGTACTATGCCACCGATTATACACACCCACATAAGTATTAATTGGAAGATCATCATTAATAATTCACCTCCGGTGGAATAGGTACTATGTACGCACATGTGGGCAGCGAAGGCCACCCAAGTACATGGCGCTCGGCAATGGTTAGTTGTTCAGACATAGCACCATATTTTGCATATGCACTAGTGAAATCTTTCCTAACCAAACAACATGCGTCAGAGCGTTGGCATTTACAATGGCAGATGTTCTCCGCTTCTTTGGTGAAGTTACGCGCCATACTAAATGCTCACCCCACTTCCCCTTGACAAATCCACAAGTGCTCTGGCAGTTACGTCAATGGCGCGTTCAAACATATCGTCCCTGTAATCATCCTCATCAAACTTCACACACCCAAATCTCAGGTGCAGAAGCTCATGCACGAGTGACGCTTCCATGTCTTGCTCCCACCCACCATCACCTGATTGGTAATCAATGGGGTCAACAATCTGCACGTGCGCCATTGCATTCTTGTTGCAGTAAGCTACGCACGCTGCCCCTTCGTAGGACATGTCTTTGCAGCGCATTATGTGGGCACGGATCTCCCACTCCTGCAGACCGAGTACACCTTGCCAGTGCTTTAGTTTCTCTCGTAGTTCTTTTTCAGTGAAAACCAATCCGCGGCCTCCTTTAATGCGTCACGAGCGATTTGACGCATAGTTTCCCACCTGGGGATATATCCGTAGTTTTCATCTTTCGTGAAAACTTCTTTGGTTTCCGCAATCCGCTTCAGCGCTGTTTTGTAGCGGTCGTTTTCGGCTTGGAGTTTTGCAATCTGGCAGATAACTATTGTTCGATAGTCTGTTTTTTCACGATTAAACAACAGCACCGTCCAGTATTTATTACACCACGATTCTTTAGTGTTTAAATGTTCACAATCTCCGCAACATTGTTCATTCATTCCCCTGCGCCTCCTTTAGTTGATCATCGTAATCTATTGTCATGTGCCAACCATTACGTTTATTTTTATAGCAATCAGCTATTGTCGTGTCTGGATTTCCACATTCCCATTTATTCAGATCAAACCAATCACAATTCCCACAGCACTTCATTAGCTCAATTTGTTTATATAAAGACTCCATCAATTCACGCCGTACATAAATTAGTTCTGCGGGGTCTCTCATACTTGAACCTCCTTCAAAGTTCTCTCAGCAATGGCGTCTATTTTCTTGCAACGTGAGCATTTAACCAGATCGCCATCCATAGCAATAACCTTATGTGGCGGCATGTGCGCTATGGCGTCTAGTGCATCAAGCAGTTTGAAGTTTTCATCCTGTAGTTCAGCCACACATTTCTGTAATCTTTTAATCTGTTCGTCTTTACTCAGCCCTTTACGTCTGTAGTGCCAGCGATAGAATAGTGAGCGATCAACTTCTTTACTTCCTCCACAGTATTGGCAGGTTACAGGAATGTCGGTATTACTACAATCACGGATTAAATACTGGCCCTCACCTCCGCACTCAGGGCATTTAAAAACCTGTGGTATGTTCATACTTGATCCTCCTTCGCAGTTCTACCAAATATTAAGCCCCCACTATTCACGGGGGCCTATTCGTTCTACTGGATCAACTGTAATGTCACCCCAAGGTACGCCGACCACCCCCCTCTAAAGTGCAAAGTACGTACGCTCACCAAATTCCTGCTGTTTGCCTTTATTCCACTGGCTAACTGGCCTGAGATAACCCACTATTCTGGCGTAGACTTCACAGACTGAACCACATGTTGGGCACTCTTGCACTTCGCCAGCCAGGTACCCATGCTGTGGGCACACCGAGAACGTCGGTGAGAACGTGAAGTAAGGCATTTCATATTCTGAGCAGACGGTCTTGATAAGTTTTTTGACTACGCTTGGATCATCACAGCACTCACCTGCGTAGATGTGCATCACAGTTCCACCAGTATATTTGCACTGGATTTCATTCTGGTTGTCAAGCGCTTCAAAAACGTCGTCAGTGAAGTCAACTGGCAACTGTGTGGAGTTGGTGTAGTAACCTCCCTCGAACTTGTCCTTCTCAGCAAGTCGGTAACTGGTTCCTTCAGCGGGTGTAGCTTCCAGGTTGTAGTTGTTTCCAGTATTTGCCTGGATAATTAGCAGGTTATGACGCATCAAATCAAGCGTTTGTAGTGTGAACATGCGGCCAACATTCGAGCCTACACCATTTCCATTGAGCAGTTTTTCACACGCTTCGTTCATACCAACTAAGCCGATTGTTGAGAAGTGGTTCTTCCAGTAGGAATCAAATCGTTCTTTGACGCTGCGTAGGTAGAACTTAGCATATGGGTAGAGATTGTTATCCGTAAATCTTTCTACAGCCTTACGTTTTATCTCCAACGATGTGGAAGCAAGGTTCATTAACCTGGCGACCTCTTCATGGAAATCGCATTCACCACGCAGTACTTTGTCAGCAACGTGTGGCATGTTGATTGTCACTACTCCAATAGAGCCTGTAAGAGGCGCTGCACCAAACAACCCACCGCCCTTTTTCTCAAGGGAACGGTTGTCTATACGGAGTCTGCAGCACATACTGCGAGCATCTTCAGGGTTCATATCTGAGTTGATGTAGTTTGCAAAGTACGGTACACCATATTTGGCAGTTAGTTCCCAGAGTAAATCCATAATTGGATTGTCCCAATCAAAGTCTTTGGTGATGTTGTAAGTTGGTATTGGGAATGTAAACACCCTACCAAGAGCATCACCTTCCAACATTACTTCTAGGAATGCGCGGTTGAACATGTTAACTTGATACTGGAACTGACCATAAGTAACCCCCTGTGGTTCACCGCCAATTATTACAGGGTGGTCCTTATAATAGGAAGGAACAGTCAAATCTAAGGTTACATTAGTGAACGGTGTTTGAAATCCTACGCGTGTTGGTACATTTATATTGAAGATAAATTCTTGCAAACACTGCTTGACTTCTGCATAAGTCAGCTTATCAAACGCAATGAATGGTGCGAGTAGGGTATCAAGGTTTGAGAATGCCTGTGCACCTGCGGCCTCGCCTTGTAGTGTGTAAAAGAAGTTGACAATTTGACCGAGCGCCGTGCGAAAATGCTTCGCAGGAGCACTTTCAATTTTGCCAGGGACTCCTTTGAAACCACTCACCAGTAAATCCATTAAGTCCCATCCCACGCAGTTATGTACAAACACACCAACCTCAAGCCCGAAGTTATGGTATTTGTCAACGGTCAAATCATAAACGTCATACTTCTCATTTAGTTTCTCAACACGACTAACTTTATGATTTAGTGTAGATATGAACTGACCAGCTTCATTACGAGGCGATCTTTGTGCCTTTTCAGACACGACACGTCTTTGTTTATCAGATTTGTTGCGCTCAACCAAAATGCGTGTGTGACTCTCTCGCCATGCTGCATTCGTGTTCATTGTTCGTGATATTTCCATAGCACGGTGGGCACTATCATCCATTACTTCCAGGTTTTCTGGGCAGTTATTATAACGATTACCATCGATGTGGTGAGGTACTTTTGTTCGATCATTTGTTACACCAGCTATTTGCCTATGCACATACTGACGTTTGTTGTCTGCTGGGTTATATAGACTTAAGTATTTGCCCCTCTTACTAAGGTATAGAGGCATTAAACTCATACCTCTTGTCAGATGTTGTGCTTCAATATATTCACCATTCCTAAGCATAATCTTGTGATCTGGTGTGCACTTGATTACCTGATTGTTATCCAGCGTAATCTTCAGTACAGTTGCGTTAACCTTAGTTTTTCTAGGACTGTGTGCTAATCCAGGGACGATATTTCCATCTACATCTACTGAGTACACCCAAAAAGATTTGTCAGTGTGCGTGTTTGTTAATTCATCAAGAGTCTTAGTTGAACCATCTAATAATGGTACGCGGGTATCTCCTGTTAAACAATAACTGCTCAACACACCGAGGTCATGTATATGCAACTCACCAGCTAAGTGAGCATCACGCACTTCAGCAGGGTAAATCTTGTTAAGCCAGTACATTTGGCTGATCTCTGATGAAATATAGTTGTTCAGCCCTTGCAGCGAGAATGTGGTGTTAGCACACTCGTTAACCTGCCAGTCAATCTTCTGGATGTACTGGTCAACCAGCGTGACATTTGACGTGCTGACAATCTCACGCATCCGAGCGTGCTGCTCACGGTAAATGATGTAAGCCTTAGCCGCGTTGTGGTATGGTGAATCTATAAGTACCTGCTCCACAATATCCTGCACAAGCTCGACGCTGATTTCATATCTATCTAACTTGATCTTGTCGTAGACTTTAGCTACCACCGCTGTGGTTAGAAATTCAGCCGTGGCCATTCCAAAGTCTCCAGTTGCTACGCCAGCTTTCAGTAACGCGTTGGTAATTTTCTCATAATTAAAAACTTCTATTCTATTATCCCTCTTGCGGATCATTTTGGGAGGCACTCTCGGTTTCATCCCCTTCGTCTACATTTAACCGTTCTACTGCATCACTTACAGTTGGCCCAAATATGCTTCTGATAGGTATTTCCATACCATCGTGCATATTTGAAGGTGTATCCCTGTAGACATTCTCCAAGGCTGTGAGCATTTCATCGTGCGTAACAGTTGGGTCAGGTACAGGTTGTGTTGCTAGATTAGGTACACCAACACCAACATTTCTAGAGCGCTCTCTAGCTTGGAAAGCCCGCGATGGTGGTGGTAGTGTGAGGTCAGCAAGCCGTGGCGGATCACCAGCGGCGTCTGCAAGAGCACCCCAATCACGCTGTACTGTTGGTGCAGGTATATAAGCCATTTTCCACCCATCTTCATCCAACTTATTCTCGTATTCCTTATGCGCAGCAATTTCAGCTTCCACGTCGTAGTTAATGAACTCCACCTCACCGCCAAGTTCTTTTAACTCTTCCTCGAAAGACCTTTTATGCCAAGGAGTAAATCTTGCTACGATTGTGAAGTCTTTAAGCTCACCGACCTGACGCTTGCGCATTTTATAAGTCTCTGTTGTGATAACAAACTTCTTATAATTCTCTGGATAGCCTTTAGGATTAGCATCAACCATTTCAACTGCAACCCTGCTGAGGAACTTCCTACGCCTGAGTGAGCGAAGTTCCGCCAAATACTCATATAAATCAATGAAAGCATCTTTTACTTTTAAGCAGTATAAATTTCCAGCAGATACAGCAACTACGAGTTGTAATACTTCTTCTTCATCAAGAAGTGAGTCGTGCATACCACTAATACGGACGAAACCATGTTCAGTAATTGGTACGTTTGTAATAGTTACTACATCATAGCCAGTGTCAATTTCAACATCAACAGACTCCTCCGAGTCCACGTATGGATAAATCATTTACAACTTCCCTCCTTGAAGTATGTTCTAAACGGGTAAACTCACTTTGCACCAGCGCACTGGCGTACCCAACAAGGTGCGGATCACATGCTGAACAGAGAGCGATGTGATCTCCATTATCAATCACCATTAGGAATTGCTCTACGTCTTCAATTACATACTCAGGTTGTTGTGGGTGGCCTTCGATAATGATTCTCATTTAATTTCCTCCTGAATCAGTTCTGAAACTTGTAGTCATGCAACTAACCGACTTATATGCACTGCGTAATCCTGCAGATGTAGCTGAGAAGTTTAAGGCATCTTGTATGGCAATTCCAAGTTTTCCAGCCTCAGCGAACGCATCTTGATTTGCGCCAAGGTATTTGAACTCCCATTTAGCTGCTTCAGTCTGGTGCTTTATTCGCGATATAATTTGATCACGTGAATACTCATGGCTGGCATTCTCATGGCCATCAGTCAGGATTACCATTAACACGGGCGTATCTTTACCTGCGAGTCTTTCAATGGTCTTGTCAATCGTTGTGCCAACTGCGTCTAATAATGCTGTATAGCCTCCTGGTATATATGTGTTTTCATTAAGAGGTGTAACGTCTTGTATGTTTTTGCCTTCAGCATAAAACACGTATTTGGTATCAAACAGTACAACAGTCATGTTTGCCTCTCCAGGCAGTGCTTTCTGATCCTCAAGGAACGCATTGAATCCCCCAATAGCATCGTCCTTGATACTCCACATAGAACCACTCTTGTCAATTACACAAATAATCTCTGTCATTTAAAATCCTCCTTTAAATATAACGATCATACTGGGGAATGGCGCTGAACTCGGAGCGCCAACGAATTTTAACCTTCCTTTTAAAAGGCGTACTTCCACATTAAGGTAGGGTTTGTTAGTTTTTTCATCCCAAATAAAAGTGTGAAACCATCGTGTATCTGTGCGTGCTGGGAGTAAACACACTACTGTGGCACCTCTTAGGGATTCATTCCACGCTTTGGAAATCCAATTCACTATTTCGCGGCCATAAGGGGGGTTCATCCAACAAACTTTTCCACATAGGTTCCAGGGCTGGTTTAGTGCGTTATCTGTTTTAGTGAAGTACAGATCACACTTATGCTTTTTCTCACTTGCACACACATCTAAATCAAAGTGAAATTCTTCATTGAGTCGGTCAAACAAATCCTGTGGCGTTTCCCACTCAGACGAGTCTGATGAGAAGAGTGCTTCGTTAATTGCCATTTGATATCTCCTTAGCTAATGTAGCCGCCATTGCAGCGTAAACTAGCATGTCTCGGATGGTGTCTTCGAGGGATTCGTTGGTAACTTTTTGATCAGCGTCTTTGTTGAAGAAAAGATGTTCGATGCGATACCATTTGTCGGACATACGAACAAGCACTCCAAGCAGTCCGAGCTTTTTCCAGGAGTCTCCATAGTCAGCATTCTTAGCAGTATAGGTATCGCTTGCGGCTTGAAGGGCTTCGTATAAATCATCTGGCACCTCGATTAATCGACTCATTCAAATCCTCCTTAAACTTAATGCCGCGCCACACCCTTGGGCGGCTTCCGTCTTCCATAGTGTGTGCGGAGACAACCCGCACTCTAAATTGTTCTTCTAAGGTCTTGTTAAAATTAGCCTGTGATAAAGGCTTGGTTGAATTGACGATGCACCAGTCTCGGTAGACATCATACAATGTAGTTTTACGCACAAACATATCGTGGTTAAGATGATCTACAACACACGTCTCATCCACAAACATCGCCACCGGATTGCTGTAGAGCCTGTAGTTTTCTGCTTCTTCCTCAACCGCCACACTGCGTGTGAAGTGCTTGGCTTCTGTAAGTCTACGAAGTCCTGCAACTGCGAGGTTCAGCAAGCCGGAGAGTTCTTCATTGGTTGTGATTTTTTCCATGAGGTGCTCATCGGCATTCACGCCAGGAATAAACTCGTTTGGGAACGGAATGATTATCCAGCGGTCGAAGTACGCTTTGGATTTGTCGGATGATACAGGTTTTGAATTACTGCTAAAGAGTAGTTTACATTTGGGTGTGAAGGAAAACGTGTTCTTAAATTTACGCTCGCCAGATACGCGGTCGCCTCCAGTAACTGTTTTAAATGCTGATGAGTCTGTTACTGGTCCTGATGGTAAGTCTGCAAAGATATTGACGAGTTTTCCGTACAATTCCACAATGACGAATTTTTCCGATAACTTTTGCAGAGGAAGGTTTGATATGTTACCATGCCCGATAAGATGTTGGACGAGTTCAAGGTACTTGGATTTACCATTTCCACCACCTCCGTATAACAGTATGGCTTTTCGGAAAGGGTTTCCTGGGATGAGTACATATCCAGTTATCTCCTCCAAGATTGGTATGCATTCTTCATGTGTGATTTCTGAGAAGAACTTCTCGATATTAGGGCACTTGGCACCTGGGTTGTAATTTACAGGAACGCGCATAGTGGACAAGTACTTAGGGTCATGTGGAAAAAGCTCACCTGTTCGCCAGTTGAGCATACCATTCTCTACATTAATAAGATTGGTTGCTTCATAGTCCATTGAATCTGCGTCCATCCTCGCGCATGTCTCCACATAGAACTGCACCTCATGCACCCTGTGTGACGAAAACTTATCGCCAAGAATCGCTGTGACTTCTTGTGATAGGATTTCTTCACCATTAGGTTTGAAGTAACCGTCTTCATAGTGGTGTATTCTTTGTGCAGTGAAGATGAAGTTGCGCTTTTGAATTAGGTAGTCGCCCAGCCGGTTGGCCAGGAACTTGCCATCTTCAAAAATCATGTCAGCCTTTTTGTCGTGATATTGCAGCAGCGCTTTTCCGGCGCACCGCAAAGCGTCTTCCCAGCCCCACCGTTCAGGGTCATTCTTCTCTGAAGATTTTTCTTTATGAGGTTCACTGTGGAAAACAACCAGAGCAATTTCTTCCAATGTTAATATGCCGTGTTCTACCGCTAGGCACGCCAGCTCGTAAGATGTGTCTGAACGATCTCCGGTAGCCAGCTTCCCGCTGTAAATGTCTCGTGCTTTCTTAGGAAGTTTTTTGATGCGCTTCTGTAAATCCTCAGTCATTTCCCTGGAAGCGTTGAGTGCTGCGAGCCTTTGCTTCAGAAGTTCTCCACTGTCAGTGGTATCCTGCAATAGCTCAACTGCCCAGTTCGGCATGTATGGCAAATCGTCACTGCGTTCAGTCACCCACTCGTAAGTGCCACCAGATAAGTGCTTACTGGGCGGTACAACGACGTAGTTGGTAGTTAGTACGTCGATGGTACTACTCTCACCTTTATGAGTCTTGATTGTCTTCGGTTCGCCATTGGCTCGGAAGTAATAGTGAAATCCATTGCCACTTCCTGTTTTAACGCACGGCGTATTCTCAGGAATGCCGAGGGTTTCAACTTCTGCGGTTGCTTCCACAGAATCTGTGTCGATTACTCCGATGCCGGACAACTCTGTGGCCAGGCCGATGTTGGCATTAGGCCACACCTGGCCCCACCACTGCCGAACCTGTTGTGGATTATTCGAGGCATCTTTCCAGCCGGAGCTGGTCAAAGGTGCTTTACCAACCTGCTTACCTTTATGATTCCTGCCGCAACCACAGGTGCCGTCTTCATTTGGCCAACATAACGGGAAGACAAAATAACCCGCACTGGCGTAATCAAGTGCGTGTTCAAGCATTGAACCCAAACATGGCACCTACTTTCCTATGTTGCGTGCATTTTCCAGATATGTTTCTAAATCGGCTTTGTTGATTCTCCAGCCGCAGAAAGTCTTGTACCCTGGCAGCCTACCGTCGCGGAGCGCGCGTCTAACCGAGTAGACGTCAGATTTAAGAATCTCAGCGACCTCTCTCGTTTTGAGTAATTCCATATTCTGCTATGTTCCCCCCAGGTACGTTTTGCTACATTATACTAAGTATAGCACACATGATGTGAACTTGTCAATATATAAATGTTGTAATGTGTACGTGCGTTTGTTATAATTAGTAAGGAGGTGCCTACAATAAATGCCCGATTATCGGTACGAACCAGAGATTGTGGTATGCCCACTATGTGGTGAAGTAACGATTAAGCAAGAAATGAACTTCTGGCAGTGCCCTGTATGTGATACAGAGATATGGCCTCCAGAGGGTGCAGAAGATGAAGATGATGAGCACCAACAAATTCTCGAAGCATATTACGAGGACGTGCATCGGAAGGATATACTGCACAAAGGACGCAGTTCTAATAAGTCCAGACGCTTCGGGAATAAAAAGCACGTAGTAAGAAATTTCACAGGGAGATATTATTTACCATAAAGTACTTGACATTTGTTCACACATAGTGTACAGTTAATGTAGTATCGTTTTCCTTTATACATTTCTCCCAGTGGTGATACTATGGGTGACATATTGGTTAAGCACGGGCGTCAGATGAAGAAGCTCGATGAGTTAAACTACAGGCTTGATCCTATTTGCGTGCAGTTAATGGATGGTCATAAACGCAGTAAAAAGAGATTAATGGCTATGCACAAACAGGATAAAGGCTTTTATGCGAATTATAAAGAAATAGCCCGTGTTGCAGAGAACTTAAACGTACCACCCGAACTCCTCATAGACGAGGAGTTTTATTATGCCCGAAGTGGTGGGCTTGCGGCGTATAGGATTGCGTTTGCGTGTATGCGTAAGGGCATATCAATAAACGAAGCTGTGGAGGAAGCACATGCCAAGCTGGGCTTTAAAGTCTATCCGCGCGTTTTATACATGCTTTTCCAGGGTTATCGGAACTTCAGCGGTATGTACCTGGGAGTGCCGTTGGCCTTTCTAATGGAACTGTGTGATCTGTTGGAGATTCCACTATCACACATATTCAGGACATTAAGAGCAACAAGAAAGAGACCGACCGCATACAGTGGTCTTCATAATATGTACGCCATGCTTGGAGACGACGATGTGGCTACAATGGTAGGGTTTGGAATGTTACTGGCAACCAAGGACCGTGCAAAGGTAGAAGAGGGTATGGTCCAACTCTTGGATTGGTGGTGTGCTCATGGCACTCGAAAAGGAAGTGGCGGTGACTGTTCAGCCGACGGAGTTGGTACTGAGTGATGATGTAGCTCGTGTTGTTAAATACGTTGATGAGGTGTATGACCAGACAAAGGCAGGTGCACCAACGCTGTCAGAAGTCATGCGCGTAGTCAACGACGCTGAGGAGTTTCTACGCTACTTCAGGGACAGGACCGCAATCGAGGCTTCTGCAAAACACATCCCAGCAACAATCGCGGCTATGGGGCGTGAGGCCAAGAAAGGGAATGTGGATGCTGCCAAGGTGCTCCTAGAAGTAGTTGGTCTGCTTGGCAAAGCCATGAAGAACCCAACAGTCAATGTTGCTACTCAAATAAACCTGACTGTGGACGAAGCGCGTCAGCTCAGGGAGGAACTGCTGGATGACTCAAGCGATTAGCCAAGAGGAACTTATTGAGATTTCCCGTAAGCGATCAAAGAACTTTGGGTATTTCGCACAGAACCATTTGAAAATACGTAGCAGAGACTTTCGTCTGCTGCCTCTGCGATTCAATAAGACTCAGCAATATATAGATGATTTAATAGAAGAAGATATAGCTAACAACCGCCCAGTGCGGATGATAATTTTAAAAGCAAGACAAGAAGGCGTCTCCACTTATTCAGAGGGACGCCTTTTTCATTTGATTGATCAAACCCCATTTGCAACTTCAATGGTCGTAGCGCATGACGATGACAGCACTCAGCATTTATTCGACATGACCAAGACGTATTACGACTTCTTACCTAGATGGATTAAACCTACCACAAGATATTCAAATAGACGTGAAATTTATTTAAACGAATCATCTGGACAGCCGTTGCGTTCTCAGATGGTTATTGAGAATGCACTCTCGAAAGGTATAGGCAGATCGTGGACGCTCCACGGATTGCACATATCCGAACTGGCGTTCTGGCCATCTAACACCGCGCGGGTATTATTGCGTGGTCTTTTACAAGCAGTCCCCGATGTGGCCGGAACAATGGTATTCATTGAGTCCACAGCTAATGGGATCTCCGGCGAGTTTTACGAGAGATTCTGGAACGCTTGGAATGGCAAGAGCGAGTACCGTGCTGTATTTATTCCCTGGTTTTGGGAACCAAGTTACAGTCGTGCGTTGAATGTTAATCCTGAAGAGTTTACTGCTACACTCTCTAATTACGAGCGCACGATGTTAGAGAAGCATGGACTCACACTGGAGCAGTTACATTGGCGTAGATACAAGATCAGTACTACGTTTGATGGTGATGTGCTTGGCTTCAACCAGGAGTTTCCTGCAGAACCGGAAGATGCTTTCATAAGTGCGAGCAACACTGTGTTTCATAAGGAAGCATTAATGGAAATGCTTCCAGAAACTTCTGAGCCTGAGCGTTTTAATTTCAACGCGAGTGATGAGTTGGTAGTGGCGTCTACTGAGCAGGACGCATATGTAAGGATTTGGAAGAAGCCGGAGGCCGATCACTTATACATAATAGCCGCCGATGTTGCGGAAGGTCTGGCCAAAGGTGATTATTCATGTGCTGATGTTATTGACATGCAGACGTTGGAACAGGTAGCACAGTGGCACGGTCATATAGACCCTGACTTATTCGGTGACGAGCTGTGCAAGCTCGGTAACTATTACAATAAAGCGTTGCTTATTCCAGAGTCCAATAACCACGGACTCACAACGATTTCTTCAATCACAAGACACAGTTACGCATACCTTTACCGCAGACAAGAACTGGACCGGATTACTAAAAAGTTGATGGAAAAGCTGGGCTGGCAGACGAATGCTAAGACTAAACCCTTAGCTATAGACTCACTCAATGAGCACATTCGTGAGAAGACAGTCATTATAAACTGCCGTGAGACTATTCAGGAATGTCTGACCTATGTGCGTGATGCGCGTGGGAGTATGGGCGCTGATGGTGATGCTCACGACGACCGTGTTATGAGTTTGGCCATTGCACTGAAGGTGTGGCAAGAAGTTCCAAAGGTGAAGCGTAAAGAGCCAGAGGAAGATAAGACTGATCACCTTTCACGTGAAGAACGTATTGCAAGAGGTATGCTCAAGACTAAAGAGCAACGGCATGAGTTCTTAGGGGAGGTATAGTATGCAAGCGTGGCTTAATTTAGTTAATACTAAATGCGCTGATTGGGCAGTAAAACCAAGTTATCCAGACGATAGGGACTGGCCATTGTCAGCAATTATGGAGACCTCAAACGAAAATGTTGCAGCGAGTCTACGCCATTATAATAGAGGGATTTTGAACCAATACCAAAGTCCTTTGTGTGCCGCATACGCAATCATAGCCATTGTAGAGGCTTATTATAAATTACCTCCTGGGACATTAAGTAGGCGGTTTGTATACTGGCAAGCCAAGTTGATCGACGGTATACCGGACAAGGTTGGTACTACACTCAGGGCTGTGCTGCAAGTTGTTCATAAGATAGGCGCATGTCCTGAATCACTATGTCCTAGCTGGCCTGATTGGAGTACACCGACGTTTACTGCTGAAATGTTTGCTGCAGCATCAGCGTACAAAATTAAGGCGTACGCAAGACTTAAGGTGGGTACACTCGACGAGATTGAAGCGGCAATCGCCAGTGGTCGGATGGTATTAATTGGCAGCATGGTAACAGCCACCGATTGGGCTGATGGTTGGATTGAACAGCCAGAAGGCGCAATCTTGGGTGGACACGCTACGGTATTAGATGAGTACAATAGGAATCTTACACACAACAACTACAAGCGCTTTGATAGTGGCCCTAATAGTTGGGGAACCGATTGGGGCTTGAATGGTTTCTACCAGATGTCAGAATACGCGGCTGAGTTTGTCAACATAGATTATGGTGGGATGCACATGTTGATGGAGGCATGGGCGGTGGAATTTGATGAGCCGTTCATTCCTCTGATACCAGATCAGACATATCAATTCGATGTGGCTCCAGTAATTCTGAATGGGCGAACGATGGTCGAGTTGCGTAGTATCTGTAAAATCACAGGGGCAACAAACATTGCCTATGATAGTGATGACAAGCGGGTAACTCTGACCTATCCTGACCATACAGCAACAATGTGGATAGGGAAAAAGGAGTACATTGTTTCGTGAGAGGACCATTCCCGTATTACGGTGGCAAGTACTTCTTAGCACCTAAGTTGATTGACTTAATGCCACCGCACAAAACCTATGTGGAACCCTTCGGGGGCGCAGCGAACGTATTGCTTACAAAGCCCCCGTCACCAATAGAAATTTACAACGACCTCAATAAAGAGGTCGTTAATTTTTTTAAAGTGTTAAGAGAGCGTCAGGGTGAACTCCTGGCGCTTTTGCGTTTGACTCCGTATTCACGTGAGGAGTTCAAGAGGTGTCTTGAGCCAAGTGATGATGAGCTTGAACAAGCGCGTCGGACATTCGTTAAGCAGCGAATGGGATTCTCGGCTGTACAAAACCTGTCCGGTGGGCAGTGGAGTTACAGCATTACTCGGTCGTCAGGTGGCAGGTCCAAGCACGTGAACCAATACTTCAACGGCGTTGAACACTTGGCTGAAGTCATAGAACGATTACTTAATGTTCAGATTGAGTGTTTACCAGCGCTTGATATTATCAAACGCTACGACACTAATGAGACATTCTTCTACTGCGATCCGCCCTACCCCGTTGAAACCAGGCTCGGAGTCAGTTACGCCCATGAAATGTCCACGGACGATCACGTTGCGCTGGCTGAAGCCCTGCACGATGTGGAAGGAAATGTATTGGTAAGTAGCTATGCTAGTGATTTATATAACAATCTTTATGAAGACTGGTGGTGCATGGAGATCCCCACAGTGGCGTTCTCTGGGCACCGGCGTGATGGCAAGCAGCGCGCAGAGCGCGTGGAAGTAGTTTGGGCTAATTACCCAATAGGAGGTAATAATTAGTGAATTTCGTAGAGGGTGAGTCTCTGAATGCGTGTTGTATTTGTCAGGGACCAACCGGAAAGATTGGCTACATCAATGTAGCGCCTATGGATGTTATGTGTTTGGACTGTGCCAAGGAGATTGCGGAGTGTTATGACTCGATAATTAATCCGCCCCCGAAAGGATTAACATGCCCATTCTGTGATGATGGCCGCGTCTTTAAAAACCCTGGCGCAAGAGCGTCACACATTTCACGTTACCATGCGAAGGAGGCGATGTCTTCTGAACCTCTTAGTTGAGATTACGTTAGGCATAGTCATAGCACTACTGCTGTGGCGTGAGTGGCAGTGGAACGTGCAGTTTAGAAAGTTGAATGAAGTGTACTTCGAGTTGCTTATCAACATGGAGGGCAAGTTTAACGCCACGAATAGTCAGTTGTTGGACAGGTTAATGTCCAAGGATTTACCTGAGTACGTTCAATCAGAATTGACCAGGGAAATGTATACCAATCCGCCCAGCTTTGCGGGTAGTCAAGAGGAGTTTGCGGAGAGATTGGTAGGTGTTTAACAATGCCTTTCAAATCCAAAGCTCAGATGAGGAAATTTTTTCTTATGGAACAAAATGGCGAAATTCCAAAAGGCACCACTGAGAAGTGGGCCAAAGAAACACGTAGAAGTAAGGATCTTCCAGAACACGTCGCCAACAGCAAGAGCAAAAACGCTTTAGCTAAAGCGGCAGCGATCATGCGGCGCTTAAAGAAGAAAAGGAAGTGATGTGGTTGGCTGACCAATCAAATGCGTTAAGCGAACTTAAAAAGAAGTACGATTGGGCGCTGGAAGTCCGCCGACCGCGTGAGAAGCAGTGGTTAGTTAACATAGCGTTTTATCTTGGCGAGCAGTGGATTTTCTACAACAAGACCACTGGCCAGATAGTTAACGCACGCGATACTATGGCATCTTATAAAGTTGCATTAGTTGTTAATCAGGTCCAGCCCGCAGTTAGGACTGAACTAGCCAAGCTGACTAAGCAGCGCCCAGTGTGCCAGGTAGTTTCGGTATCATCTGATTATGACGATAAAGACGAGGCGCGTGTCAAAAATGCCATACTGGATCATATTTGGCGCGCGTCCGATTTAAGTACGCCTTTGAAAGAGGCACTTCTGTGGACCTTACTCACAGGGACAGGATTCGTTTTACCATACTGGAATGCAGACGCTGGTGAAACTATTGTTGATTATCAAACACAGATGGATGAGTTTGGTAATCCACTCACAGATGAAACTGGAAATCCGGTACCTGTAGTTGGGCCAGATGGTCAGTATGTGATTAATGACATCTTCAACATTGGTGAGATTGCAGCAGATTCAGCGGGGCCGTTTGAAATTTTGTTAGATCCTTTGGCTAAGAATTACAAAGAACTCCGCTGGTTCTTCCGTGACAGGATCATGGATGTAGCCAGTGTAGAGGAAACCTACGGTGTTAAGGTACCGGCTGAGTCCGTAAACGCATTTCTGTACCTACATGGCAGGGTGCTTGGAAACAAAAAACTAGAAGGTAAGAACGTCTGCGTATTACATGAATACTGGGAACGTCCAAGCAAGACGCTGCCGTTAGGCCGGTATGTGGTTTACGCGGGTGGCAAGATACTGTATGACGATATTAACCCATACGCAGAGTTGAATATACCACTCCCGATTGCAATTATTGAGCATATACCACTTCCTGGAAATATCTATGGTGACAGTGTTGTTACCCAGTTGGTTCCAATAAATGTGGAATACAACAAAACGAGAAGCCAGTTAATTGAAACCAAGAACATCACTGCATTCCCGAAGGTGCTTGCACCACAGGGGAGTTTGTTGATTACTCCGACGTCACGCCCTGGTGAGGTAGTTGAGTATAACGCCGCATATGGTGCGCCATCTTTTTGGACTCCACCTCCAGTACCATCTTATGTACTGCGCGAGTTGGACAGAGCGCGCGAAGAGATAATTGAGATTTCAGGGATTCACGAAGCGAGCCGCGGTGCAATACCAGCGAATGTGAGATCAGGTGTCGCAATCGCTTATATCCAAGAGCAGGATGATACCCGACTCAACGTAACAGCACATTCGTTTGAAGATGCTGTTGCATTAATAGGGACGTACATGCTCAGGTTGGGGCACAAGTTCTACACAGAGCCAAGGTCTGCACGCATCGTGGGGCCAGACAGGTCTACGAAGCTGGTGCAGTTTTATGGTGATGATATTCCTGCAGATGCAGATGTACATGTGGAAAGCGGTTCGTCACTTCCAAAATCGGTTATCGCGAAGCAGCAGATGCTATTAGACCTGTGGAACGCACGCGTTATTACTGATCCTGGAATTATGATGAGGCTATTAGAGTTTGGCAATCTTGAAGATTTGTATCAAGACGCTGATCTTGATATTGATCAAGCTACCAGAGAGAATGACCAGATGATGCAGGGATTCCTCCCGCAAGTTGAAGATTTTCATGTGCATGAATTGCACGTTCGAGAACACAACAGGATTAGAAAGACGACCAAGTACGATAGTATGTCTCCAGAAGTTAAGCAAATTTTTGCAATACATGTTATGGGGCATCAGCAATTTATAATGCAACAAGCTCAAATGATGATGATGCAACAACAGACGTCACCATTACCAGAAGAAATACCTCCGAGTGGGGGAGAAGCAATGACTGATTTAGTAGGAACTGGCCCTACCCAGCAGGGAGGGGCTTTTTAATTTAAAGGAGGTTTTATTTTTATGCCAGAGTTAGATGGCACAGGTCTGCCCACCAGTGGTTTGGAAGACGGAGGTTTAACACCACCCGTAGGAAATGCTGAGGGCGATCCAGGTGGGGGTAGCGAACCGTTTGTAGAAATCGACGGTAAATCCTATCCACTGAGCGAGGTAAAGCGCTGGAAAGATACCAGGCCAAACCTTGAAAAGTATTACTACAACAAGATGAACGAAGTAGATGCCAAAGCGAAGGAAGTAGACAATGCTGTTCGGCTTTACCAGTGGGTTGCCGAACATCCTGAAGTATCTCAGAAGCTCATTGAACTGGCTGACCAGGGAGAACTCCCACCGCAGAAAGCAAGCGAGGGAGACGACGAATATCTGGCTCGCCTGGAGCGTATTGAGAAGACCATGACTGGCATGGCCAATAAGTTCGAGGAACAGGAAAAGCGCCGCATCCAGCGTGAAGCGGACGATAACCTGGCCCGTGAGATTGGCAAGTTGAAGGAGAAGTTTGGTAAAGATAAGATTCTGCCTTTTAATGAGGAGCAGGTTCTACTCGAAGCCGTAAACTCAGGTTCGACCGACCTTGAAATGGTCTACAAGAAGATGCGTAACGATGCTTTCGATCCTGATAGGTTCGAGCAAGACGCTATTCAAAGATATGTTACACAAAAGAAAACTAGCAATCCTCCCATGCCGCAAGCTGGCGCAGGTGCTGCAGCCGGACTAATCCCAGGTGGGAGCACCAGGGAAGTTAAGTCCTTTGCCGATGCCAGACGTTCGGCACTTCAACGGCTACAAGGCCGAAGGGAGGGCGAATAAAAAGGAGGAATAACAATTGGCTGCATCTTTAAGCGAGTATGATGATGTATTAAAAGAAGATTATGCTCCTGCGATAGTGGAGCAACTGTCGAACAACAACATCTTGTTAAACAGGATTGAGCGTGACCAGGAATCTGTACAGGGTAAAGAAGTTTATCTTCCCCTGCACACCAAGAGGAACGTAGGTATTGGTGCCCGTGGTGAATTGGTAGCTCTGCCTTCTGCTGGAAACCAGGGCTTCGAGAAATCCTACTTCCCTGTAAGGTATCACTATGGTCGTATCGAGGTTCCAGGCCCTCTGATGGCCGCTGCTGCAAGCAACAAAGGCGCTTTCATCAATGCGATGGACAGCGAGCTTCGCGGAATGGCAACTGACTTCCGCAAGGATATTCAGCGTGCGCTGTTCCAGGACGGTCTTGGGAAATTAGCTTTATGTGGAAGTATTACTTCGGCATCTACAACGGTTAATGTAGTATCTGTTGATTACCTGAATGTAGGCGATGTTATCGACTGCTATACTGCTGGTGGATCAGCTAACTTCACCAACAGATCGATCACTGCGATTGATCCTGATTCCAGCCCAAATACGATCACCATTAGTGGCGCTGCTGTAACCACAGCGGCTACTGACATCATTGTGCATTACAACTCGTATGATAAGGAACTGCATGGACTTGGTGCTATTGTCAATGACACAGGCACACTGCAGGGCATCAATGGCGCTACTGCAGCTAACAGGTTCTGGCGTTCCTATATCAGTGACAACAGTGGTACCAACCGTGTGTTGTCTGAGGCTCTTATGCAGGTATGTTGGGATAATGTTGAGAAGAATGACGGTGTAATTTCACTCATGCTCACAACCTATGGTGTGAGGCGTGCGTATCTGAACCTGCTCACTTCTCTGAAACGGTTCTCCAACACAATCCAGTTGGAGGGTGGATTCTCTGGTGTAGACTTTAACGGCAAGCCGTTGGTAGTTGACGCAGACTGCCCCTCCAACCTGATCTACTTCCTGGATGAAAGCCATCTGCGCTTCTTCCAGATGAACGAGCCTAATTGGGCTGACGAAGATGGTGCTGTACTTTCCCGTGTAAGTGGTTATGACGCTTGGGAAGCTTTCTATTGTTGGTATGTGGAGTTTGGTACCGACAAGAGGAACGTCTTTGCAAAGCTCGCTGACATCACCGAGGCTTAGAGAGGCGCGCTTATGCGTCTCTCTTTTACTCCTAAACGAAAGGTGGGGATTGTAACTTGTCTTTAACAGTTACGAAAGACCTTGATAGTCCATATAGACTGATTGATCAACTGGCAAGAAATTTGGTTATAATTACCGGAACCCTTGCTTGTGACGATAGCTACGCAACTAATGGGTACTCTTTAGACTTGAGTGAGTATATGTCCACGGTTAGGCAGATATTAATTGCACCTAAGTCAGGCTATCTCTTTGAGTATGTACCTAGCACAAAGAAGGTTAAGGTATTAACTGCAGTAGGCGCAGTTTCAGCACATAGCCACGCTGTAGCGTTAGACACAGGCAGTTCAGCGGCAGGTTCGTCACACAACCACGCCTTTTCAGGGACTGACGCTGGGCTAACCGTTGTGGACGCGGAATCTCTGACGGTCACAGACGATGTGGGAACTTTAGCATATCCTCCGGCTGCGCTATTAGCTATTCATGGAACTGTAAGCGCAGCAAGTACCGTATTTAATGTTGTTCCTGCAGCACGTACTCTGGCAACTGGAGAATGTCATGTTAATTACGGTACCGGAGCAATAACATTCTACGCCTCTGATGATCCTACCGATGTAACAGTTGATTACCTAAAGAAAGCAGCCGTTCCAACAGGCACAAATGCGGCTGAAGAGGCACATACACACGGCCCTGGAACATTGGCTGATGCCGCCAGCGGTTCAGGCGGTGCAATATCAGCTACAGAAGCGGCTGAAGTTGCAAACGGGGCTGACCTATCGGCGCTCACAAGTGTTCCATTAATCGCTGTGGGTTATATGTAAAAAGGAGGGGCTTTATGCTCTCACTCATAGAGAATGATCTTTTCGACATAGCGCGCAGGGTTCGAGAGTTCGACCCTGCGCTTTCTGTTTATTATAACCATAATCGTGGGTGCTTTGAGATTCACGATGCGCGCGCCAAAGGCGGCACCTATGTGATGTCTGCTAATAAGTTGGACGCACGTGTGATTGACAGGTTATATAAAGCATCATTGGAGAATCGTACTGCATCCGATTTGATTCGTGATATAGAAGATGAAGATCGCCGCAGAGAACGTCGTGCTGAAGCTAAATTATCTGATTTGGCACACGGCTTTGCGGAAGATTTTAAATACGCTGGACGAGTTGTGTCTGGCTATGGGGGGTCTGGCTAATGCCTTTGACTCTTGCACAGCTACGTGCTCAAGTAATGACAAACCTTCAGCCATTTAGCTTTGAAGGTATTATTGACACAGTTGCTATAGACCGTTATTTGAATGATGCACAACGTGAGATTGCTATAGAATCATCCAGAATTTCGTATGACCGTGCTGCCCAAACAGCGGAAGACGCCACCTTCACGCTGCCAAGCGACTGCCTTATTTTAAAGGCAGTTGCTTGGGAAAACAGCAATGGATATAGAACAAAACCATTAAAGCTCACCAACACACTCACTCCACCAACTGATGCTACTGGTGTGCCACGTGAGTATTCGCAAGAAGACGATAGTACATTCCTGCTTATTCCAGCTCCTAGCGAAGATGGTTACGTACTGACCAGCTATATTGCACGTCCAACAGATTTAACTGAAAGCACGTCGTCGGCACTTGTTGATGTTGATAACATGCTGATCTCGTATGCGACATGGATGATGTTGCAAGACGCTGTGCAGTATCCACAGGAAAATGACTACATGCTCCTCAAGAGTTTATCTATTGCAATAAGTATATGGCAGGTTCGATATGATAGAGCACTATTAAATTGGCGTTCTTTAGATTACATGCGTAATCCGCGCAGACGCTTCATAACAGAGGATACCGATTTTTGGGGAGTTGATACTCATGAAGGTTTCTGAGATTATTACACGCGCCGAGTGGTTAACTGAAACCAAGCATGATGATCCTGATTGGATTGGGATAATCAACGACGCACTTGATGATCTCACACCGTCTGCGAAGTATTTACAGACCAAGAGCAGTGTGGCAGTAACAGTATCTGGTGGAGCTGCAACATACACGATTGCTAACGATGCGGACCTCGCTACAGCGTATGAGTTTTTAAATGTCTACTACACACCTTCTGGTGGTTCAAAAGTTTATATGCGTAATCTACCTATGGCAGATTTAGTTAGTAAGGGTTGGAAACTTACTACTACACAAATTTTACTGCAAGGACTTGGTACTGAGGTATCAGGTACTATTCAAGTTGATTACTACAAAAAACTTACACATGTGTCTGCATTAAGCGATACCCCAATACTTTATTCAGAAAATCACGAACTCATTGTATTATACTGTTGCGCCAGAGCGCAGCAGAAAGATGAGGAAGTTGAAATAGACAAGACAGATTATTACAACGAGTACCAGACTAAGAAAATTACAATGGTGCAAGAAAGAACCAGGATGATGGAACCACATAGAAGGAAGTGATGTAGTTGTCTGTTAATGAAGCCTCAGCAATTAGTATTCAGCAGTTTGGTGGAATTAACCACACACACACTCGTCAGCCTGGTGAATCATCAAATGGTCAGAACTTCGTTATTAAGAATGGCGCACTGCGCACTCGCGAAGGTGTAGAGCTTGTGTCAGGAACACCATTCACAAATGAGATAAGTAGTGTTCATTCAGTAACTACAGCATCATACCACCCAATACTTGTATCAGAAGGCGCAAACCTGTGGCACACACGTGACCTTGGTTTTGAGTGGACAAAATTGAAGGATGGAACATTAACAGGTAATAAGCCATATAGCACAGTATATCAAGACTATTTGTTGCTTGCTACTGGACCATATGTTTACGCATATGAAATATCATCAGGAGCACTCTCATTTTTAATAGATGAAGAGGGCGGTGATGTTCCTAGTATGGAGTTTGTAGCCGTTTGGCGTGGACGTATTTGGGGATGGGCACCTCACTACACTTACCCCAACAAGCTGTGGTTCAACGGATATGTGGACGATGAGGACTATACTCTTGGGTACTCAAAAGATTCCTGGCCAGCCGATTTCTATTTGAATGTAACAGGCAATTCAGGTGAGCCTATCATAAGCTGCACACCATTTGGAACACATCTATACATCCTCACGCGCAGCCGTGCTTTCAGATTATACGGTTATGACGAAGATGATTTTGAATACTCAGATGCAGGTGCTGTTGGAGTGTATGATGTATTTTGTACAGCAACTGTTGGCGACGCAATAATGTGGTTGGGACCTGATAAGAAGGTATATGAGTATACAGGTACTTCAGCAGTATCAGTTAGTGCCTCAATAGATGAGTTTCTGGAGGACGAAATATACACACATGTGTGGGTGCATAATACAGGGAATCAATTCTGGCTTGTTTTTCCACACGTTTCTACAGGTATTACCAACGCTTATGTCTATGATAGAGACGAGGAGGCGTGGTACATCTTTGTATATCCAACAGTACTCAAATGCGCTTGTGCGTATTCAAGTTTCTTAAGTACTCCAGAGACGTATTTTGGTACTGATGATTACACACTTGTACGGACAGATGATGGTCTTAGTACTGATCTTGGTGAAGCTATTACTACGGAATTTTATATAGGACCTTTAACGCTCAACAATAGGGCAGCGAAGTACAGGCACCTGCTCTTAGAGGGTGAGGCTCGCAACGACTTTGATATAGACGTGTATACTCATGCTGATGAATCAAACGAAGCTAATCCAGTAACTATTAGTTTTAATGATGATTTTTCTAGTGAGGCCGTTACTAAGAAGGTTTATTTGGAAGGATTGCGTGGGCGTAACATTTATTTGCGCTTCAATACAACAGATAAAATCTGTGAATTGCACAGTATGACGTTACCCGTGCTATTAAAGGGGTTGAGATAATGCCTCTTACAGAACTTCACCAAGTGGATTATAAAGACATCCCTGATGTTGAGACACGCAAGCAGTTGCGTAAAATGATTGATAAATTGAATGACGATATTCGCCAGTTGGATTGGCTACTCAACCACTCCAGGCTGGATGATAAGAACATAGCTACTGAAGAAGTAGTTGATGATCCTATTGAGAATGGATCACAAAACAAGTATGTTGACTTCTATCTAAATGTATATAGTAACTCAGGAATGGAATGTTTTAATCCTACAACACTGGTTCCTGATTACCATGACACTGCAGGAGTGGTATCAAATGATACCAGTTTTGAAGGGGATTATAGTCTGAAGTTGGCATCAGGCCAGTCTATGGAACAATTGGAGGTTGGCGGCGAAGGCTTCGCAGACCCTGATGATTGGGCATGGTGTACTGACGAAGCTGGCAATATACAGACGCGGATAACTTTCAGAGCAAAAGGTTCAAGTGGACAAATACGCTGCAAGGTTTATCAGGGTGAGAACTTAACCCCACTGTGGTTCTGGCACTTAAAAAATGATGGTACTTACGAAAAGATTTCAAGCAACTCAAATCTTGACTTTTATACTCCTGATGATTGGGTTTTAGGGGAATTGAGTTTTGTAGTAAGTACAGTAGCTAGTGGTGGCAAGATAAGGTTACGTATTGATAACATTGGTGCAACCGACGTTTATCTTGATGCGTTTACTTTGACGCCTGATTGGTTGGGTAAATGGTCACAGGTTTACAAGCCAGGTCCACATAGTGGCGGTTCGGTTTCATCAAGCACTTACTATGAATTTGGCACGGCTGATTGGGACCCCAGCGGAGTAGAGTTTACTTTAGAGAATTTATATACTGACATGCCTACTGCGTCATGCGCTATAACTGTTGAATCAGATGGCGATGCGTCTGTATTAAGCACTTCCAGTTTGATAATGGTTTGCAAGATGGTAATGGAAACAGTTGAAAGTGTTGAATATTACTCTAAGATATTGGCAGTTCCGAAAGGATCGAGTATACCATCAACCATATCAGGAGGGAAGATTCAGTTAAAAGCTATTTGTACAGGAATGGTGGCGAGGGCTGAGTAATGAGCTATACATATTCACAATTACAGCTTACATTCACCGATACTACAAAGCAAAAATGTTTACAATTTGGTTATGGCAGTAAGATTTACAGGGTGTATGGAGACTGGGATGCGTCCGGTTACGATTATGACTTATGCCTTGGTTGTACGAATCTGGATGGTTCAGGTTTTGAGAAGATAGTTTTGTATACCTATAATTACCGTGACAAAAGTTTCATTTGGGCACTATTACATGACGAGACTGTGTACTCATTCTTCTTTGATTATACGGGTGTTAATACTACATTATGCTGTGGCCGATGCAACTTGTCTGGTGAAGGCTGGACTTATGACATTATTACTACGGTTGCCGATGATGATGATTGTTATTTAGCAATTATAGATCCCACCAATGGAAAGATACTGTTTGGTTGGGAAAGGTATGTGGATGATGTTGAATATTTATACTTAGCTAGTTGCAATCTGGACCTGACGGGATTTTCTGTATTAAATCAGCTCACTACAAGTGCTACTGCTTATTCACAGCACAATGATATGTATATAATTGGAGAAGAACTCTACTATGTTTTTTGGTACATTAATGACGATGATACCGAATTGGTTGGAATAGGTAAGAGCGATTTAGATGGAAGTAGTTTTACTTATATCACAAATTCTTATTCAATAGATTGGCGCAATGCTCTATCTAGTGCCCTAACAGATGATGATACAAAGATTATAGTATTTACTGTGGAATACGATGAGATTGATGAAACAGACTATTATCTCCTTAGATTATTAGTAGTTGATGTAGATACATTGACCCTTGATCTTGAGACAGTTCTTTTAGGAGATACAATATACAGACCAGCTAACGGTTGTGGGGTTGGTTATAATAATGGAACAGTAGTATACGCATGGACAGAGGATGCGGAACCTGGACAGTATCAGTTATTTACAGCCGATACTAATATGTCAGGTGTTGGGTTTGTACCGACCCAAAGGACGTTTACTGAACCTTATAGAATTAATGTTGATGATATGATTAGATTCAATGAAAATCTTTATATGGCTTTTCGAGACCCAGGTTCATGGTACTGGCAATTGTGGTTTGGGAAGTTTACTTTTTCTAGTTATGCACAAGCAAATTGTATCGCAGTAAATGCAATATTAGACGCACATACAGGTGAATTGATAACCCCAATTGAGATTTAAACAAAACAAAATAACTTAGCGTTTCAAAGACAGGTCTAACGGGCCTGTTTTTATTTTGTCCAAAAGGAGTGTTCTAAATGGCTGTAACGGCTAAATGGTTTGGTTTAGCATTTTTGGCAATGTTAAACAAGGAAATTGATTGGGAAGCAGACACGATTAAGGTCATGCTCTGCACTTCGAGTTTTACACCCGATCAAGACACTATGGATTACCAGGATGATATTACTAATGAGGTTTCTGGAACTGGCTACACGGCGGGTGGGGCTACACTTGCGAACGCTTCCATTGGATATACAGGTGCAACAAACGTAGTTAAGTTGGATGCCGACGATCTTACTTGGGGGACTGCCACAATTACGGCCAGATATGCCGTAATTGTTGATACTACACCCGGCTCGTCCAGCACTAATCCGGTACTCGGTTATGTGGACTTCGGTGAGGATAAATCATCTTCGGGCGGAGATTTCACAATCCAGTGGAACGCTGATGGGGTCTTTACAATAACTCCGAGTTAAGATTGGGTGCGGAGGTGGCTGAATAAATGGGGACTATTACCAATCCTTGGGTAACAAAAGCCAATATCTACAAGGGGCAATTGCATTGCCACACAACTAACTCTGATGGCGTAGACACCCCGACCGAAGTTATGACAGCTTATAAAACTGCCGGTTATGATTTTGTTTGTATTACAGATCATGACTACGCAACCCCTGACCCGTCTGTGTCTGACATCCTGTTTATCCAGGGAGTTGAGGAGACAACCAATGAAGGACATCTAAACGCTATAAACCGTGATGCTAATATTTCAGGCACTAATCCTGCGCAGATCACGATAAACACCATAAACGCTAACGGGGGAATAGCGCAGATTAATCATCCGAACTGGTCTAGTGGCCCGTGGACAGATGCAGAGATCAAATGGGTTATAAATTTTGCCTTGCTGGAGGTCTGGAATTGTAAGGTTTCGCCAAACGAAAACGCCGAGGATAAATATGACGCCTGTATATCGACTCCGAATAAGCGGGTATGGTGTACGGCCACAGACGATTGTCACGATGTAGAAGGGTCGGGGTTTGATAAGGGCTGGATCATGGTCAACGCCGACGAATGCACCTTGTCTGCAATCATGACGCAAATAGCCGCTGGTAATTTCTACGCCTCGACAGGCGCTGTTATATCAAATATCAGTATGACTGGCAACACAATTACGGTTACAACACCAGCAAGCGCATCAATAAAATGGATCAAAAAAGATGGCACTATTATAAAAACAACAACAAGCGCCACTTCAGACAACTATACTATGTCGGAGGATGATGGGTATGTAAGGATTGTTATTACTAGGGATTCAGACAGCCTACAGGCATGGAGCCAGCCCATTTTTGTTATACAGGACAGCGAAGCAGACGACAGCTATACAAAATCTCTCTTGCACTTTGATGGTGATGATAGCGGGGTAATTATTGAGGACGCTACAAAGCGGCAGGTAGGGGCTTATGGAGATGTTTGTACTAAGACGGATCAGTATAAATTTGGCGGAGCTAGTGCATATTTTGATGGATCAAGCGATCAAATCATCTTGGGAGATTCGGCGGATTTTGAACCTGGAAGCGGAGATTTTACTATTGATTTTTGGCTTCGACCTGGCAGTGTTGCGGCTAACAAAGTGCTTTTCAGTAAACACGCAGGTGGCGTATATGACGAGTATTACTGCTATTTTGTGTCTGGCGGTTATCTCAAGTTTGTGACCACAACAAACGGTTCAAGCTGGAATGTTAGTTTACAGTCATCGGGTGCATTTACGGCAAATGCCTGGGCTCATGTGGCTATAGTTAGATACGGCAATGTATGGACGATGTATAAAGACGGGGTATCTGTGGCGTCAACAACCGTCTCTGGTACAATGCCAACTTCAAACGAGAGTCTTTGGCTGATGGCCGGG
>LDZT01013341.1_pt1 | contig 62026 bp, 59 predicted proteins | sample 615521 | NCBI WGS metagenome assembly LDZT01 (sample SAMN03408292, study PRJNA278302) | terrestrial metagenome | isolation source: oil reservoir sample SB1 | place: USA: Alaska, North Slope, Schrader Bluff formation | collected 2011-09 | reverse complement strand
CAGCTGCAAGCTGGTAGCATCATACAGCATCGCGTTCTGCAAGCTCTGCACCCAGAAGGCATTGCCGTCCAACGTCCATTTCAGCGAGACAACTTCTTCAAAGGTCAATTGCTGGCTGGCGACCAGCTGATCAATTCCCTCCACGCTGATAGCGGGCATTTTTTCTTCAACCGGCAGGGTTGCTTCGGCTACCGGTTCGCTGCGCTCGCAGGCGGCAGCCAGCACGAACAGCGCACAAAAAGCTATCCGTGGGATGTGTTTACTCCATTTCATAAAATTCTCCTGTGTATTCTCTCTTTAATATAACGCATTATGGGAGCAATTGTTCCAGATTAAGTGCCTCTTTCAGCCAATCCATCAAGCTTTGCTTCAGAGTCTCGAGTAGGCTATCTTTTTGCTCATCAATCCATTCTTCCACCTGCTGGCTGGCTTTCTCTTTTTGCTCATCCACTATGTCCTGTGCACTGTCTTTGATGGAATCGCCAGCAGAAGAGAATAATCCGCTGGTGTACAGCGATACCCTTTCTTGCAGATCGTTGGGAATTGCCCTGATGAGCAAAGGTCGTTCACTCAACATGAACGCACTGTTTCCATTCTCATCCGTTTGCAGTGCAATACCCTCTCCTTTATTAACCGATCCAGCATCCAACGAGAACGCTTCCAGGTTGTACCCATTCACATTGGATAACGGATAGACCTCAAATTGATCGCCATCCTGTCCGCGCCAAACATAGATGTTGATTTCTCCTTTGTTGGTGGTACGATATTGATAGGTTCCATTAAGAATATCACTCATATTATTGCTGCCTTGAAACCCCTGCAGGCTTGCAGAGAGGTTCGTGAAAACCTGTTGTGAGAAAACCCCAAAGCTCATATCCTTTTGGCTTTCTTGAGCAGCATATTTCCAGAACACATTTTCCACATGGTGGCTGCCCAATAGCATGATAGTTGCGCGGCTCAGAAAGTCAGCCCGCACCACATCCGGTAGTGTCCCGCGTTCGCTCGCGATGGCACTGATATCTTCAGGCTGCCACGCTAGGGAACTGATCCAGATGGGCTTGATGCCATACTGGCTGCCCGCTGCATCTACCAGCGCGATGATCTCAGCCAGGTTAAAACCTCCCTCCGCGCTGGTAAGACACACGCCGGAAATGCTATCGTAGGTTTGATACATGCTTCTTCCCTCGGGTGGGGCAGCGTAGGTATTCAGATCAATTCCGATCACATCAAACGCATCCCATGCATCCAGCGAATGGATACTGTTGAGGAAAGCGCTGGGTTGGTTGAGACAATTCCCGGTGTCACTGTTGATGCCACCCATGATGACAACATCGCCTTTGTCTGTGCTCTTGATGGCTTCTGAGGCAACGATCAGACGCTGTGCGTAGGTAGAAGGGCTGGCAAGGATGGCTGCCGCGATAGGCTGGTCCGGCAGATCAAAGGGTAGATTGATCGCCTGTCCGATCTGCCAGGCATCCACATATTCCCCGAATTGTGCAACAGATGCTTTTACATATCGTTCCCAACTTGTCAGATAATTCTCAACGATGTTTTGTTCGCTGAGGCTTTCATATTGTAAATAAGTTGGGAAACCATCCAGGATGAGCACGATCTGGATGCCCTTTTGGTCGAGTTTTTGGATGAGATTGATCAAATCGATCTGCGTTCCCTGTGGGCTGATTGACCAGCTGAACAAGCCAGCTGAAAGCTCCACATCCTGCCAGGGAATGGTAAGCTTCAGGGAGGTAGCGCCACTCGCTTCAACCATGTCAATGAATTGCTGGTTGTCCAGCGTGCTGTTCAGCAGGGTTGCGCTCATATCCAGCCCTAACGGGGTAGAGCTGCCAAACTGTGCAGAACTGCTGTTAGAAATACCAGTAACCAATCCAGCAGCACATCCAGCCAGAATGAGCAGGGTGAAGATTCTTTTCATATTTAAATCCTTTAAGCCTCACTTTTCACAGTTATTTATTAAGGTGCAATCTCTGTGCCATGTTCATCCATAATAAAATTGGAGATGGGAAAATGAAATCGCGATAGAATAAGAAGAAGAGAAAGGCACCAGCATGACGGAAGAAAAGAATGCTCCGAAGGAACATTCCGTGCTGCCTCGTTTTGCCGTTTTACAGCTTTCAGGTTGCGCGGGATGCGAAGTATCGTTGCTCAACGCACATGAATGGGTCGAGAAGTTCGAATTGACCTATATGCCACTGGTTTCCAGCGCTTACGATGTGCCTGAAGTGGATATCCTGCTTATCAGTGGTGGCGTGCGCACCGATGAAGATGTGTATCATCTGCAGAGCGCGGTCAAGAAAGCACAGCGCGTGGTAGCGGTGGGTACGTGTGCTTTATCAGGTGGCGTGGCAAACCTTGGGAATCGCGATGAGGTACGGCAGCTTTTTCTGATGGAACAGCATCGCCGCCATGTGCCGCGCTTGTTGCCCAAATCGCGACCGGTGGATGATTTTGTGCCCATTGACCTGTATCTACCAGGCTGTCCCCCCACACCGGAACTTTTCATGGGGGCGCTGCTCGATCCGCAAGGGTATCAAGCCAGCCTGACGGTTTGCCAGGAATGCGGTCGCAAAAAACTGAAGGATATGAAGCCCGACCATTTACTTGGTTTTCAAAAAGGAGCGGTTGATTCGGAGATCTGCCTGATCAACCAGGGCTATCTCTGTGTGGGCACCAGCACACGCGGGGGCTGCCGGGCGCCCTGTACAAGAGCAGGGCATCCCTGTGTGGGCTGCCGTGGACCGTCGAACGTGTTGATTGAAAAAGGCTCTCAAGCCTGGTTGGATACGATCCAAAGAGTTTTTCATAGCATGACCAACGTTCCTGAAAAGGAATTGCATGATGAACTCCTCTCACCGCAACTGGCGTTATTCCTGTTTCAATTTTCTGATTATGACGGAGGGGATCGTCCTCCGCGACCGAAAGAGAAGGTGCTGTGATGACGACACTCACATTTCCTCTCAGCCGCATTGAAGGGCACGCTCAGGTAGAGATCGAGGTTCAGCAGGGAAAAGTACTCTCAACACGCTTCAAAGCCACCGAATTGCGTGGGTTTGATATTTTCGTGCAGGGTGTTCCGGCAGAGCAGATGCCGGTGATTGTGCCACGTATCTGTGGGGTTTGTTCCACCGCGCACCATGTTGCAGCCGTGAAAACTCTGGAAGATGCCTTTGGAGTGACTCCTCCTCCGCTAGCTTCCAGGATCCGGTCATTACTGTTATTGGGTCAATTGCTGCAAAACCAGGCAACCTCGCTGTTTATTTTCACCATGCCCGATAGAGTTGGCGCGGAGAGCCTGTTCGAAATGGATGAGATCGATCAGGACCATGCCGTTCGCTTTCAAATTTCACGCAATGCGCTTAAGGTGCGTGAATTGGGCACCGACCTGATCACCCTGGCAGGAGGACAGTTCATCCATCCGGTGCGCGCGGTGGTGGGTGGCGTGAATGCAGGCATCCCTGCTGAAAGGGCAGCTGCGATGCTTAAACGATTGGAAGAAGGGCTACCGCTGGCATGTGAATTATTTGATACCTACTGGGAACTGACCCAGCGTATGAAGGATCGCATTGGAAGCTGGGGGGACGACAGCCCCGCATACTACATTACATCCACTGGCAGGGTGAAACCTGATTACAACAGCCATGAGATCCGCGTGATGGCGCCCAGCGGGGAATGCTGCGAGATCTTTTCCCCGCGTTCTTTCCGGGAAATTCTTGAGTTCAGTCAAAGTGATTATTCCTATGCGACAAAGACCTCCTATAAAGGAGGGGTTATCCGAGCCAATTCGTTGGCGCGTGCCAATATGACCGCGCACATGGGCACCAAAGTAGCCAACGGCTATTTGCACCGGCTGCGCATCGAATTCGGCACACCGGCACATCCCATCATGCTGTTTGACCTGGGTCGCGGCATCGAACTAGTGTATGCTATTGAACGTGCTATGCAGATCCTTGAGCAGCCGCTGGAGGGAGAAGATACCGAAGTAGCTTATACTCCGCATGACGGGGATGGATATGGAATGGTGGAAGCACCGCGCGGTCCGCTCATTCATCATTATGTGATCGAGAAGAATAAAATAGCCAAAGCGGAATTTATTATTCCTACCGTGCATAATATGCGTGCCATTGAACGGGCATTGCAGGTGGTAGCAGAACGCTATATTCAGAAAGATCAGGTCGATCTGGAACTGGAACGCGCGGTGGGGCGTGTGGTGCGTGCGTTTGACCCCTGCATTGCCTGTGCAACGCATTGATCAGAAAGATTGAAGAGCACCAATTTTCCCTGGTATGCTTGACTTAGCCCCTGAATACGTTAGAATGAATTTAGTGAATGAATGGAGGTATTCTCATGTATTATAGTCATAACAACTGGGGTTGGGGCATAGGGACGTTTTTCTACTTTTTGCTTATTCTGGCTGCTGCAGGTTTTTATTTTTACTGTTACTGGCGTATCTTTGAAAAAGCGGGAAGAAAGGGTTGGGAAGGGCTTATTCCCGGACATAATGTTCTGGAATTATTTCTTATGGTAGGGCGCCCGGGGTGGTGGTTTTTCCTGATGTTGATCCCAGTGGCAAATATTGTTATTGCGATCATGTTGATCTTTGATCTGGCAAAGGTGTTTGGCAAGGAAACTGGCTTCGGATTTGGAATTCTGTTCCTATCTTTTGTCTTCATTCCCATTCTGGCATTGGGAGATGCTGAATACCAAGGTCCCTTAACATTTGAATAAAACAATAAGATGAACCAATAAAGAAGGCAGCCAATACGCTGCCTTTTTTATTTGGTGATATTTTTTCATGCGGTCATTTTTCGTCGGATTGATTGGGTATATGTGTTGGTTGAAATTTGCGATTCTATTGTATAACCAGAGTGTTATCGTTTGTATGAAATCATGAGGAGGTTTGTATGATGTCTGAGAAATTTAAGTTATATCCCTATCGCTGGGTGGTATTGGCTGTCTTTATGTTTATCAATCTGATGATGCAGATGTTATGGATCACCTATGCCCCGATTACTAGTATTGCTGCTGAGTATTACGGTGTGAAAGACTTGCAGATTGGGTTCTTATCTATGGTTTTTATGATCGCATTTATTCCTTTTTCCATCCCGGCTTCATGGATGATTGATAGGTACGGGTTCCGTAAAGCGGTAGGGTTGGGTGCTGTTATGATGGGGGTGTTTAGTTTACTGCGAGGTTTTTCAGGCTCCAATTTTACCCTTGTTTTGCTATGCACTATCGGGATCGCGGCAGCCCAACCATTCTTGTTGAATGCCTGGACGACTGTGCCTGCTAAATGGTTTGCCGTTAAGGAACGGGCAACGATGGTTGGATTGATCACTCTGGCAAACCTGGTGGGAACTGGATTGGGTATGATAATCACCCCCATTCTTGTTGAAGATGGAATGGACATCGCACGTGTGCAGTTGATCTATGGGGTCGTGGCAGCCATTTCTGCTTTTCTTTTTATTCTTCTGGCACGTGAGAATCCACCCACTCCACCGGCACCAGCTGAAGAACAAGTCCATGCACTTATGCTGGATGGCATCAAGCATGCTTTTACCGTAAAGCCATTTGTGATGTATCTGGCAATATCCTTTATTGGGCTTGGAATTTTTAACGGTGTAACCACATGGGTGGAGGGCATCATTCGACCGCGTGGCTATACCCCTACTGATGCCGGAACTTTGGGGGCATTAATGCTCATAGGCGGAATCATCGGGGCGGTTGTTATCCCTGCTATTTCCGACAAACAGCAGAAACGGCAGCGCTACCTTTTTCTTGGTATTGGAATGGCGATCCCGGGTTTATTAGGATTGACCTATGCGACCCAACCATGGATGCTTTTTGCATCCGCATTTTTTATGGGATTCTTCCTGGTCAGTGCCAACCCGATCGGCATGCAGTATGCGACGGAAGTTGCGTATCCCACACCAGAAGGCACCTCCAATGGTCTCATACAGCTATTTGGACAAGCTTCAGTCGTTTTCGTATACATCATGGAAGCCATGAGAACCAAGAATGGCGCATTCACTCCTGGGTTGCTTTTAGCGGCAGGATTGCTGGTGTTGTGTCTGGTTCTTGTAACACAGATGAAGGATCTTCCGAAAAAGGAATGAGCGAAAAAGGAATGAGACGAAATTCCCCGGGTCAGAGGGTGGCATCGGTATAATTGACGCGCAGAACTATTTTTGTTTGTCAAATTGATGGCTTGCGCAGGTGAGTGATGACGCTACCATTTCCCTATTATCGATGCCCCGTATATTTGGGTGAGACCTTAATTAAGACCCAAACATTGCTGTGGATTGTTGCTTATTCCCCGATGATTTTCACCAGAATACGTTTTTTGCGCTGTCCGTCAAACTCTCCGTAAAAGATCTGCTCCCAGGGTCCAAAATCCAGCTGCCCATTGGTAACTGCGATCACCACTTCCCGCCCCATGACCTGGCGTTTCATGTGCGCATCTGCGTTATCTTCCCCGGTGCGGTTATGCTGGTATAGGGATATGGGGTCATGCGGTGCCAGTTTCTCCAACCATTTGTCATAATCCTTCAGAAGACCGCTTTCATCATCGTTGATATATACGCTGGCGGTAATGTGCATGGCGTTGACCAGGCAGAGACCTTCCTGAATGCCGCTTTCTTGAAGACAGTTATTGACCTGCGGTGTAATATTGATATAGGCTCGGCGAGCTGGAATGTTGACCCATAATTCTTTGCGATAGCTTTTCATGTACTTGCTCCTAAAAAATATATTAGAGAAGGTGTTTTTAATATTATTCGTATGTTTTTATGCTAATCTATATTTATAACATTTGAGTGAAAATCAAACGAGAAAGATTAACCAATTTACAGGAGGAACAAATGGCAGAAATATCTGAAGATAACAAGAAGGGGAATATGGTAGAGCCAAAAGCGAAAGTGGTTTCTGACAAAGTGGCTCTTGTTCAAGAAGTCGAAAAGATGAAAGCGACTCAGTTGGAATTGTTCCATAAGAAAACACATCAAGATATGATCAACGCTGCCTATAAAGCTGCCGATAAATTGGGGATAGCGCCCTGGGTTTTAATTCGCGCTGCAGGTTGGGGTCATTTCACCGATGATCGGGGAGCCCTATATAAAGGAGATCATATCGCTGATATTGATACTCTTACCGAAGAACAAAAAGAAGCCTTGATGGGAGTTTTCGGAATGATGAGCGGCTGGGAGAAAATGAAGAAGGTAAAATAATAGTATCCGTGCTACCTTTCTAAAGAAAAATCGGCTGTAACTCAGCTGATTTTTCTTTTAACCCGGACGGTAAATAGAGGCGTATGTTTTTACAGTACACTTAACCTTGGAGGACGGAATGGAAAACGGTGATCTTTTCAAGGTGCACATGCCCGAAGTGGATATTCGTGGTGGGCTGGATAAAATATTTTCACAGGCAAAACAACTGGCTGAAGAAGAAACTATACTTGCAGACGGGTCTCACCTGCGGCATGTTGTCATTATTTCTCCTGGGCGCTTACTGCTGATAAAGGACAGTTATCCCCCTGATACACTTCCTTCAGAAAATCGAACTGTGCTGGAAGAACTTATCCCTTCTCACCGATCGTTGAAGATTGCCGTCATCACGTACACTTTCCTGGATGCTTTACGTCTGGATGTTAGAAAAGCTATCCCCTTTTTTGATTATTTACTGGGATTTACCTGTATAGGGCATGCTGTGTGGATTTTTGAAGGACATTCCTCCGTTCTGGAGATGGGCTGCCACGGAGCGGATTTTGTTCTGATTGATCAACGGATGTTACCATTTCTGGAACCTGATTGGGAGAAGCGAATTAAGGGAATTGCGAGTGTGCAACAGGTAAGGATAATCACGATCGCTGAGTGAATTCCAATTTTATCGATGAATATATAACAGTCACGAAATATCTCTTAAAAAGCTTGGCTCTCAAAGAACAAAGATGCCAATACCTCAGAACATGGTGATGACTATTAAGAACATCCACTGCTATCCCCTCAAATTTTATGGATCTCGAAATTGTTTTCTTTATTTGCTGATTGAAAATAAATTTGTAAACGATATAATTTTTTATATAATTACTTTGTCAAAGGTATTTTGTATGAAAATTGAAAGGGGATAACAATGATCCTGATTGGTGAAATTGTACTTACAATAGTTGTGTGTATACGGATGCAGCAAGCTGGGAAAAAATGGGGATATGGTCTTCTTCCTCTGGTTTTGGCGCTCATCATTGGATTTTTGATAGGAATATTAGGAATGGTTTCATCAAATACCAATTTGATCTGGATGGACATCATAGTTATAGCTATCCTGATCGTAATGTTTGTGTCAAACAAACCTCAAGCTAACTCTATTGAAACCTCGGAAAATGTGACCAAAACCCAGTCACGGGAAAACTTAATAGAAGACAATAAAAATTGATACCAAAGGAATATAATTATTCCTGCATTATCTCACTTGCTGAGCCAGAACAACCAATTCTTATCCAAGATTCTTTCATTAACCCCAACGATACTCTCAACTAAGTTCTGTATTACACAAACGTCGTCATTGCGATCACGTTCCTAAAAATAAACTTTCTTATGACAGAAAAGCCATCCTCCGGATTTATGATCCGGAGGAATTGGTATGAATAAAGCATGCTGAGTGCAACTTGAAGCGCACCAACTGTTCTTTTTAATAAATGTGTGTGGCTGTTTCCAAAAACAGATTGACAAAAAAGATAAAAGAAGGACGGGGGCGAAATAGAGAAGAATATTCTCGCTCGAGAATAAAAAAGCCCCGCGTAATTTCGCGGGGCTTTCAATTTGGCAGTCCGATCTATGGGTAGTTTTTGTTGTCGAAAAGATTGTAGGTGATGTAGTCCTCATCAAGATTGTAAAACTTGATGGCAATCTTCTCCTTCCACTGCAGTTCGGTTGGGATATTAAAAGTGGCTTCGAAAGACCCACCGTCGGCAGAGTTGATGCCTGCCACGTAATACCAGGTCTTTGCAGTAGAGACACCATCTTTCATGTATACACCAAACATGTCATTCGCTGGGAAATACTTGGTCTCTATTTTGACGGATTCTCCCTTTTCCACTTTTAGGATTGTAAAGGTCGGGAAGTCATTTGGGATATAGGTCGTGGAAGGAGTTGAGGTGGGGTAGTAGGTTGTTGTTCCTGAAGAACCAGTGGCATTATAGAACCAGTCATAACTGTAGTAGGGGGAATCCTGGCTTTCTAGCCGGATGGAAATGATCTCTTCCCCCATTAATTCTTCAGGGATATAGAATTTTGCTTTAAACGATCCCCCATCACCAGTGTAAAGTTTGGTCACCAGAGTCCCGTTGATGCCCATCGTGCCGCGCAGTCCCATGTAAACATAGTACAGTTCTTTTTTGGGGAAAAGGTTGGTACTGATAGTGACCGATTCGTCTTCTACCACGCTCAAGATACTGATCGTGGGGTACGTGGCGGCTTGGGTGGGGGTGACGATTACGAGCAGCAGCATAAATGTAATGAGTAAGGTTATTTTCTTTTTCATGATCTCCTCCGTGATCAAACCTTCAAAGGACTAACAATTCATCCTTTTCTTTGTTTCATAAATGAAATTCCATTAGGGAAAAGCCTAGCTAATCCCTAATTCACCTCTCATTATAGCCATTTTTTTGTGGATAGCAACATCACTATAGAAGTTGCAATAATTATGCCAGATTGAATTTTAATCCTTCTTTTGCGTAATCTTTCAATTCGCTGATGCTCAGGTCCTTGATCCCCAGCTTTTCTACTGTGCGACCGGTGCGGTAATAATCTGTTTTATGGATGATACATGCCAGACGAATGATGCTATCCATGGCGCGCACAGAGATGCCGTACTGTTTGCCCAGTGAGGCGATCGGAACCAGGCTCATGGGAACATCCTCGAAGATATAGCGGTGCGAAAGTGTGGATGGTGCTTTAATGCCGTAGTAGCCAGTCTGGTTGTGAATGGCTTCATGCAGGTCTTTGCCATGAACATTGTATGCCAGCTCCAACCATTCCAGCGCAGTGCGGGCACGGATACCTACTGCAGAAGCGACAGTTACGCGTTCCCGGTCTAATGACTCAAGCACCAGAGCAACCGAAGGAGTGACCCCATCAATGTAGAATTCGAAATCACCATGGGTAGATTCAATGCGACCTGCGTTCAGGATGGTTAAAGCGGGGTGGAAAATAGCACCCATATTATTCAACCCAGTATGCAACACATCGTGACCCTCAATGAACTGGGGATAAACATCTTCAATGGCTTTCAGGACGATTTCAGTCTTGATTGCGGGTAGTGCGGCAATGGGTACGGCTTCTTTGATGCGGAAGATACGCGCCTGGGCAGGTCCATCTGAGCGGCTGGCGTAAATGAATGTTTCCGCTTCTGATACGATCACATCTGCTTTGCACCCCTGCCTTTTCATGGTTGTATCGAACTCGATGGCACCGAAGGTGCGACCGGGATTGAGTAGGATGATTTGCCCATCCTTAAGATGGGGAGAAATGATACTGGCTACATCACTGTGCCCTGATGAGGGAACAACCACCATGATTACTTCGGCGTTCTCCAGAGCTTCTGCAATATCCGAGGTGGCTTTATCGATCTTTCCAAAACCCTGTGGACCACCAGGATAGCTTTCCAGATCGATCCCTTTGCGTTTGGCGATCACCTCAATATGGCTGAAGGTTCGATTGTAAAGAGTCACATTTTTGCCCATCAGAGCGAGGTGCGCTGTCATGGCTTTACCGCCATTACCGGCGCCGATAACAGTGTAATTATTGGGGTAGGTCATTGGGTTCCTCCTGTTTATAGATATTGAGCAAGCCGCTCTTCTTCTGGAAGAGGATTGCCATTGTCACGGATCGCCTCACAGGCTCCATTCAGTATGGTTGTCTGTATCGCGCCCCTGGCGAAGGGGCTGTTTTTCAAGTGAGGTGCATCAAGAATTCCTGTTTTGACAGCCTGAGAAAGGTTCTCGGCATCGGTGAAAGGATCGTTAGCTTTCCCTTTACCCAGCTTTTGGATCGCCTGCAAGGTGGTGTGGGCTTGGTTAAGCAGATGTTCCTTTCGGCTTTGAATGACCGGGTCTTGCAGCATATCAGGTTGCCCATGCAGGGCATTCGTAATGGCTCGTTGTGCCATCAAACTGGCTGCGATCACATCCTCCGCACTGGCTGCGTGATGAGCTTCCGTGTGTCCGACGATGTGAATGATATGCGGTTTTAATGCCATCTGCAAGTAGATGCTAGCTGCCAGGTGGGCGCGCGCTGCATTATCTTCCAATGGATAGCTGAGCAAGCCGGTGCGGGTCTGGCGCCAGATGCGAAAATCCTCATTTTCCAACGGAGCACAGATTTCCAGGCAAGCTTGCATCTTTGCCAGGTCCATCGCATCCGAAGTTCCCGGAGGGCTGTTGAACATCATTTGTGCAATATAATCATGCACGCCAAAAGCACGGGCATTATATGCAGAAAGATAAGCAGCAACGACAAAAACAACATCGGGTGCATCGCGCATTCCCCAGTGATGGGGTTCATTCAATTCGACCGGTACATCGTGATCCCCATACCATTGGATCAGTTTCTGATGTTCTCTGATACTGCTCTCTACATCAAAAGGTCCTCTGCCATCCATCTGGTTGAACCAGAATAAAGGAACAGCTGCCCAACAGATATGAATGATCTCATGGTACATCTCAGCCAGGCGGATAAAATCGTTTGTCCCCGAATATGTTCTCATGAGCGGGTAATTCCCGCAGCGCGAGGAACAGTACAATTTTTGGTAATCATCCGTGCTGCGAACTGGAACGCCCCCGGCACCGGTGCTGCGAGGGTTCTGTTTACCCGGGTGAAAAAAATTTTCCTGTGCATCCTGATCAATTCCCAATGAAATTACATCCAGCGCTTTGGCTTCCGCAATACGTTTGATGCCTTCCATGGTGGCTCGCATGCTTGGTTGACCATAGTGATGCCGCAGCAGCGGGAAGGGTTTTTTCCACAGAATTCTTTCAATGGTGGTCTGTGGGTAAATAGGTGACCCATGTTCGGTGAGGGCTTCTCCTCGTAGAAAAGTTGTGATCTCTTCCTGAGATTGTGTTCCATCAAACACAGAATCGAAGAAACCAAGTGCTTTTGCTCTTTCTGCAACAGGAGGAGTGCCGCCAAATGCGAACTGCACACCCTGCGCGCGCAGTTCGTCTGCTGCTTCGGCAAATTCCGCCAGCAACCGCTCGCCGGTTTCGGGCGTGAGCCGATAGGAGACTGCGACCATATCTGCTTTTACATCGTGTGCAGTTTGGAGAAATTTTTCCGTTGGAACGGCGGGTCCTAAAAAGATCGTTTTCCAGCCAAGTTGTTCAGCCAATCGGAGAAAATTATAGACCCCTGCGACATGCACACACTCGCCTATTGCGCCTGCAACAACTGTTTTCATTTTTAATCCTCAAGATTTATTTTTGGGTGTATGAATAGCAAATTCAATTATAGGCTACATCTATTAAAAATATATTTGAATAGATGGAACCTATAAAATGTTTTGTGGAATTAAAGGGTTTCAAAGTGCAAATTAGCTCCAAAAAAGTATTTCTGACAGGCGGTTCTTGGTTTTGGAATTCAACGCACTATAAAGGGTGGAATTTCTTTTCAAGCACGATTTATGAAACAAGCGAAGAATATATTTGTAAGGCTTTAACCAAGTCTGGATTTAATTTTCCAAATATCTCATGATTGTATCGTGGAATGATGCCAAGGGATGCAGTATGGTTCAGTCATCTGTTTTCGGACCGCATGGGTTCACAAGGAAATTCGCTGAATGGCAGGGTTATACCCGTGTGGGTTAATGCTATAAAATGGCATGCACGGAAGATAACTATTGATAGAAACTACCGTCGCTATAATGATAGTTCTTTTATTTTTCTGATTCTGTTCTTTCATCTAACTCATGTAGCCAGTTCTGAATAGTTGCATCAATCTGGTCTCTAATCTCTCTGAATTTATCCAACTTTGCCTGCGAATCTCCCTCAAATACAGCCGGATCTTCAAATGACCAATGTAATCTGATACCGGATCCTGGGAACACCGGGCAGCGTTCTTCTGCATCGCTGCAAACAGTGATGATGTAATCAAAGATCGGACCGTCAAGATATTTGGTGAGTGATTTGGAGAATTGCTCGCTTGTGTCAATTCCCAACTCCTGCAGAACTCTGATTGTATAAGGATGAATGGTGGAGGGCTCCAGACCGGCACTATATATAATAAAACGATTGGCAGCATATTTTCTCAATAACGCTTCTGCCATCTGGCTGCGACAGGAATTACCAATACATAAAAAAAGCACTTTTTTTCTATCGTTCACAACTACAGGCATAGCATCGATAGTACTTGAATTCGATTAAGAAAAGATGTAAGCACTATTAAGGTTTATTTAATATTTTTAATGAGTGTATTTGATGAAAAAGGGACCCCTTATTAGGGAAATATTTATATTTGCGAATATGTTACAGGCAGTGAAACGTTTTGATTAGGAAAACTGCCAATGTGAGTGCATTGTGTTTATTCTTGGTGCAATTAAATGGATAGGAACGATTCGGAATAAAAAAGGATAAATAATAAATATTGCTGTATGCTCACAATATTGCCCGGCTGGCGCGATTAAGGGTGCGTCTTTTTTTAGACCTATCAGGCAGGTGTGTTACCTTGTGAATAAAGGCATGAAAAAACCTTTTAAGTAGTGCCCAAATAGGTCTTTTTCACCAGCTCATTGTTTTGCAGATCTTGAGTTTTACCGCTTAAATTTACTTCTCCGGTCTGTAAAACATAACCTCGATGCGCGATAGCCAGTGCCAATTTTGTGTTTTGTTCTACCAACAACACTGTGGTTCCCTGGGCATTGATCTCTTTGACATTCTCAAAGATGCTTTCAAGCAGTAGCGGAGCTAACCCCATGGACGGTTCATCCAATAGCAGCAGTTTCGGTTTTGCCATCAACGCACGGGCTATAGCTAGCATTTGCTGTTCCCCACCAGATAGGGTTCCTGCAGATTGTTTGGAACGTTCTTTTAAACGAGGGAAAAGGGTGAATACATTTTCAACATCATGCTGGATGTTGTTATTGTCTTTTCGCGAATATGCTCCCATTTCAAGATTTTCGAGTGTTGATAATTTAGAAAAAACATGACGACCTTCAGGCACCATTGCAATCCCTTCCTGGACGATCTGGTGCGGTTCCATGCAGGTAATATCTCTTCCATTGAACAAGATTGATCCTTCTGCGGGGTGTAACAAGCCGGTAATTGATTTAAGAGTGGTCGTCTTTCCTGCTCCGTTCGAGCCAATTAAACAGACAATCTCACCTTCATTGACCTCAAAGGTCACACCTTTCAGGGCACAAATATTCCCATAGTAGGTTTTGATATTCTTTACTTCAAGTAGTGCCATAAGGACTGCTCTTTCTTTATTGGTAGATGGTATTTTTCTTACCTAAATATGCCTCGATAACGAGGGGATCGTTTTGGATATCTCTTGGTTTTCCCTCAGCAATTTTCGCTCCAAAATCCAATACGACGATCTTCTCACTGATCTGCATGACCAATTTGATGTCATGTTCAATCAGGATAATAGTGATACCCAATTCATCACGTAGACGGCGGATCAGTTTGATCATCTCCTGTGTTTCGGAGGGATTCATCCCGGCAGTTGGTTCATCCAGCAGCAATACTTTGGGAGTATTAGCGATGGCTCTGGCAATCTCCAACCTGCGCTGAGCGCCGTATGCGAGATTGCAAGCTATTTGGTCTCCGCAGCCCTGTAAACCGACAAAACACAAAGTTTGTTTTGCTCTATCCACCGCTTCTTTTTCCACCAAATAATGACGTTTTAATGAGAACAGTGAATCGGCAAAGGTGCTGTGAAGAATGGTATGTTCACCAGCCATGATATTTTCTAGCGTGGTCAAGCTGGCAAACAAACGAATATTCTGATAGGTACGCGAGATACCCTTTTCAGCAATCTTGTGAGGGGGCAGCCCGGTAATCTCTTTTTCCAGAAGTTGAATTGTTCCGGATTCGGGTTTGTAATATCCTGTGATGCAGTTAAAAAAAGTGGTTTTACCCGCTCCATTGGGACCAATAATACTGGAAATGGAAGCTTCTTCAATGTCGATATCAAGGTTGCAAATAGCTTCCAGACCGCCAAAACGTTTGGTTACATTGGTAGAAGTGATTATATTCACAATTGCACCTCTTTTTGTTTCGTGGTTGGTTTGGAATCGCAATTTTCCAATTGGGGTGGTTTGCGGGGTAAAAATCCTTGCGGGCGCAGAATCATCATGATGATCAAAAGCAAACCAAAGATGAGCATGCGATAATCGGATAATCCTCGCAAGATATCGGGTAATGCAATAAGTGCCATTGCACCGAGAATTACCCCATATTGATTACCCAGACCACCAAGAATGATAAGACACAGAATGTTAATGGAAACATTCATGTTGAAATTGTCGGGGAATATGGAACCCTGCCAGGCAGCAAAAATGGCGCCGCCGAGACCACCGATGAATGCGCCGAGGGCAAATGCCAATAATTTGTATTTTGAGGTATTAATGCCAGACATTTGTGCTACATCCTCATCTTCGCGCATGGCGAGCCAAGCGCGCCCAGTGCGAGAATGGATAATTCTGTTCAATACAATTAACAAAACTACGATTACAGCAAATATCAGGTAATAAAAGTGTGTACCTTTGTTAAATACAATCCCGAAAAGGGTTGGTTTATCAAGACCGATAATTCCCTGTGAACCATTCGTGATTTTTGTTAAATTCATCAACAGCATTCTTACGATTTCCCCAAAACCCAGCGTCACGATTCCCAGATAATCACCTCGCAGTTTCAGAACAGGTATACTGACCAGAGTACCAACCACGGCAGCAATGGACCCGGCAATAAAGATAACAATCCAGAATGGAAGATGGATGTCAAAGTGGGGGGAGGCGAGGAAGGCATAGGTGTAAGCCCCTATTGCGTAAAAAGCTGCAAACCCGAGATCAAACATACCGGCAAAACCAACATGCACCAGCAATCCCATTCCGAGGATAATGTACAGCCCGGCATATCCAATGATACGAACCCACAGATTTTTTTGTGGAAAATCGAACAAGGGTAACGAAAGGAGGGCTGCTAATGCAATCGTAATGAGAATGTTTCTTACGATAGGCTTACTGAAAAAGGTTATTAAAGTTGATTTAAATTTGTTCATGATTGCACCTGGCACTACAATTTATTTTTACCATCGCGACCGCCCAGAATACCAGTTGGTTTAACGATCAGCATAATGATCAGAATGGCAAAAGCTACGGTGTCTTTATAAACTGCAGGTAGAAATTGAATACTGATTACTTCAGCAAGACCCAGGATATACCCACCGAGCATTGCTCCTGGGATGTTCCCGATTCCACCCACAACTGCTGAAGTGAATGCCTTGATCCCTGGTGTAAAACCCATGGTAGGCTTGATTTGCAAATAAAAGATCCCGATCATTACTCCTGCAATCCCTGCCAATGCAGATCCGATGAAGAACGTACTCGAAATAATTCTGTTGACATTGATACCCATTAGTGCAGCTGTATCTTTGTCTTCCGATACAGCGCGCATGGCTTTCCCTAACTTAGTGTAGCGAACCAGAATGAAAAGCAAAACCATGAAAACGATAGCAATTGCCATAATTAGGATGCGGCTGTAGGAAATAAAAACTTCTCCCAATCTTATGCCGTCTGTTCCTAATAAACCTGGATAGGTTTTAACCATTGCTCCGCCAAAAGTCTTCGTAACATCAATAATTGCATTACCCCATGATGGGGGGAAGATGGTTTTTCCAGCTATACTGAGCGAGGCAAGTATTTCCCCGAATTTTGGGATAAGGCGGACAAATTCCTGAAGGAAAATAGATGTGCCGATTGCACTGATCAATGTTGCCAGTCTGCTGGCTTTTCGCAGTGGGCGATAGGCAAGTCTCTCAACAGTGACACCTGTTAGTGCCGCACCCAGTGCACCTGCTAAAAATGTAAAGATAATTGCTAAAACCGGGTGGCTTTCTGAAAAGCCGTTATTTGATAATTGCGTAATGGTGAAGTATCCGAAATATGCCCCGACCATGAAAATGTCACCGTGGGCAAAGTTGATCATGGAAAGCACACCGTAGACCATGGTGTAACCCAAAGCGATCAAAGCATAGAAACTCCCTACAGTTAATCCATTTATTAATTGTTCGATTAATTTCTCCATCTGGTTCCTCCGAAAAAGAGAAGATAAAGGGGGGATTTCTCCCCCCTTAGTAGGTTTATTGTCCGAAATCGTAGACTTTTACAGGAACCAGATCGCCATTTTCAGCTTTGAATACGGTAATCGAAACAACTTTCAGGTCACCATTTTCATCGAACTCCAGATAACCAGTGATACCACTGTGTGGTGTCGCGCGAACCTGATCAGCCAGCGTTTTCTTGGGGATTACCAGGTTGCCGTCTTCATCGACAGTCGCAACAGCATCGGCAGCATTCAAAATAATCATCGCTGCATCATAGGAGCCGGGACCATATGCAACAGGGGCACCAAACTGTTCGGTGAACTTTGCTTCGAATTCATCGTACCCGGTTGCACCACCAACAGCACCGAAGGTCATGAAGGCACCTTCTGCTGCGCCACCGGATGCTTCAACGAAGGAAGGAATAGATTTGATGCCATCAGGACCAAAGAAGACGCCTTCGAATCCGGCACCGCGCAATTGGTTGACCAGAAGTGCTCCTTCTGCATCCATACCTCCCCAGTAGACCGCGTCTGGATTGCCTTCTAGTATCGTGGAAATGACAGCAGAGAAGTCTTGATCTCCACGGGTAAGACCCTCAAAACCGGTGACTGTACCGCCATCTGCTTCAAATTTAGATTGGACTGCCAGGGCGATACCTTCGCCATAAATACTTTGATCATGAACGATACCCAACGTTTGCACGCCCAATTCGTTCATCAGGTAATCTACAGCAACTTCGGCTTGAAGATCATCGTTGGCGACAATTCGGAAGATATTCTCATAACCCTGGGCGGTAACTTTCACAGCAGTTGATGAAGGGGTGACCATCAAAACTTTGTTCTCGCCGTAGATAGCTGAAGCGGGAACAACGGTGCCTGAACACATTGGACCCACCACACCCAATAAGTAGGGATTTGCCGAGAATTGTTCTGCTACGGTTACACCAGGGGCTCCTTCGCACTGGTCATCGTTTCCTTCTACTGCGACTTCCCAGCCTTTCAAGTCTCCGAAATCCTGAATGGCAACGGTAACGCCATTGAGCATATCCTGACCATAGGCAGCATATCCAGCGGTTAAAGCAGAGGAAACACCAACAACTACTTTCTCACCCGCGGGAATGACGATATATCCCCATTCGTCTGTAGCACTTTCAGCTTCTTCGGCTGGTGCGGCTTCTTCAGCAGCAGCTTCTTCTGCCGGAGCGGCTTCTTCAGCTGGCGTTGCGCCACCGCAGGCTGCAAAAAGAACCATAGCGATGGTTAATGAAGCAATAATAAAAAATCGTTTAGACATTATTCTCCTCCAATAGGCATTTTTGTTGTTACTAATATGATCAAGGGCAGGTTCTTTTTTCGTGGCGCATCACCTCCTTTATATAGTGAGTAGAAATGATGAATGCTATATAAAAAAAAGAATTTTTCATTGGCATCTCTTTAATTCATTTAAGATCAAAGTCTGATAAAAAAGATACCTGGAGTAAATTGGCGCGATTATCCCACAAAAAAGGACAAATGTCAACTATTTAACCTGATAAATGTCATATTTGTATGACAATCAGGCGTTGGTGGTAGTTGTAAAAGAATTATCTGGAAGGTTGAATAAGAGAATTAAAATAATGGATCGTTTCTTCTGAAGGCTCTAAGCCGTATTCTCGAGAAAGTTGTTGTTTGCACTGTTCGAAAAGCCGGATAATTGCTGCCGTATTGCCAAATTCGTGATAAATGCCCATGGCATTACGATAGGCTTCTTCGTTGAAAGGTTCGTTCTTGATGATCAATCTGCTGATCTCCAATGCTTTTTCTAATGAGTTTATGCTCAAGTAAATATCATACAGCTTTCTCAGAGATTCGAGGTAGATGTCAAAATAGCGCTGCCTTTCGGCGCTGAACCAGGTAGCATCAACATCTGCCAGGAAAGGACCTTTATAGAGTTCAACAGCAGCCTCATATAATTTGATTTTTCTATCAGCATCATTTTCTTTTTCAGCTTGTGCAATATTCTGCTCAAAAGAAAGCACATCGTATTCAAAATCCAGTGAATTGTTAAACCGGTAGTAATTATCATGGAATACAACCGCGTTTGATCCGATTGCTCGGCGCATTCGATAGATTGCGTTTTTGAACCTTCGCTTTAATTCTTCTGTCGAAGAATCAGGCCATAAGATTACCCCAACTTCTTCCTTGGTCATCCCTTCTGGGTTGGAAAGGAAAAGAAAAAAAAGATCGCGGGAGGTCTGGGTCATCCAATCGGAGGTGGTGATGAGACGATTGTTTTGATAAACCTCGGTCTTCCCGAAACCGCGAATGATCAACTTTGGAGCTGCAAAGGGCACGACGGAAGCATGTTTACGGATGCGGCGGCGTACGTTTTGAATTTTCTTTTGGTAAGCAAAGTTAAGTTCCATGAGAAAATCAATCTGTTTTGAAATATCAGCTAATCCGGAGAAAGATTTTAAGTCGTTGCGTACCTCAAAGCAGATAGCTAATAATTGAGTGTTGGTAGAGGTAGAGCTTAACTGTTTTACAAGGCGATTGAGCACTTCCTTTGCTTCATTGATGTGTTTGTGTTTCAACAATACGAGCACCAGGTACATTTCAATGGTGAACAAAATAACCGATTGTCCTGAGCTGGTAAAATACTCCTGTGATTCCCGCAATAAATCCAACGCGCCTGTTAGATCGCCATAATAATACTTGAGGATGGCTTTTTCGACTTTGCATTGTTCGGATTCAAGCTGCGATCCGGATTTTTTTGCCTGATTATATGCCATATCCAGGAGGGTTGTAGCTTGTTTCAATTGTCCTTGAAGTGTTTTGATGCGAGTTTCAGCCAATCGTAGATAAAGAACGAGATATTGATCTTCTATATTCTGCGCGATCTCCATTGCCTGTGAATAAGCGTCCATCGCTTCTTCATTTGCATCAAGGTCTTTGTATAAATCGCCAATGCTTGCCAAGTCATATCCCTCTTCCCTATGATTCCCTCGAATTGTGGCATAGTTCATCGCTCTTTCAATGTTAAGGAAACTGTTTTCAAAGTCACCTTTTGCATGTTGCAATACACCCAGATTGTTGTAGAGATTTGACTGCCAGATTGAATCTCCTTTTTTATTCCATAGTTGTAAGGATTGGGTATAAGTTTTTTCCGCATCATCAAAAAGACCAAGTGTTTCTTGTATTGCCCCTAGATCAATCATAATCCTTGCGCTATCTTCATCCAGTTCCATTTCCTGGTATGAATCCAACGATTTAGTTACCCACGTTAATGCATCAGAAAGCATCCCTTGTTGATAATAGGTGGTTCCTATTGCACGCATGGCTTCTGCTCTTGTTGGGATCTTTCCCTTTATGTTTTTACACAAATCTAGTGCATGCTGTGCATCGGATAAAGAATCCTGATATTTACCTAGCAATCTCAGGGTTGTAGAACGTCGAACAAAATTCTCTGCGATCTGCACATTATCAGTTTCTACTTGCTGCTGCAGCTCAATCGCCGCGTTTAATAGCTCCAATCCTTGCGGTAAATTTCCTTTATTTACCTCAATGGTTGCTTTAAGAGATAATAAACGCGGGTTGCCCTGGATTCTATCTTCAGGGATGTAGGAGAACCAAGCACTCAGTTGTTTGATTCTACCCTTGGCTACAAAGGAAGATGCCCTCTCTTCGAGCAGGGTTATAATGGAATCTATGTCGCCCAGTTTGGAATAGATAACAAATACTCGTTCCCAGTCTTGAGCGTCGACATTATATTCAGCCAGTTTTATAAGGATAGCTCTGGCGGCTTCTGGGTACAGGCTTTCCATGCGGTGCTGTAGAAAATCGCGAAAGAGGTGGTGGTACCGCAACCAAAAACCTTCTTCCCCTATCCGAACCACAAAAAGATTATTAAAGATGATGTTTTCCATCAACTCATGCCAGTTCTGCTTTATACCAACAGCAGGTTCGATGATGCGTTTACACATTTCAGGATTGAATTCTTCTAATAACGATGTCCATAGTAGAAAATTCTGAATTTCACTACTTTGCTGGTCCAATACCTGCTGTGCCAGGTACTCGTATAACCCAATTCCTGACGTACGAGATACTTTGGTGTGGTCACCGATCCCTTTGGTATTCATCTGAGTTGTAAGAAGCAAACCAGTGATCCATCCTTCGCTTTGTTGTGCATACATTTCTGCATCCGCGTAGCTGATTTCAGTATTATTATTCTTCTCAAAGAGTTTTCTGATCTCTTCGGGTTGAAAAACAAGTTCTTCTAAGCTCAATCCTCCAACTTGCGAGCGAGCAACTAATAAGGGCAGGTCTGGCAGTGTTAAAAGAGTTCGTGAAGTAACCACCAGGTGGAAATTCTCACTTACCTTCTGCAGAAAATTGCTGAGAAACTCATCTATCTCTTTGCCCTGGTTTACAAGATGGTAATCATCCAGAACGAGAATGAAATGTTCGGTGATATTTTCGTAAATGTCATTGGTTATGGTTGTGACAATATAATCGATATTAAGCTGTTCTTCCCGTTGCGATTTTAGAGCTGCGGTTGATTTTGCCCCAAATTCCGGGAAGCATTGTTGGATGGCAGAAATAAAATAGGTCAGAAAACGTGTTGGATTTTGATCAAGTGGATCCAATGCCAACCACGCCACCGGCCAATCATAGGAGGTAGCGTAATCAATCATCAGGGAGGTTTTTCCATACCCGGCAGGTGCAGCAATGATGATTAACTTAAAATCAAGCAAATCGTCTAGTAAGCCAAGTAAACGTGGACGCGAAAGCAGCTCTTTCCTTCGTTGAGGAACGAGAATTTTAATCTGTGAGATAGGTGAAAACAAAGCCATGGATATATTTATTGTATCAGTGAGTTTGTGGGTAGAAAATAGGATGAATGACAAATAAATTGCATGGTTTTCCCTTTCCCCGACGGCTTAACTTAATAAAGATTATTAAAGCATATTTAAACCCAATATGATCAATAGGTTGAAGCTAATTGTAATGTAGTTTGGAAAAAATTACGTGGGGTTCAACAGGTTATCTTTACCTGATATGGGAAGAGAATATGAGGGCTCACAACATCTATACTATTCTTATTCAAGAAAATCTTTTGGTATTGTAAGCGGATAGGGAATCCCTCTTAAATTTCCAGCTGGTCTAATATATCATGTAAAATATGGGCTGAGTGCTGCAACGAATTCTTCTCCTGTTCATCCAGTGGCAATTCTAAAATATGTTCAATACCATGTTGCCCTATTGCTGCTGGTAAACTGAGGTAAACATCCTGAATATCATAATAACCAGGGACAAGGTTAGATACAGATAGGACAGAATTTTGGTTGCGCAGGATACTTTCTACGATACGTACCAAACCAGCTGCAACGGCATAAAAAGTTGCCCCTTTTCGAGAAATGATTTCGTATGCCGCGTTGCGAACCTGCGCGCTGATATTCTTTCGGTGTTCGACAGGAATAGAACAACCGATTGATTTACAGTATTGGTCAAGCGGCATTCCTGCTATATTTGCCAGGGACCAAACTGCAACTTCCGAATCGCCATGTTCTCCTATAATATAAGCATGTACATTCCGTGCGTCTAGTGAAAAATATTGACCGAGCAGCCAGCGAAAACGGGAGGTATCTAAGATTGTTCCTGAACCAATAACACGGGAAGCAGGAAGCCCAGAAATTCTTTGTGCGGCATAACTGAGAATATCCACCGGGTTGGTTGCAATTAAAAAGATTGCCTCTGTATTGTATTGAATAATCTGTGGGATGATCTGCTTGAAAATGGCAGTATTCCTTCTGAATAGGTCCAGCCTTGTTTCTTGTGGGCGTTGTGCAGAACCGGCTGCAATGACAATCACCTCTGCGCCGGCACAATCTTGATAGGTGCCTTGATAGATGTGAACTGGATTTGTGAGAGGTACGGCGTGGTTCAGATCCATCACCTCACCTTCTGTTCGCTGAACATCCAGATCAATCAGGACGATCTCTCCTACTAACCCGTTGAGCTGTAAAGCAAATGCGAAGGTGGTACCTACTTTTCCACTGCCTACAATGGCAACTTTATGTGTGAATTGTTCTGTCACGAACTTATCCCCACAAATCCTCTTCCGCCAGGATCTTGTCATATAGATTGTTGCACGCTTCTGCCATTTGGAAGTCTTTTTCTTGAATTACATGGATGGCATGAGTCCACCAATATATTGTTACTTTTCCCCAGGAAGATTTTATTACAGGGTGGTGATTTTCTTGTTTTGCTAAATTCTCGATCAATTGTGTAAAAGCAAGCACTTGAGAAAAATTCTCAAATGTAAATGACCGCATCAATTTATTCATACTGTCTTCATGGATGATTTCCCATCCAGGAATATTATTCAAAAGGATATTTTTTTCTTTCTGCGTGAGCAGTTTTTGAATGGGCTCCTCTTGATTGACAACTATATTATTCATGAGCACTCCATCAAATGGAGGATTTATCCATTTCTTTTATGATACTCGCAAAATGGACAGAATAGTATATGGAATGTATTAATATGGGTGATTCTCTCTGCATATATTGACATTGGAGAACAGGGATCTTATGATTGGGAAAAGTTGTAAAAATAAGGAGATTCTTATGGAAAGCACACTGGGTCACTTGCAGATCAACATTGATCTAAACAACCTGGATTTTTATCGATCTCTATTCTCTTTTTTAGGGTGGAAACAATTGTGTTTTGACGCAAGGATGTTGGGTTTGGGTGATGGTAAAGGAAGCAGCTTGTGGTTCACTGAACCTCTTGTAAAAACAAACAACCACTACGATGGGATTGGAATGAACCATCTGGCAGTTTCTGTGAAATCCCAGGAAGATGTGGATAGGATGGCTACCTTTCTAAGGGATAAGAAGATTGAATTATTGTTCGATACACCCCGTCACCGCCCAGAATTCTGTGAAAACCAACAAGAGACCTATTACCAGGTCATGTTCTTGTCGCCTGATAATATTTTGCTTGAAGTTGTATATACAGGACCATTGCAACTTCATTAAAAATTATGATAAAAAATGTGACTGTTCTATTTGCTTAGAGAAAAGGGAATGATCGTTACAACCAGGGTTGTATATCAGGGAATCCCATTATTGTATTGTTATGAGCAAGAAAGGAATTGTGATTACAAAGGGATCATCCTTTTTTTTCATGGTTTCAAGGGAGCAAAAGAAAACAACCAGCGAGAAACTAATGATCTGGCTCAGGCAGGCTACTTTGCAGTTGGTGTAGATGCAATTGGTCATGGCGAAAGACGCTATCCTGATTTTGAGGAACGTTTTCAAAATGCAGGGAATGCTTTTGAAGTTGAATTTATCAGGATTGTAACAAATACAGCCCAGGAGATTCCTTCTATATTAGATCACCTTATCACGGTTATTCCTGTCAAGACGGAAAATTTTGGCATTGCAGGAATATCCATGGGCGGTTTTATCACCAATGCAGCAATTGTGGTCGAACCACGTTTGAAGGCTGCTGTTTCGATTCTCGGTTCTCCCAAGTGGAATATTGAAGAGTTAAGCCCTGAAAAAAATATTGGTAAATTTTCGAAGATCCATTTACTTTCGGTCAATGCTGGGAAGGATGAAGTTGTCCCGGCTATATATACCAGAAATTTTCACATCCAATTAGGACGGTATTTCCCGGATTATGATGACCGCTTCAGTTATGTGGAATATTCTAATTCAGGGCATTTTATGAATGACAAGGATTGGAAATTATGTTGGTCTAGGACGAAAATCTGGTTTGAGAAACATCTTTCTGATGTGTAAATCATAGATGAAGCAAAACTGTAGGAAGTCTATCTCAAAATGAACCACAAGTACTTGCTTTCCTGATTGCAGCTACGTACCCGTGCGTCCAGGTGGCACTATGTTATTTTTTCCATGCGAAGGCATACTGGAAGGTCAGTTAAAAAAACGTATAATAAGAAATAAGCGATTCATCGGTATTTCACGGCAGCTCACAAATTTAATTCTTCAACGAAAGGCTTTGCGGGAATGAGTCATTATTTTCTGCCGATTGATCTTTTATTCTTTGGCGCTGCTATTGTTTCCTTTCTTCTTGCCGTGATTATTTTAATCAAGCGTACTGAACCGGGAGGTGTCTCATTTGCCTGTGTAATGTTTTCAATATCTTTATGGTTAATATTTCGAGTTTTTGAAGGAGTTGCAGATACTGTTTCAAATAAGGTTTTTTGGGCGAAATTTGAATATCTGGGAATTGTTACACTACCAGTTTTTTATTTTGTTTTTGCCAGTCAATATAGTCGAAAAGATAAATGGATTACAACCAGAAATATAATTCTTATTTCAATTATTCCTGCTCTTACACTCATTCTTGTGTTTGTGAATGAAAAACATGGATTGATTTGGAAAAATATTTATCCAGCCGATGAGGGTGGAATTGGCAACCTGGTTTATGAACACGGCTCATTATTTTGGGTTTATTTTGTATATGGCTATATACTGATTATGAGGGGGATGATTCGTTTGATAACGACATTTCTAAACTATCCGCGGGAACATCGCATTCAAGTGGCTGTGCTTATATTTGCGACCTTGATGCCATGGGGTGGAAATCTTCTCTATTTAATGGGGCGGAGCCCTATTAAAGGTATGGATCTGACACCGATTGGATTGACTTTGTCTGGTTTGGTATTAACAATATCGTTATATCGCGGTCAGATCTTTGAGGTGGTGCCAATTGCTCGCAATATCATCTTTGATAACATGCAAGAAGGCATCCTTGTGTTGGAGATTCATAAAAAAATTGTAGATGTAAACAGTGCTGCCTGCGGTATTTTGAAAATTTCTAGAAAACAGATTATAAAACAATCCCTTGATGAAGCGCTCTCACCATTTCCACACCTCTTGGAAAAGTTAAAAAATCCAGAAAACCAAAAGTTCGAGATCTGTTTGGATGAGACTGCACAAACCTGTTTGCAGGTAAGTACTTCCACCATTGTGACAAATGTTAACCCTGTCGGACAATTGATCGTCATCCAAGATATCTCGAAACGAAAACAACTAGAAATGTATGAGCAGGAGCAAAGGAAATTCGCGGAAGCTCTTTCTCATATAGCTGCCACACTGAACAGTTCTCTCGAATTGGAAGTGATCCTGGAACGCGTGCTGGATAGCATCCATGAGGTTGTACCTCATGATGCAGCCAATATCGCATTACTCGAAAATGGCGGGAAAATGCGTTTTGTGAAGCTGAAGGGGTACGAAAAATTTGGTTCAAAAGAAGCCATCCAATCGCTGGATTATATAATCGATGATATCCCGGATTTCAAGATGATGGCGAGAGAGAAGATCGCTGTGGTTGTATCCGATACAAAGGCATATCCCAACTGGGTGGCGAACCCGGAAGTGGAATGGATACGTTCGTACATCGGTAGTCCAATTGTTGTTGGAGATAAGGTAATCGGGTTTATCAATGTAGATAGCAAAACACCCAATTTCTACAATCAAAGCCATGCTCAACGATTGAAAGTTTTTGCGGATGAAACTGCTATCGCGATTCAAAACGCGCGTTATGTTGAGGAGTTAAAACAACGCAATCAAGAGCTAATGCTACTTTATGAAGTCGGAATGGCAATGACCGAAGGACTTGATATTCATGAAGTTGTCAGCGGATTATTCAAGCAGGTAGAAACCCTTAAGAACATTGATCTATTCCTATTAGGGTTATTTAACAAGGATAATAAATACCCCCTCTATTTGTATAATTCAGAGGATAAAACAACGCAGATGATAGAAATAGTACCCGATCTGCAAAATGATTTACTCAAGCAATTGTTGGATAAGAAGACTACTGTATATGTAAAGAATTATAAAACGGAAGATATCCCGCCTGAACTAAAAAAACTTAAGAATTACCCCATCGAAAACATACATTCTTCCGTTAATATTCCCTTGTTGGAGGGAGGAGAAATCATCGGCATTATGACAGCTGGAAACAGACGCGAGGGAGGATTCAATGAAAACCAAATTCGGTTCCTTGAAACGATTGCCTCGCAAGTTGCCATCACGCTTCAGAATGTGATTATGTATGATCGCATGAAGGAATTAGCGATTATCGATGAATTAACAGGAATTTACAACCGCAGATTTTTGTATTTGGCAGCCAATAAAGAGCTTGACCGTTCGCGGCGTTATAACAAAGATTTGAGCATGATACTGATCGACATTGACCACTTCAAAGAAGTCAATGACCATTTTGGACATCTCGCAGGGGATAAGGTTTTGCAGAAAATCACCCAGGTAGCCCAGAAAGAGTTAAGAAGCAGCGATGTATTTGCCCGATATGGCGGGGAGGAATTTTTGATCTTATTAGCTGACACCGATGGGGAAGCTGCCGTGAGGGTAGCAGAACGTATAAGGTATAGTATGGAATCATTGCGTGTGAAGTATATGGAAGATGAGATTTCCGTGACCATTAGTTTAGGTGTTACCAGGTTGTCCTCTGAACGCGAGACCCTGCAAGAAATTATAGCCACTGCAGATCAAGCTTTATATGAAGCGAAACAAAAGGGAAGAAACAGAGTTGAATATATTCCTTAATTTTTGATGAAATACCTGTAAAAAGATTGTAAAATATCCCCCAGTTTTGTACAAGAACCATTGTGGTAGGGTTATAAATAGGAAAGTAGTTTGTTTTAATCAAGGAAAACAATGGTTGCTTATCAATATACATCTGAAACCGAACTACGCGAAGCATTGCTGGATGAAATCGTGCGAGCGGTGGGATTGCCGATCACAAACTTCTGGAGAAAAATGATCGAAGTGTTGTGCTGGGTTCCCATCAACCGTTTTTCAAAACTGGGAGCTTATTTTGATAAAATGGTTTACCAACATGGATTCAGTAAAGCCGTAGATATCAGCCTGAAACTTCTTGTGAGTGACATCAAGATTCTTGAGGATGTAGATGTACCAAAAACAGGACCTCTCTTAGTCATTTCAAATCACCCTGGTACATACGACGCACTTTGTCTGGCAGCCAAATTACCTCGTGATGATGTGAAAATTGTTTCATCGAATATCCCCTTCCTGAAAATCATGAAGAATGCCAATGACCACTTCCTTTTCACCTCAGTAGATAATTATGTGCGCATGCTCGTCATTCGCAATGCCGTACGGCATCTTGAAAAGGGTGGTGCCGTGGTCATGTTCCCGAGTGCCCATATGGACCCCGAGCCGGCATTTATGCCAGGTGCCATGGAAGCATTGGATGAATGGTCACGCAGCATTGAAGTTTTTGTGAATAAAGTACCGGAAACAGTTGTCCAGGTGGCAGTTGTGAGCCGGGTAATCATCCCGCGATATCTAGCCCATCCTCTCACCCGTGTGCGAAAAGGCAGAAGGGAAAGGCAGAGGATTGCAGAATTCCTGCAGGTGATTAATCAAATGGTTTACAGAAAAAAAATTAACCAGGTTCCGCTGGTTTCTTTCGCACAACCGTTTACACTTAATGAGATCAGTCCTCAAAATGATGTCAGTGCACTGCTACCATATTCCGTTGCGCGGGCAAAGGAATTAATGCAAAAACACCTTCCGGATTATATCTAACTGGAAGTTTTCAGTGGAGTCCACATAAATTCTGCTATGCAGGCGGGACGGTTGTTGTTGATCATGATGACGATACTGCCTGCAAAAAGCATCGGTTGCCAGAGACTACATCCAGAAAAAATAAGCTCTGAAACAAAAAACATAATAATTGTGTAGAGTTTGTTTTACATTGTGAGCATTCCTGGCAGTCCCTTTTCCAATGCTACATCGTAATATAATCACATCATGAAAAATGCTGGTCCATTTACACATTCATTTTTTAAACTAGTATGTTTGACCATTCTATGCACAGGTTTTTTACCTGGCTGCAGTCTTATCCCATCAACATCAGGGCTGGTATCGGGGAATGGGGATAACAATCCACAACCAGTCGGAACCATTTTTTTTGATGACTTCAGTCTGAATACATCCGGATGGGATCGTCTGGAGACTGACCTCGGTGGAACAGACTATATGAATGGTGGCTATCATATCCTCATTGAAGAACCAAATACGGATTATTTTTCCACACTTTATCGTACATACGAGAATATCAGTTTGCAGGTTGATGCATTACGTGTAGAAGGTCCTACTGATAATAATTACGGCTTAATCTGCCGTTTCCAGGATGAAAAGAATTTCTACGCGGGAATGATTAGCAGCGATGGCTATTATGGTTTATTTAAAATAGAAAATGGACAATATACAGTGCTTGGTCATGAAAACATGTTGCTTTCAGATGTGCTTTCCCAAATAGGTGTGGTGCATACCTTGAAATTGGATTGTTACCAGGATTTTCTTTTCTTATATGTAGATGGAAATTTGTTGGATGTACAGCAAGATCAAACCTTTACTTCGGGCGATGTTGGATTGATTGCCGGAAGTTTTGAAAAAGCCGGAGTACATATTCAATTTGATAATTTTTATCTGATTGACCCAGAAGCAGCACAAACACAGGAAAATCAAGAATGAAAAGAATGATATTAATAGTTATGTTGTTGTCCGTATTTTTAATGTCATCATGCCAATCCCTGTTCACACAAGATCAAACTGGAGATGAGGTTGATGTAACAGCAACTGTCACTTCCCCACCCACCCCGTGGGTGACCATAGCCCCTTTTGTAGCGACAGCCACGCCGGTGATCATCCCTACAATCTCAGCCAGTGATCTGACGGGAAGAATCGTTTTCCAATCTGACCGTGATGAAACTCATGATATTTTTGTGTACGATCTACAAAATTCCGAAACAGAAAAGATCACCAGCGACCCCGCGGTAGATGTGTTCCCGAGCGGAGATAATAGCGGGCAGAAAGTTGCTTTTGTATCGGATCGCGATGGAAATCCGGAAATCTATCTCATAGACAGAATCAGTGGAGAGGTTGCCCGTTTGACAGACAACCCCGCCGACGATGTTTTCCCCGCAATCTCACCAGATGGGAAGATGATCGCTTTTGTTTCAAACCGGGATGGAGATGATGAAATCTATTTGATGAACTTGGATGGTTCAGATGTCATGCAATTAACGAGCAATTCCTTCACAGATGGATTCCCCTCATGGTCACCGGATGGGGAAAAGATTGTGTACCAATCCGATCGCGATGTGAATTATGAACTCTATATCATGTCAACCACAGGGTTGGACCTTGTACGGGTGACGTCGGATCCTGCTGCGGATGTACAACCAAGCTGGGGACCGGATGGTGTGCGAATTGCTTTTGTTTCTACGCGTTCCGAATTTGAGGAGATATACATCTATAACCTGGAAACACAAAACCTCGAACAAATGACCACCTTTAAAGCATCAACTGAAATGCCAAAGTGGAGTCCGGATGGACACTACCTGACTTTTTCCTCCAATTATCAGGGAAACCGCGATATCTATGTGATGGATGTAGAAAAGAAAGCGATGCTTAAAATTACGGATTCTCCCGCCGAGGATTTTTATTCGTTCTGGGTGCCTTGATTATTTTATCTTGCTTGATCTAGCAGCTGTGTTAATGCCTGGATGATGCTCTCCGGCTACTCTAAAGAAAAATTTTGCTATCGTTTTAATAAATTCCCTGATGTTGATTATTACCTGATTACAATGCCAAACTCTGGTGGTCAAGGGTTTATCAACTCAGAAATCAAAACTGCGCAACTTTCTGAATAATATTTCGTAATAAGTAGTGCAGGAGAAAAAATGAAAAAATTATATCGAAGTAGAAATAATAGAATGATCGCGGGAGTGTGTGCAGGTTTGGCAGATTATTTTGAAATTGATCCTACTATTGTTCGGATTATATTTGTAATATTGGTTTTTGCGGGTTTAGGTGGCATGCTGGTTTACGCGATCTTATGGCTCATCACACCGGAGGAACCGCTGCCGGGTGATGCGACTACTATTGATATTTCTGGCAAAGAAAGTGATTGATTTCCAGTTTCACTTTTCATTTCTTAGAGCCTGCGCTTTTTGGTAAAGGAATTTTTCCTCTTCTGTGACAGGCTGGATGCTGATATGGTGTGGTAAAGGCTTACCATCCAGATCTACGTGAACGAAAGTGATAAACCCTTCAAGTAAGCTATCGTTATTGTTTTTTGCTCTGACAAATGCGATCAAGCTGGTTCTGCCAGCATATACAATCTGGCTTTCCAGACAAAGGATTTCACCGCGTTGGACGGGTTTATTGAATCGCATTCCATGGATTTTTAAACAAACGATGTTTTCGGGATGGGTTAATTTTGCGGCAGCAATGAAACCTGATTCTACAAACCACTCTGCAGTGCGCCCAGCATAGAGTGTGCCGTGATGATTTAGGTCTTCCTGCTTTACAAGGTGGTAGGTGCTGTTTACTTCAACATTCATTGTTCTATTTTCTCTTTCCATTCTTTTCCTGGTACATGCGTTGATCAGCCAGTTTAAATAATTCTTCTGTTTCAAAATTGCTTTCTGCTGTTGCTGTTCCAAGTGAAATATTGATTCTCATGCCCGGATTTTCCTGGGTAGTATTGTATTCGTCAATTTTTTTTCGTAAACGAGCAAGGATTTTCTGAACAACACTCTCTTCCAGATGTGGGATGATGACGGCGAATTCATCTCCTCCCAGACGTGCAATGATGTCTTCACTTCGAAAACTCTCGATAAAAAGAGAGGCAGTTTTACAGATCAACGCATCACCCGCGTTGTGTCCGTATGTGTCATTAACGCGTTTAAGATTATCCAGATCCCCAATGATAATACTAATGGGAAATACCTGCGCTTGCGATAATCTTGTCAATTCAGATTCAAAAAAAGCGCGATTAAATAGACAGGTCATTGAGTCGCGCATGCTTAAGTATCGCAGCCTTTCTTCTGTCCATTTTCTTTCAGTGATATCAATGATAGAAACATAGACTCGAGCCCAATTATTCTCATTGCCGGCAACTAATGATAACCGTACAATGGTGTGAATCAGAATATTATCCAAGGTTCTGAAAGTGAATTCTGTTTCGATCTGACGAGAACCACTATAAAGGGAAATTATGATGTGCTGAATAGCTGAAACGGATTGATCAATAAAAATATCATCAAACTCTTTTTTTAGTTGATGAAGGTCAGCAGCTTTAAATAATAACAGGGTGGCTTGATTTGCATCCAAAACAGTAATGAGGGTGGGGAACTCTTTTTCTAGTGTTGATAGTTTTTCGAGGAATATTTTCAATTCATCGGGGCTCGAGAAAGCAAGATTCTCCAAATAATTTTTAAGATTGGAGAAATCAAATTCCCACATTGAAATGGGCGAATCATGAAATAGGCTGCGAAAGCGCAATTCGCTTTTTTTAATGGTTTCTTCAGCTTTTATTCTATCGGTAATATCGATATACATACCTAAAACCCCAATTCGCTTCTGATCGACCAAAATTGGAACACCATAGATTTCAACATCAACCAGACTGCCATCTTTTCTTTGGCGCTTTCCAATACCATGGATCTTTCCACCTTCCAATACTTGGGACGTGAATTTATATGCCTGGACTACATCTTCGTCACGAGCAATAATATCATCCAAGCTTTTATACTTAATTTCTTCTTCTGTGTATTGAAAAAGATTGCTGAATGCATCGTTAATCGAAATTATTTTTTGATACGCATCCATGGTAACAATTGCGACAGGACTGTTATTCACTAATGATTCGTAGAAGATTTTTTGTTCATTTATCTTTTGAGATCGTTCTGCAACCTCTTTCTTCAGATCTTTGGCTTGGGCGATCAGCGATAGACCTCGTCTATGTACTACTGATAATATCGGAATTATGATTGGCATGGCATCCATTAACCACATCAAAGGATTTTCTTGATGAATTGTTATAATGGATGAAACAGAAAAATTCAGACCTAGGTTATTCAGCTCAATTAGAATCGCGCAAAATAGGATTGCGACACCGAGTGAAATACCCTGCAGTGCAAATTGAGCAGCCTCTTTTTTCGGTTTCGACGGGTGATTAGTCATAATAAAGGGTTCTTAAAAAATCTGCTAGTTTTTTATGTAATAGATAATATATCATTTAAAATGTAAGTTTATATGAAAGCTAGGAAAATGAAATGATTATTATGGATTATCTAAAGATGGTTGCTTCGGGGATTACGATCATAACTGGTATCTTTTCTCTTGTAAAACCTCGGTCGGTTCAAGATTTCACTGGATTGGAAATTACCGTACCACGCGGGATAACAGAGATCCGAGCCGTATTGGGTGGTTTGTTCATTGCGTTGGGTGCAGCACCATTAATTTACATGTCTTCGGATATGTACAAAATGGCTGGAATTGGGTATTTGGCGGTGGGTTTGGTTCGCCTGGTTTCAATAATTGTGGATAAATCCTATGTTAGATCCAATATGATTAGCTTGATTTTTGAGGTTGTTCTTGGATTGATCCTTTTTATCTAGAAAGCAGCAGTGTAATTGTATCGGTACAGGCTACCAACCCATTTTTTGTTTCATTTATTAGCCATCACGCAACAAGCAATCCCTTAAAGAACCGTACTTTAATCCTTTTCTAACCGTAACATTTTTTTACAATAGAGCGTTTATTCATTATATTCAATTGTAGCGAGCTGCCAGAGCGGATATGCTTGATTTAAAGCCACCTCACGTGCAGCTAAAAGATAGTATACTTGCCCGCCTGATAGGAGATATACAATAAAAACATGATCTTGGACATCGAGTTTATTATTACAATTCTTGCATTGGTCAGTTATCTGGCTCTCTATTTTATTGTTTTATTTAGTAAACCAAAGACAAAAGAGAAAGGCATATTTCGTTTCTACCTGATGATGATGGCGCTTTGGATGTTGAGTGCCGTTATCGTGAAGGGACAATTTGGGGATATTTATTTCTGGTTTCGGATAATGACCGTTTCATCCATCATGTCTATGATCGGTATTCACCGGTTTGTAGAATTGATCGTGCCCGAGCAGAAGAATTGGGACCGTTGGATTATTGTCTATGGGGTGGTTGTGGTTGTCATCACGCTCTTTACCAACTGGGTTGTTTCATATGCTTACATGAACGGATCGGAATTGGTTTATTCCTTCACCCCATTGGTGAGTTTGATGGCAGGACCAGGCTATGCTTTGATGATTTACAATGCCTATCGACTGATCAACGGTTATAATTTGTCTCGTAATCCTCAAGTCCGCAACCGATATAAATATCTCATTCTGGCTTTATTTTTTGTTATTGTTGGATCTGTTTTCAATTTTACGGATTTGGGGAAACACCCAATAGGTGTTTTCGCTAATTTGATTTCAGCAGTCTTAATATCGGTATCAATCTTACGGCATCAATTACTGGATATCAATGTCATCTTTCGTAAAAGTGTGTTATATGCCATTCCCACGATATTAATTGGCACCTCCTATTTTCTAATCATCACTTTAGCGGTGAGGGTTTTTCAACTTTCGGTCAATCAGCAAATGATTGTGTCTGTGATGACCGCTGTAACAGCAGCTCTGGTCTTTCAACCAGCCATCAACTTTTTCCAGGAATGGATAAACAGGCTGTTTTTCCGTGAACGGTATGATTCCAATTTAATGCTGCAGCGCATCAGCCTCGCGACCTCGCGCGAGATTGACCTGCAGCGGTTAACGAACCTTATTGTTGAAGAGATTGTAAGTACACTGCACATTAAACGCGCCGGTCTTTTCGTTTCACAAAAAGGAGGAAGTCCCTTTGTGCTGGTTTCTGGGAGGGGGTTAAATTATTCCAAGACTCGAACATTTCGTGCGGATCATCCTTTAATTTTGAAATTAAAAAAATTGGATTCCCCGATAATGTGGACGGATATGGAATCATCAACAATGCTGAAATCACTTTGGAAGGATGAGCTGGATTACCTGATTGATCTGAAGGCAGAAATCTTCATTCCTATGAAAACAAAAAATGATCTGGTGGGAGTTCTTGTTTTGGGTGAGAAGATGTCTGAATCACCCTACTCTCAGGAAGATATCAGCAATTTAACCACTTTAGCCAATCAATCTTCTATAGCGGTCCAGAATGCCCATTTGTATTCACAGGCTCAAAAGGAATTAGCTGAACGAAGAAAAGCAGAGCATAATTTACAGCTCCAACTGAAGCGCCTTTCAGCACTGCAAGATATCAATATTGCCATTACAGAGAATTTCGATTTACAGATTCCTCTGGTTCTGCTCCTGGACCAAGTGATCAATGAACTAAAGGTGGATGCAGCAGATGTGCTGCTGTATAACCCTGATGAGAAAAATTTAAACTATGTGGCAGGCAGGGGTTTTAAAACAGACGCACTTAAATTTACGAGTTTGCGTATGGGGCAGGGGATGGCAGGAACGGCTGCACAAACCCGCAATACAATTCATGTCAAGGATCTATCAACTGCACATACTACCCTTGCACAATCACCACTACTGGACGGGGAAAATTTTGTATCCTACTACGGTTTCCCGTTAATTGCACGTAACCAGATTAAAGGAGTGTTGGAAATTTTCCACCGTTCTGTCCTTGAACCAGATCAAGATTGGTTCGATTACCTCAATACCTTGATTTCTGAAACGGCTATAGCAGTGGATAATGCACGTTTATTCACCGATCTGGAAAAAACAAATCTGGAATTGGTTAGCGCATACGAAGCAACCTTGGAGGGATGGGCGCGCACATTGGAAATGCGTGACCGGGAGACAGAAGGTCACAGTCAGCGTGTGTTGCAGATGACAATAACCCTGGCTAAAAGAATGGGCTTCCATGGAGACGAATTGGTGCATGTCAGACGTGGCTCATTACTGCACGATATAGGGAAAATGGCGATTCCGGATAGCATCCTGCAAAAACCTGGACCTTTGGATGAGGAAGAATGGAAGATCATGCGCCGACATCCCAGTATCGCTTATGAAATGCTCTCACCCATTAGCTTTTTAGCACCATCCTTGGAGATTCCCTATTGTCACCATGAAAAATGGGATGGGAGCGGATACCCGCGGGGGTTGAAAGGTAATGAAATTCCACTTTCTGCCAGAATATTTACCATCGTTGATGTTTGGGATGCGCTCTCTTCAAACCGCCCGTATCGAAAGGCATGGGAAGATAAAAAGGTAATGGATTACATCCGTTCTCAATCTGGAACACATTTTGACCCAATGGTTGTCGAGGAATTCCTCAAATTGATCGAGGAAGAAGAGATGACGAAGCAAAAGCACAAAAAAAGAGTCTAATAATAACAAATCGCAACCTTTTCTACCACATCACGTATATGAGTTGAAAGAAATTGATAAAGGAGAATTACAATGTCGGATGATGCTCATAAATTATATCGATCGCGAGATAGTCGCATGATCGCAGGGGTCTGTGGTGGATTGGGTGAGTTTATTGGTGTTGATCCGACCATTGTGCGCTTGCTGTTTACGCTTGGTCTATTCCTGGGTTCGTTAACCTTCTGGGTGTACCTGGTTATGATGCTGGTCATCCCTGAAGAGCCATAAACAGATTTTGTTCAAGGTGAAGCTGGTCAAAAATGGACCAGCTTTTTCATTTAACAGGCGTGGCAATAGCGTATGTTTTTTCTCCCAGCTCTGCAATATCCTGGATGTGAGGAAACCCCTTTTCCATTCTAAAGACCTGGTAGTTGGCATTATGGAGTGCTTGCCACACCCGCTCAAGTGCTTGGTGGCTGTGAATCTCGATTAAAATGACGGGTCGAATCTCACTTAATGTCCGCTGCATACCTGCAACTGCCAGCGCTTCTCCCCCTTCAATATCCATTTTGATCAGATCAGGTCGGAGATTTTGTTTTAAAAAAATAAAATCATCCAAACCAATGGCATCTACTTCAACGCGGTCTATGTATTGTTCATCTCTACCCAGAGATCCTTGAGCTTTTCCCATTGCGCCAGAGCGATGAACCATGAAGGTGATCCTGCCGGGATTATCAACCACGGCTGATTGCTGTAATGTAATTCTTGTTTGTAGATTATTCAATGCTATATTCTTGCGAAGGCGCTCGCAGTTGGCTGGTAGAGGTTCAAATGCGATCACATGTCCCGTTTCACCAGCTTGCTTGGCTGCCATCAAACTGATGTATCCGATGTTGGCACCAATATCATAAACGGTCATACCTGGTTTACAGAATTTACGGAAAGCTGCCTGAAGATCGATCTCATATGTTCCCAGCCAGTAATCCTTTTCGGTTTGCATATCGAGCTGTATCTGAAACCCCTGCAGTAATCCACCCGCAATCTGCATTTCAGTTAATCCGACGGGTGAGGCGGAATTCAGTGTTGAACGTATCTTGGTAGCTAGCTTGGGGGAGCGGTAAAGCCATGCTTTCATTTGAGTGGGTAGAATTTTAGCAACCAGAGCTGCGAATTTCAAGATCCATTTCATAGGTTGATCCTCATGGTCAATTCTAAATAATCACAGATGGGAATTCCGTTGTCTGCCTTAAGTGGGATCTCTGGTTTTATTTTTCGGTCTGCCGCAACTCCATCCTTGATCAATTTTTCAAGATGGAACCCGTATTTTTGATAAAAGCGCAGTGCGTCCATATTATTGTTGGTTGTAAATAATCTCAAGACTGTGCAGCCATTGGATGAAGCTGTTTTTTGCAGGCTATCCATTAACGATCTTCCCACTCCCATGCCAGGCTGAAGACTATTCAGTGTGATGATCTCGCAATTGGGTGGATCAAGCTGGTATGTTAACAGTCCAATTCTCTCATCATTCATGATGGCTAAAAACCCCGGCAATTGCTCAGGGTGAAAGATGCGTGTTTGCACAACCACCTGCTCACTCCCCCAGCTTTCCAGCATCAAGGTGGTAATCCAAGCCTTATCTTGGGGTTTTTTCTCTCGAACGACGATAGAGGACATAAATAATTAGATATTTTGGGAGGGCCAGTTATTCTTAATTCGTTGAAATGTATCGGGCAGGTTTTCGGGCAGAACGCGCGCATTACCTACTGAGGTCATGAAGTTCGTGTCGCCATTCCAGCGTGGGACGACGTGAAAATGAAGGTGATCTGCTACCCCCGCGCCTGCAATAGCGCCCAAATTAGCGCCTACATTGAATCCTTCCGCGCCGTATTCTTTTTCAAGCACTTGAATTGCCTCGGTGATCAACTGCATCATCTCCGCTTTGGTTTCAGGGGAAAGATTTTTCATGGCAGCTTTGTGCTCATAAGGGACCACCATCAGGTGTCCGCTTGTGTAGGGATAGCGGTTAAGCATAACGAATGCGAATTTTCCGCGTTTGACAACCAGGTTTTCAATACTATCCTGTTGATGCACACCCTCACAGAAAAAACATTTCTTCTGAGAGGCTTCTTGGATGTATTTCATTCGCCAAGGAGCCCACACGTGCTCCAATTTCTGTTCGTTTTTCTTTTTCATCTCAAGTCCTTATTATACGCGCTGTTTCAATGAAAAAGAGATTATACTGTTATTTGCATGTTCGAAGACTCTCTTTTTTCACAGCAGGTGTTCACGGTTTCTGAAGTGACCGGATATATCCGCTTGCTATTTGAGGAAAATCAGGATCTGCAAGATATTTGGGTTCAGGGGGAGGTTTCGAATGTGTCATTTCCAACATCCGGACATATCTATTTCACATTAAAAGATGAGAGCGCGTCTTTGCGTTGCGTGATATGGAAATGGACGGCACAGTACCTTCATATAAGACCTGAAGATGGTATGGCTGTGGATGTGCACGGAAAATTTGGGGTTTATGAAAAGGGAGGACAGTATCAATTCTATGGCGATGCGATCCGCTCCCAGGGGGAAGGCAAGTTGTTTCAGGAATTTCTACGCCTGAAGAACAAATTAGAAGCAGAAGGATTATTTGCTGAAGAAAGAAAAAAAGAAATTCCCGCTTTCCCGCATGTGCTCGGGGTTGTCACTTCTCCTACCGGCGCTGCCCTGCAAGATATTCTCAACACGTTGCGAAATCGTTTTCCTCTGGTGGAGGTTCTTCTTTCCCCAACGCTGGTACAGGGTGAGGGTGCTGCGCAGGCGATTGTTCGAGCCATTCACGCTTTACAGGTATCTCCCGATAAACCGGATGTTATCATCCTTGCTCGTGGCGGAGGATCACTGGAGGACCTGTGGTCTTTTAACGAAGAGCAAGTTGTGCGTGCGGTTGCCGACTCACCAATACCAATTATTAGCGGTGTGGGGCATGAAACAGATTTCACGCTGGTTGATTTTGCGTCGGATGTGCGTGCCCCAACCCCCACTGGAGCAGCCGTGCTGGCGGTCCCTGATAAGCAAGATCTGAAATCAATCATTCAGGAATTCGACTTGCGCCTAAACAGGATTGCCAACCTCATGCTCAATGATTGCCGGATGAATATTAAAGAGGTGAGCTACACATTGCAGCATCTTTCACCACAGAACCATATTCGCCAAGACAGTTTGCGTCTGGATGAAATATCCAGACGTTTGGAAGTTTCCACCCATTCTCATCTGGCACTTAGGCGAGCAAATCTTGAAAGAGTACAGGCGCACATGATGGCGATTGATCCATCAGCTGTGTTAGAACGGGGGTATGCACTGGTTTATAATCACGATCGGGTACTGATTGACAGCATCTCGAAGACTGATGTACAGGAACAGCTTGACATTCGTTTAAAGGATGGATGGGTGAGTTCGGAAGTAAAAGCAATTAAAAAGAATGGATCAGAAAAGTGAAATGATTGCTAAAAAAGACATTCAAAAATTAAGTTATGAGCAAGCCTTGGAAGAACTGGAACATGTAATAACAGGTCTGGAAACGGGTACATTAGCGTTGGAGGAAATGATAGCTCAATTCGAGGTGGGCAAAGAACTGCTTGCGCATTGCCAGAACTTGTTAGATCAAGCCGAGTTGCGCGTACGGCAGGTGGAAGAAGTGAATAGCGTGAACAATGATGACGGGGAAGCTGCATGAACATCTTCCAGCAAATCATTTCGAATTATGTGCTGGTCTGTGCTGCTTCATCCTGGATTATTGCACAGCTGCTCAAACTGCCCTTGAATTATGCGATTAATAAAGAGTGGGATTGGACGATCTTGATCAACCCTGGGGGCATGCCAAGCTCGCACTCAGCTATCTCAACCGCAGCTGCCCTAGCAATCGGATTGCGGCATGGCTTTGACACCTCCTTGTTTGCTTTAGCGCTCACCGTGGCAACCATCGTTGTATACGATGCAACCAGCATTCGCCGCCAGGCAGGCATTCATGCTGAATGGATCAATAAAATCGTTGAGGAAATATTTAAAAGCGGCAATTTTTCCTATAAAAAACTGCAAGAAGTGTTGGGACACACCCCTTTTGAAGCGCTTGGCGGGATAACATTGGGGATTATTGTATCGGTGATCCTGTGGTTTGTTTACTATGGAAGTTAATAACCCAATCCTTTGATCAATTTATCTACATCACCGTCTGATGGGGTAGATTTTTTCCCGAATCCCAGATCATCCCAAAATTCCGCATCAAGCCGGCGCGATCGAACAGGTATTGGCATGGGAACACCCCAGCCAGCTATCAGCACTTCCTCCTTGGGTTGCAGGTGAGAAAGCATCGAGCGCAGAGCATCCTTGCCAGCCGCGCCGGAGAGCACTGCACGGATATCCTCATCATCTGTCAAATAGCCCGAGATGCGCGTTCCCAGCTGTGACATAACCTCGTCATCGATCTGGGATGGGCGCTGGTCAATGATGAGCAAGGTGACATAATATTTCCGCATTTCACGCGCGATGGTACTGAACGCGGTTTGTGCTGCCATTTCGCGATTTAGTAATTTATGGGCTTCTTCCACCACAATAATGAGCTGGCGCGGTTCGGTTTGTTTTTTCCCATTGCGGTAGTCGTTCGTTTGATCTTCCCACTCCTCGCGAATTTTGCGTGTGATCAGGTTGGAAATAAAGAGATAATGCAGATCCGATTCATACCCGCTGAAGGAAAGGACGATGTGTCTGCCATTTTTTAATGAATCCACAATGGTTTGCAATCCATTCCCGGCGGGGTTGTTGGCGATATAGCCAGCTGCGAATAATCTCCCCAATTTACTGTGCAAGCTTTCGGCTGCCATGACGTTGATATTATTTTCCTTAGCCCAAACAGCGACACTGTCAGGAGCATCCACTTTATTCCCATCTTCATCTATGATATATGTTCCGGTTTTCATGGTTTTAAAGGCATTAAACCATTGCTTTTGACCGAAGCTTGATTGTAGAGCTGCCAGAGTTGTAGCGGTTGTTTCCTTGAGATTCAATTCACCGGTCAGCATTTCGATATCTTCCGGTTGAATGTCGCTGGCAGCTATCTCAAGGTGAAAGCTGGGGCTATTGCCGCGGATATTCCTGCCGCCTCCCAGACCGATCACCTGGACTTTCGCGCCAAAATGCGAGTTGAGCCCGACCACTTTTTCCCCCGTGTCGGAAGCTGTGTCATCAAATCCATATTCATCATGCATATCGAAGATCAATAGCGAGGATTTATCCTGTTGGATAAGACCTGCCAATAAAATACGTGTCAGAAAGCTCTTGCCTGTTCCGGTTGCGCCAAAAACACCCGATGAACGTTGCACAAGGTGAGCAAGATCGATGCAGACTGGAAAATCTTGCTCACGGGTATATCCAATAACAAAATTGGATGGTTCGCGCGGGTCACCAAAAACAGTAGCGATATCCACCGCGCTGGCTAACCGCACCGGAGATTGGTGGGCTGGAATAGTTTTGATCTGGATGGGATTGGGATTGATCTCACCTTTTTTCTTTTTCTCCGCCTCCCATTGAAAAAATTGGTCCGGATCATTCGGACCGTTCTCAAGCATCAGTACTGGCAGGATGACCGCATTGGAATATAATACCTCTTCTCGCAGGATGCTTGAAAGCAGGGGCGGGAAGGAATGATCAATATGCTCGTCGGAGAAACGCGCATCGGTAGCTCCCAGCCGCAGATCGGTGATCAATCCGTAGAATTGCCAATTCCCGCTCTTAATGGTTACAAAACTACCTTCCTGGATCTCCTGTGGAGAGATATTCAAACGTGCGGTCAGACTTTCGGAAAGGCTGCCGCCGATGATGATGCCAATTTCCTTATCGGATTTATTTTCAATGGATGTGGATTTGTTATTCATATCTTATCCCATACTACGAATTGAACATTGCGCTCTCTGCCAGAGAATGCAGTAATTGGTTGAGGGTAGCATAATCGTTGCGGTAAAGATGCGTTAGTGTGCGCGTGGATTGTTCGAGCCAGCCCTGTTTTTCCTCCTCATTAAAAATTGCCATCGTGTATCGAAAATGGGCTGCTACCAGATCAAAATTGAGAATTTGTTTTTCACCAACCAGGTAGCGCAAATAACCCCCAATTTTCCCTGCCTGCATGAATGTTCTTAATTCGTCATCCGAACAGCGAAAAACAGATTCGAGGGAGAGAGGTGGTGTAGGAGGAAGTAAATGGATAACCTTCTCCTCTTTTTTAAACCCCACAAAGGCAAGAGTAAATTCAAGCGGTACAGTTCGGTACTTTCGGTTATCCTCGATCACTTTACTATCAATCGGTTCGGTTGTTGCTAGCTGGCGTACTAGCCCATCATCGAGGATGTGAATGTTCGTGACCACTCCGTAAATGGTGCTACCATCTGGTGCTGTGACCGTGACCATTTCTCCAAGGATGGGGTAGTCTTCAATGTTCATGCGACAACCTGCCGTGCACCCAAGGGAAGTTGCGTTCAGTGCATACCCCAATCCTGTTCTTTTCATCGCTGCTCCATTCTAGTACGTGGCGCCAAGTCTTTGGCTGCCTGTTTATAAGAGTTTTCCTCCATTTTCACACCCCCGGGGATTAATGTTGAGGTAATTTGGTTTATTAATTCTTCTTTTTCGTGATTATGAACCACTGCTGTTTCGTGTGCGCGATGCAGACAGTAAGGATAGGGTTTGCTGCCCATGATGGCGCATTGTTCCAGGAGGGTATGGTGCAATAGGTTGACAATTTCCTGATCAACGGCGACCCAATCGGGAATTTCTACACGTACCACCCAAGGTCTTATGGTTTGGCTCACATTTAAGTAAAAGAAATAGAACGGGAAATTCAAGTTTGAATTCGATGTCATAGTTTGAATCGGTGCTCGGTTTTCAAAGATCGCTGATCGTTGTTTGGATTTTAAAAGCGATGAAAAAATGTGCGTGTCTGTGATATTTGGAAAGGCATGTGAAAGAAGATTGGATTCTTCCCGATGGTCTGTACAAAGTTCTAATAACGTTACCAGAGAGCGGGAACGAGGTTTATCGACATAACCGGCAACCACCACGTTATTGTCTTTTAATTGATTGAGAAGAGTGTTGTATTCTGTGATTCTTTTACGGTATCTTTTTTCGGAACGTGGTTCATGGTACAGTTCCAGCATTCCATCCCGTAGCGCAATGGTGGGTTGGCTTGTTATCAGGCTATATTCTTTCAGGTATTCCATTTCCTTGACATCACGGTCTATATTCACAACATCTTCGCTGATCAGGTTCATCTCATCAAACAGCTCTTCATATTTGTACAACTTGCTTCTCGTAATTGGTTTTATCGTTTTTTCCCCTACAGGAAATTGGACAATACCAATGTTGATCAATGCGAGGAAAGGAAAAATGTGGGGGTCCGGTACGATCTGGGAACCATCCACGCTGATAAGGTTACAAACCATTTTGGGGCTGTGAGCAGATATTGGTTCGGCTGGGTTTTCGCTAGCAGGCAATGCTACCCGTGATTGTGTCCTTTCAGCGCGTTCTCTCATAGATTCAATATCCGATGAGAAGTGTTCCAGTGCCTCTAACGCCCTGTGGGTCTGTTCCTCAATGCGTTTTTGATAAAAAAGTGCGCCCTGTGAATAGCTGTTTACTTGATCTTGAAGATTGATAAAATCTAATGGCATGGGATTCCCCGTGATAAGAACATATGTTTGATTATAACGAAAGATACAACTGCTGGCTAGATTAAACGAAGAAGGAGGCTGATTAGCCTCCTTCTCGCAGGGGTACCGTAAAACCTAGGGGCTAAGGTTTTAGGGTTTCGAAATAGTTGAATGTAATATCGACCTCTTTGCCGTAGCTGAGGGCGCCAAAACCTACTGTCCCATCGGGATAGGTATTATCTTCCACTACCAGCGGGCGTTTATCTTTGTAAACCTGCTCTCCGTTGATGAAAACAGTTAATTGGTTGTCTGTGCAGGAAAGGGCAAAAGTGTTTTTATCCAAACCGGTATTAATAAGTGTACTTCCAATACGCCCTTCTATAAAACTGGTGTAAGCATTTTTTCCTTCGTCTGCCAGATACTGATCGTATCGCAGCAGTTCATAATATCCCTGGCTGCTGATGCGAAGTTCGTACCAACCGGCATCCGACGCATGGCACATTACTGAAGTGGCATTGTCGGATTGCCCATAATTTTCCACCTCTGCTTGAACTACAATGTCTTTATAGGATGCGTTCTTGCGGAAAAAGACGAAATTGGTATCGTTGGGTGGTTGGATCTCAAGACGGAATTTGCCGTTTGATTGAGACCAAATAAGCTGATCTTCCAACCCTGAAACGGTCATCATTCCCCAATCATCATTGATGTTTCCTTCGAACTCATCGAGAATGATCACATCTTCTGAAAGAACTGATTCGGTTGGCTGTGCTTTTAGTTCGCTGGTTTGAGGGGAGGCGTTCTGCGCCGAATTCAAATTTTGAGTCACATTACAGGATGCCAGCAAAGCGGCTGCTAGAATGATGCCCAATACGGTTTTCGTTTTCATATTATCTCCAATCTGATATGCTCAAGAGGTATAATGGTCATACCACTATACCATAGTGTAAACAAAATATAAGGATTTGTCAATGATGAGTTGGCTATAATAGAATAAGGTTAAGGAGACATTCTTATGAACACCAAAGGCAAGAATTTTACCAGTTTTTTACTGCCGTTGATTATGCTTTTCGCCAGTTGTACGCTCCCTGCCGCCACGCGTGAACCGACACCTGCAAAATTTATCACCGCTGGTGTTGTTGAAAAACAAGAAGCTGTACAGGTAGCTGCGGTTACCACTGCTTCCCCGATCCCTACCAATACTCCCACCCCTCGACCTCTAGACTCATCCCTCTCTCGAGGGAATTTTAATCCCCTTACCGGATTACCGGTTAACAATCCGGAAAATTTGAAGAATCCTCCACTATTGGTTTCTATAACCAATTTTCCTCCCTCCGCAAGACCACAGGCGGGATTATCCTTCTGCCCGATTGTTTTTGAAATGTGGATAGGAGAAGGGATGACGCGATTTTTAGGAGTCTTTTATGGTGATTTTCCACAAGATGTGGCGGGTATGTATCCGGAGGATCAAACACAGACCACTATTCAAGAAGCTGCCGTTGGACCAATCCGCTCAGGACGCGTACCGTATGAATATGTTCGAAAGTTATTTGGCGGATATCTGGTGATGGCATCCGCTGCCAAAGCAGTGGCAGAACAGTTGAGTGATTACAGCAATATCTATGGAACAGATCTTTCTGATCCTAACAGTGCTATGATGAAAGTGACCGATCTCGAAGCACTGGCACAATCAAGCCAGAAAGAAGTGGGGGAAGCAGCACTTAGCGGGATGCATTTTGATACAGTTGTCCCGGAAGGCGGCAAAAACGCCCAGTCTGTATGGCTGTATTATTCTTATCTGAACCAGATCTTCTGGCGCTATGATGAAGCCAACGGTGTATTTAGACGCTGGCAGGATAATGCAGATGCTACCACTTTTATTGAAGCAACTGATCGCTTAACCGGCGAAGCTCTTGGCGCGGATAATGTCATCATCCTGTTTGCGGATCATGAGGTGGAGGAACATAACATCATTGATATTTCTCTCCTGTATATCAAACGTGGCAAAGCGCTTCTCTTTCGGGATGGTCAGAAATACGATATTTACTGGACGACTGCCAGTGAGGAATACGAGAAAACCACCGGTAAGCTACGCCCAATCCGTTTCATTGATGCGGAAGGGAATCCCTTCCCATTAAAACCTGGACAGACCTGGATCGAGATCGTACCTTTCTTCACACCCTATTGGGAAACGGTTGATTCGGAAATCTACAATCGTTTGGTTTATGGAGATAGCCCTGGTTCCGGTTATTGGGCGATCAGGGTACACGCACCAAAATAATAACAATGCCAGAATGAAGCCTGTCAGATGTTGGATGTGGCAGGCTTTATTGTTAGTTCCTGTTTTCCTTTCATGCCAGCACAGGGTTCAAAGGAATCAATCCTGAGTTTCAGTACAAGGTTAGGTAGGAGGAATAGTTTATGCACGACACAGCACGTATGCGATTCAAGCAAGCTAATCAACTTTTTTGATTTTTTAAATACCCCAAATAGGAAAACAAAAGTGATTGGGCATGCTGAAAAACAATGTATAGGTATAATATAAAGACAAACAGAAAACTGGCATAGGCTTTCACAAATCATTTGTTTTCTAAAATAGTATAAGGAGGAAAAATGAGATTATCAGCACCTAAAAAAATAACCTGGTGGATTGCCGTAATAATTGGTGGGCTTGGAGTCCTCAGCCAATTGATAAGCATTCCTTTTGTCAATGGTTACGCTTTCGCTTTTGTGGCAATTGGTTTCTTGCTTTTAACACTAGCTACGTTGTTAAAAGGGCTCTAATGTCTTTTGTGAAAATCGACAAAAAAGCGAAGTATGTTTTATAAAAATCCCCGATTAACGACGGGGATTTTGTTTTTGATGTAGTTTTTTATCTTAATAATCGGAATTTAAAAATAGAATTATGAGTTCTCAACTAGCCTCCGAAAAAAGTTACATCGTTCTTGTAGCGGGCAAATTTCACAGTGCGGTTTGCGCGCTTGGCAAATTTCTCTGCCCAACCGGATGATATTGAGATGCCCAGCTTCATATTGATCGGGTGAAAAAAGGCTCTCCATGTATAGGTGGCATTCTTCTACATTCATATTCTCGGGTCTGATGCCAAATCTGCCTGTTACGCGATAAATATGGGTGTCCACTGGAAAGGCAGGCATCCCGAGTGAAAATTGCATCACAATGGCTGCTGTTTTCATTCCTACTCCCTTGAACTGCAATAAGTACCCCCGTACTTTTTCTCGATCCCAGTCTGTTAAAAAATCCAGATCGAGCTGGGCATGCTCCTGGCTGATTTGCTGCAGTACCGTCTTGATGCGCTTCCCTTTTTGATTTTCCAATCCGGCAGGACGTATGGCAGCAATGATCTTTTCAACATCTGCATCACGTACCTCTTCCCAGGTCGGGAAGGCAGCCCGCAGGCGATTGAAAGCGATATCGCGATTGTGATCGTTGGTGTTTTGGGAGAGGATAGTGGAAATCAATTCATCAATCGCTGGAAGGGGAGTACGCCAGGTTGGCAGCCCATATTTTTCCAGCAATGCTTGATAAAGCCAGCGTGCATTTGCTTTATCTTTTTCAATCTGTTCTTCTGTGACCTTGTTCAACGTTTGATTTTCCATGCGCGCAAAGATTCTACAAGTTGTGTGGAGGGTCTGATCTCTCCGATGGGGATATCACGCCAGTTGGCGATGGGATGGCGATCATAAACCTGTAATTGTTGTTCCATATCTGAAGAAAGCAATCCAAAATGGTGAAGAATGCTCATAATCACCACCGGGCGAGCTCGTTCTTTGAGATCCCCATCGCTGATCTTTACCATAATTCCCAGAGCAGGGCTGCCTGGTTGAAGGGCGTCAGGCATAATGCCAACGCCGAAATACCCTTCTGCTCCGGTTTTCGCGATCAGTTTACCAGATGTGGCTTTCATGATATCCGTATCAAAACGTTCGGGTCCGGCAACCAAATAGGGATAAGCCATCATGGCGTGGGTGATCTTGTGACAGGCGGCTGCCCGTTGTGAGGAAAGAGACTTAGGTTGGCACAGTAGCGCATACGCGCGAGCAGCATTCCGCATGGGTACTGCAAACACCGGCGCAGAACACCCATCCACTCCCATCTCGAATTGACCTGCCGGGAAATCAAACATTTCACCACAGGTTTTCAGGATTAATTGTTGGGTGGGATTATCGAGATCAAGATATGTTTCTTTAGGCGCACTAAGCAGTGTTGCCAGTGCCAGCATGCCGCTGTGTTTGCCAGAACAATTATGCCTCAAGCTCGATAGCTCTTCCTCACCCCGTATGATGTGATTTGCTGTGACACGATCAAACGGCAGATGTATTCCGCATTGCAGGTCTTTCTCGCTGATCCCTAACTTTTTCTGCAATCCCTGTAAAACGGTGACATGTTCATTAGTTCCCGAATGGGATGCGCACATGATGGCAATCTCAGGATTGCTGAAATGGTACTGCTCGGAAGCAGGATTTTCTAACAGGGCAAGCACCTGAAGAGGTTTGGCGGTGGAGCGTAAATAGGTGACCAGATCAGGATCGCCCATCTGGAAGTGAACCTTACCGGCGTTATCGCACACGACCACAGAACCAAAATGGATGGACTCAACAATTGCTCCACGGGTGAGTTCTACCAGTGGCTCGTAGGTTTTAGCTAGCATATTCCCTCGACTTATCATGAAATTAACGCATATTTCGGATGAAATACTGGCTGACCCCCCATTTTAAGCGGGCTTTATAATGTTCCTGCATTTTCTTAGTTTTGGTGGGGAAGTTATCTAGCAGGCTGATGGCAAATTTCTCAAGCTGTGCCTGATCAATATTCTTGGAGGATAACTTTCCTAGTTTTTTCTTTACCAGATTGAGGAATTTAATCTGTTCATTGATATCGTTTTTTCCAACGATTCCTGATCTTCCACTGATGATGGTATAGTTTTTATACAGATCAGATTTCAAGATTTCCAAAATTTCCAACCAAGGGTCAAGTTCAGCGTTCTCAAGGAAAGGTGGTTCTCCAACCATAACTGCATCACCTACAAAAATAATACTTTGCTGAGGGAGATCAATCCAGATTGCCCCCCGTGAGGGACCAGGGCGGTGATCTAATTCTGCCATTTCATCCCCCCATTCCAATCTCATTTTGGATGAGAAAGTAATCTCGGGATTGATCCATTGCAGAGGACCTATCTCGGGGTAAAGTTCCCATTCGCTGCCTGTGTCAGAGGATGGAAAACGGAAATTGGAGGGTCTGCCCTGAATAGCTTTACTGGTTTTTTCATGTGCGATAACCGGAACCTTGATGGGAATAGCACAAGTAGTGCGATCAAAATGCTCATCCATCAGAACCTGAATGCGGCTGGAGCCCCCGTCATTTTTCATGGCTATGGTTCGCCATGATTGAACATCTTTTGGGGTCAGCGGTGAGTCAATAAAAATCACCCCTCTGGGAGTTTTAATGACACCTACTGTTACTCCACTCATTGATGTTTCAATGATGATGTTTTCGTTTATATCTTGCATTCAGATTCTCCACCAATCCGTAAATATTTTTTATCTTCATGCTGTATTATTATATGCCATACATTTTTATTGTTGGCTTATCTATCTTCACCCTACCTTCTGACGGATATCCCTTCTTATGGCGTTACATTTTTCACAATGCAGGTCATTGCAGAGTAAAGCATAGGGGTCTGTTGACAACAACGCGACCGCTGTGGAAACAAGATGATCAAGGGACACACTATAGCATGGATCACCCACAATTTGTGTTTTCTTCATGTCGGCATCGAGCTGATACAGAATCTTGTGAAATCCCCTTGGACAACCGGGAAAATGAGGACATTCTTTGATGCCATCCTGCGTGATTGCCCAACGGACAAATTGTTTCCTGCCACTTACCTGTTCACAAAAATGCAGGCTGAATAATGCAGAGGGATCTTTTGCAAGCAATACGATTTTCGCATCCTTCCCTTGTAAAAAACGGATATGACCATAGGGGTCAGAAATTGTTTGTGATATGAGTGCGCTATCTAGACCCAACCCAAGGAAGGAAAAGATGGGGTGGGCAGATCTGGAAACATCAGGATAGTTCCGAAATATTTCACTGATCTGGCTGTCAGCGAAATCTGCCGGCAATTCCGGTGTGAATATGGCTGCATCAAGGTTCGAAATTCGACCGCTCCCGTAATTGATTAAATTATCAGGAGGACCAAATTCGGGAATGACCATGGTCCGATAAGTGAAACTGGGCATGAGAATATTATCGATGCTTCCCAAGATTGCTCCCAGGATGGTTTGAGCACCCCCACGTACTTGCGGAATTAATTGCGAGGAAGCGTAAACGATAGTTGGGTCGCTTCGTTCAATGCAAAGATCCTGCAGAGCTGTTTTTATATCTCGATACTGTAGCATAGGTTGTATGAATTATAGGATAAAGTGCATCAATTTTGATGGGTTCCACAAACCGGAATAATATCTTTGTTTTCCTTCCCATTCAATGGTAACCCTAAATATGGGGAAGGATCGAGAGTGTTTTTAATTTCAAGCTCATTTTTAAAAGTACCGTCACTATCTGATTGAACGATCGAAAAATGAAGGTGAACTCCTACCGGATTATTAGGAGTACCCGAATAATTTCCTTGATACCCCAACAGGGTGCCGGCTGCTACGAAAACTTCACTTGTTCCTGCGGGAAAAGTATCAATGATGTAAGAGCTCCCATTCTCATCTGCCAGATGGGTGTAATAGATCCATATTTGCCGCCCTGATTGCAGGGGGTCATCTGGAATGCGAATGATAAGGGATGATTTCCAGTCGGGCAGTCGTGTAAGGTATCCATCATACGCGGCGTAAACCGGTGTAATTCCAGCTTCGGTTCCGCCGAAGATATCAATTCCCTGGTGCGTGTGACCGATTTGAAATGAATCTCCCCACAGATATCCGATCATGCCATCAGTTGGGATAAAAAAGGGAGCATCCTGACATTGTTCATTGGCATGGACTGCCCAATCAGCGTGGTCTTGTGGATCACGTATCCATTGCACTACCTTCCCGGATCGCTGGGGATGCAGGATGGTCTCGTAAAATACGATCACAACCAACACAGTCAGAATTCCAACACACGTTAGTACGATCTTGCCTATTGTTTTCATTACTTTGTTTCGTTGTCGAGATTTCCAATCATAGACCAGGGTCCGGTCCATGTGATGTTGACATCTTTTTCTTGCCCCAGCAGGGATTCCGGAGAATCACAAAATACCAGCTTATTGGTGAGGGTTCTCCCATACCAGCGTTCTTTCTTTTGTCCTTCGAAAAGGACTTTAATCTTCTGGTACAGGTATTTTTCATTGATGCTGGCAGTAATTTGCTCTTGCAGGCTTTCCACAGCTCTGAAGCGTTCCCATTTTTCCACATCAGAGACGTCATCCGGCATGTTCTCCGCTGAATGGGTGCCGGGGCGGGGTGAATAGCGTGCCACATGCGTCATATCCGGTTTCACCTCATCTAGTACTTGCAGTGAATGCTCGAATTGTTCCGCGGTTTCTCCCGGGAACCCCACGATTAGATCGGTGGCAATGGAGGAGGAGGGGAAGAGTACGCGGATTTTCTGAACAATGGATAAATATTTTTCAACCGTGTATCCCCGCCGCATTCTACGTAATACTTCATCATCACCTGCCTGAATGGGGAGTTCAAAGTGCGGCATTACTTTAGGCAGTCCGGTCATCGTGTCTAATAGCTCATCTGTCATCCAGTTTGGATGCGAGGTAAGGAAACGGATGCGCTGAATACCTTCAATCTGATGGATGTCGGTAAGCAGTTCCCCCAGAGTTGGATATGATGGATTCTCATGACCATAGCGGTCTACAATTTGCCCCAGCAGGGTGACCTCTTTAATTCCTTGCCGCGCAAGGCTGCCCACCTCCGCGAGGATCTCTTGCGGCGGACGGCTGATCTCTTTGCCGCGCCGCAGCGGGATGACGCAGTAGCTGCAAGCATGAGAGCACCCCAGAACAATGGGAACAAAGGCAGCAATGGAATTTCCACGCATCTCTGCTGGCAAAATAAAATCAGCATCGTTTTCGAGGATCGACTGTGCCTGATCGCGTAATTCATTTGCTTTTACCATATCAGTGTCGAGCAAGTATCTCACCAGCTGGTTGATATCTGAGGGTGCAGAGAAAATATCCACGAACGGGAAGCGTTTTTTCAAGAGGGTGTAATCTCCCACCCCGACCATACAACCCATCAAGCAGATCACTGCCTGTGGATTTTCCTGTTTCACTTTTTTTAATGATGAAAGCCTGCCTATGGCTTTATCCTCGGCGCTTTGTCTGACCACACAGGTATTTAATACGATCACATCCGCTTTCTCGATCTTTCCAGTGGGAGAATATCCCAGCTGTTCCAAAGTCGAGGAAAGCCTGACCGAATCAGCGACATTCATCTGACATCCTTCTGTCCATATGTGGTAAAGCATGCGGCGATTATATCAATAATTCAGACTATTTCAATCTAATTAAATGGGTGGGATAAGGTAAAATAGCCGCATGCAATATCCCGAATATATACCGTATAAAAAAAAGAACAGGAAAGGGCTCAAGATTCTTTTTCTGATATGTTTGCTCATCTTATTGGCAATTGGGTTGTATCAGATTCCCCGTGTAAATCGTGTGGTTAGCTGGCGCATTGACCTGGCTCGTACATATATTCACCGATTGTTCAATCCCGTATCTGATTTACCAGCGCCGGTTGTCAGCCGTATCAGTGCGCCTGGTACACCTACCATCACCGCAATACCGGCAACCATCACACCAACCCCGCTGGTTTCTCCCACTCCAACACAGGTACCTACTCCTATTCCATCAGAAGTTGTTTTGACTGCTCCAGCTTACGATGAAGTACGCGATAAACAGGATTGGAATAATTGTGGACCCGCCACCCTGGCTCTTACATTACGATATTACGGTTGGGAGGGTGATCAGTATGACATTGCAAAGATTGTCAAACCCACGCGTGATGACCGCAACGTAAATGTAGATGAACTGGTCTATTATGTACACAATTACTCCGGCTGGCTCAACGCAGAGTTTCGTGTGGGTGGGGATGTGGAACGTATTAAACAACTGATTGCCGCGGGTTTTCCGGTGATGATCGAGGAGTCTTTCACCACCGACCGCCAGTACTGGCCGGAGGATGATCTGTGGTCGGGGCATTATTTGTTGATAACCGGATTCAATGATGCTACGCGTACGTTCATCGTCCAGGATACCGAATTAGGAGCAAACCAAAGCATCAATTATGATATCCTCGATAAGAATTGGCAGTCTTTCAACCGGGTGTATATTATGGTATACCGCCCAGAGCATGAAGAAATCTTGAAAAATGTTCTTGGTGAGGATTGGGATGTGGAAAAGAATCGTGAGAATGCACTGGCTGCAGCGCAACAGGAAACACAGAACAATCCTGATAATGCCTTTGCATGGTTCAATCTGGGTACTAACCTGACCTCCTTTAAGCGCTATACCGAAGCTGCACAAGCATACGATACCGCGCGCAGCCTGGGGCTGCCGCAACGAATGTTACGCTATCAGTTTGGACCTTTCATTGCATATTTCCAGACGGGCAGGACAGAAGAAGTTATGACCCTTACCAAGTATGCACTTGAGATCTCCCGCACATCTGAAGAAGCCATGTTGTGGCGAGGATGGGCATTTTATCAAAATGGAGATGAAGATACAGCTCTGAAGTATTTTCGCGACGCATTAAAGATCCGCGAAGACTATGAAGATGCTCTTTGGGCGATCGATTACATTAGCGCGAATTAGGGACGGGTGATGGGTATAATTCTTTCTGAAATTGAAGCAATTTTTTTTGATATTGATGGAACACTCAGTAATTCAGATGACCATATCATAGAAGAGATAACTCGCCGCATCCGTTTTCTTCGCTTTTTCTGGAAAGAACAGAATCTCCAAAAATTTGCCCGTGCATCCGTAAGCCTAGCAATGACAGGCTTTAATATTTCATACCATCTTGTTGATCGGCTGGGAATTGACGATTTTATCGTCAGGACATTTCCGCATAAAAAGAAGAACCGTGATCGCGAAAGTTTTGATAAAGACCATTCCTTAATAACCGGTGTAGAAGAAATGTTACAGGATCTTCATCGTAAATACCGGTTGGGGATTATCAGTGCCCGTAGCGATAGTGGGGTGTTGGATTTCATCCAAAAATTCTCTTTACAGCAATATTTTGACGTGTTGGTTTCAGGTCAAACTTGTTATTACTCAAAGCCTTTCCCCCATCCACTGCTATTTGCGGCAGATGCGATGCATGTACAACCTGAGCGCTGTTTGATGGTTGGAGATACCGTAGTAGATATCCTAGCTGGTAAAGCTGCAGGTATGAGAACGATCGGTGTACTTTCGGGTTTTGGTACGCAAAAAGAATTAAAAAAGGCGGCTGCTGATTTTATCCTGAAATCCATCGCAGACCTGCGTTTCCTGTTAAGCTAATATTCTGGATAGATGAATGCAGGAACGCCATCCTCTCCTTCTCTGATCTGAATGGGATATTGATATACCCTGGAAAGCCGGTTTTCTGTCAGGACTTTTGATGGTTTCCCTTCTGCTTCAACTTTGCCTCTGGAGAGCAGCAGAATTTCATCGCAAAAACGCAGGGCTTGATTCAGATCATGCATGGCAATGATGACGGTTGTCTTTTCTTTTTTGACGTGTTCGAATAATAAAGCCAGAAATTCCATCTGGTAGCGAATATCCAGATGGGTGGTTGGTTCATCTAAAAGCAGCAAAGGAGTTTCTTGTGCAAACGCTCGCGCCAGGATAACGCGCTGCTGCTCGCCCCCTGATAACATTTCAGCAGGCAGGTCAGCCAGTTTCAGAATGTTGGTGCGCTGCATGGCGCTTTTTACGATCTGATCGTCTTTTGGATTTGTTCTCCCAAACCAGTTCAGGTATGGCGTTCTTCCCATGCTTACGATTTGTTGCACCGTGAACCCTGCCGGAATGGTTCTGCTTTGCGGGACGGTGGCAATTAACTGGGCTCGTTCCTGTGGCGGGAGGGCAGTCATATCTCTTTTCTTAAATTGAATTTTGCCAGAATCAACACGCAGAGAACCATTGATCGACCGAATCAAAGAGGTTTTGCCAGCGCCGTTCGGACCGATCAAGCCCAGGATCTTGCCCTTGTGCAATTGAAAGGAGACGTTATCCAAGATAGTAGCAGTATCAAATGAAAGGGAAATATTTTCTACTGATAACATCTTTTACCACGTCTTTCTCTTGGTGCGCCGCAGAATATATAGGAAAAATGGTGCTCCTAGCAAGGTGGTGATCACTCCCACAGGGATTTCCTGCGGGGCGAGCAGTTTGCGGGCAGCAATATCTGCTAGCAGCAGAAAAATTGCCCCTCCCAGTGCTGAGTAGGGTAGAATCTGGCGATAATCGTTCCCTACCATGCGCCGCAGGATGTGGGGGACAACCAGACCAACGAAAGCGATCGTACCGGAGAAAGCAACTGCAGCAGCTGTGGTTAAACTGGCAGCCAAGATGATCGCCAGACGAACTTTTTTCACCGGCACGCCCATTTGCTGAGCCTCTTCATCCCCGAATTGCATTACATTTAACTGGTAGCCCATGCTGATCAAAGCAGTGATGCCTACCAGAATGTAGGGTGCGGCTGCCAGAACGGGCTTCCAACCCACCAGGGTGCTGCCACCCATCATCCAAACGATCGCGCGTCGTAATTCCCCTCCGGCATTGAGGAGTAAGAATGATGTCAGGGCATTGGAGAAGGAACTGACCGCAACACCTGCCAGAATGAGCGTGGTATTGTGGATGGTCTTCCCCACTTTTGCCAGAGAATAAACCAGAATGACTGCCAGCATAGCTCCGCTGAAGGCGCTGATAGGAATCGCGAAATAGCCCTGAAGCTCCTGCGGCCATTGGATGGTCATAGCGATGATGGACCCCAACCCTGCCCCCGATGCTACCCCGATCAGGTATGGATCCGCCAATGGGTTCTGAAAAAGACCTTGGTAAGCGCCGCCGCTGGTTGCCAGGGCAGCGCCCACCAGCATTACTAAAAGAGTGCGGGGAATACGTAATTGAAACAGGATATTGGCATATTTTTCTTGCCTAGCTGAGAGGGTGATTCCACCTACCACCCTCTCACGCAGAATTGTGAAAAAGTCACGCATAGGAATATTGACACTTCCAAGCACAATGCTGAGAAGCACAGCGATCAGAACACCTGCCCCCAGGATGAGGCCCCACTTTGGCAGGGTGTTCTCCTTTTTCATTCAAAAACCTCTGGATGGATGACCTGCGCCAGTGCTTCCAACCCATCGATCAGACGTGGACCGGGACGCGCCAGCAGATTATCGTCAAATGGAAACACATTTCCAGATTGAACAGCGCTCAGTGTGCTCCACCCTTCACGGTCAACAAGGCTTTCAGGGGTGATGCCCCATATAGAATCACCCAGTAGGATAATATCAGGATCCTGGATGAGCAACTCTTCCAAGCTGATCTGTGCCCAGGAAGTTTCCATGGCATCTCCCACATTTTTTCCCCCCGCCATCTGGATCAGAGTACTGTAGAAAGTATCCTGCCCTGGAGTATACGGTTTGGTGGGGTCGGTTGCATCCAATTCGTAAAAAACGGTTGGAGTGGTTGTGGCATTTTCAATGGTTGAAACGATTACCGCCACCCGCTCTGTAGCTTCGCTGATGACCTGTTGGGCGGCATCCTCATGACCACTCAATAAACCTACATCCTGGATAGTTGTATAGAGGTCATCCAGAGTGAGTGGGTTCTTGATGTAAAAAACCTGGATGCCCAAATCTTCAATAGATTGCACCAGTTCCGCCGTGTTGATCTCAGCAGCCAGAACCAGATCTGGTTCAAGGCTGAGCAGCATTTCAAGGTTGTATTCTGAGTAACCACCACCGATATCGGGCAGAGCGGAGGCATCTGCTGGATAATCGGAAAAGCTGTCTCTGCCGACAACTTGATCACCGGCACCCACGACATAAAGCAACTCGGTATTTGAAGGGGAGAGGCTCACAATTCGGGTTGCCGGGCTTGCAAGGATTACTTCCCGCCCCAGACCATCCGTCAAGACTATGGAGGTGGAAACCCCTTCCATTGGCGCTTCTATCTCCGCCGTGTTGGTTGTGGATCCACAGCCAGCTAAAACAGAACTGATCAGGATCAAAGGAAGCAGGATTTTTAAAAGTCTTTTCATTATTTTCTCCATGAATTTCGAGTATTTAAATTAAAAAATCCGTCTTTTGACAGATCAGGGCTTGCTTCTTTTTATCACCAGTCACCTCCTATCCACGAGAGCGTGTTAGTTATATTTCGTTCTGGTGGTCGACCTGGCTTGGTAGTAAACCTTACAGTTGCGGGACAGCACCGGACTTTCTAATCAATAGAGCACCGGTTTCGCCTTTTTGTCCTTCCATCCGGGGAAAGGACACCAGAACACGATTAAGGATTATTGTATTCAGATAGAGCATATCAGTCAAGCGTGTCTTACAAGAAGCTTTGTTAAAAGAGGGAAATGCAGTTCGCATCACGAAACATGGGTTAAAGCTTAAAATTACGACATGCTTCCTTATGGTCTCCATGTGAGTGTGTTATACATTGTTGTATGGCTGTAGCATCAACAGCTCGGAATCCACCGGTTATCTTCATGATAAAATCGAGATTATTCTTAATTGGAGAGCTTTCATGTCTGAAAACATCCTTGTTGCTGTTGCTTGGCCGTATGCAAATGCCGAGATTCATGCTGGGAACCTGGTGGGTTCCTACTTACCGGCAGATATCGTTGCCAGATATCATCGTCTTAAAGGGAACAAGGTGTTAATGGTGTCGGGTAGTGATGCTCACGGTACTCCTATTACAGTCCGCGCGGATGCAGAAGGAACTACCTCTCAGGCAGTCTATCAACGGTATCACACCGGATTTTTAGAATTATTCCAGAGCATGGGAATTTCCTACGATCTGTTCACATCTACCCATACCAGCAATCATTTTGCGACATCGCAAACCATGTTTACCACTCTGCTGAAGAATGGATTTTTATATAAGGAAAAGCAATTCCAATGGTATTCGCCCTCCCAAAAACGATTCTTGCCTGACCGCTATGTAGAAGGAACCTGTTATTTGTGCGGTTTTGAAGGTGCGCGCAGTGATCAGTGTGATAATTGCGGGAATCTACTGGAAGCATCGAAGTTGCTGAATCCGCGCAGTAAGATTGATGGATCAGTACCGGAATTACGTGAAACCGAACATTTCTTCTTGGATCTGGCAACACTCCAGCAGGACGTGACCGATTTTCTGAACGAAAGGCAGAATTACTGGCGTCCCAATGTGGTTCGCCAATCCTTGGGGCAAATACAGACGGAAGGACTGCGTGGCAGACCCATCACACGCGATCTCGATTGGGGCATCCCCGTCCCTCTAGAAGGATGGGATCAAAAATGCCTGTATGTGTGGTTTGAGGCTGTTATTGGATATCTTTCCGCTTCCATAGAATGGAGCAAGCTGGAAGGTAACAACGCTGCCTGGCGGGATTGGTGGAAAAATGAGAAAGCCAAGACCTTCTATTTCATTGGAAAAGACAATATTCCATTTCATGCCATCATCTGGCCGGCTGAACTGATCGGGGTAGGTAAGCAATTTGATGAATTGTATGGGGAAAAAGACCCTCAAAAATTTGTTTTGCCGTATGATGTACCAGCTAACGAATTCTTGAACCTGGAAGGGAAGAAGATCTCAGGCAGCCGTAATTGGGCTGTATGGGGAAAAGATTTTCTCTCTCGTTATGACCCGGATGCCTTTCGATATTATCTGACTTCCATCATGCCTGAAACCCGCGATTCAGATTGGGATTGGGAGGAGTTCTATCATCGCAATAATGATGAATTGGTGGCGACATGGGGCAATTTAGCCAATCGGGTGTTATCCTTCGCCTATAAATATTGGGAGGGAGTGGTTCCCGACCCAGGAGCACTGACCACCATTGATATCCAGCTTTTGGAGACGATTGAAGGAGGGTTTGACAGTGTCGGGCGCGAATTGGAACAGGTGCATCTGCGTGCTGCTTTAGCCGAGGTGATGCGTCTGGCGAGTGAGGTCAATAAATACCTGGATCAAACTGCTCCCTGGACGAGCATCAAAGAGGATAAACTGGCAGCAGCCAGAGCTATTTTTGTTGCTATGAAAGCGATCGATTCCCTGAAGATTATGTTTGCACCGTTCTTACCCTTTACCAGCCAGCAGCTGCACGAATTTCTAGGTTATTCCGATCAGTTATTTGGCACGCAGCATGTTGAAGAGGTTCAGGATGACCTAGGAAGCCATACCATCTTGCGTTACGATCCTTCTTCTGCGGCAGGAGAATGGAAAGCGAGTGACCTGCAACCCGGAGCTCGATTTATCAAACCAGCTCCCTTATTCAAAAAATTGGATGAAAGCATCATTGCAGAAGAACGCCAAAGATTGGGATAAAATCAATTAGGTAGATCAAGAAGCCAATTATAGGCGCCGAGTAAAGCCTGGTCGACGCTTTGATTTTTGATGAGGATGCGATCGCCTTGAAATTGAAAAGAGGTTGCGCGCAGGTCGTTATTGAAGAACCATCCGATCCATACAAATCCAACAGGCTTGGTGGGTGTGCCGCCGTCTGGTCCTGCAATTCCGGATACAGCGATAGTAATCAACTTTGACGCATCACAGATAGACTCAAGGTTGTGTGCTACCCCAAACGCCATTTCAACCACAGTTTCCCGACTGACAGCACCGTAGCGATTGAGTGTTTCTTCTTTTACCCCCAACCATTGCATTTTCGAGGGGTAAGAGTAAGTGACCATTCCGCCCAGGAAATAGGCGGAAGAACCTGGTATATCTGTGATGCGGTTGGCGATCAAGCCCCCCGTACAGGATTCGGCGGTGGCAAGATACATCCTCTTTTGTATTAGCAGTGCCCCGAGCAGTGCCTCTATCTTTTCTGAAGCCATATTTTGATTATAACGGTATCGAGTCAAAAACATGAAAAATTCACAAAATATATGCACAATAACAATCTGATGACGCTTGACCATAAAAATTCGGCATGTTATGATGGCGCAGCGAGGTTTGAATGGATGAAAATATTACATCGCATGATGTTCATGAAACACAAGAATTAAAGAAGCAAGAACAGGTAGAGGAAATTCCCCAATTCCTCACGCTGTGGGACCGCTTCTGGAAACGGATACAGAAGATTGGTTTACACGATGTGGTTTCACGGATTACCACAATTCTGCTCACCATTGTCATGGTGGCACTCATCATCTGGGTCATGAAAACTTTTTTCTTGCCAGAAGAAAAGATCGTCATAACCGCCAGCGGCGGTACGTATGACTCGGGTGAGGATGTGGAAACTGCAGATCTGTTATTACCGGCTTATGAAGGTGTGGCTCCTGTGGAAGGGATTTCCAGGTCATCCGAGATCAAAACCAGCATAGATGAAGAAGTGCCCTCTCGTTACGATGTTGTGGAATATGAGGTTGTCGCTGGTGATACTTTGATTGGGATTGCAGAACACTTTGGGTTGGAACCTGAAACGATTTTATGGTGCAATTACGACACCCTCCTCGATAATCCGGCAGCCATTTATCCCGGGCAGGTGCTCAAGATCTATCCTACCGATGGGACAACCTATCGCTGGATGGAAGGTGATGGTCTGAATGGTGTCTCTACAGGATTGAATATTACCCCTGAGGCTATCATCGAATGGCCTGGCAATCATCTCAGCTACGAAACGATCGGCGATTACGCGAACCCCAATATCGAAGTGGGAACCCTGATCTTCGCACCCGGTGGAACCCGCAGCTATTATGACTGGACAGCTGCCCTGTTTGTACGAACGGATGTTGCCACATCGCGCATTCTGGGACCGGGACATTGTGAAGCAGTTTACAGTGGACCCATCGGAACGGAAGCCTTTGTCTGGCCTACTTCCGCAACCTATATCTCCGGATATGAATACACACCTGAATTTAATCACTGGGGTATTGATATTGGTGGTGATCTGGGCAACCCGATCTATGCCGCTGATGCGGGTGTGATCGTTTATGCCGGTTGGAATGATTGGGGGTATGGAAATGTGATCGTTATAGATCATGGCAATGGCTGGCAGACACTTTATGCCCATCTCAGCGAAGTGTATGTGAATTGTGGCGATTTCATCAGTTTTGGCGGTCAGTTGATTGGTACCATGGGAAGCACCGGGAATTCCAGCGGTCCCCATCTGCATTATGAAATGAGCTATAACAGCAGCCGCGTAAATCCGCATAAGTACTATCCATATTAAAAACTGGTACTCACCCGGAATCAATGAGGGAAGGTTTATTCCTTCCCTCGTCTTTTTTAATGCAACCGCTATAATTGTAGTAGGAGGCTAAAATGTTCAATGGTGAAATTGATGTTCGCCCTTCGCCAATTGCAGGGATATGGTATTCCAATAAACCAGCGGAGTTGCAGCAAGAGATAACTGGTTATTTATCCCATGCGCACCTACCAGAGCTGGATGGTGAAGTGATCGGTTTGATCGCACCCCATGCCGGCTATCGCTACTCCGGGCAAACTGCGGCTTATGCGTATCGGGCTGTTCAAGGGCTACAATTTGAAACTGTAGCAATATTTTCTCCCTTTCATTCCTACACGCCAGAAAAATTACTTACAAC
>LDZT01005271.1_pt1 | contig 65085 bp, 62 predicted proteins | sample 615521 | NCBI WGS metagenome assembly LDZT01 (sample SAMN03408292, study PRJNA278302) | terrestrial metagenome | isolation source: oil reservoir sample SB1 | place: USA: Alaska, North Slope, Schrader Bluff formation | collected 2011-09 | reverse complement strand
TTACGTACGTATCCGGTATTAGCACCAGTTTCCCGGTGTTATCCCTGTCTGATGGGCAGGTTATCCACGCGTTACTCACCCGTCCGCCACTATCTGACATCCAACCGAAGTTAGTTGCCAGACCGTTCGACTTGCATGTGTTAAGCACGCCGCCAGCGTTAGTCCTGAGCCAGGATCAAACTCTCCATAAAAATTTATGCAAAGTTTAATCTGCTCTTTTTTAAATCTGACGAGATTCGGTCCTTAGTCATTTTGCACTTGACAGTTGGCTTTTGCCAGAGTCTTAGGGCATCATTTCTAACGACCATTTATAAGCATTCATCTTGCCTCTGTTCAGTTTTCAAGGTTCATTCTATGAGGTTGAAAAAACCATCACAATTTATTATGTTACCACATGTATTTTCTCCTGTCAAGGAGAATCTGTCATCTTTTTGGGAACTTTGTGTTTTTTTCACTCCCCTTGAGTGACAGCAAAGCTTATGTTACCACTTCTGATTTTAGTTGTCAACTCCGTTTGCAAAAAAGTTTTAATCCCCTACAAGTCTTTATTCTCATGGCTTACCTGCTCTTTTGGCTTCAGGATCGGAAATAAAATTACATCCCTGATAGAATTCAAACCTGTCAGGATCATCACCAGACGGTCGATTCCAATACCCAAACCGCCGGCAGGGGGCATCCCGTATTCCAAAGCCTTAAGATAGTCCTCGTCCATCATATGTGAGAGGTCATCTCCAGCCATACGCTTTTTGGTCTGTTCCTCAAAACGCATTCTTTGATCTATAGGATCGTTGAGCTCGGAAAAAGCATTTGCTATTTCCCTTCCCAAAATATAAAGCTCAAAACGGCTGGTCAGCCTTGGTTCGTTCTCCTTGCGCTTGGCCAGGGGGGATATGTCAACGGGGTAATCAATAATATAAGTTGGCTGGATGAGTTTCGATTCCACTCTTTCTTCAAAAACCTGATTGAGCGTTGTGCCCCACGTTCCCGGTTTTTCTACCTCCAAGCCTATTTCCTCCGCCGCGCGGACAGCTTCCCCGTCACTTTTAATTTCATTAAAATCAAGACCGGTGTATTCCTTTACGGCTTCGGACATAGATAATCTTTTCCAGGGAGGAGACAGGTTGATTTCCAGGTCTTCCCAGTCAATCTTTGCGCTGCCCAAAACTTCTTGGCCTATAGTATTTATTAATTCTTCAGTCAAATTCATCATATCCGCATAGTCCGCGTACGCCTGGTAAAGTTCCAGCATTGTAAATTCGGGATTATGCTTTGTAGAAATACCTTCGTTTCTGAAATTCCGGTTAATTTCATAAACTTTTTCAAAGCCCCCGACCAACAGCCGTTTTAAATACAGCTCAGGGGCGATCCGAAGGTAAAGATCGATGTCAAGCGTGTTGTGGTGAGTAATGAAAGGCCGGGCGGCGGCGCCTCCCGGAATAGGGTGCATCATCGGAGTCTCGACTTCCAGAAAACCTCTGTTTTCAAGAAATCTTCTAATCGCCTGGATTATTTTGCTTCTTATGATAAAAGTTTTCTTAACATCCGGATTTACGATGAGGTCTAGGTAGCGCTGCCGGTAACGAAGTTCGATATCTTTTAAACCGTGCCATTTTTCGGGGAGTGTGCGCAGGCATTTGGACAGAATAACAAAGCTTTTTACTGCAATGGTCACTTCTCCGAGACGGGTTTTAAAAACGCTTCCCTCCACACCCAGAATGTCGCCAAGATCCACTTTCCCAAAAAGAGCGTAAAATTCTTCACCGATTTCGTTGGACCGAAGGTAAATCTGAATGCGGCCGGACAAATCCTGCAAATCAGCAAAAGTTGCTTTGCCATGACCGCGTTTTGCCATCAAACGCCCGGCAATAACCACCTGCTGCCCCTGGCAGATCTCGTAGTTTTCCTTGATTTCTTCAGCAAGGTGGGTTCTTTCAAAACGTTCCCCATACGGGTTTATTCCCTTTTCCTTGATTTGGGCCAGCTTTAAACCCCGCAGGTAAAAGGTTTCATTTTCGTCCTCATGCGAAAAAGAACAGTCTTGTCCCACAATATTTCCCGCCCCGGGCTGCTCCATTGGTTTCTCTCCTTAAAATAAGAGTTTAGGAAACATCCATGATTTCAAATTTAACAAGCCCGGCCGGGACGCTGATTTCGACAACGTTTCCCTTGCGTTTGCCCAGGATGGCCCTGCCAACCGGAGATTCATTGGAAATCTTCTTGTCCATCGGATCGGTTTCCACCGAGCCGACGATTGTATATTCAAACTCGCCGCCGTCTTCCATATCTCTCAAGACAACGGTTGAACCCACTCCAACTTCTCCTGTCGCCGCCGATTCCCCGTCAATAATCCGGGCATTCCGCAGAATTTTTTCTAAAGTGAGAATTCGGCCTTCAATAAAAGCCTGCTCATTTTTAGCGTCTTCATATTCGGAATTCTCAGTAAGATCTCCGAACTCCCTGGCCTGCTTAATCCTTTGAGCTACTTCCCGCCGCCGAAGAGACTTTAATATGTCCAGTTCTTCTTCCAGCTTTCTTAACCCCGTTGGAGTAAGGAGCACCTCTTTACCTTTTTCCTTTTTCACAAGCTTTACTCTCCAGTTATATTCAGGCTTTTCGTCACAATATATGCATACTGCGCTACTTTATGCCAGACTAAAACCCGTAATTAGTTCGAAAGCACTGCTTTCTTTAGCAGTGCCTTGCTTGTTATTTTTAGACACATTATAAGAAGCGCCCGTTTCTTTGTCAAGGTGAACTTTAATAATTATTCACCTTTACCAAATCTTGCGAGAGCAAAACAGCAAGTTCCTTAACGGATTCTGCACAGTTAATTTTTTGCCGCATCAAAGCAGCTCCCGGTAAACCCCTGATGTACCAGGCCGCGTGTTTACGCATTTCCAGAAGGGCAATTTTGTCGCCTTTACTTTGGGAAACAAGGTCCAGGTGTCTTAAAGCAGTATTGAGCTTTTCATAAATTGATGGGGATGGAAGAAGTTCATCTGTAGATAAAAAATGAATCGTTCTTGAGAAGATCCAGGGATTGCCAAGGGCCGCCCTGCCGATCATTACGGCGTCACAGCCTGTTTCGTCCAGCATCTGCCTGGCGTCTGCCGGTGTTTGAATATCACCATTACCGATAACAGGAATAGTTAATACATCTTTCACCGCCTTGATGATTCCCCAGTCAGCCCGTCCGGTGTAGTATTGGGACCTGAAGCGTCCATGAACTGTTATCGCCGCAGCGCCGGCATCTTCCGCCAAAAGCGCCATCTCCACGGCATTAACCGAACCTTCATCCCACCCCTTACGCATCTTCACAGTTACAGGAACATTTACGGCGGAAACAACTTCCCGGATAATCCGGGCGGCCAGTTCCGGATTTCTCATCAGGGCTGCGCCGGCGTCGTTTCGAACAACTTTTGGCACAGGGCAGCCCATATTCAGGTCAATTAGATCAGCTCCCGCATTCTCAATAATTTTTGCAGCTTTGGCCATATTCTCGGGGTCAGAACCGAAAATCTGGACTGACAAAGGACCTGATTCACCTGTATGATCCAAAAGAAATAAAGTCCTTGGGTTGCCGTATAAAAGAGCCTGATCGCTGATCATCTCAGTGCAAACCAAAGCGCAGCCAGCTTCTTTTGCCAGGATCCGGTAAGCCCGGTCGCTAATTCCTGCCATAGGAGCCGCTATAACCTGGTTGACGAGCCTGACATTACCGATTACGTTCATAGATGATCCGCAGTCCGGTCAAGGTAAGCAGCGGATCCACCTTGTCAATAGTGCTTGCTTCCTGAGCAATTAATTCTGCCAGCCCTCCTGTGGCAAGAACAAAAGCGCTGCCTCCCAGTTCCTTTTTCATACGCCTGACGATCTCGTCCACCTGACCCGCAAAACCGTAAACAATACCCGATTGAATGCTGTGCACAGTATTTTTCCCGATAACTGAAGGCGGGCGCACAAACTCAACTCTAGGCAACTTGGCAGCCCTTATAAAAAGAGCCTCTGTAGAAATCCCGACTCCTGGTGTAATCGCGCCGCCAAGATATTCTCCTTTAGCTGAAATGGCGCAAAAAGTTGTTGCCGTGCCAAAATCAACAATCACCAAGGGCCCGCCATAAAGCTCATAACCCGCAGCAGCGTTTACAATCCGGTCAGCTCCGACTTCCCTGGGATTATCATAATGTATAGCCAGACCTGTTTTAATACCCGGTCCAATAACCAAAGGAATAACCCCGAAATATTTATGCGCCACCTGTTCAAGTGAAAACATCAACGGCGGGACAACCGAAGAGATGACTAAATCTTCGATCTCTTCCAGGGATATACCTGCCGAAGTAAGCAGGTCCCGCAGCAGCATGCCGTATTCGTCAGCGGTACGCGAGGAAAGCGTAGAAAGACGCCAGTGATTAAGCAGTTCCTTCCCCTTATAAACTCCAAGCACAATATTTGTGTTCCCTACATCAAAAACCAGAATCATAACGAGGAACCCTCCCTCCTGCCTGCTTGCAGATCAAATCCTCCCTGAAGGGAAACATCTCCCGCAACCAATCCTTTCAAACTGCCGTCCCCAAGGCGAAGGATTAGATTGCCGTGTTCATCAACGTCTTCAGCCCAACCTTCTATGACATCTTTAATGCCGTTTACCCTGACCATTCGATTTAACATAACGCACATCTCTTTCCAAAAACGCAAAACCGGCTGAAATCCGTTCTGCAGCCATAATTTATACAGCTGTTCGATTTCCTTTAGAATTTCCTGAAGTAAAACCGTTCTTTTAACAGGCTGGCCGGTATATATTTTCAAAGAAGTGACGGTCTCTTCCAGTTCTTCAGGAAATTCTTCAACATTTACGTTCATGCCTATTCCGATAACCAGGTAATTGATCCGTTCTATCTCAGCGTTCATTTCTGAAAGAATACCGCAAATCTTCTTTCCATCAAGTAAAACGTCGTTAGGCCATTTAATCCCTGCTTCAACATGAGCAACTTTCCGGATAGCCCTTGCCACTGCTACTGCCCCCAGCATAGTAAGCGGGGGAGCGTCCGAAGGGTTAACCGGCGGATAGAGAATAATTGAGCACCAAATCCCTTTTCCATACGGAGAAAACCATTTCCTCCCCAAACGGCCTCTTCCTCCCGACTGTTCCTCGGCAATTACCAAGGCGCCGTCGGGACAACCGCGGTCCGCCAGTTCCCTTGCTGTTTCATTTGTTGAGATTGCATGTTCATAATAATAAACTTGCCTGCCGATAAACTCCGTCCCCAGGCCATCGCGGATTTCTTCCGGATAAAGGCGATCAGGCACGCTAAGCAACCGGTAACCTGCGTGCGGCAGGGCTGCAATCCCGTACCCGCTTGACCGTAAAGTCTGGATATGTTTCCAAACGGCTGTACGGGAAATTCCTAAATTCCTGCAGATAATTTCACCTGAAATAAACTCCGGACATGACTGTTTTAATAAATGTAAAACACGTTCCTTCATAAATACCCTTTACCGCTCAATACCCTCTCTGGGTAAGATACCTTTCTGATAATAATGTTTGATCTCAACCATTTCGGTTACCAGATCAGCTTCTTGAATAAGCTCGGGAGGCGCGTTTCTTCCCGTTAAGACCAGTTCAAGATGTCCGGGTTTTTCCCTAATCAGTTTAAGGACATCTTTTAGTTCCACCAGTTTGAAAAAAATGGCCGTATTTATTTCATCCAGGATAACAATGCTGTATTCGCCTGAAAACATAGCTGCTCTAATTTTATCAATTCCTGCCCCTGCCAACTTAAAATCATCCGCAGAAGGGAGGTTCAAGGAACTGAATAAAGCCCCCCGGCCAAACTGTTCGATGGTAATAAATCCACTGACCATCCCGGCAGATACTATTTCAGAACTGGGCGCCCCCTTCATAAACTGCCCCATATACGTCCTTAAGCCACAGCCCATTGCCCTGAAGGCCAAACCCAAAGCTGCCGTAGTCTTTCCCTTGCTATTCCCAGTATAAACCTGAACATAACCTTTTTCCAGCCTGGTAACGATCATTTTTTACACCCTATGACAAGATTTTTTACGTCAATTAGTATTCCCTCTTTGTGCTTTAAACTCCTGCTTTTAAAAATGTTTGCATAGTCTGCAGCCTGCCGCAGCAGGCTGATTTGTTGCCACTTGCAAAGTAATACCCGGTGTGCTAACATAATAAATACATGAAATACCCTGCTATGTGCGTGGTTGCTTTGAAGTTTTGATCCAACAAGATCAAAAGGGAGTCCGGCTCTGAGTGCGGCTTGTACGCCTGTTATTTTGGACACAAAAAGCAGTCAGGAGGACACCCACCTAGTTAGACTGGGTTCAGAAAACTTGGGTAATCACGGCATTGGTGGGGTTTCTTATTGACAAAGCAATTTAAAAAAGCATATAATTTGCTTGTTATGAAAAATGTGGCAGCTTTTGAAAGGTGGGAAAATTATGGCCGATGAAAAAATCAAGGTTTTAAGTGAAGATAGCTTCAACTCTTTTTTAGGCTCCACTGACACACCTGTACTGGTTGATTTCTGGGCGTCCTGGTGCGGACCCTGTAAAATGTTCGGGCCGGTAGTAGAAGAAGTAGCCAAAGAATATGAAGGAAAAGTCCAGGTTGCCAAGATAAACGTTGACGAGAACCCCAACATATCTGTCAACCATAAAGTATCAAGCATTCCAACAATAATTTTGTTCAAGAAAAATCAGGAAGTAGAACGTTCAGTAGGTTATAAAACAAAAAACGACCTAAAAAAAATCATCGAAAAACACTTATAAAAAGAAACAACGTTTTAATCCGCTTATAACACAGGTATTTAATACCGTAACCTTGACAACATAACCAAATCCTAAAACCCCCTGCTTTACCGTAAGCTGGGGGTTTTAAATTTTCTTCTAATCATGATGAACAAATAAAACAACCCTGCAGCACAGCGTTTTCATTAGCGAACGACTTGCTTAAGCGCAGCGACAGCAGTTAAGCGAAGGTGAAGTGAAAAAATATTTTTAAGAAATCAATCGTTAAAAAAAGTATTATTTCGTTAGAAAAATGACCATACTATTAACAAAACTTCATTACCTGCGATTAGGAGGTGAGACCATGACAGAAATCAGCCTGCCGGAATACTTTACGAAAGTAAACGACCGATTGCCCGGAGAAGCCGAACGTGTTTTAAAAGCTCTAGTAGAAGAAGGAAGTATGAACAAAGAAGATCTATCATTAACAGCCAGAGTAAAACGAGCCGTTTTGGATCATGTGGTTATGCAGCTTTTCGCCCTCGGACTGGTTGATGTTTCAACAGAAGGCAAAAGTAAAATTTGTAGTTTAACCAGATTGGGCGGTGACTTTTTCCAACTTATTACAGCCGGTTGATACAAATCAACCGGCTGTAATAATAATTGACTGGTTGGACCTTCCTGATTCCCACTTGTTTAAGATATAATTATAAAAAAGTATTCAACTATTATTTTGGAATGGGGGTTCTGCCGGTGGATAATCTGTTTCTTAACGCTCTTGAGGATAACCTGTCCAACGAAGCGCCTCTTGCGGAAAGAATGCGGCCGCTCTCTTTATCCGAGTTCGAAGAGCAAAGTACTATCGTTGGACCCGGTACACTGCTCCGCCGCTCAATTGAAACAGACAGTATACAATCGATCATCCTGTACGGTCCTCCGGGAAGCGGGAAAACAACCCTGGCCAGGATTATAGCACGCTTGACCCGTTCCCGCTTTGCTACGATCAGCGCAGTGATGGCCGGGGTTGCTGATCTTCGCCGTGTTATCGAAGAGGCAAGGGAACTGCGCGCCCATTACGGGCAAAAAACCATTCTGTTTATTGATGAGATACACAGGTTCAACAAATCCCAGCAGGACGCCCTTCTTCCAGCCGTGGAAAGCGGATTAATTACCCTGATCGGATCAACAACGGAAAACCCGATGTTTTCAGTAATCCGCCCTTTATTGAGCCGCACCAGGCTCTACCGTTTAACCTCCCTGTCCGATCAGGCCATTATTAGAATACTCAGGCGCAGCCTTTCAGACAAAGAAAGGGGCCTGGGAAAATTCCCGGTCGAAATTGAGCCTGACGCTGTAACTTACCTGGCCCGGGCCGCCAATGGCGACGCCCGCTCGGCATTGAATTACCTGGAACTGGCGGTCCTGACCTCCCCGCCGGATGAAAACGGAACAAGGGAAATAAGCCTGACTGTCGTCCAGGAAGCAAGCCAGCGGCATGTCCCTGGATACAACAAATCCGATGAGCATTATGATGTTATTTCCGCGTTTATCAAGAGCATGCGCGGATCAGACCCCCAGGCCGCTTTATATTGGCTGGCCCGCCTGATTTATGCCGGGGAATCAGTTGAATTCATCTCCAGAAGGATTATAATCCACGCCTGCGAAGATGTCGGTCTGGCCGATCCGCAAGCGCTTGTGCAGGCGGTTTCGGCCGCGCAGGCCGCCTCCATGGTTGGTTTTCCGGAAGCCAAAATTATTCTTGCTCAGGCAGCCATCTACATATCTCTGGCCCCAAAAAGCAATTCCGTTGTTAAAGCAATCGACCGGGCCATGGAGGCAGTAGAAAAAGAAAGGGCCAACCCTGTCCCGCCGCACCTGAAAGACGCCAGTTACCCGGGGGCCGCTTCCCTTGGACACGGCGCAAACTATAAGTATCCTCATAATTACCCGGACCACTGGGTAAAGCAGCAATATTTACCGGAAGGCCTTGAGAATAGAATTTTTTATGAACCCTCGGGACAGGGCGAGGAAAGAAAAACAAAAAAGTAGTTTTGTTTATTTCTGCACTTCAACAAAGTACTCTTTAAGCTCAACCGCCTTTCCAACAATACTGGCTTCTTCAACACCCCTGATGTGCAGCAATTCAACCAGCTTTTCGGCTTTTTCCGGTTCCAAAGCAATAAGCAAGCCGCCGGAAGTCTGGGGATCAAGCAAAACAATCTGTTCAGCCCTGGTCAGATCGGGAGCGAAACGTATTTTATCTGCAAAGAAATCGCGGTTATTGTAAGCTCCCGCCGGAATAAGGCCCTGCGCGGCCAATTGCAGGGTAAAAGGCAGCAGATTTATTTTGCTCTGGTAAAAAACCAGGCTGACCCCGCTTGCCTGCGCCATTTCCACGGCATGGCCCAGCAGGCTGAAACCGGTAATGTCAGTACAGGCATGGGCGCCAGCTTCTTTCATCGCTTCCGAGGACTCCCGGTTAAGGGACGCCATGCAGGCTACAAACTTGGAATAAGCCTCGCCAGGAAACATATCCGCCTTGATGGCCGTGCTGGCTATCCCAGTTCCAACGGGCTTGGTAAGAACCAGCAAATCTCCCGGCTTAGCCCCGGAGCTGGCGATTATTTGATCCGGATGGGCCAACCCCGAAACGCACAGGCCGTATTTGGGTTCATCATCCGAAACGGAGTGCCCGCCGGCAATTATAGCCCCCGCCTCCTGCACTTTGTCCGCCCCTCCTTTTAAAATTTGGACAAGAAAATCCTGGGGCAAACAATTTGGGAAACAGACTATGTTCAAGGCCAGCAGCGGGCGGCCTCCCATGGCGTAAATATCACTTAACGCATTGGCTGCGCTGATCTGTCCGAACAAGTAAGGATCATCGACAACAGGCGTAAAAAAATCCACCGTCTGAATCAGCGCAAGTTCATCGGAAATTTTATAGACCGCCGCGTCATCAGGAATGTTTAAGCCGACCAAAAGGTTCGCGTCTTCAAATTTAGGCATTTGCCGCAGCACCTGCGACAGGGTTCCCGGCCCTATTTTAGACGCTCACCCGGAAGCTTTGGTCATCTGGGTCAACTTTACTTCCTGCACCAAAAATCACCACCTTGCCGGAATTTATTTATATATTATACCTTTTTCACAGGCGTTGAAAGTATTCTTTGCACATTGAAAGCTTCTTATGAAAGCTTAAAAAGCTTTGAACTAAATTATTACAAAAAAATCAGGGTGTCTCCCCTGATTTTTCGAATAGCAGATAGCAAGAACATTGGCGCAGCCCTTCGCTTATCTACCTTTACAGGCGCTTAAGCAATTCGTTCGCCATCGAAAACATTGTGCTCCATAAACCGGTTTTTTTAACTGAATGTTTACCAAAATTAAAAAATTATTATACGAGGAGTAATAAAAATGGCTGATACTTCTGGTATTCCGGCTGACATAATTTTTTGCAACGCTAACATAATAACCATGGACGAAAAAAGGCCCGGCGCAGAACTGGTCGCCGTCTCGGGCAACAAAATCATAGGTGTAGGCGGCAACGATGATTTAGAAAATTTCAAGGGCGCAAACACTAAAATCATCGACTGCGGTTCACAAACAATCATTCCCGGTTTTAACGACGCCCACTGCCATCCTCTTTCCTTTGCGGCAACTTTGCTCTATGTAGACTGTTCACCCTCGAAAGCAGCCAATATTTCCGAGATTCAAGCCCTCATCCGCTCCCGGGCGGAACAGACACCACCGGAAAAATGGGTCAGAGCAGCCAAATACGATGAGAAATACCTTGATGAAAAAAGGCCGCCCACCCGCTGGGAACTGGACGAGGCATCCCCGGATAATCCTGTCATTTTAATCCATTATACCGGGAATGGCTGCGTATTAAACAGTTTAGCACTCAAACACACAGGTATTTACAGTATATCAGCGGATCCCCAGGGAGGACACACAGGACGCGAACCTGATTCCAGGGAACCTAACGGTGTTATCACTGGAAGAAACGAACTTGTTGAAAAAAGAGTACCGGGTATTGATCAGGAAGAATTACAAGCGTATATCAAGCTGGCCACCGGACAATTACTTTCTTTTGGGATTACATCTGTTCAGGATACCGGTTGGAATAATAACCTGAGGCACTGGCAGACCTTAAAACGGTTAAAGGATAACGGACAGCTGCCCGTCCGTGTTTCCATGATGGTTGGAACAAATGCGCTGGCAGAGTTCCAGGACGCCGGCCTGTCAATGGAGACCGGCGATTGTGACTTGCGTATAGGCGGTATAAAGATAGCCCTTGATGAAAGTACGGGCAATCCCAATCCGCCCCAGGAAGAATTGGACTATTACGCTTTTAAGGCTCACGAGGCCGGTTTTCGGATCGCGTTTCATGTGCATGATATCGTCGCCCTTGAAACAACACTGGCTTCCCTGGAATACATTTGCAAAAAGATCCCCAGGCCGGACCACCGCCACCGCCTGGAACATTGCGCCATCTGCCCGCCCGGACTGATGCGCAAACTGAAAGCAACTGAAGCGATGGTAATTACGCAACCTGCATTTCTGCTCTACTTCGGGGAAAGCTACATTGACGCTGTCCCCTCTAAAAAGCTTAACTGGCTCTTCCCGATGGGCTCATTATCCAGCCTGGGCCTGAAAACTGCGGCAAGTTCGGATTCTCCAATGGTCCCCTGCAATCCACTGATAGGTATTTCTGCGGCTGTTGCAAGAAAAACAGAAACTGATAAAATTATAGCGCCCCTGGAAGCGGTTTCGCCTCTGGAAGCCCTGCGGATGTATACATTATGGGGAGCTTACGCCTCCTTTGAAGAAAATATAAAAGGTTCGATCAGCCCCGGAAAGCTTGCCGATCTTGTTGTGCTGAGCGAAGACCCGACTCAGACAGCGCCTGAAAGCATACCCGGAATTAAATTTATTTTAACAATGATTGACGGGAAAATAGCCTGGCAGGCCTAGGTTTCGGTTTAAATATGAAAAAATAACCCCGGTTTATGTTATTTATTGTCGTTTTTTTTAGGTGGAAATCAGGCTATACAAAAATTATAATTAATGAAACCATATTTAAAGATAAAAAGAAAAAATTCAATATGACAGATACACGTAAAATCCTGGGGGGGGGGGTTAAGGAAAAACTAAGGGTTCATGCGCCGGGCGTACCCGTAATCATGATGACTGCCTATAGTGAAATGGACGCTTGTCAGGAAGCAAAAAACCGCGGACTGGTGCGGGAATATCTTAAAAAGCCTTTTGAAATAGATAAACTGCGATTTTTGATAAAAAATATCATGCCTGAGAAAATAGCCTGACTCGAATCCTGCGAGTAGATTCTTTCTGTCAAAATTCCCAACCAGCAAGAATACTTAAAAAGAACTACTTGTTTGCAAAAAGAGCCAGGCCGGCCGGTTTTAGCTCTGTCCGTTGTTACCACCTGTTTGATTGCTCAGGGATTTAAAAAGAGCTAGTTATTGGCACATTACAGGCATTGATCAGCTTCGGCAGCTAAAAATCATGTCGTATTTTGTCGAATAATTTGTTAAGAGGCTAAGGAGGGAAATTAATCAAGTTGTTTAATTATTTTATTTTAAAGAATGTCTCGGATTCGTGATTCAGGATTGCCAAATAGCACAAGAAAAATAGAATAATCTTTAATATAAGGTGCCCTTAATAAAAGGGAGAATAGGGAAACCGGTGACGCTTTAAAGCAGAATCCGGTGCGGACCCACCACTGTTAGCGGCGACAATTTTCCACACTCGTTCACTGGAGGCGCCACTGTGCGTAAAGCATGGGAAGGCGGAAAAGAGGATGAGCCGCAAGCCAGGAGACCTGCCTTATACTTATCTAATAGATGAAGGGGAATTATCGTCTATTATTTGAATGTTTAAGCAGTGACTTTTAAGATGGGAAAAGTCTCTTAGCGAATGCTGAGAGACTTTTTTAACGCACATTTTCATTTATATTGGTTACGGCAATATTGCCTTTATCACCTTTAAGCTGGTCAGCCCCAAACACCGGCAGTCCTGACATATTACAAACAAAATAATCAAGGAGGAAGTAGTATGAAAAGAACAAGGAATCTTAATTTCCTAATGGTACTGCTGGCACTGCTCATGGTTACGTGCCTATGGCCGGCAATGGCGTTATCAGCAGCACCAGGAACGGTAACTGTGCGAATAATAGGAGAAGATAGTATTATACTGAATACACAGGTAAATGTTGACCAGGTCAATGATTATACTACAGATATAAACGACAGCAACGGCAATATAAATGCGTTAGACGCAGTTATTTATGCCACATTGCAAAATAGTTCCGCTAATGACAGTTATAATATTTCGTATAATTCAACCTACGGATCATATTTCCTCGGTAAGCTGGCCGGCATTTCACCTGCGTACACCGGCGCCGATACAAACTACGGCTATCAATCGTATGCTTGTTTTAAAGAAGACACTGTTTCCGGCACTACATATGGCATAACAACCGTTGAACCAATAACCACTGGGTATGACGCCGGGAATATTGTCCCAACTGCCCTGCCTGGCATAACCATTTATGCCACCGGTCCGAATTTAGTTACAGCAACTCCCATTGCGGTGACGAACAGTAACGGCAAGGCATACATCACGTTTCCCGATGTGGGCCAATACATATTGACGCTGTCGTCCGACTACATCTATACCCGATGTGATATAACTATAACCGGCAGCAGCATTACCTTAAACGACGTTAGCATCAACGTGACGGACGGGACAAATAATCTTCCCAATGCATTGCTGACGTTGACCGATAGCCCAGGAAATAGCCCACATTCACCTTATGAGGTTACGGGTGGCGCCTATAAATACCGGCTAACAGATGGGACATACAAGTATTCCGCCAGCCTCAGCGGATACGAACCCGTCACCGGCACGCTTACTGTGAGCGGAGCCACATCACAAAATGTGGTGCTGACGGCAAGAGCCGGCTACGAGGTAACCATTACACCAGCTGATAGCACCAATGAAACCGTAATAGTCAAGAACGGCAGCGGCATCGTACAGCCCATTTCGGTTGCAAGCGGAGTCTATACCTACGACCTGGCTGACGGCATCTATAACTTTTCCATAAACAGGAGCGGCTACCATAGTTCATTTGGCAGCTTTACCGTTAATGGAGCCGGCCAAGCAATAACAACCAGCGCTTTGACCCGTACCGGAATTGACAGTGCGGAATGGAGCGCATTTCGGGATTTCAGCGATAACATGGCAACGGTTACTTTCCCTACTGCTCAGGGTTCCTGGCAGACCAGGGAGAAATGGGCAACATCACTGGGTGCTCCGGGCTCCTGGGGAACACTGTCAACCTCTAACATAGTACTGTATGATGGCTACCTGTATGTCGCAACCGAACACGGGTTAAGCAAAATTGACAAAAGCGACGGAACCCTGCTGACCACCACTGCTCTGTCTACAGGAACAAGCTATGCGTCACAGATTGCTTATGGCAACGGGAAAATATTTGTTACCACCGCTTCCGGCATAGACGCGTTCGACGCATTAACCATGGAACGGCTCTGGTCGGCCCCCATTTCCCCGTACGGCAATTATATGGCGGCAACTCCTATCCTTTTCAGTGATGCTACGAAGACTATTTATGTCGGTGATTATGGCGATAGCAATTATACGCTTGGTACCTGCGGCGGATACTCATGCCTTGATGCCAACAACGGGACCAGCAAGTGGATCATGTACGGTGGTGCGACTGACGCCCGCTACTGGGCAGGTGCCGTGTTGGTTGGAGATTATGTGGTTTTCGGAAGTGACAGCGGAACGCTGACGTCGGTAAAAATTGATGCCAGTGAAAATGCCGTCGCGACTGGTACTCTACCCGTTACTGGCAAGATCAACTCCTCTATTGCATATGACGGCGCTTATCTTTATTTTACTACTAAAAGCGGCTACATCTACAAGGCTTCCATCGATAACACTGGTCAACTGGTCAACGTGACTTCGCGTCAGTTTGCCACGGACAGTAGCAGCACGCCGGTGGTACATAACGGAAGAATATACGTGGGTGCCAGCGATGGTATATATGTTCTGAAGGCGGAAGATCTTACGCAGATTTCTTACTATAAGACGAGCGCGGCGGTACAGTCATCAGCCCTGCTGACTACTGCTTATGGCAGCGTCGTTTATGCATATTTCACGGTTAACTCCCCGCAAGGCGAAATAATTGTGCTTTCAGACGACAGTACGAATCTTTCTTTTGACACTTTATTTATTCCTACGCATTACCAATACAGCCTTACCAGTCTGATTGCAGACAGCCAAGGTACCATTTATTCCACTAACGATTCCGGATATCTTTATGCAATTGAGAACAACAATGCGTCAAAAACAGATAAAGTTAAGTTAACGATAAGCGTTTCACCAGCCTCAGTCTTTGACTCTACTACGTGGACTACTACCTATCCCACCATAATTGTCAAGGACAGCAACGGGATGACGGTGTCAACTGCGGTGTCAGGTACCTATTATCTAGAAACGGGCAGATACAGCTATACGGTTAGTCTCAGCGGTTACACCACCGCTACTGGCAGTTTTGTGGTAACGGGAGACGATATAACCAATGGCAGTCGAACAGTTCCCATTACGCTTACCACGCCTTCAACCGGGGGTGTTACAATCACAGTTACTGTTACCGTTATCGGCGACACTAAACACGGGAACAGTGTGCACACAGCGTATCAAACCTGGGTAAACAGCAAATCAGTGACTATTTCAAGCGGCGCCGCCTGGGATGCTATTAAGAGTGTACTGGATAGTTCCGGCTTAAACTATGTGGCAACTGACACTTCCCTCGGCAAATACATTTCCAGTGTCAATGGCCTGGCCGAAATGGATAACGGCCCCAATTCCGGATGGATGTACTCGGTTAACGGAACAAACCCCACAGTAGAAATCAGTTCTTATATACTGAAGGATGGCGATAATATCACTCTTTACTATACCGATGACTACAAGAGCCAGACAAGCCCAGGAAGTGGAAGTGACCCTTCCAGCACTTTGCCCACCGTTAGTCCGTCAACTCCGGCTGGAACGGTTTTGACCGGAACCTTGGATAAAACCACTGGTATAGCGAGCGCCACTCTCTCAGGTTCTGCGCTGAGCGGTTTTAATAAAGCGATCGCGGCTGCCGGCAATGGGAAAGGTTCTGATGTTACCGTCACGGTCAGTACTCCAGTTGGCGCAACCGCATTGAATCTTGCCATACCGCAAGCTCCCTTGACTGCCCTGGGCCAAAAAAGCAATATCTCATTGAGTATCAAAACCAACTTGTGCAACCTAACATTTGACCCGAAAGCGATTGCCGCTATCAGTTCTTCTTTGGGCAGTGAGGAGGTTATTTTATCAATCGCGCAGTTGAATGCGTCTGCATTGAGCAATGATGCCAAAGAAATAATTGGCGACAGGCCAGTCTATGATTTCTCGTTGAAGGCGGGTGAAACCAATATTGCAAACTTCGGCGGTGGCAGTGCGGCCATAAGCATACCATATACTTTAGCAGCGAGCGAGGATGCAAATGCGATTGTAGTCTACTGCATCGATGCTTCAGGCAGCCCGCAAATGACGCAAGGAGCGTATAGTCCCGAAACGAAAACGGTGGATTTCAAGGCTACCCACTTTTCCAGATATGCCGTGGGTTACAACAAAATAGTCTTTGCAGATGTTGCGGATAATTCCTGGTATAAAGATGCAGTGACCTTCTGTGCAGCGCGCGGTATCACGGTCGGTATAGGCAATGTCATGTTTGGCCCGGAAGATACTCTCACGAGAGGACAGTTCATCGTCATGCTGATGCGGGCTTACGGAATAGAGCTGGAAAAGAACCCTGCCGAGAATTTTGCTGATGCGGGGGAAACCTATTATACAAACTACCTGGCTGCGGCAAAACGCCTTGGGATATCCAAAGGTATAGGCGATAACAAGTTTTCGCCGAACAGCAAAATCAGCAGGCAGGACATGTTCACTTTGCTATACAGGGCGCTTGATGTACTTGGCGCGCTGCCGACAACAAAGACCAATAACACTCTTTCAAGCTATAGCGATACGAGTGAGATTTCGGGCTATGCAATGACCGCCTTGAAACTCTTGGTGGAAAGCGGTATAGTCTCGTGTTCAGATGGCAAAATCAATCCTGGCGGGAATTCTACCCGCGCTCAAATGGTGCAGATCCTATACAATATACTTTCCCAACATGTATAATTAAAACAGCTCTTGTTCAAGAAAAAGAGGGAATGCCGCTATGGCATTCCCTCATCTGGGTTCGGTAGTTGGATTTCTCCTCGGAGTGATTAAATTATACCGTATCCGAAAGGAATGAAAATATAATGCAAAAATACGTAAGGGCCTTAGCTATCTTTCTCCTAATCTGTATCATTTCACAATGTACGCCGACAGCTTTTACAGCCGAAACAGGGCGGTCAAGTATTTCCATTGAAAAAGCTGTTGAGGATACCGGAGCATATCTGCTAAAAACAGTCAATAACCCGCAGGTAGGCTCCATCGGCGGCGAATGGGCGGTGATCGGGCTGGCCCATTCGGGTTGTCCGGTGCCGCCAAGCTGGTATGAGACCTATTATAGAAATCTTGTGGCTTCTGTCCGGAAGAATGATGGTATCCTGCATGAAAAAAAGTACACCGAATATTCCAGGGTAATTCTCGCACTTACCGTTATAGGCCGAGATCCCACTGATGTGGGAGGTTATAATCTGCTCGACAAACTGGGTGATTATAATAAGGTTATCTGGCAGGGAATAAACGGCCCTATTTTTGCACTAATTGCCCTGAATTCAGGAAATTATCAAGTCCCGGTGTGCAAAGGTGCAGAGGTGCAGACCACACGAAAATTGCTTATTGATCAAATTACCTCGCAACAGTTGCCCGATGGAGGTTTTTCTCTGGAGGGCGAAACGGCCGACCCGGATATTACGGCCATGGTGCTTCAGGCGCTTGCGCCATATAAAGAGCAGATTGACATAAAAGCAGTAATTGACAGGGCGCTTAACTGCCTGTCAAACTTGCAAAACAGTGACGGAGGATACTCAAACAATGGATTAGATAATTCGGAAAGCACGGTACAGGTGCTTGTCTCGCTCACCGGACTGGGTATCAATCCTGATACCGACACTCGCTTTATCAAACGCGGTTGCTCAGTGGTTGACAATCTTATGAACTTTTATGTATCCGGTGGAGGCTTTAAAAATGCTACGGATGATGCGGGACCGAATGGCATGGCGACTGAACAGGGTTTTTATGGACTGGTTGCCTATAAAAGATTCCTTAACGGTAAAAATGGGTTATATGATATGAGTTACTCTACGGATTTGACTGGGGGGGGAAGCAGCGAAAAAACAGGCCTGCCTGATAAAAACCCTGATGTAAAAAGGAGTCCTATTATTTCCCCTGGCAAAACTTTTAATGATATTGCCGGAAGTGAATCGAAAGAGACGATAGAAGCCCTAGCCGCTCGAAGAATCCTGAACGGTGTCAGCAACACTAGCTTTGAACCAGGCCGCACTATGACCAGAGCGGAATTTGCGGCGGTTGTGGTCCGGGCGCTGGGTCTTACGCCTTTGGCTAAACCCATCTTTAGTGATGTGATGTCGGCTAGCTGGTATGCACCCTATGTCGGCACGGCCTATACATACGGAATTATAACCGGTACATCGAAATACTGGTTTTCTCCGGAGAATACCATTACCCGCGAACAGGCGGCGGTCATGGTGACAAGAGCAGCCCGGCTTTGCGGGATGGATATCGAAATGACCAATGTGGAAACCCGCGATGTATTGGCGCAATTTCCAGACTATATGACGAGTTCCACTTGGGCAAGAGGGGCACTGGCATTTTGTTACCAGAATGATATACTTTCCCAGAAGGTTGTAAATATCAGACCCCAAGAAGCGGTTACCCGAACGGAGATCGCCCATATGATCTATATTATGCTGCAAAAGGCAAATCTCATCTAGCCCCTGCGCTTTAAAGGATGGAATGTAAAATGAAGAACAGGATGCAGATAAACAAAGTTCTGGCAGTGGCAGTCGTTCTTTGTGTGCTGGCAGCAGCCTGGTTTTATGGCGGTAACAATCATAACAGTGATAATGCTACACCGTCCCAGAAACCGGCGAGTACGATGAAATCCGGAGAAGCTGAATTCCCTTCCATAAAGGCGCATGGTCAAACAACTGAAAAAGCAATGGTATCGCAGGCTCATTCGGATGATTCAGCCAGAACCAAATCAGGAAGCGCTGCCAACCAAATACTGACCGATCCGCTGACGCCAGGGAAACCGCAGCCGGTGGAACCGCAGAATGCGCAAGTTACAGGTAAAAAACGTACCTGCACCTTGTCGGTGGAATGCACCACCATCCTCCACAATATGAAGGATTTTAACCAGGACAAATTGGAGATGTTGCCCTCGGACGGTATCATTTTTCCTGCCCAAAAGGTCACCTTCTTCGAGGGTGAGTCTGTCTTTAATGTCTCGCAGCGTGAAATGAAAAAAGCCGGTATCCAGTTCGAGTTTGAGGCTACGCCGCTTTATAACTCAAATTACATTGAGAGCATAAACAACATATACGAATTTGATTGTGGAGAGCTTTCCGGCTGGATGTATAAAGTCAACGGCTGTTTCCCGAATTATGGATGCTCCCGCTATGAACTGAAAGACGGCGATAATATCGAATGGGTCTATACCTGTAATTCTGGCCGTGATCTGGGTGGAAATTATGTAACAAACAGAGGGGGCGTATGATGAAGGACGCTTTTTCAACCTTTCACCCAATTGTGAATTTCACCTGGTTTACCGCCGTATTGTTATTTTCCATGTATTTTATGCATCCAGTCTGTCTTGGCGTTTCGTTTTTCTGCGCCATTGCCTATTCTGTTTATCTCAATAGGGAAAAAGCCATCTATTTCAACTTAAAATACATGCTGCCCCTGCTGATTATTACGGCTCTTATCAATCCTGCTTTCAACCATGAGGGCGGAACCATCCTGACCTATCTTTACGACGGTAATCCATTGACCCTCGAATCCATTATCTATGGAATTGCCGCGGCGGTGATGCTGATCAGCGTTATCTGCTGGTTTTCCTGCTACAATGTGGTGATGACCTCTGATAAGTTCGTATATCTCTTTGGGCGGGTCATCCCCTCCTTATCGCTGGTTTTTTCAATGACTCTAAGATTTGTGCCCCATTTTAAGGCACAAATTGGAATTGTGTCAAATGCGCAGAAAGGAGTAGGAAGGGATGTTTCCAACGGAAGCCTTATGCAAAGGATAAGCCATGGAATTCGCATTCTATCCATCATGGTGACCTGGGCGCTGGAAAACGCTATTGAGACGGCTGATAGTATGAAAAGCCGCGGATATGGCCTGCCGGGGCGCACCGCTTTTTCCATATATCGCTTTGATAAGCGGGACAAGTATGCCATGATCTTCATTTTACTCTGTACAGGTTACATTATTGCCGGCTCATTATCAGGCGGCTTGTATTACCGCTATTTTCCCACCATCAATGGAATGGGCGCTAAACCATATTCGTTGAGTTTGTATATTTGTTATCTGGCATTATGCATTGCCCCAGTCATCATAAATATAATGGAGGATCGGAAATGGAAAGCTACACAGTCAGGCATCTGACCTTTTCCTATCCTCAACAAAAAAGAAAGGTGCTGGATGACCTTTCTTTTTCAATCGGGCAGGGGCAATTTATTACTCTTTGCGGCCCTTCCGGCTGCGGGAAAACCACTTTGCTGCGGCAGCTTAAAACTGTGCTTACACCCCAGGGCGAACGGAGCGGAGAGATTTTTTTTGAAGGTACGCTCCTAGCAAACCTTGACCAGCGTACTCAGAGCAGCAGGATTGGTTTCGTGATGCAATCTGCTGAGAATCAGATTGTTACCGACAAGGTGTGGCACGAGCTAGCCTTCGGGATGGAGAGCCTAGGCTTCGACACACCGACCACCCGCTTAAGAGTTGCCGAAATGGCATCGTTTTTTGGAATACAGACCTGGTTTCACCAAAATGTCAACGAATTGTCCGGCGGGCAAAAACAGCTGCTTAATCTTGCCGCCATAATGGTTATGCAGCCGTCGGTGCTGATATTGGACGAGCCTATCGGACAATTGGACCCCATCGCGGCAGCGGAATTACTTGCTGTTATAGGCAAGATCAACCGGGAGCTTGGAGTCACCGTAATCATGACTGAGCATCGTCTGGAGGAGGTATTTCCCCTTTCGGACCGGGTGCTGGTCATGGATGAAGGACATATTATCTATGATGGCACTCCGCAGAACGTTGGTATGCAGCTAAAGGAAAGGCAGCATAGTATGTTTTTTGCCCTACCGGTTCCTATGCGCATTTACGTCGGCGTGGAGAATAACTTGTCTTGTCCGGTTACTGTAAGGGAAGGCCGCAAATGGCTGGACTCATTTGCCGAGCAGCATCCGCTGTGCGAAGTACCCATGATAAATACAAAGGTGTATGAGAAAAAAAGTACGTCAGCTGTTGAACTTAAAGACGTGTGGTTCCGCTATGAAAAGGGTGCGCCCGACATAGTAAAAGGGCTTTCCATTAAAGTATTTCCCGGTGAGTTTTATGCCATTCTTGGCGGTAACGGCACTGGAAAAACAACAGCTTTATCGCTGATCTCGGGCATAAATAAACCTTATCGGGGAACAGTGAGAATAAACGGGCAGGATCAATTCAAACCTAATGATCGGCATCTGTTCAATAGGCTTTTGGGAGTCCTGCCGCAAAACCCAAAGGCACTTTTCGTAAAGAAAACGGTTAAAGAGGATCTCTATGAGATACTCCATGAGCTGAAGTTATCTAAATTTGAAAAAGAAAATAGAGTGCAAGCGGTTTCTGAGTTGTGCCGCCTGAGTGACCTGCTTTTCATGCACCCCTATGACCTTTCGAGCGGTGAGCAACAGCGGGCGGCATTGGCCAAGGTGCTGCTGCTTGAGCCTGAAATCCTGCTTCTGGACGAGCCCACCAAAGGATTTGACGCTGAATTCAAGCATGTTTTTGCCACAATTCTAAGTCAACTTCTGCAGAAGGGTGTTGCCATCATCATGGTAAGCCATGATATCGAGTTCTGCGCCCAATATGCCCACCGCTGCGCCATGTTTTTTGACGGCAATATTGTCAGTTCGGATCTGACCCGCCGATTCTTTTCCTGCAATAGCTTCTATACTACGGCTGCTAATCGCATGGCCCGGCATAAACTACCGTTTGCGATAACGCCTGACGATATAATTACCGCATGCAGAGGAAAGATAAAGCCTTTTGAGGTAAAACAGACAGAAGCAACTGATGCCACATATGAAACTTTCTCCAGCAAAACCCAGGAATCATCAGAAGAACGAGAATCTGCATCCAAGCATAATAATAGACCCCGAAAACTGACCCTGGGATGTAAGATCACAGCCGCTTTAGCTGCGCTGGCATTTCTGACTACGATATGGTTTATTTTCTTAGAATCTGAGGGCTTCGCTATGTTTGTGGGCGGGGGCGACATGGCTGCCCGACTGGCCGGACAGCCCGACGTAATCTGGCGTTATACGGTGTTACTAGTTATCCTGGGGGCTGAACTTGTCATTTTCTATTTTGCGCTTCATCCAAAAGGGTTAGATACAGCTATAGATAATATGCAGGTAGCACCAGATAACCGTCATCTTTCTAAACGCACATTGGCGGCCATGCTAATGATTCTGATTGCTATACCGCTGACTATTTATACAGGTATCTATTATTTAAATGACCGCAAATATTATTTTATAAGCATGCTCATCATTCTGGAAACCATGCTGCCTTTTATGATGATATTTGAAGACCATAAGCCACAGGCCCGGGAATTGATCATCATTTCCGTGCTTTGCGCCATCGGAGTGGCTGGCCGGGCCGCTTTTTTTATGCTCCCCCAGTTTAAACCGGTCGTGGCCATCGTTATCATTTCCGCTGTGGCGTTCGGCGGCGAAACGGGATTTATGGTGGGCGCGGTCACTGCTTTTGTCTCCAATATATTCTTCGGTCAGGGACCATGGACGCCTTGGCAGATGTTCGCCTTCGGTATTATAGGATTTCTAGCAGGTGTACTGTTCCGCAAGGGCATCCTGCGAAGAAACACCGGAGCACTCTGCCTCTTTGGCTGGTTGGCCACATTTTTCATTTACGGAGGCATCATGAACCCTGCGTCAGTGTTGATGTTTCAGAACCATCCCACTAAGGAAATGTTTTATTTAGTATACATTCAGGGTATGCCCTTTGACCTTGTCCATGCCACTGCTACCGTAATCTTTCTATTGTTCATCGCTCAGCCCATGCTGGAAAAGCTGGATAGAATAAAAATAAAATATAACCTGCTGGAGAACTGAAGGACCGCATAAAAGGACTGCCGGGGAAGCACTGTAAAGGGTTCTTTCAGCAGGATTTACTTTACCGAGGAGCTTCTTAATTCTCAAGCCTCTTTGCTGACTATTGGTTCCTCATATGATACCATATCTTCAGGGAGTTGGTCTTAAATGACTCGGTGGGATAAGCTATACGACCGGATAGACACCCATGCTGCCAATGCAGCGCCATCAGAAGGATGAAAATTCATCAATAAAGGAAGGGCAATGCTTTAAGTGCGATTTTGAGCCTTCATTCAAAGAACGAGAGAACCCGAGGATAAGCGAGGGAATTGTTTGAGGCGCATTAGCGTCAAGTTTTGACCGAGCCCGAGGGTGAACGAGTTCGTACAAGAATAAGAGGCGAACATGAGCGCGCTTAGCAGTTAACCTTCCTAAGGCAAATTAATTTTCAGGATAGACCTGTCTGGAGATAGGCCACCCTATACCGGAACCCATAACGAACGAATATTCCGGACAACTTCGGATTAGGATTCCGAAATCTCTCCATAAAAGTAGTCTTACAGAGAGAACAAAAGAAGGAAACGTCAGCCTTAACCAATTGATAGTTTACAGATTATCACAGGGAGCCAATCTTAAACCTAACTAATAGTAAAGATACTCTTATTGTTAAAGAGCATATTAGAACCAGTATTAAAAAAGCAAGGTTAGACATTAAAAGAGATGCTTAACAGCGTTCCTAAAAGGAAAGGAGTGGAAATAAATCCACCCCCGCAGTCCTTGTAAAAATAATGGTGCCGGAGACCGGACTTGAACCGGTACGAAGGGTAACCTTCGAGGGATTTTAAGTCCCTTGCGTCTGCCAATTCCGCCACTCCGGCAAAAACCCTAATAATTAAGTTAACATACGGGACTGTTATTTGTCAATTGGTAAACCCTTAAGCAAAACCGTTTAAAAGAGCACGGCGTTTTCTACAGCGAACGGCCAAAATAATTTTCACCAGGGCTGTATTTATGGTACTCTAATTTCTGTAAAGATTTCGTAAAACACCGGGGAAATACTTATGAACAAAAATGAGATCAGAAAACAAGCACTAGCCTTGCGGATGGCTCTTTCTCCTGAGGAAGTGAGCTTGAAAAGCTCCCTGATTACAGAGAAGATTCTTTCCCTGGAAGAATACCGCCGGGCGAATGTGATCATGACTTACCTTGATTTCAGAAATGAGGTAAAAACCGGTGAGCTTATTCAAAGAACAATGAAAATTGGTAAGAAAATTGCCGTTCCAGCAACCGATCTGAAAAATATCCGTCTGACGCCATCACTTTTATTGGCTTACCCCGACGATTTATCTCCCGGAGCGTGGGGAATTCCGGAGCCTGCCCGCGGACGTTTGCGCCCTGTTAAACCAGCTGAGATAGACATAGTCATCGTGCCCGGTATTGCCTTCGATGAGAAAGGAAACAGGATCGGCTACGGCATGGGATTCTACGATCGTTTTTTAATGCAGATCGATGCCTTTTTGCTAGCTCCCGTTTTCGAAATGCAAATCAGGCCGGCATTTTCCCCAGGGCCGCACGACCGCCCTGTTGATTGCCTGGTTACCGAGGAAAGGGTAATTTACACAAAACAACTGCCCTCACCTTGAACAAATCAAAAAAGGGCAGTTGCAGCCAAATCTCGAAGAGGATTTTAGCAAATAAAAAAGACGTAAAAAACGAAGAACTGCTAAATGTTCCCCGGCGCCAGGACTGCAATATTCTTATCGTTTGCATCCGTCCAAAAATCCACCTGAACGCCGTACCTTAACAGAAAATCTATCCCTTCACTGGTCCCCTTATAATCCCGGCGAACTACCGCCCGGCTGAAGTCGCAGCTAACAATAAGTTTGGCGCAGGTGACGCAGATATCCGCATTTACATATATAGTCCCGCCCCTGACCGCCAGTCCGCGCTTGGCGCAAAGGCAGATGGCATTCTGTTCGGCATGCATGCAGGGCTTGAAATCTTCCCTGCCCGCCTGAATTTTTAAGCAGACCCCCGTGTCGCAGCAATGATCCTCACCGCTGACTACTCCATTGTAACCGTGGGAAATAATCCGCCTGTCCACTACAACAACAGCGCCTACCTTTTTACGCAGGCATGTTGAGCGGCGTGAAATTACCTCCACGACATCCATGTATACTTCATCAAATGAGGGACGTTGAATGGTCATGCGTCAAAACCTCACGCATTCGTTAAAAATCATGAAGACAATTTTTCATACAACGGGTACTTAATACAAAGATCCCGGACAACCTCGGAACACTGCCGGAGTTTTTCTTCATCATCCCTGTTGTTTATCGCCTGGCTGATAACTTCCGCCACCTGCTGCATATCCGTTTCGTCCAAACCACGTGTGGTTACCGCGGGAGTTCCAATCCGGATACCGCTGGCTATAGCGGGCGGCCTTGGATCAAACGGAATTGCGTTTTTATTCACGGTTATGCCAACCCTGTCCAGAACTTCCTCCGCCTGAGCGCCGGTTATATCCTTGCTCCTTAAATCTACCAGGATTAAATGTGTGTCCGTTCCCCCGCCGACGAGGTTGAAACCTTTCTGCAGCAGGGCTTCCGCCAGGGAACGGGCGTTTTTGACAACCTGGCGCTGATAGGTAACAAATTCAGGCTGCATTGCTTCCCAAAGAGCCACCGCTTTGGCGGCGATTACATGCATCAACGGGCCTCCCTGGATGCCCGGAAAAAGAGCCCTGTTTATCTTTGTAGCGAATTCCTCCCGACACAAGATCAACCCTCCGCGAGGCCCGCGCAGGGTCTTATGGGTGGTCGTCGTAACAACATCGGCGTGCGGAACCGGATTCGCGTGCTCCCCTGCGGCAATAAGACCGGCTATATGGGCCATATCAACCATCAGCAAAGCGCCCGCCTGCCGGGCAATTTCCCCGAACCGTTCAAAATCAAGCGTGCGCGGGTAAGCGCTGGCGCCGGCGACAATTAATTGCGGTTTGCATTCAAGGGCAATTTTCAGCACCTGGTCATAATCAATTACTCCGCTTTGTTCATCCACACCATAGGAAACAATTTTATAATATTTTCCAGACAAGCTTAAAGGGCTTCCATGAGTCAGATGCCCGCCGTGAGCAAGGCTCATTCCAAGGATCGTATCACCCGGTTTAAGCAGGGCTATATAAACAGCGAGGTTGGCCTGGGTACCTGAATGAGGCTGGGCGTTGACATGCTCCGCGCCGAAAATTATTTTTGCGCGCTCAATTACCAGCTGCTCCGCCATGTCTACAAACTGGCAACCGCCGTAATAGCGCTTTCCCGGGTACCCTTCGGCATACTTGTTGGTTAAAACCGAACCCTGCGCTTCCAATACGGCCAGACTTGCCGAATTTTCGGAAGCGATGAATTCAAGGGTATTCTGCTGCCGTCCGATTTCCAGATTGATCACCCTTGCAATCTCCGGATCTACTGCTGCTAAGGAATCTTTGAACATACCTATTTCCCTTTCCGCTCATAGAGCAATAATCTATATTTTAATATACTTGTTCTCGATTTGTGTTATTTTTTCTGTCCTCCGGGCATGGCGGCCGCCTTGAAAGGCCGCTTTCAGCCATACATCAACTATTTCTCTGGCCAGACCGGGACCAATTACTCTTTCCCCAAGGGTTAAAAGATTCGCGTCGTTATGTTCTCTGGACGCCCGTGCGGAAAATGTGTCGTGGCATAATGCCGCCCTTATCCCCGGTACTTTGTTGGCGGCAATAGAAACACCAATTCCAGTGCCGCAGCAGAGAATGCCCAGATCATATTCACCGGAACGGACCGCTTCGGCGACAAGCAGGGCAAAATCAGGGTAATCTACCGACTCTTGCGCTGAAAAGGAGCCAAAATCATGATAAGACAGGTTGTTTTCCTTCAGGTATAGGATTATTTCTTCTTTAAGCTTCCATCCGGCGTGATCCCCGCCGACTGCAATTCGCAAATTTATCTGGTACCTCCTTACTGCCAAGTTATATCTAGCTGAAAGAATATTTCTACATCAACCGACAATTTCCTCTTACCCAAAAAGCTGCTAGATCGCTAATCTGTCGAGGGCAATCCCGATCAAATAACGCAATTCCGCGGCGCATTGCCTGTACAAATCCAGTGAACGCCCGAAAGGATCAATTATGTCCGAACCTTTCCCGGCAAATTCGGCAAGCGTAAAAGTTTTTCCTATTGAACCAGGTTCAAGCATCGCTACCTGCTGCTTATGCGACCTTGTCATCGTTAAAATCAAATCAGCTTCTTGAACCAGTTTACATGTTAAAAAAACAGCTTTATGATCCCCCACATCTATTTGTACTTCTTTCATCGCTTCAATTGCGTTTGCGGAAGCGCCGTCGTTGGGCAGGGCGAACGTACCTGCGGACATTACCTGATTTTCCCGGTCCTTCCCCCTGGCCCGCAAAGCTTTTTTAGCCAGCGCCTCGGCCATTACGCTCCGGCAGGTATTGCCCGAGCAGACAAAGAGTATTTTTATTTCCTTCACCCCGCGTTTTCAGACGTTTTATTAGTGGTTTCGGATTTTATTTAAACGCGGATTACCCTGCCTCCCGCAGCCCTGTACAACCTGTTCATGATTGCCAGGCCTAATCCCTTGGGCTCTATGCCTTCGGCAAGAATAACATCCACACCCAGCTCATCAAAATGGCGCAGGGCGCTGTATAACCGGGCTGCAATCCCTGCGGGATCCCGCCGCCGGCCGGCGATAATTACTTCCCCGCAGCTAAAAAGTTCTGCGTCCTCCTCGTAAGCAAGCACTCCCACCTTTTTGCCCTCATCCCGGTACTGGCGCAGCAATTCACCAAGCCGCCGGGCAGCTTTTAAAGGTTCTCCTTCGATAATAAATACGGGCGCCTCCGGGGCGTAGTGCTTGTATTTCATCCCCGGGGAACGAACAGGAGCTGTATTTAAATCATGTTCTTGAGCGAGTAAAGAATCTAATTGCAGCTCGCCAATCAGACGGGATATTTCCTCCGGTGTTACGCCACCGGGACGTAGTATTGCCGGAACGCTTACGGTTAAATCTACAACGGTTGATTCAAGTCCCAAATCAGCCGGCCCGCCATCCAAAACCGCATCGATCATGGCGCCTAAATCTTGCAAAACATGCCCGGCGGTAGTCGGACTCGGTCGGCCTGAAAGATTTGCGCTGGGGGCTGCAACCGGTATTCCGGCCTCCCTGATTAATTCCAGAGCCACAGGATGGGCGGGCATTCTTAAAGCAACGCTGTTTAAACCTGCGCTAACTTCGTCCGGTATCAAAGGGTTTTTAGGCAAGATAATCGTCAGCGGCCCCGGCCAAAAAGTCTCCATTAAAATCACGGCCTTCCGAGGTATCTCGGCGGCCAGTTGGAAAACTGTTTTTCGGTCAGCGACATGAACAATCAAGGGGTTGTCCTGCGGCCTACCCTTTACCCTGAATATACCCGCAAGAGCTTCCCTGTCAAAAGCGTTGGCCCCCAACCCGTAAACGGTTTCCGTAGGGAAAGCCACCAGCCCTCCGGTACGAAGTATCAACGCAGCCTTTTGGATTGCCTCGCTGTCGGGTCTTAACGGATCTACTTTCCATATCCTGACTGAACTTTGGAACACGTTTTACCACGCCATATTTGTCTAATTTGCTTGCCTGTATGTTTTTATTATTATACCATAAGCTAAAGGATAATCTAATCATGAAAGGAGCAATAAACGCATATGCAGGTGGTATTTCACGAGCGGTACAGGGTGGCGTACGCTTGCGATCCTGCGGCGGCCTACGGAAGGCTGGACAGCATGTACGACGAGTTAATCAAAGCCTGCCCTTTTGTCCAACCCGAACCTGCGAGCGAGACAGATATATTATTAGTTCACAAATCAGAACACCTTGAGCGGTTTAAAAGAAATCCGCAGCTGTTCGAAGTTGCCTCACTGGCTGTCGGCGGGGCAATCAAAGCATCGGAACTGGCTGTCGGCGGCGAAAAAGCGTTCGGACTGATCAGGCCTCCCGGGCACCACGCCAGCCCGGGTTCATGTTGGGGTTTTTGCTATTTCAACAATATTGCCGTGGCGGTTGAGAAGCTGATCAGAAGCGGTGTGATTAAGAAGGCGCTGATTGTTGATATAGACCTGCATTTCGGGGACGGAACCGAAAAATTTTTTCACGGGAGATCAGACGTTATTTACCATCATGTAACAGGCAAGACCAGAGAGGATTTTTTAAACGATCTCAAAGATTTTGTGGAAAGCGAAAAAGGTTATGATATAATGGGTGTTTCCGCCGGCTTCGACAGGCACATATCTGACTGGGGACGCCTTTTGACTACCCAGGATTACACTGAAACAGGAAAAATAATCAGTCAATCCGCCGGGCGTGTCTGCCAGGGAAAAGTCTTCACAGTATTAGAGGGCGGCTATAATCACAATGTTCTGGGATTAAACGCAAAGGCCCTGCTGAGCGGCCTGGAGCAAATATGACAAGGAGTAATAAAAATGATCCGGACAATCGGGAATAGAGCGGCAAAGGCCGGTTTGCCTACCTAGAAAAAATGCCGGCAATATGAATGTTTCACCAGCTGTGCTGGATTCTGCGCTGCAAAGCATTTTTGCAAGACCTGCTGCTTTCAATCCTTTTTTAGAAATCAAGTTCTGTAATATTTCACCAGTATCTTCCTGTCTGCATAGTATATAAAAAATTCTCATTGCGCCGGCCCACTGCCGTTAAACCAGGCAGGGCTTTTCTATAATATTTCTATTATGGGGGTAAAAAAGGTGAGTAAGCAAAAAAGATATTATTCTCCAGGGCAGCCTCAACAGGTGATTGAAGGATTAAAATCCGCCCTGCTCGACGAAAGAACAACAGCGGCTTTTTACGCAGCGCTGCGCGACATGTCGGAAAAATACCCGGGTGTGGAGGCCTTTTCCGAGGCCCGCAGGGATGAACTTGATCACATGGCTAAATTAACCGCTATTTTAGAGGATCTTACAGGAACTACGCCCCCTGAAGCAACCCAGCCGGTTAGCCCGCCTATATTTTCCGACTACTGCCAGGGGCTGGCCATCGCAATTCAAGGCGAGCAGGACGCTTATCAGAAATATACTGGTTTAATTCAAATTTCACCGTATAAAAGGGTTAACGATCTCTTGGATGAGATTAGAAACGATGAAGAAGTACATCTGGCAAAAATAAATAAAATATATGAAATGAACTGCCTCAATAAGCAGAAATAGATTTAAATGTTAATACCTTCTTCCAGGGGCTTCTTATTCATCCGGCAGTTTTAAGCGGTTCATCCTTGCCCCAATCTGCAGCAAAGAAAGCTTCAGATCATCTCTATCGTCCTTGGCTTGATCAAGCTCAGCTCTGACAATTGCCAGTTCACCCATAACCACATCATGGATTTCCTGCAGAATCCGGCTGTTCCGCTCACCTTCTTTTTTAGCGACAAAGCCAAGAACCGGGAGGGCCACACCCTGAAAAAATACGGAAACAAGGTACTGCGCCCAGCCAACCAGGCTTGCCGGCCGCTGCCAGATTAGCGGCAGAAGGACAAGAAAGGTAATCCCGTAAAACATGGCCATCGTTGAAAGCCAATCAGCAAGCTTTCCGGCCAGCAAATTATTAAACCGATCGATAAACTTCATAGCGCACCTTCCGTTTGCCCTTTAAAAATTGGGGAGCAAAGAGCATTACTATAGTATTCGGAAGGGAATTTTTCTGTGTATGAAGGAACAATGAGGTCTTTTTTAAGTCGATTTATCTGAATGTTGGAACGAAATTAACTTGTTAAAAATTACCGTAGAGGGCTTTTTTCAGAAGCCCTTTTACTTTTGCGGGATAACAAGAGTTTAAGTGATGAATATCTACAACTTATTTAAATATCTAATAGCTAAACTGTCTATCCATAACAAAATATTATTATTACAATAAAAGGTATCAGTATTTAAAAGAAGAATAAATACAATTTAGTAAGATATCAAAATAAAATTGGGATGGGAGGTTATTTATGTTGAGAAAACAGGCATGGGTTATAGTAGCAGGCGGGATCTTGGGACTATTCGGAGTTATTCTTTTTCAAATGGGCAACCCGCCCAATATGGGTATTTGCATCGCCTGCTTCTTAAGGGACATTTCCGGAGCTTTAGGTTTGCACAGGGCATTACCTGTACAATACCTGCGGCCGGAAATTCTGGGTTTGGTTCTTGGAGCGTTCTTAATTGCGCTTTTTACAAAGCAAGTTAAAGCCGTTGGAGGTTCCAGCACATTTACCAGGTTCTTTCTTGCTGTCTTGGCCATGATTGGTATGCTTGTCTTTTTAGGTTGCCCCGTCCGTCTTGTTTTAAGATTGGCCGCAGGCGACCTGAACGCATTATTAGGCCTTGCTGGACTAGTGGCGGGTATTGCAGCGGGAGCCTGGTTCCTGAGTTGTGGTTTTACACTGGGCCCGACGAGCAACCAGAATAAAATAAACGGCTATATTTTCCCAATACTTGTTCTTCTTTGTTTGTTTCTCCTGCTGTTCAAGTCCCCTTATTTGTTTTTCAGCAAAACGGGACCGGGCTCCTTACATGCGCCTTTGCTGATATCCCTGGGCGCCGGCCTGATCATTGGCATACTGGCTCAACGTTCTCATTTATGCATGGCTGGCGGAATAAGAGATTTCATTATGTTCAGGGATAAGCATTTGTTATACGGTTTTTTAACAATGCTGGTAGTTGCCTTAGTCGGCAATATTATCTTTGGCGGTTTTAAATTCGGTTTTGCCAACCAGCCTGTAGCGCACTCCGACGGTTTGTGGAACTTCTTGGGAATGACGCTCAGTGGTATATGTATTACTCTTTTGGGCGGTTGCCCCCTTCGTCAGCTTGTAGCCGCCAGTGAAGGAAATACTGATTGCGCTGTTACCGTGTTTGGCTTTCTTATAGGAGCTGCTTCAGCGCATAACTTTGGTCTGGCCGCCAGTCCGAAAGGAGTCCCCTTTGATGGTCAGGCGGCTGTTATAATCGGTCTTTTAGTTGTCCTGGTTATTGCCTTTTTAAACATTAAATTTAGTATGGTTCAAAAACCATCAGTACGGGGGGAAAGTTCGAATGTCAATTGAAGTTGATGCCCGGGGGTTGAGCTGCCCGGAGCCTGTTCTCATGACCATGCGGCAGCTTAACGCGATTCCATCCGGCATGATAAAAGTACTGGTCAGCAATGCCGCTGCAGAAGAGAATGTCAGCCGCCTGGCCGAAAATAAAGGATGGAAAGTAAAAACAGAAAAAGATGGAGAAAATACTATTCTCATCTTAACAAAATAACTTTTTAAAAAAACCTTTAGGCATGAAAATAAAGGGCATCCGTAAAGGAGCCCTTTTTTACTTCTATGAGCTGCCCTGATTCGGAAGGTCCTGACTTTTGTCTGCGTATTGCCGCAACCAATAAGGCTAATATAAAGGCAAACCGAAATAAATAATTCCCGCATATTCTCTAAAAACAGGTATTATAACAAAAAAGAGGGTTGATAGATCCTTTATCATTATACCGGCGCAAAAAATCAAAATTCCCAGCGGCAGAACCAGAGGCCTGTAATCGTCAATTTTGAATACCTTGCAATAAATGCTTAAAAATATGTATGCGTCAATGGCCACAGCAACCATAGCGCTGAAAGACCAGACAAAAAGCCAGACAGGATCAAACCTTTGGGAAAAGACGCCTAATTCTATATTTCTGGTATAAGAAAAGGCAGGCACAGACTCCTCAATGTCCTTCACCTAATCTCAGGCCCCACTGGATCCTAAGTCCAGCGCGTCTGCCATTCCGCCACGCCCGCCTATTTTAAATTATAGCTTATAAACAGTCTACTATGACGCCATCTTTTGTGTCAAGAAACCGGCCGGAAACGCATCCAGTAAAAATATTTCCATGTTTTGGCGCTGCCGGCACGCCGCTTTTAAGCGAACGGTGAATACGGCGGCATAATAAGACCTGCTTCCTCTAAAGGGTGCTGTTTGAGCAATTTTACACAATCTTCTTCTTAAACCTCAGGGTGCTTAAAGTTACAAGCGCTACTGAAAAGATCAGCAGCGCAATTACTTGAGGATACAGGTACTCAACGCCGATGCCTTTTAGCGCTATTCCCCGGATTATTGTCAGGTAAAACGTCAGGGGAATTAAATCACCGATATACTGGATAACCAGCGGCATTGCTTCCCTGGGGAATAAAAACCCGGATAACAGTATGCTTGGCAGGATCACAAAAAATGACATCTGGATGGCCTGCATTTGGGTTTTAGCCATTGTTGAGATGAATATGCCCAGGCCCAGGCTGGCCGTGATAAAAAACAGAGTCAGTATGTACAGTTCCAAAAGGCTCCCCCGCACAGGCACTTTGAAGACAAGCGCCCCAACCAGTAAAGCTACGGTAATTTGAATGTAGCCAAGGGCGATATAGGGGATTATTTTGCCGAGCATCAATTCGTAAGACCTCACCGGAGTGACGATAAGCTGCTCCAGGGTGCCCTTTTCACGTTCGCGAACTATGCCCATTGAAGTCATTAAAACCATGGTCATGGTAACAATAATTCCTAAAATGGCAGGAACCATGAAAAAGGCCGTGATCCCGTCAGGATTATACCAGGGACGTACCCTGATATCGTACGGCATATTTTTCAGGTTTGTTTTTTGAATAATTATTTTTTGAGATTTCAACAGTCCTATAGAGTTTGCCACAGCAACAGCCGATGTGGAAACCATATTGTCCGTTGCGTCTACAATTACCTGCACCTGCGCCGTTTGTCCCTTACGCAGGTTTTGGGCAAAATCTGGCGGGAAGATTATGCCGACTTTCGCATCACTGCTGTCGATCATCTTAGTCAGGTCACTGTAACCTTTTGCCCGGCAGGTTATGTCAAAATAACCGGAAGCGCTGAATGAATCCAACAAATCCCTGCTTTCATAGGATAAGGACTGGTCAAAAACAACCGTGGGGATGTGTTTGACCTCCGTTTGAATGGCAAAGCCGAATAGAAGCAGCTGGACCAGCGGGAGGGCAAAAACCATTGCCAGAGTCAGCCTGTCCCGTTTGATCTGCAAAAATTCCTTTTTTAATATAGCCAGCATTCTACTCATCCGAGCTACCCCGCTTTTTTCTTCATTTTGGACAAGTAAATAAAAATATCTTCCAAAGAAGGTTTTATTTCTTTCGCCTCTGCATTCATTAACTCATTAAACGGTTCCAGGCAGCTTTCCGAATCCAGCAGGATATGAAGCAGGGAACCGTGGATAGTGCACTCCCTCACATACGGTATTTTTTCTATCTCCTGTATTTTAGACATGGCATCCGGGTATTCCAGTTCGACAAGGCAGCCTTTGATGACACTGTTTCTCAGGTTGTCCGGGGTATCATTCGCAATCAGGCGCCCCTCGGAAATAAAAGCGATATTATTGCACCGTTCGGCTTCATCCATAAAATGAGTGGTTACCATAACTGTCACACCTTCGTTAGCCAACCTTTGAATAATTTTAAAAAACATTCTCCTGCTGGTCGGGCTTATGCCGCTCGTAGGCTCATCCAAAAACAAAATTTGGGGACGGGAGATCAATGCGCACCCCAGCGCCAGCCTTTGTTTGAAACCGCCGCTTAAACCCGCGGCCATTTCATTTTCCCTGCCCTCAAGCAGTGACATCCCGATCATCTCCGTGATCCTCTTTTTTCTTTCCGAATAGGGAATGCTGTACATCCCCGAGTAAAACTCAAGGTTTTCATAAACGGTAAGATCGTCGTAAAGGCTGTATTTTTGAGACATGTAACCGATCTTCGATTTTATTTTCTCGGACTGCTTGGCTATATCATACCCGAGCACCGTACCCGAGCCGGAAGTGGGTTCTAAAATTCCGCACAGCATCCTGATCGTGGTTGATTTTCCCGAACCGTTGGGTCCTAAAAAACCAAAAACTTCTCCCTGCCTGATCTTTAAGGTCAGCTGATCAACGGCTGTAAAAGATCCGAACATCTTGGTAAGATTGTCTGTTATTACGGCATACTCCACCCTGTCAACCCTTGCCCTTTCCTTCCTCGGTCAGGGAAACAAACACATCCTCGATCGTAGGCGACACTTCACCAAGCTGCAGTATTTCTATGTTTCCCGCCGACAGCCTTTCCACAATAAAATCCCTGGCCCGGTTGAGATCACGGACCAGAATATGGTATTTATCGCCGAAAAACCCCGCATCAACTATTTCATCACACTCATTAAGGAAATCAAGCTCTTTTGCGCTGGATTTCAACTCAATTATTTTATAAGGGAAATTTCTTTTCAAATTGACCGGCGTGTCAACCATCAAAAAGTTCCCTTCACTCATAAAGGCGACTCTGGTGCAAAGTTCCGCCTCATCCATGTACGGGGTGGAAACAATTATTGTGATGCCTTCCTTATTCTGATCGTAGAGGATTTTCCAAAATTCTTTGCGGAATTCCGGATCAACTCCATAGGTCGGCTCATCAAGAATCAAAATATCCGGTTTGGTAATCAGGGAACAGCTCAAGGCTAGTTTCTGCTTCATCCCGCCGGAAAGATTATCCGCCAGGCGCGACTTGAAATCCATCAAGCCCGCCAGTTCCAATATTTCTTCCGTTCGCCGGGCAATTGTTTTTTTATCCAATTTATATAAAGAAGCAAAGAAATACATATTTTCGATGACCGTCAGGTCACCGTAAAGGCTGAATCTCTGGGGCATATAACCAAATATTGCCTCCTTGTTGCTCCAGGTCACTTTTCCGCTTGTAGGAGTAACAATATTGCATAGCATCCTGATCAAAGTTGTCTTGCCGGCCCCGTCAGGGCCAATCAGACCGAATATTTCACCTTCATTGACCTTTAAAGTTATATTGTTAACTGCGGTCAGGCCGCCGAATTTTTTGGTCAGCTCCTGTACTTCAATCAAACCTGCTCACCTTCCGGTGTAAAAACAACGTCAGCCGGCATGCCGGGTTTTAAAACCCCGTTCTCACTGTTTATCCTGATCTTAACGCCAAAAACAACGTTGGTCCTTTCCTGTCTAGTCTGGATAGTTTTTGGCGTATATTCTCCCCGATCGCTTATTTCCTCAATGACGCCGCTATATTCGGCCGTGCTCCCATTAACGGTAAATTTCACTTTCTGGCCTAGTTTTATTTTGGGTAGGTCATCGGTAGACATATATACCTTAATCCACATATCACTAAGATTTGCAATAACAGCAACAGGAACTCCGGCCTGAATAAACTCCCCCTGCTCAAAATTTTTGGTCAGTACCGTACCGTCAATCGGACTGATTATCTTCGTATCCTCAAGCAAAGCCTCGGAGTACTTTAAAACAGCCTCACTTCTATCAAGTTCAACCCTTGCCGCCTTGATTACGTCCGGCCTGGAACCCAACTGAAGCAGTTTCAGCTTCGAGTTGGCCAGGTCAACCTGGTTCTGAAGTTGAGTTAAATTTGTTTTTGCCTTTTCAATTTCCGACTCGGAAAGAGCGCCTTGCTGATAGAGACTCTCGCTTCTTTCAAAATCTTTTTTCGCCTGGTCATAGTTTGTTTGGGCAATTTGAACACCAATTTTAGCGTCTTCTATTTCCTGTTCCCTGGCCCCGGAAATCAAATCGTCCAACTGCGCCTGCGCTTTTAAAACTCCCAGGGAGTCCCGCTCTTTTTGAGCGACCAGATCATTTCTGCTTATCACGCCAATAAGTTGATTTTTTTTAACCGGATCCCCCTCGTTAATTGTTAAACTTTGCAGCGTACCCGCCAGTTTTGAGCATAAATTAACCTGGGTTGCTTCTATCGTTCCCGTGGCGGTCAGCTCGGGCGTTTTTCTTAAACTGCTCTGTTTTTCATATCCCCAGTAAGCGAACGCCGCCACAATAACAACAGATAAAATAACAATCAGATGTTTTTTGCTCATTTATGCGACTACACCTTTGCTTACAAAATAGCCAGTTAAATAAAACCAGGCTTGAGTGCCTGGTCTCCCGGTCGTTCAGTTTTGAGGATCGATTGCACGATCGCCTTAAAATGCTGATACCTAGTACTAGGATATCTTAAGCAGCCTTTCCCGTCAATACTGTTTAATATTACTAAGTTCCTTGTATGTTTGAGACTTTACCCGGAGATTAAATGACAAAAAAAATTTGGTGGAAGATGGGATTTGAACCCACGACCCCCAGAGCCACAATCTGGTGCTCTAACCATCTGAGCTACATCCACCATAATAAAAAAGATCAAAAGACCTCTAGAAGCAAAGAAAAGTATACCACATAGTCCGGGAGAAAACAAGAACAAATCAGGATTCTTAAAAAACGGATTTAATTTAGCGCAGTTCAGTCTTGACGGATAAAATCTCGGCTTTCCCCATACGCTCAACAAACCCTTCCACAGATGATAAAATACTGTTTACATAAGCGCTGTCATTGCTGACCGTAACCACGGCCAACAGGGAAACCTGCCACCTGTCCTGTTCGCCAACCTCGGCCACGGACACATTAAAACGTGCTTTTATTTGATCAATAATACTCTTCAGCAGCCTGCGCTTATCTTTTAAAGATTCAGACTGGCTGAAAAAAAGCTCAAGAGTCAGAAGCCCGATTATCAACAATAATTCACCCGATTTAAAAATTTTTATTGTAACTATCCTGAAAATCAACTTGCATTAGGGAGATCAACTGCCTACGTGCTCATGTTCGCCTCTTTCAGTTTCTATTTTGATGGGTCTCTTTTTCGGCATCCCTGAACGCCTGGGATATTTAAGCGGCGTCGGATGCGTCTTTTCAATAACAATAAGTGTCCGTTCATGCCCGAGATAAGGCAGAACCAGCTGCCTGATTTCCTTTAACGATCCTCCAAGAAGTGAAAGCAGCTGATCACACTCCTGCGCTTCAACTTCCGCATCCCGACGGCCTTTTAAGGCAACCATGCGCCCTCCTACCCGAACCAGACCGAGACAGTATTCGGCGATCACCGGCAATGGCCCTACGGCCCTGCAAAAGGCAAAATCAAATTGTTCGCGGTATTCTTTATTGTGGCTTACTTCTTCAGCCCTGCCGTATATTGTTAAAGTGTTGGAAAGTCCTAAACGCGATACCGTATCATTTAAAAAATCCGCCTTTTTTTTGGAGGTCTCGATCATGCTTAAAATAATCCCGGGTCTTACAATTTTCAGCGGTATTCCCGGGAGGCCTGCGCCGCTTCCGACATCAGCCACCTGCGGGCTGCCCTCAAGCGGGACAACGAGCAGACAGGCTAAAGAGTCTACAAAATGCTTCAGAGCGGCTTCCTTTTCAGATAAAATTCTGGTCAGATTTATTTTCTTATTCCCCTCAACAATTAATTTAAAGTAATTGTTGAAGAGTTCCTTTTGTTTGCCGTTTAAAATGATTCCCAGTTCTTCCGCGCCCTTCGAACACCAGTATTCCAGCTCACCATGATGATCAGATGGCTGTGCTTTCATTGACGGCCCCTTTCCGCCTTCTTTGCTCAAGGCGAACCATCAGGATGGCTATATCGGCCGGTGTTATACCGGAGATACGGCTCGCCTGCCCAAGGGAGCGGGGGCGGATCTTTTCCAGTCTTTGCTTTGCCTCGTTGGCCAGACCCTCTACTAAAGCATAATTAATATCTTCAGGTATCCAACGCTCTTCTAATTTTGTATACTTCTTAACCTGCTCAGTTTCTTTTTTTATATATCCGGCATATTTAACTCCTATCTCCACTTCTTCAACTACCTCGTCGAACAACTCCTCAGGCAGATCCGGCCTGCCGCCCGGCAGGCTGAACAGTCTCTCATACCTCAACTCGGGACGTCTCAGTAAAGAGGCAAGGCTGGCGGACTGGCTCAGCGGCGCGCTGCCGGACTGATCCAAGACTGTTTGTACTTCCTCGGTAACGGGAATATAAGTTTTGTTTACCCTTTCCAAATCAGCTTCTATTAATTTTTTCTTTTTACAGAAAGCTTTGTATCGCCCAGGAGAAACAAGGCCAACTTTATAACCTGCTTCGGTCAGCCTCAAATCTGCATTATCCTGACGCAGCAGCAGCCTGTGCTCTGCGCGGGAAGTCAACAGCCGGTATGGTTCACCCGCTCCTTTAGTGATCAGATCGTCAATCATTACACCTATATACGCTTCGGCGCGGCCCAAAATGAAGGGTTCCTTCTGCTGAACATAGCAGGCGGCGTTTATTCCGGCGATAATTCCCTGTGCGGCTGCCTCTTCGTATCCGGACGTGCCGTTGATCTGCCCGGCGCTGAACAATCCCCGGATTTCCTTGCACTCGAGGGAATGTTTTAACTGGGTAGGCAGCAGGTAATCATATTCGATCGCATAACCGGGCCTGATTACCTGGACGTTTTCCAGGCCTTTCAAAGTACGAAGCATTTCCAGCTGTACATCTTCCGGAAGGCTCGTGCTCATTCCCTGTACGTACATTTCGTTTGTCTCCAGACCTTCCGGTTCGATAAAAACCTGGTGTCCGGGCCTGTGCGCAAAACGCACTACCTTGTCCTCGATTGACGGGCAGTAGCGCGGCCCTATCCCTTCAATAAACCCGCTGAATAAAGGGGATCTGTGGAGGTTATCCCTGATTATCCGGTGAGTGGTTTCATTTGTATAAGTCAGCCAGCAGGGAACCTGTTCACGGTCAACCCGGCCGGAAAGAAAAGAAAACTTGTGGTTTTTCTGATCGCCTGGCTGAATGATCATTTTAGAAAAATCTATGCTTCGCTTGTCAACCCTGGCCGGTGTGCCTGTCTTAAAGCGGCCGAGTTCCAAGCCAAGTCCCCTCAGGTATCCGGCAAAACCTACCGAGGGAAACTGGCCCTGGGGGCCTCCCGAAAAAGCAAGATCACCGATTATAATACGTCCTTTCAGGTACGTCCCGGTTGTAAGAATAACCGCGGGAGCCATATATTTTGCCCCCGTATTGCTAATTATACCCTGTACAGTATTGCCGGAGACAACCAGTTTTTCAACCAGAACCTGCTTTAGATCAAGTCCGGGCTGGTTTTCCAAAACACGCCGCATGTTTTTCTGGTACAATTTTTTATCCGCCTGTGCCCGAAGCGCACGCATCGCCGGCCCTTTGGCCGTGTTTAACATCCGGACCTGAATAGCGGAACGGTCGGTATTTAAGCCCATTTCCCCGCCAAGGGCGTCCACTTCCCTGACCAGCTGCGCTTTTGCAGGCCCCCCCACGGAAGGGTTACAGGGCATCATGGCAATATTATCCAGGTTTAAAGTCAAAATCAAAGTACGGCAACCCATTCTGGCTGAAGCCAGCGCAGCCTCGCAGCCCGAATGTCCCGCTCCGATTACAATCACATCATATGTACCGGCCTGATACTCCATCTTGCTTCCCTCACTTGCCAATACAAAAGTTTGCAAAAATTGAATCAATAATTTCTTCAGTGGCCGTTGAGCCCGTTATTTCGCCCAGCGTAACCCATGCCGCACGCAGATCGACAGCCTGAAGGTCCTCCGGCAAGCCTTCCTCGACAGCCTGCAAAGCCTCTTTTAAATGATACTCGCACCGGCGCAGTATATCCCTGTGCCGTACGTTGCTGACCAGATAATTGCCCCCGGGTTCAATTTTACCTTCAAAAACCATCCTCTCTATGGTATCCGAAAGTTCTTCAAGCCCGGCGCCGGTTTTCGCGGATATTTCAAGGACCGGGCTTTCCCCTGCAGGACAGCCGGCTGCCGGTCCCCTGCCGGCGCCTGTAAGATCTATTTTATTTAATAAAAGGATCTTCTTTTTATCCTGAATGCCTTCCAAAAGCTCCTCGTCTTCTTTTGTAAAGCCCTGTACAGCGTCAATAACAAACAGGACAAGGTCGGATAATTCAAGCGCATCCCGGGACCTCTGCACGCCGATACTTTCAATGGGATCATCGGTCGGGCGCAAACCGGCCGTATCGGCCAGTTTTATAGGTATTCCTTTTATATTCACGGCTTCTTCGATAATATCCCTGGTTGTGCCGGGAATTTCGGTCACAATTGCCCTTTTTTCCTTGAGCAGGGCGTTTAATAAAGACGATTTACCCACGTTGGGCCTGCCGGCAATTACCGCGAGGATACCCTCACGGTAAATCTTACCCTTTTCAGCCGAGCTGATTAAAAAACCTACCTGGTCAAGGATTTTAACCAATTTTCCCCTTGTCTTAGCTCTGTCTTCCGGTATATAATCTTCCGGAAAATCTATGCATGCCTCCACTTCAGCCAATAAAGCGGTAAGCTCTTTTTGTATTGAGCCTATTTTACAGGAAAAATCGCCCTTTAGCTGGGAAACAGCCAGCTTCAGGCCCGCATCTGTTTTTGCCCTGATTATATCTATGATTGCTTCCGCCTGGATCAGGTCCAGCCGGCCGTTTAAAAAAGCCCGGCGTGAAAATTCGCCCGGCTCCGCTAAACGGGCTCCCTGGGCAAGCGCAGTTTCCAGCGTTTTGCGCAGGGGAATAAACCCGCCGTGGCAGTTAAATTCAACAACATCCTCTTTGGTGTAGCTTTTTGGGGCGGCCATAACACCCATCAGAACCTCATCAATTATCTCGCCGCTCTTTGGTTCTGATACATAGCCATAAAAAAGCCTGTAACCGGGGTTCCCTTTCCACCATTCTTTTCCCCCGGCGGGTATGAAGACTCTTCTGGCAATATCAAAAGCACGAGGTCCGCTTAACCTGACAATACCGATGCCGCCTTCTCCAAGAGGTGTTGAAATCGCCGCAATCGTATCAGATAACAAAACCACCACCGCTTCCAAAAGTCCATAAAAGTTGTAAAATATACTCAGGCCCGGGCGTGTCTTTTAGGAGAAATTATTATTTTCCGGTAAGGTTCCTCACCCTCACTGTATGTATAAACGTCTTCCAAACCCTGCAGGGTTGTGTGAATAATTCTCCTCTCATGAGAGCTCATCGGTTCAAGAATAACATTTCTGCCTTTTTTCCTGGCCTTTTGAGCCAATCTCAAAGCGAGATCCTCAAGTGTCTGCTCCCTGCGCAGCCGGTACCCGCCAACATCAAGCAAAACCTTGCATCTTTCCTCCTGCTTCCTATTAACACTAAGACTGACCAGATACTGAAGAGCGTCAAGCGTTTCCCCGCGCTTCCCAATAAGCACGCCCAAGCCCTCTCCCTGGATATCTATCGACAAGACCCCTTCACTTTCCTGGATATCCATATCTGCAGAAAAATCCATTGCCTTAAAGATTTTCTCCAGTAAGCTCCTGGCCCGCTGTGAAGGAGTTTCCTTGACGCGTACACGGACTTTGGCCATACGGTTTCCTAAAATCCCAAACAGCCCCCGTGACGGTTCCTCCAACACATCCACCTGCGCCTGCTCAACTCCTATGCCTAAATCAGCTAAAGCCTGTTCTACCGCTTCACTGACTGTCTTACCTGACTTTTCCACTTCCTCCACTTTCCGCTGTAGCCTCCTTTATTCCTGCAATCTGCTTATTGATGAAGTATTGCTGAATAATACCCATAACATTAAAAACAACCCAGTACAAAGATAAACCGGCAGGAACAGTCATGCAAATATATGCTATAAAAACCGGCATGGTATATAACATCATTCTCTGTGTGGGATCATTTGTTGTCATGGTCATCTTGGACTGTAGGTATGTTGTCACACCGGCTAATATAGGCAAACTTAATACAACAAAAGCCGAAAAAAGACCGTTAATTTCACTAAACTTATAGACATGACTTAAATTGCTTATCCATAAGAAACTTGGAATTGTATTTTCGGGATATTTGAAAAATAAAAGGGCTCGGTACAGCGCTATCAGAATAGGCAGCTGGACAATCAGGGGAAGGCAGCCGGACATGGGGTTTACATTGTGCTGCTGGTATAATTCCATTACCTTCTTCTGCATTTTCTGCGGGTCTTTTTCTTTATACTTTTGTTGAATCTCCTTCACCTTGGGCGCCAGCTGCTGCATAATAACCATCGAGCGCATCTGCTTGGCGGACAATGGATAAAGCGCAATTTTAATCAACACTGTCAGCAGTATAATCGCCAACCCGTAATTCGGCAGGTGAATCATGACTGTAAAGGAATAGAGCAAATTCATCAGATACGACATTCCATCGACTAGTGACTGAAACAATAAATCACCTCCAGATTATTCGCAAGGGGGTTTAAATCTTTAGACCGGGTCATAACCACCTGTACAAAAGGGATGACAGCGCAGCAATCTTTTGGCCGTTTTCCATAAGCCAACAGCCAGCCCGTATTTAGAAACGGCCTGGCAGGCATATTCGGAACAAGTGGGGTAAAACCTGCAGGAAGGCGGTAAGAAAGGTGAAATACACTTTTGATAAAACTTTATTAAAATAATGATAATCTTACTCATTAAGACCTCGTTCTATGTTTTTCCGAGCGAAGTTTTTCCGAGCGAAGCTTTTCCGGCAGCCCTGCCGCCCTGATTTTTTTTAAGGAGCAGGAAAAGCTTATCCAAAAGTGTGTGGTAATTTTCTAAAGCCGCGCTTTTCCTCGCAATAATTACATAATCATTGCCGCAAGGAAAAACCTCTTTATTTACCCTGCAAATTTCTTTAAGCAATCTTTTTACCCTATTACGAACAACAGCTTTGCCAACTTTTTTCCCCACAGAAAAACCGAACCTTTTTTCAGAGCTGTCCTTATTTCTGCGTATATAAAGAACAAGAGAAGAATTAGAAACTGATCTCCCAACCCGGAATACCCAGCGAAATTCCCTGTTCTTTTTAATTATTCTAAAACAACTGCTCATACCGGTTTAACCTGATCTTTGCCCTAGGCGGATAATTTTTTTCTCCCTTTATGGCGTCTTCTTAAAATAATCTTTCGTCCTGAACGATCCGACATACGTTTTAAAAAACCATGTATCTTTTTGTGTTTCCTTTTTTTCGGCTGAAATGTTCTCTTCACCCTTTTACACTCCCTTATGACTTCCAAATTGCAATAAATTCTTTAAAAGCTTTATAAAAAACACCGCGACACAGGTTCCCCCGGTCACTTGATCGTAAACAGGATAATTATATAGTAATAACTTGCCCCAAGTCAAGAAAACCTTGGCAAGAAAAAAACTAAGCACAGATTAGGTTTAATTGACTTCTCATCAGTTGCTACTTTCTTAAAAATTTGCTATTATAATTATATAAGAAGGCTATCGGCTAGCCTGTTAAAATCCTGTTCGGACAAGTAAAAAATAAAGCTAAGTTTTCCTTTTAACCCTTGATCTTTGGGTCTTTTTTTACCATGGAGGACAATCAATGAACCATGTTCAGGAAACCTGGAATGACATTCTTGAGAAACTCGAGTCCCGCTTGAGCAGGCATTCTTTCGAAACCTGGCTGCAGTCAGCCCAACCAATAGGTATATATGATCATGAGTTATTTATAGAAGTTCCCGATCACTTTTCCAAGGAATGGCTTACAACTCATTACTCATCTACAATAAAAGAAATCCTGAAAGATATACTCGAAGATGATATTAAACTTAAATTTATAACCGTAGGGGAAATACCTGATTCCCTGCTGGATAAAATAAAGGACTCCAAATATTCCCTGGGTACGGAAAAAGCCCACCTGCGCAACCGCTATACCTTCGACACTTTCGTTGTCGGCAACAGCAACCGGTTTGCTCACGCAGCTTCGCTTGCGGTAGCCGAGTCGCCCGCCGGAGCTTATAATCCTCTTTTTATTTACGGCGGGGTTGGCCTTGGTAAAACGCATCTCATGCACGCAATCGGCCATTATATTATTAAAAGTAAAAGAAATTTAAAAATCACTTACGTTACAACAGAAAGATTTACAAATGAGCTGATTACCTCCATCCAGGAAAATGAGATGAGTAAATTCAGGTCCAATTACAGGAACATAGATATTCTTTTGGTTGATGACATACAGTTTTTAGAAAAAAAAGAAAGAACACAGGAAGAGTTTTTCCACACTTTCAACACCTTATATGAAGCTAATAAACAGATTATTATATCCTGCGACCGCCTTCCCAAAGAAATCCCAACACTGGAAGACAGGCTTCGCTCCAGGTTCGAATGGGGACTGATTGCAGATATCCAGGCGCCGGATCTGGAAACCCGGATTGCTATCCTGCAAAAGAAATCTCAAATTGAAAAACTGGAAATCTCAAACGATATACTTGCTCATATTGCAAGTAAAATCGAATCAAATATACGCGAACTGGAAGGCGCTTTAATAAAACTGATCGCATTTTCCTCCCTGCATAAATGTAAAATAACGGAAGAATTAACTATTGAAGTTTTAAAGGACTATCTTTCACCACAAAAAATAAAACCAATCACAATCATGGCAATTCAAAAGGCAGTGGCATCATATTACAATCTGTCGCCGGACGAATTAAAAACTAAAAAAAGAAGCAAGGACAGGACTTTTCCGCGTCACGTCGCAATGTATTTATGCAGGCAGCTTACCGATTGCTCCCTGCCGCAAATAGGCGAAGAGTTCGGCGGACGCGACCATACTACTGTTATGCACGCCTGTGAAAAAATAAACGGTTTGATACAAAATGACAGGGTATTACAACTACTCATTAAAGAACTTGAAGAAATTATCCGGCAGCAATAAATCAACCCGGTAAAAAATACTTTTGCACAGCAATTTTTTCTTAAAATCCCCGTCAAGTTTGGCATATTTTGAAGTTTCCACATAATCACACGCTCTATTACTAGTATTAATACTTAATACTTAATATAAACAAGGCCAGAAAGGATATCCCGAATGAAAATAACCATAAACAGATCAGACCTCCTTCATGCAATACAAACAGTCTATAGAACAAGCCCCGCCAAGATAACCATGCCGATACTGGGCGGTATGCTGATCAAGGCGGAAGAAGGCATTCTTACAGCTACTCTGACTGACCTGGACATTACAACACAATGCAGCATACCTGTCAATGTTGTGGAAAGTGATCTGATTTGCCTTCCGGCCCGCCAGATATCTGATATAATACGCCACCTTACTGACGATGTGATCGGTATCGAAACTTTGCCTGAGAAAAACTGCGCAAGAATATTGTATGGTGAATCAGAAATCAATATTTACTGTCTTCCGCCGGAGCAGTTTCCTGACATACCGGCTCCCAGCGGAGAACATTCCCTCCAGGCGCCGAAAAAAATCTTTAAAGAAATGATCCGTCAAAGTATTTTTGCTGTTTCCACAGATCGAACACGACCTTTATTCACAGGTGTGCTTTTTGAGATTTCAAACCAAAAACTCCGTCTTGTGGCTACAGACACTCATCGCCTTGCTTTAACGGAAACTTCCCTGGAAGCGCCTGCGCCGGCTTTAAATGTTATTGTCCCCGGGAGCGCATTGAATGAGTTAAACAGGATCTTACAAAGCGATGAAGAAAATATGGCTATCGAAATAGGCCAAAATCACATCTTTTTTTCCACAGAGGACACAATCCTGTCCTCAAGGCTGATCGCAGGGCAGTTTCCCCTTTATAATCAAATCATACCGACAAAATATGTTTCACAGCTGCAGGCAGGCGTAAGGGAAACATATGATGCGGTAAGAAGGGCCGCGCTTCTGCCTCAAGAAGAAGTTCCGGTGATTCACTTTTCCCTTAGCAAACAACAGTGCATCTTATTTTTAAATACCTCTGCCGGATGGATTAGGGAAAAAATCAATGCAAGCTACCAGGGGGAACCGTTGGAAGTATTTTTTAACGCACGCTACCTGATGGACTGTCTGCATGTTATTCCGACGGATGATTTTTCAATAGATTTTACGGGTTCTTTAAGTGCGGCCGTAATTCGCCCCTCGGAAAGGGATAACTTCCTTTCCTTGCTGCTGCCGGCCCGTCCGCGGGAGGAAAAAAATTTATAAGTGAGGTGGCGAATTTTAGATGCTTATCCACTTAGGCGGGGATGTGGCTATCCCCGGAAGATGTATAATTATGATCCTGAACAGTAATTTAGAAAGATCATCTGTAGTTAAAGACTACCTCGCAGTTGTAAAAGAGGAGAATTTTGTCCATGATCTTACTGAGGAGGGATCGGGGAGATCATTTATAATTACAGACCGGGGTGTTTTTGTTTCCCCCGTTTCAAGCGCAACCTTAAAGAAAAGGTCGGAAAATATTCTGGAAAGTGTTTTTCCAAAGAAACAGTAAGCAAAGGAAGGTTTTGTATTGGATTTTAAAGAAAGCAACGGCGATTACGATGTCGGTGAAATTCAGGTTTTGGAAGGAATGGAGGCCGTAAGGCTCAGGCCGGGAATGTATATTGGCAGTACCGGCGCAAGGGGCCTTCATCACCTTATTTTCGAGGTAGTGGATAACAGCATAGATGAGGCCGTGGCAGGCTTTTGCAGTTGTATTGAAGTTGTCCTTAATAAAGATGAAAGCGTTACAATAATAGACGACGGGCGGGGTATTCCCGTCGGTATACATCCGAAAACAGGTTTGCCGGCGGTGGAGACGGTTCTGACCATGCTTCACGCCGGTGGAAAGTTTGGCGGAAAAGGTTATACGGTTTCCGGTGGATTGCATGGTGTAGGAGTATCTGTAGTTAACTCCCTTTCCGAATGGCTTGAGGTGGAAGTAAACAGGGATAACTTTGTTTACTTCCAAAAATACCGCCGCGGGACAGCGGTTACTCCTTTAGAGAAACGCGGGCCGGTAGGTTCAAATTGTACCGGTACAAAAATTACTTTCAAACCTGATCCTGAAATTTTCGAGGAAACCGAATTTAGTCAGGAAACTGTTATTCAAAGGTTAAGGGAACTTTCCTTTTTGAACAAGGGATTGAAGATTTTATTAAAGGACGAACGGGTAGGTCAGGAGTTCAGCTTTCAGTATGAAGGCGGTATAAAGGACTTTGTAAGGTATTTAAATAAAAATAAAGGCGTACTGCATAACCCCATCTACTTCAGCAAGGAAAAGGAAGATATTCAGGTTGAGATTGCCTTGCAGTACTCGGACGGTTATGTGGAAAGCATGTTTTCATACGCCAATAACATTCATACAGTTGACGGCGGCACGCACGAGGCCGGTTTTAAAAGCGCCCTGACCAGGGCGGTCAACGATTACGGGCGAAAATATAATTTATTAAAAAACGGCATGTCTGCGCTTTCCGGAGAAGATATCCGCGAGGGGCTGACAACAGTCATCAGTATAAAGGTTCCTGAACCGCAATTTGAGGGACAGACTAAAACCAAACTTGGGAACACTATTGTCAGGAGTGTTGTTGATTCTGTTGTGGCGGACGGGATAACCGTATTTTTAGAGGAAAACCCCGCAGTTTCCAGGAAATTGATTGAAAAGGTAGTTACTGCATCCAGAGCGCGTGAGGCGGCAAGGAAAGCCAGGGAACTCACCAGAAGAAAAACTGCGCTGGAAAGTTCCACCCTGCCCGGCAAACTTGCGGACTGCTCCGAGCGGAATCCGGCTGAGTCCGAGATTTACCTTGTCGAAGGCGATTCGGCGGGAGGTTCCGCCAAACAGGGCCGCGACCGCCGTTTTCAGGCTATACTTCCTTTAAGGGGTAAAATTCTTAACGTGGAAAAAGCAAGGATGGATAAAATTCTGGCCAATCAAGAAATCCGGGCTATGATTACAGCCTTAGGCACAGGAATAAGCGAAGATTTCGACATTGCCAAAGCGCGCTACCACAGGATTGTTATAATGAGCGACGCTGATACTGACGGCGCTCATATAAGGACGCTGCTGCTGACTTTCTTTTATAGGTATATGCGGCAGTTAATCGAACACGGCTACGTTTATATAGCACAGCCGCCCCTGTTTCAGGTTTCCAGGGGCAAGTCGCATCACTATGTTTATAACGACGCCGAACTGGAACAACTGCTGAAAACAATCGGAAAAAACGGCATCACCATAAAACGCTACAAGGGCCTTGGTGAGATGAACCCGGAGCAGCTCTGGGATACTACAATGAACCCCGAAAAAAGGACTATGCTGAAGGTAAACCTGGAGGATGCGATTGAAGCGGACACAGTTTTTTCAATGCTGATGGGGGACCAGGTTGAGCCGCGGCGAGATTTTATTCAGGAAAACGCTCTCAACGTGCGCAACCTGGACGTATAGAATTTATTTAAGGGAAGCGAAAAATTGGACACTATTGGTAAGTTAAGAGATATTGACATAAATGAAGAAATGAAACACTCCTATCTGGATTATGCGATGAGCGTTATTATAGGACGCGCTCTGCCGGATGTCCGCGACGGCCTGAAACCCGTACACAGAAGAATAATTTACGGTATGTACGAGCTTGGCATGACACCCGACAAATCTCACCGCAAAAGCGCCAATGTCGTTGGTTTTGTCCTTCAGAAATTTCATCCGCACGGCGACGTGGCGGTTTATGACGCCATGGTCCGGCTTGCTCAAAATTTTGCCTGCCGCTACCCTTTAATTGACGGGCATGGCAATTTCGGTTCACTGGACGGCGACGCTCCTGCAGCAATGCGTTACACTGAAGCCCGTATGGCAAAGATTGCCGCGACCATGCTTACAGATATTGACAAGGAAACAGTTGATTTTATACCCAACTATGACGGAACTGTTGAAGAACCTGTTATCCTGCCCTCCCGTATTCCAAACCTTCTGATCAACGGCTCGTCGGGAATCGCTGTCGGCATGGCGACAAACATCCCGCCCCATAATTTAGGCGAAGTTATTGACGGCATCGTAATGCTGATTGATGATCCGGAGACGACTGTTGAACAAATTATGGACAAAGTAAAAGGGCCCGATTTTCCTACCGGAGGGTTTATTATGGGCCGCCAGGGAATAAGGGAAGCATACAGCAGCGGCCGGGGTTCAATCAAGATGAGGGCAAAGACAGGGATCGAAAAAATCGGCAGCGGAAAGACGGCTATTATCGTCAATGAGATACCCTTTTTAGTTAACAAAGCAAGACTTGTTGAAAAGATTGCCGAGCTGGTCAAAGAAAAAAAGATCGACGGGATAACCGATCTAAGAGACGAATCGGATCGCAAGGGACTCCGTGTAGTTATTGAGTTAAGACGCGGCGTCGATCCCCAGGTAATCCTTAATTATCTTTATAAACATACCCAGCTTCAGGAAAGTTTCGGGGTTATTATGCTTGCGCTTGTTGAAGGAAAACCGCAGGTTCTTAATTTGCGCGAGATCCTGTCCCACTACCTGAAGCATCAAAAAGAAGTTATTACGAGAAGAACCAAATTTGACCTGAACAAGGCGGAAGAAAGAATCCATATTGTCGAGGGTCTAATAATCGCCCTTGACCACATTGATCTTGTGATTGAAACAATCCGTTCTTCCAGAACAGTAGAAATCGCCAGAAGGGCTCTTTGTGAGCGCTTTGATCTTACCCAGAAACAGGCTGACGCCATTTTGGACATGCGCCTGCAGCGCCTGACCGGGTTGGAAAGGGAAAAACTTGACCGTGAATATGAAGAGTTGAGGGAAAAAATTTCAACTCTGCGCGGTATTCTTGCTGATGATGCAAAAGTATATCAAATTATCAAAGATGAACTTACGGATATCAAAGAAAAATTTGGCGACTTAAGAAGGACGCAGATATTAACAGAAGAGGCAACCCTGGTTGACGAAGATTTGATTGCCGAAGAAGAAGTTGTAATTACGGTAAGCAATCAGGGCTACGTCAAGAGGATTCCCCTGGATACTTACCGCAGGCAGAGAAGAGGCGGCCGCGGTGTTTTAGGGATGGGTACAAAGGAAGAGGATTTTGTACAGCATCTTTTCATTTCCAACACACATCATTATTTAATGTTTTTTACGAGCAAAGGCAAGGCATACCGCCTTAAAGTCTATGAAATACCGGAAGCCGTCAGGCAGGCCAAGGGACTCCCGCTGGTAAACCTGCTGTCCCTGGATGACGGTGAAAAAATAACCGCTATAATTCCTGTGCGGGAAATAAGCCCTGACTTATATTTGTTTATGGTTACCAGCAAGGGGGTTGTAAAGAAAACCTGCCTGGATGCGTTTGACAGCAACCGAAAAGGCGGGGTAATTGCAGTTACCTTGGATGACGACGACGATCTGGTTGATGTAATGCTTACCGGCGGGAACAGCGAAGTAATTATCGGCACAAAAAACGGTTTGGCGATAAAGTTTGACGAAGAACAAGTCCCGCCTCACGGCAGAACCTCACGCGGCGTCAGGGGGATATCTTTGGAGGCCGGTGATCTCGTTGTCGGGATGGGCGTAATTACCCCCCATGATCATGTGCTGGCTGTAACCGCAAATGGGTACGGCAAGCGCACGCCGGTTGAATACTACCGCCTGCAAAAAAGAGGCGGGCATGGAGTAATCAACATTAAGACAAGCCCCAAAACCGGTTGTGTAGTCGCCCTTAAAGTTGTCAAAGAAGACGAAGAACTTTTGCTGATTTCCAAAGAAGGAATCATAATCAGGATGAAAACAAGCGAAATTTCGGTTATGGGGCGTTCTACCCGGGGTATTTTGATCATGAGATTGGATAAAGATGATCTTGTTGTAGGAGTAGCCAGGATTAGTTCAGAGGAAGAGGAATAGATTAGTATAATTTTTAACAATTACTGGAGGAGTAAGACATGGCGGAGAAGGGAACCTGGACAGTAAAAACCGGCCTTGCGGAAATGCTCAAGGGCGGAGTTATTATGGATGTTACAACACCGGAACAGGCCAAAATAGCGGAGGAGGCAGGCGCCTGCGCGGTGATGGCTTTAGAAAGGGTTCCGGCGGATATACGGGCCGCCGGTGGTGTGGCGCGGATGGCCGACCCTACTGTTATTATAAAAATTATGGAGGCCGTAACAATCCCCGTAATGGCGAAAGCCCGGATAGGCCATTTTGTTGAAGCGCAGATTTTACAGGAACTTGGCGTGGATTATATAGACGAAAGCGAGGTCTTGACACCGGCCGACGAGCAGCATCATATCAACAAACATACTTTTAATGTGCCTTTTGTCTGCGGAGCTCGCAACCTCGGAGAGGCTCTCAGGCGCATCGGTGAAGGAGCGGCCATGATCCGGACAAAGGGTGAGCCCGGAACCGGCAACGTCGTTGAAGCCGTACGCCATATGCGCATGGTCGCCGGTGAGATCAGGCGGCTTGTCAATTTGCCTGAAGAGGAAATTATGGCGGCTGCCAAGGAAATGCGCGCGCCTTACGACCTCGTGCTCAAAGTCGCCCGTGAGGGAAAACTTCCTGTGGTAAATTTTGCCGCGGGTGGAATAGCCACGCCGGCAGACGCCGCGATGATGATGCAGTTAGGCTGCGACGGCATTTTCGTCGGCTCCGGAATATTCAAGTCGGAAAATGCCCCTGCAAGAGCCCGCGCAATTGTTGCGGCAACTACTCATTACAACGATCCTTCAGTTCTTGCGGAAGTTTCGAAAAACCTGGGCACAGCGATGCCGGGGCTTGAGATAGCGACTATTCTTCCTGAACAAAGGATGCAGGATCGGGGTTGGTAGAGCATTGGTAGTAGGCGTTTTGGCTTTACAGGGCGCTTTTCGGGAACATCAGATAATGTTAGCGGGACTTGGCGTCAGTTCAGCTCAGGTGCGCAAGCCGGCAGATTTGCATAATATTGACGCGCTGATCATTCCCGGGGGTGAAAGTACAACAATCAGTATACTTCTGGCCGATTACGAGCTTTTTGACAGGATAGGCTTACTTGTTGAGAAAGGCCTTCCGGTTTTAGGCACCTGCGCAGGAACCATTCTATTGGCGAAAGAGATAGAGGATTCAACTTTGCCAAGTCTGGGGTTAATGGACCTGAAAGTAAGAAGAAACGCCTTCGGGCGCCAGGTGGATAGTTTTGAAGAAGACTTGCCGATACCGGTCCTGGGAGAGGAGCCTTTCAGGGCTGTTTTTATACGGGCGCCCCAGATAACGGGCGCCGGCCAGGACGTGGAAGTACTGGCAAGATACAACAGTAAGATTGTCATGGTCAGGCAAAATAAAATGCTGGCTGCGACATTTCATCCTGAACTTACGGCTGACCAGCGCCTTCATAAATACTTTTTGGAGCTTTTAAAAGCTTCTTAAAAACTTCTTGCGCAAGCTAAATTATTGTAGTATATTATTCAAAAAAATAAAGACCCGATGAAGGGGAAAAGTAACGGGCTTTAATTCCTTCAAGAGAGCTGATGGCAGGTGTAAATCAGCAGGGAAGTTCGCGAAGAGGCGCCCCGAAGGGTATCTGCTGAAAAAGAGCAGTCTTTATTAGGCAGATACGGTTATTCCGTTAAAAATTCATGGAGCGGGCAGCTATATGAAAATATCCTGCCAACCAGGGTGGCACCGCGGGAGAACCTCTCGTCCCTTGTTTATACAGGGACAAGAGGTTTTAAATTTTTAACGGGAGCGTTCGAATTAGAAGGGAGAGGCGAAAATGAAGGGCAAGCAATACTTAATGATCCCGGGTCCGACACCAATTCCGCCGGAAGTGACAGCGGCTATGTCAATGCCTGTTATAGGGCACCGCAGTGACGATTTTGCAAATTTCTACAGCATTGTCGTGGGAAAAGTAAAGGAAGTTTTTCAGACGAAAAACGATCTTTTTGTGCTTACAAACTCTGGAACGGGCGCAATGGAAACAGCCGTCGCCAATGTAATAAACCCCGGGGACAGGGTTTTAGCGCTGATCACCGGAAATTTCGGTGAAAGGTTCGCCAATATAGCAAAAGCTTACGGCGCTGATGTTGGCGAGGTTAATTTCGAGTGGGGGCAAGAAGTAGATCTGCATGTGCTTGAAGAAAAGCTGCGCAGCCGCAGCTACAAGGCCGTACTGGCCACTCAAAATGAAACCTCCACGGGAGTTATAAACGATATTGCCGGTATAAGCGCTTTGGTATCCGGCACGGATGCTCTTTTAATGGTGGATGGTGTCAGCGGTATGGGCGGAATTGAGCTAAAAACTGACGAGTGGAAGGTGGATATTGTAATCACCGCTTCACAGAAAGCATTCATGCTTCCGCCCGGGCTGTCCATGATCAGCGTGAGCGATAAAGCCTGGAAAATCATCGATCAAAACTCCTCCCCGCGTTTTTACTTCAGCCTGCCGGCGGCGAAGAAATCTATAGCCAAGTGGAATACGCCCTACACGCCTAATGTATCGCTTATTTTCGGTTTAAACGCCGCTCTTGACATGATGCTTGAAGAAGGCATGAAAAACGTCTACAAGCGCCACCTGCTTCTGGCCAGGGCTGCCCGTGCGGCTTTGAAAGCGCTTGGTCTGAAGCTTCTTGCCGGAGATCGCTGCGCGTCACCCACTGTTACGGCTGCTTTTGCTCCGGAAGGTTGTGACGCGGATAGCCTGCGCAAGATATTGCGCAAACAATATGGAATTATTTTCGCTGGCGGGCAGGGTGATTTGAAAGGGAAAATCTTCAGGATAGCTCATATGGGTTATGCTGACAAAATGGACATTATAATAGCTTTAGGAGGACTTGAAATGGCCCTTTTGCAGATCGGCTGCCAGGTGGAACCCGGCGCAGGCCTGCGGGCCGCGGAAAAGATTTTCCTGGGGGAGGAAGAGGTCTCTTGAAAGTTTTAGTGATGGATAACGTTGCCGAAGAAGGGCTTACTCCCCTGCGCAAGGAAGAAAATATAGAGGTTGTTCTTGGGAAGCCTATGGATGAAGCGGCGCTGGTTTCTACAATCGGCGGCTTTGACGCTCTGATTGTCAGGAGCGCTACCAGGGTTACTGAAAGTGTCTTAAAGGCGGGAAACAGGTTAAAGGTAGTCGGACGCGCCGGGGTAGGCGTAGATAATATAGATGTTGAGGCGGCCACGCGCAGGGGCATACTCGTGGTAAATGCCCCGGACGGGAATACAATTGCCGCTACCGAGCATACCATTGCCATGATGCTTGCCCTGGCGAGAAACATCCCGCAGGCGGCTGCCAAGATGAGAGAGGGCATCTGGGATAAAAAGTCGTTTACCGGCATTGAGTTGAGGGGAAAAGTCCTCGGGATTATCGGCCTGGGCAGAATAGGCATGGCAGTGGCCAAAAGGGCGCAGGCGCTGGAAATGGAAGTTATCGCCTGTGATCCTTATATGAGCGCGGAAAAGGCCGGTGATCTGTCGGTAGAACTTCTGTCTATTGAAGAACTTTTCAAAAAAGCTGACTTTATAACCGTTCACGCTCCAAAAACCAAAGATACCTGCTATTTGATCAACGATCAGGCATTCTCTTTAATGAAAGATGGTGTGAGAATAGTTAACTGCGCCCGCGGCGGCGTGATCGATGAGGACGCTTTGCACAGAGCCATGATTTCAGGCAAGGTGGCAGGCGCAGCGCTGGATGTTTTTGAAGTTGAACCGTGTACGGACAATCCTCTGTTTAAATTGCCCAACTTTATAGCCACTCCCCATCTGGGGGCATCCACGCGGGAAGCCCAGATTAATGTTGCCCTTGATGTGTCCAAAGAAATCGTTGATGTTATAAACGGCAGGCTGGCCAAAAATGCTGTCAATATACCTTCAATCAGTATTCAGACGCTGAATATAATCGGGCCGTTTTTAAGCCTTGCCGAAAAAATGGGCGGTTTTCTGGCCCAGCTGCTGCGCGGGCGCATTAACAAACTGGAAGTTATCTACAGCGGAGAATTGTTCAGTGTTGACGTGAGCCCCATAACCACCGCTGTGATAAAGGGTTTGCTTGATCCTGTTCTTAATGAATCGGTGAACTTTGTCAACGCGCCGCTTTTGGCCAGAAACAGGGGCCTGAAGGTCCTCCAGTCCGTGAACGGGGAAGCCATGGGGTATGCCAACCTGATTACTCTCAAGGTGTCCACCGACCTTGAAGAAAAGTGTGTGGCAGGAACGCTTTTAGGCAAAGATGACGCGCATCTCGTGATGATTGACGGTTACCGTGTGGATACCATACCAAGCGGCCACCTCCTGTATGTCCCGCATTACGATAAACCGAGAATCATCGGGCCTGTCGGTATCCTGATCGGTGAACATAATATAAACATAGCGTCTATGCAGGTAGGCCGCAAAGACAGAGGCGGGCCTGCAATCATGATGCTTTCGGTTGACGCCCCGGTTCCGGAGAAGACTTTAAAAGAAATTTCTCTTATTGAAGGGGTGCTGGATGTCAGGATGGTCAGCCTTTAAAAGCCTTTTTAAACCGAGGGATATTTTACAAATATAAAATGCAGTGTTACAATTAGTAAAGTTTGTCAATACTATGGTATTTAAGAAGTGTCTTCTCGGAGGTTTGAAAAAAAGCATGCTTGATTTGAAATTTGTCCGCAGCCACCCTGAGATTGTTAAAGAAGCCCTCCAAAAAAGAGGGGCCGGGATAGGCCTGGAAAGCTTTCTGGAGGCGGATAATAACTGGCGGAAAGTCCTTGCCTCTGCCGAAAGCTTGAAGGGAAAGCGCAATATTGTTTCCATGGAGATCGCCAGGCTTAAAAAGCTCGGCCAGGATGCCCCCGGGCTCGTTTCGGAAATGAAGAAGGTTTCCAGCGAGATCAAGGAACTTGATGAAAAGACGCGCCGGCTTGAAAAAGAAATCAGGGACAGCCTTTTGGGTATACCGAATATACCTCATGAAAGCGTTCCCCCGGGTTTAAGCTCGGATGACAATGTTGTTGTCCGCGAATGGGGCGCCCCCCGGTCATTTGATTTTCCTGTCAAAGCGCACTGGGAAATTGGCGAGCTTCATGAGATGCTGGATTTTGAAAGAGGGGGAAAAGTCAGCGGGGCAAGATTTGTTTTTTACCGGGGGACCGGAGCCCTTCTGGAAAGGTCCTTATTTAATTTTTTTCTTGATATCCACACAAGAGACCACGGCTATACGGAGGTCTTCCCGCCCTTTCTGGTAAACAGCGGCAGCATGTTCGGCACCGGCCAGCTCCCTAAATTCGCCGAAGATATGTTTAAAGTTGAGGGAACAGACTATTATCTGATTCCGACGGCGGAAGTTCCCGTAACGAACCTGTACCGCGACGAAATTCTGGACGCTGAGAAACTTCCCCTGAAACACTGCGCATACAGCGCGTGCTTTCGCGCTGAAGCGGGCGCCGCCGGGCGGGATACCCGGGGTTTAATCCGCCAGCATCAGTTTAATAAAGTTGAACTCGTTAAATTCTGCAGGCCTGAAGACTCCTATGAGGAACTTGAAAAACTAACTCAGGACGCCGAGCGCATCTTACAGCTTCTTGAACTGCCGTACAGGGTTGTTTCGCTATGCGCCGGCGACCTTGGTTTCAGTTCCGCCAAGACTTATGATCTGGAAGTCTGGCTGCCTTCCTACGGGGAATATAAAGAGATTTCTTCATGCAGCAATTTTGTTGATTTCCAGGCGCGGCGGGCAAACATAAGGTTTCGTCAGGGAAAGGGAAAACCGCAGTTTGTACATACCTTAAACGGTTCGGGACTGGCTGTGGGCCGCACAGTGGCGGCGGTGCTGGAAAACTACCAGCAGGAGGACGGCGCCGTAAAGGTGCCGGAGGTACTGGTTTCCTATATGCATGGATTAAAGATGATCTAATAGAGTAGGCCGCCGTATTCACCGCTCGCTAAATGCTTCGTGCCGGCGCCGCCAATCGGCTTGCTTCGGACAGGGCTAGGCGATGCTGCAAAGGCGGCAAGACAGGCAGCAGATGAAGAAATACTATAGACTGAGATAAACCCTTTACTATTTAAGAAACTACTAGTGTGCCGCTGGTTTCGCATCGCGGCCCTGTAGCCGAAGCTGCGCCGGGTCGCTGCAGCGGCACTTCGCAAAATCGCTCACTTATGAATAACGGCGTCCTAATTTATAGGTAGGTAAGCATTCTTCAATGCAAGTTAATTTTCAGAGTGGTATTTGGCTTTCTTAGGATTTGCTAAAGGTTATGTTTCACGTGAAACATTTCCAGGATTTTTTCCAAGTGGTCTGTATCTTTAAAGTTTATTTCTATTTTCCCGCCCCCGTTTACGGAGGCTTTTATTTTTGTTTTTGCCTGCAGCATGTTTTGCAGCTTTTTCTCTTTTTCGCTGTAATTCAAAAACTGTTCGCTTTTGGCCTTACCGGGCGCTGTTTTGGCTGCCAGGCTAAGGTTCATATTCTTAACCAGATTTTCAGTCTGGCGCACATTCAGCTTGTTCGTAATAATTTTTTCCGCCGCCTTAAGCTGCCTTGCGGAAGAACTGAGGGCCAGCAGAGCTCTGGCATGGCCAGGGGTTAGCAGGCCTTCTTCCAGCATTTTTTTAATCTCTTCAGGGAGGTCCAGCAAACGGAGCGCATTGGCGATAAAAGGCCTGCTCTTGCCCGCTTTTTTTGATATTTCCTCCTGGGTATAACGGTGTTTCGTCGCCAACTGGTCGTAAGCTTTTGCCTCTTCAATCGGGTTAAGGTCCTGACGCTGGATATTTTCAATAAGTGAAACCACCGCCGCTTCGTTATCATCAAGATATTTCACGATAGCGTTAATTTTTTTAAGCCCTGCAGCCTGGCATGCCCGGAACCTTCTTTCCCCGGCGATAAGTTCATATCCGTCGGGTATCTCCCGGACCAGTACCGGCTGGAGCATCCCGTGTTCTTTAATAGAGAGAGCCAGGGAAGCAATTGTTTCCTTTTTAAAGTCTCCCCTGGTCTGGGAAGGGCCGGGCCTGATCAGATTAATATTTATTTCCCGGACAGCCTTCTGGCTGCTGTTAGCGCCCATGTTCTCCGGGATGAGAGCGTCCAACCCCCGCCCAAGGCCTTTTTTAAGAACCAATTAAGCCGCCCCCTTTTTTATAAGTAGTCAAGAAGTTCTTTGGCAAGTTCGTAGTACATTTCAGCGCCGCGGGATCTCCTGTCATGCATCATGACCGGCTTTCCGTGGCTGGGCGCCTCACTGAGGCGCACATTCCGGGGGATAATCGTCCTGAATACCTTTCCCTTGAAAAACCTTTTTACTTCGTCGACCACCTGTATACTTAAGTTTGTCCTGCCGTCGAACATAGTCAGCAAAACGCCTTCAATTTCAAGATTTTCATTTAAACGCTGCTTAATCAATTGAATGGTATTGACCAGATAGCTCAAACCTTCCAAGGCGTAATACTCGCATTGAATCGGAATTAGAACGGAGTCGGCGGCCGCCAGCGCGTTAACGGTCAGTAAACCTAAAGACGGCGGGCAATCAATAATAATATAATCAAAATCCTCTTTTCTTTTTTGAATTTGTTTTTTAAGAAGGTTTTCCCTGTCGGGGATGCCGACCAGTTCTATTTCAGCGCCGGCCAGCTGAATGCTGGAAGGAATGATAAAAAGCTCTCCCGGCTTTGCTTTTTGCCAGACATCCTCGGCAGGCGCCCCCTCGATCAACATGTTGTAAATTGTTTTGCCGAGCTTCTTTTGGTTTATTCCGAGGCCGCTGGTAGTATTGGCCTGGGGATCAAGATCGATGAGCAGTACTTTTTTACCGAGCAGCGCCAGCCAGGCCGACAGGTTGACCGTTGTCGTCGTTTTACCGACCCCGCCTTTTTGATTGGCTACGGCTATTTCTTTGCCCAAGTATAACACTTCCAATTATGATAAATAATACCTATTTATTTTCAACGGTTATACCATATATTCCTTCTTGAAATTATTTAATAAGGCAAAAAAAACAGCCGCTTCACGCCGCTGGCGGAGGGAGTGGGATTCGAACCCACGGGGCCCGTAAATGAACCCAACAGTTTTCAAGACTGCCTCCTTCAACCGCTCGGACACCCCTCCTGTTTAGATCACGCATAATAAAGTATAATATCCAGCCCCGGTATTGTCAATCAGCCGCTTTCTATCCTATATATTTACCCCGGTACATGATCATCGGTTTTAAATTTTCTTTGCCAACATCCGCCGCAACCACCTCACCGACAAACAGCGTACGGCCGCCCGCAGGGTATTGGGCAACCACTTTGCATTCCATATTAGCCAGGCATCCGGCCAGGCGGGGAACCTTGACCACAGTGGACGGGACCGTTTCGATCTTAAGCTGTTTAATTTTATCGACATTCCGTCCGGAACGGGAGCCGCAGACGGCGGCAATTTCTTTTTGTTCCGAACTAAGAATGCTGACCATAAATTCGCCTGTTTCGGAAATCATATTGTGAGTGTACCTTGATTTATCGATAGAGATAACCAACTGCAGCGGGTTGGCGCTGATCTGGGTTATCCAGGCCACGGTCATTATGTTATGCTTTTCGTTCTCTATAGCACCAACCAGGCAAACCGGCCAGACCAGGCTCCGGGCAGCCAGGTTGATGAAATCCTTATCCAATTTCACACACCTCCAGTTTATTAATACACGCAGGAATTGCCAAATCCTGCTTTGGAAAACAAAAAACTTTAAAATATAATATGCCCTGTTTGAACTCATTTTGACACGGGTTTTAAAATGGTCAATCAGTAAGAAGAGCAATATCATTCTTTTTTTCTTTTGCTTTATACAGAGCTTGATCAGCAATTTTAACAATTTGGTCTTGGCCGATAACCGAACCTTCTTTTATTGCAGCCACTCCAATACTGGCGCTAATTTTGAGAGTACGGCCTTCGTATGAAAAATGGTGATTATTTACTACCATTCTAATTCTGTCCGCAATTTTAAGGGTCTCTTCCGGCTCAGTTTGGAAAAGAATCACCGTGAATTCTTCTCCGCCCCACCTGGCGACCAGGTCATTTTTTCTTGTGCAGAATCGAAGGATTTCGGCAAATTGTTGTAATACCATATCGCCTGCCATGTGCCCAAATGTGTCATTTATGCATTTGAAATTGTCAATGTCTATTAGAAGCAGGGATATTAAACCTTTTAATTTTAAACCGGACAATTTTTCATTAAAATATTTTCTGTTATAGAGGCCGGTTAGTATGTCGATATGCGCCTGCCGGCGCAATTCTTTTATTTGGACGACGTACATCGTACTGATTAAAGTCTGGATAATTACAAATGAAACCCAGAGCAGGACCTGATTGAGGCTGCTCTGACTACCTATTAAAAATGTGATCAGCCCGAAAATCAGCCAGCCGGCCAATAAGATAACTATAGGCGCATGTTTATAGGCTTTGTTTTTCATTAAAACCACCGGTAACAGTTCCCTCCCCCGCTATAAAAGTTATAGACATAATTTTACATTAAATGTTGGCTTATGGCAAATATTATTTATATGCATCGGGCATATTCAGGCAGGGCCTGAACTCAGATACAGTATTCATAAAGTGGGAGTGAACGAAAATAGAAAGAAAAGAGATAGATAATAAAAATATAGGTCAGAGAATGCGCCGCGAGAGAGAAAAACTAAGGCTTTCACGGGAAGAGTTTGCGGAAATCATAGGACTTTCGGATTACTATGTCGGTCAGCTGGAACGGGGGGAAAGACAAATGAGCCTTCCCGTTTTCGTGAAAGTGGCCGGCTGCTTGCATGTTTCTTTGGATTACCTGGTCTGGGGCAAGAACTCCCTTAGTGATAAATATATCTATGATGAAAGCATCCCTTACGAGACATCTCAGAACAACCAAGATATGGAGATAGAAGAATTAATCGGGAAGCTCTCACCGAAAGAACTCGAGTTAATCAAAAAGGTTATCAAAGCCATTATTCCTTACCTGGGCAAAGATTAAGAAAACAGTATACTTTTCCCCGCCTCTTCTTCCTCCAGAATAAACTATCAAGAAATAAAAAAGAGACATAAAACTCACCAAACTCTTATTCAACTATGGATTGCGGAACGGTTGGAGAAGGAGTCCGATCAAAAGTTGTAATATCAGAACTGCAACGAATATAGGAGTCTCCGGGAGGCAAGAAAGACCCGGCCCTGTATATTCTTGTACTTGTCTCTTGCCTATCACCTAAACGTGTGCTATACTTAAATACGTGGAGGTGATTGTAATGGAGCATCAAAATATTACTTTATCCCTGCCTAAGGATATTTTACTAAAAGCAAAACATATTGCTATAGAAAAACAAACTTCGTTATCCGGTCTTCTGGCCAGAACGCTTGAAGAAATGGTAAAAAAAGAAGATTTGTATAAAAAAGCGCGTGAACGGCACCTGTCAATATTAAACGATGTTCCTGATCTAGGGACCGCCGGCAGCATAAGCTGGTCCAGGGGAGATATTCATGAACGATAATTCCGGATGGCAGTTCGTGGATACAAATATTCTTGTTTATGCTCATGATATCTCCGCAGGAGATAAGCGCATCCGCGCAAAGGACCTGATTAATGAACTTTGGAATTCCAGCCGTGGCAGCATAAGCATTCAAGTACTGCAGGAGTTTTATGTCACGGTAGTACAAAAGGTAGCCAGGCCGATGCAGCCCCAAATGGCCGCTAAAATAATTTCTGATTTATCGACCTGGAGGTTGCATGTGCCGGATGTGAGTGATGTCCTGGAAGCTATTGAAATCCAGCAACGAAACAGGCTATCATTCTGGGATGCCCTGATCATTTGCAGCGCCAAAAAACTTGGCTGTGATGTGCTTTTGACTGAAGATCTTAATAGCGGCCAGCTTTATGAAGGAATAAAGGCACAAAACCCGTTTGCTTAAAGCATTCCTTATCAAACTCTTATTCAACTATGGATTGCGGAACGGTTGGAGAAGGAGTCCGATCAAAAGTTGTAATATCAGAATTGCAACGAATATAGGAAACTCCGGGAGGCAAGCAAGATCCTTCCCTACTTGCTTGACAGACCAATTTTGGTGGTATACATTTATGTTATCGATATTATTATTGTAAAGGGAGGCGCAGATTATGGCTGAGGTAGTGGTATCCAGTAAGTACCAGATTGTTATTCCCGCTGAGGTTCGCAAGTCGTTGAGTATTAAGAAAGGCCAGAAGCTGCAACTTATAGTTGAAAACAACGGCATCAGGCTGATCCCAACCATGCCTCTTTCTGAAATGCGCGGTTTTCTGCGTGGAATGGATACAAAAATAGAGCGGGATGAGGAGGAGCGATTTTGATTGTAATAGATTCCTGCGGTTGGATCGAATATCTTGCCGACGGTCCGCTGGCAGATGATTACGCTCCTTATTTTGCCATACCGGATGAGATCGTTACACCATCAATAGTGGTTTATGAAGTAACCAAAAAAATCTGGCGGAAACAGGGTAAAGAAAAGACTGTATTTATAGTTGCACAGATGCAGCAAACAAAAATTATTCCTTTTGATCATCATTTAGCCGTTGCTGCTGCTGAAGTTTCCCTTCTCCGGGGTTTGCCCATGGCTGACGCGATTGTCTATACGACTGGTATGGAGTGCGGTTGCAAGGTGGTTACCGGTGACCGCCATTTTAAAGATCTACCCGGTGTAGTGTTTATAAGTGAAGAGAATGCTTGATTGAAAAAGATATGTTTTGCTTGACGCGGGTATATTTTATTAGGGTGAGCACAGTATTTTGGGAAAGTCTGCCAGGCAAGCAAGAACCGTCCCTACTTGTCCAACGTGTTCAACGTGTTGGCTTTGCGTACAGGTGTTGTTAAGGCTCAAAAGGCGGCAATAATCCGCCACTTGAGCCTTTTTCACGGGCAAAACTTCCGATTGAACCCCTCAAGAACCGTCCCCCCGTGTTCCCGTCCTTGGATTAAGGCCGCCAAATCATGTAATTGAACATTCTTAAGTTCATTGCCATAATATTACATTTGTAGTGGTATGTCTTTAATTTGTTCCCGCTAAGCCTTGGTATATGGGATAGTTAATCATATCAAATATTTGAGGCAGTTAAAAAAGTATTGACGATCCTTATCAATATGATTAGAATGTAAGAAGTAATGCATGCCTTACTTCAGAGGAGTGGTTTATTGTGGAAAGGATGAAGGTTACTGCCAAGGGCCAGGTGACATTACCAAAAAACTTGAGAGAAAAACTTAAAATTAAAGAGGGAAATTACCTGGAGGCCTTTATTAGAAGGAACGAACTGGTACTCAGGCCTCTTCCCGACAGGCCGGAAAGGGAGATTTTACTTGAGTATTGCAGGAAAAACGCGTCCCGGCGGGTTGGTATTAATGATGCCCGCCGTATTCTTTCGCGGGTACCTTTTTCACTGTCCAAGAGGGTTCGCCAGTTGCGGGAGGAAAAGTAATGGCATCATATTACCTCGATACCAGCGCTCTTTTTAAAAGGTATGTGCAGGAAGAAGGTTCGGATGCTGTAAACTCCCTTTTTGAGCTTCGAAAAAATACCTTACCCCCATAGACGCTATACAGCTTGCGACTGCCCTTTCCCTGGCAGAGAAACCGGTATTTGTTTGCTCGGATCAGAAATTGCGCCGGCTTGCCGTTGAAAATGGTCTTGCTGTACTTGACCCAACGGAGCCGTAGTTTGTGTCCACAAGCATGATCAGCTTACTTATGAAACACATAGGTGAAACACATAGGAAACACATAGGGAAACACATAGGGACGGTTCTCTTGTGTTAAGACAAAATGCATGGTAGAATTTGAGAAAAGGGGGAAGGGACTTGAAAGAATGCCCAGGAAGCCAAGAGAGAAGAGTGAAACAGGAATCTATCATATTATAGTACGGGGAATCGGTCAGCAGGATATTTTTCATGAAGAAGACGATTTTCAGAGATACCTGGAAACCACAAAAAAGGTATCGATGGAAAGCGGGGTAAGCGTACTTGGGTATTGCTTAATGACCAACCATGTTCATTTATTGTTAAGAGAAGACTACGGTGATATATCAGTGTTTATGAAACGCTTGGGTGTAAGTTACGCCTACTGGTACAACTGGAAATACGAAAGAATTGGACACGTGTTTCAAGATCGATTTAAAAGTGAATGCGTAGAGGACGACGCATACCTAATGACAGTCATTCGCTACATCCATCAAAATCCAGTCAAAGCATCCGTTACCAGCAAACCTGAGGAATATGCATGGAGCAGTTGTGCTGCTTATTATAAAGCGGATCGAAATACTGCCACATTTCCTGATATCAGT
>LDZT01008355.1_pt1 | contig 65367 bp, 68 predicted proteins | sample 615521 | NCBI WGS metagenome assembly LDZT01 (sample SAMN03408292, study PRJNA278302) | terrestrial metagenome | isolation source: oil reservoir sample SB1 | place: USA: Alaska, North Slope, Schrader Bluff formation | collected 2011-09 | reverse complement strand
TTGTCATCTAGCTTATCTTAATCTTTTTATGGTAAAACCATTTCATTTATTTAACCATTACCACCTTCTTAGAAGGTGGTTTTTTATGGTCAAATAAAATAACAAAATATTGACTATTGTTCATTGAAAGAAATATCTTCTATCTTTTCTTTTTTGTTTATTAATATCTCCCATTGTTTTATTAGTGTCTCTAATTCTTGATTGGTTTGATATAAATCAATTTTAAATTCTTGAATCTTAGCAGAATTCTGAAGTACTTCCCTATGACATAATTGTTTTTCGATGTGGTGCTTTTGTTTATCTAAATAGTTTATCTTTTCTTCCAATGGCTGTAAGTCTTTTTCTATTTCCTTTATTAATTGATATTGTCGATTCCTTTGTGCTGCTTGAGTCCTTCTTTTTTGTTTTTCAAGCAAACTGGGCTTTGGTTCTTTCTTTTTCATCGAATCCTGAGTCAATTCTTGATTTTCCTTTTCCAGGAGCTGTTGACGTTTCTGAATGAAATAGGAATAATTCCCTGGATAAATAAAAATTTTGCCTTCCCTTATCTCAATAACCTGTCTGGCAAGCTGGTCTAAGAAAAAACGGTCATGAGATACAAGGAGAATAGTCCCCTGGTATTGTCTTAATGCATCGTGAAATATATTCTTGGTTCTTATATCCAGATGATTTCCGGGTTCGTCCAGAATGAGAAAATTTGATTCTTTCAATAGCAATTTTGCCAGAGCCAGGCGAGACTTTTCTCCTCCTGATAATTGATTTACCAATTTGTAAACATCATCACCTATAAAAAGAAAAGAACCTAAGAGATCTCTCTTTTCCTGATCAGTCAGATTTGTTCCGTCCTTATCAATTTCTTCCCAGACTGAATGCTGATAATTTAAATTTTGCGCACTTTCCTGTGAAAAAAATGCAATTTTTACCCGGTAACCCCAATCAACCAAACCTTCTCTGGGATATTCAACTCCACTGATTATTCTTGATAATGTAGACTTTCCTGCACCGTTGACACCAGTTAAGGCTACCCGGTCCCCACGATGTATGACAATATTTACACCTTGAAATACTGTTTTACTTCCATATCCATGGCCAACATTTTCTAATCTGACTACTTCTTCTCCACTTCTGGGCGCAGAGGCAAACCTAAATTTAACCCCAGGAGGAGATACTTTTTTCTCAGCAGGTTGGAGCTTTTCTAACATCTTAATTCTGCTTTGTACCTGAGAAGCCTTGGTAGCTTTATAACGAAAACGCTCAATAAAATTTTCCAGGTGCTCTTTCTTTTCCTGCAAATGTTTCTGGTATTTTTCTTCCAGCTCCTTATGTTTACTCTTTTCTGTTAAGTAAAAACTGTAATTTCCCTTATATGAGGCAATTTTTTGTTCAGCTAGCTCTGCAATTTGCCCTATAACTTTATCTAAAAAATAACGATCATGAGAAATAACTATCAGGGTGCCGCTATAAGCTGCCAACCAATTTTCCAGCCATTCCAGGCTTTCAGTATCCATGTGATTTGTTGGCTCATCCAGTAATAATATATCTGGTTTGCTAATGAGCAATCCCGCCAACACTACCCGCATTTTCCATCCTCCTGAAAAATAAGAACATGGTTTTAGCCAATCCTGCTCGGCAAAACCCAGTCCTTTGATAACTCTTTTTGCTCTTGCTTCAAAACTATAGCCACCCTTAATCTCAAACTGATAAGATGCTCTTTCATACTTCCCTGCAATATTCTTAAAATCATTATTCTTGGAGTCTATTCTCGACAACTTGTCCTGATATTGTTTCATCTTATTTTCCAGTTGAACAATACCAGTAATTTCCTTTAGATAATCTTTCAAAAGATAATCTGATAATACAATGAGATCCTGTGGTAAATAACCTATCTGCTGATTACGTGGTAAGATAACAGTGCCGTCATCTGGTTTTTGTTGTCCTATTATAATTCTAAAGAGAGTAGTTTTCCCAATACCGTTATCACCAATCAAACCTACTCGGCTACCTGTTGGAATTTGCCAATTCAAATTATTGAAAAGTATCTTATTTGGAAAAGTGACCTTAATGTTTTTTAAAATAATCATTTTGAATAACTTCTCGAAAAATTTTTATATAACATAACAATTGATTTCTCTAGCTTCTGCGTATTGTTCCAGGCATAGAATTGTTCTTTCCATTGCTTCCTCTAAGGGGTCTTTGCCATTAAAGTCAATAATAGCAATCATTATTCTGTTGGTTTGAGCAGTAATCATTGAGCGTTCAGAATCACTGGTTGGACTGCCAAAAGGACCCAACTTATCCCTGAATACAGGTAAATTTTCAATATTTATCATTCCTCTGCCAATAGCTTTATAATTTTCAGATGGCTTACCAATATCAAAGCTTATAGGTTCTGTTAATTTATTAAAATCATAACACCCAATGGAAAATTGAGAAGAGATTGAAATAAAATTAATAATATCAACAATATTATTAACCCTGTACAGCTCTTTCCCACTTACAACTCTCCTCAGTAAAGCTTCAGCTGAACATCGGTAACGTGCTGGCTCCTTCCCTAATGCAAGATAGGCATCTCTGGTATGTCTTATGATAGGTAATTGGGCAATTTGCTTCAAATTAAGAGAAGATTTAATATGATAAGTTAGTTTTTCTATTTCATTCCAAAGAAATTGATTATTTTTTTGATATTTTATATCTGACTGAATTAATCCTAATCTGGTACCTGAACATACTTGACTTAGTTTATGAGATATCTTAATGTCAATCATAACAAAACTCCTTTCAATTTCTTTTCAAACCAACCATTACCTTCTCTACATTGAATAGCTTTAATTATTATATAATAGCATATAATGGTTACAACAAAAAAACAGGGAATGATTTTAATCTATTGCTTTTTTAAATATATTTTCCGAATCATAATCCAGTATTATTGTCTGTATCTGGATTAAAAAATATTCTGGCAAAAGGCAGGTAATGTAAATGCAGCACGATGAATTCCTGAATGATAATATTTTAAAGAAGGTAATTGATTTGCTCTTTCGGCTATAAAATTCTCAATAGGATGATACTTTTTTGAACAGAAACTAAATCCAATCATACCACTGGGGTATGTGGGTACCATAGTATAGTAATAAAAACTTTTTGGAAAGAACTTTTTTATAAAACCAAAAGTAGATTTTATAAAATCAGCATGCCAGAAAATGGATTCTAACTGCGTAACTGCAATACCATCTTCTTTTAAGGCTTTAAAAAGAGAATTATAGAAATCCTCAGTAAAGAGAGTAGTACCGGGACCAATAGGATCAGAAGAATCCACAATTATTACATCGTATTGGTTTTTTCGATTATCCAGGAACTTTGCTCCATCCTCAAAAAATATATTCACTTTCTTATTATCAAAACTGTTTGCCAGCTTGGGGAAATATTCTCGGCATATATCAATAACTTTTTCATCAATCTCACAAACATCCACTTTATTTACCTGTGAATGTTTGATAATTTCTCGGACAGTTCCACCATCTCCCCCGCCTATTACCAAAACATTCATTGGTGAAGGGTGAACACACAGAGGCACATGGGTAATCATCTCATGGTAACCAGCCTCATCAGCCTCAGTCAGCATAATAATTCCGTCATTAATTAATACTTTGCCAAAAGCTGGCGTATTTACTACACAAATCTCCTGGAAAGGTGAAATAACTTTTTTAAGGACATTATCTCCTCTTATTTGAAGATAACGTCCTCTTTCTTTTTCGTATTGATCCCCAAACCATAATTCTAGTTTACTCAAATTTTCTATTTCCTTAAAACATAATGTATTTTAATATCTTTTGCCTGAAAATATTTTTGTGTAAAATCAGCAGCTATCTGTGGATCATAATATTTACAACTAAAGATATCAATATAGGCGTTGTTCGTCAAATTAGCAAAATGCCCCGAGATTAAAGAGGTTTCTATTAATTGAGTCATAGAATACCCGGCAACCCTCTCGTCTTCACCAAAATTAACAACTTGAGTATCACCAAACTTTTTCATTTCTATCAACTGGCATAATTCATCTACATAACGCTTGATTGCATCTGCATCTCTAATTATATCAGGATTACAATTATGTAAATCAATACTGGTAAGTAAACCCCATATATTTTCTTTTAAATAATAGTCTTTCTTACATTGCTTTTCTAATTCTTTTAACTTTTCCATTTTTAACAAACCCCCACTTTTGGAGATATTTTTTTATTTATTTTAATGGGGAAACGAATGTTACCCCTTCTCATTTCTGTTACTGAGACCGTTTTAACATTCAGCTCTTTTTCAATATAATCCAGTGCCTTCTGACTATCAACACTCTGCCCACAAGTAAAAATATCCAAAGCAGCATAGCCATATTCTGGCCAGGTATGAATGGTAAAATGGGATTCAGCAATAATAACAACCCCGCTGACTCCCTGGGGAGCAAATTGATGAAAAGACGTTTCTAAGGCAGTGGCTCCAGAAACACGAACTGCTTCTTGTAACACCTCTTTCAATTTACCAAGATCATTCAGTTTCTTTGAATTACATTCATATAATTCTACCAAAAGATGATTTCCTAAATAATCCATTTTTTCTGACCCTCTTATTTACATTAAATTATCTATGAACTAAAATAAAATAACAGAAAAATTTCTAAAAATCAATCTTTTTTTAGAAGAAATATTTTATTTTTAAAGAAGCTTCTCCAGAATGCTCCTCTCAGCTCTTTTAGACGCTTTTATACTCTCTCATTCGACTAAATCTAAGGCCAATTCAATCATCTGGTTAAAGGTCTTCTCTCTTTCTCCAGAAGTAGTCTCCTCACCGGAAATTAGGCTATCACTTACCGTTAAAATTGATAAAGCCTTTACCTTAAATTTAGCTGCAATTGTATAAAGGGCAGCTGTCTCCATTTCAATGGCAAGAGCACCATAATCGGCCCAAAGCTGCCAATGGTTAGGATTATCATGGTAAAACAGATCAGTTGTCAAAACATTGCCAATTTTTACAGAAAGATTTCTTTGGTTTGCAATAGTTACAGCCTTTTGCAAAAGTTGATAACAGGCAGTCGGTGAATAATCCTTTCCATTGAAACGTATTTTGTTCATACTAGAATCAGTAGAAGCACTCATTGCCAATATGATATCCCGTACTTTTACCTCAGGTTGGATAGAACCACAACTGCCTATGCGGATTAGATTATTTACCTGATATTGACTAATTAACTCATGAAGATAAATAGAAATTGAAGGTATGCCCATTCCGGTCCCTTGAACAGAAACTAATTTTCCCTGGTAACGTCCAGTAAAACCATACATTCCCCTTACCTGATTATAACAATAGACTTCTTCCAAATAATTCTCGGCAATATGCTTGGCTCTTAGAGGATCTCCTGGCAATAATACAGTGGGGGCAATGTCTCCTGCTTCAGCCCCAATATGTATACTCATCTTAACCTCCTTCTATGGGTTTTTAAAATATATATTATTTAATTTACGCACTATATACTGCAAAATTATCATGTATAAACAATGAATTCAATTTATTTTTTTATTCTTAATATTTATAAATAGTAAAAGCCTCATTAGATTTTAATAAAATGATGCCCAAAATCATAAGAAATCCCTTCACATAATTTCATATAATTATCATAATATATAAGTATAATAATGTTTATACCAGATTTTCTTCATAATATTTAATCTTTCAGAAAGATTATCATAAAATATTAACAAATTTTTGAAAATATCCTTGACATATTAAATATCAGTGTTACAATATTTCTGGTTTGAAAAAAAATAAACCATTAAATATTCTTTTCATTTTTATACCTCCTTTCAAACTCGCTTTGCCTTCAAAGCAAAGCGAGTTTTTTTATTATTAAAATTTTCAATTCTATTTTCCATCTATTTACAACCAAATAACTTTCATATAGCATTAATGATATTAAAAGTAGTTAAAGGATTAATATATTGATGAATTTCTTGATAATCATGATAATCACAATTTTTTTTGCTGGTTTTTGCGAAAATTTATTACACCAAAAAAGAATTCAGAAAATACCTATTCGAATTCATGTCAATGGAACTAGAGGTAAATCGACCACAACAAGATTGATTGCAGCAATTTTAAGAGAAGCAGGTTATAGAGTTTTAGCAAAAACAACAGGCACTTCACCCAGAATAATTTTAGAAAATGGAGAAGAGATAACAATCAAAAGAAAAGGCTCAGCAAATATTATTGAACAAAAATATTTTATAAAAAATGCTGTTAAAAGAAAATGTAATGCTGTAGTTTTAGAGTCTATGGCAGTTCATCCTGAAACTCAATGGATAAGTGAACATAAATTAATAAAATCAACCATCGGAATCATTACCAACGTACGAGAAGACCATCAGGATGTTTATGGTCCATCCCTAAAAGATGCAGCTGATGCCCTTAAAATGACAGTACCTGAAAATAGTTATCTAGTATCTGCTGAGAAAAAATATATTTCGACCTTTCAGGAACAAGCAAAAAAATTAAATAGTTATTATATTCAAGTTAATCCTGATAAAATTAACTTGAAAGATATTAGTAAATCAGAGAATTTTTTCTTCAAAGATAATGTTGCGCTTGCTTTACAAGTAGGAAAAATATTAAATATTGATGAAAGTGTTTGTTTAAAAGGTATTTTGACGACTAAGCCAGATCCGGGAGCTTTATCAATTTACAAAATTAAAAAAGATGGGAAAGAAATTTGGTTTATTAATGCCTTTGCTGCTAATGATAGACAATCAATTCTATTAATCTGGAGAAAAATTAAACAAATCTTACCAAAAAAAATAAACAGTTCAACAAAAATTGCCATCTTGAATCATCGAGATGACCGGGTCAGCAGGACTTTGCAATTTGACAAAATCTTGAGTCAGGAGTTGACCTTCAATCATGTTTTTTTAGTAGGTCCTAATAGCCAGCTAAGTAAAAGAAAATTAGTTCATTTTGGATATCCCACTGCACAAATTACAATTGTTAACAAACAAGAGAATGTTGAACAAATAATTAATAATATTATAGGCCAAATCAAGTTAAATGCTGCTGTATATGGTATTGGCAATACTAAAGGATTTGGCTTGGAAATTATAGATTATTTAAAAGTGAACGGAGAAAAAATATGATTTACCAGGCTATCGGGATTGGAATAGCTATTGGCTTTTTTTTCTATGAAATAGTTGGATTATCCCCAGGGGGGATTGTAGTACCCGGTTACATAGCACTATTTATTGATCAGCCTTTACGTATACTGGTTACTATCACTATTGCTATTATGACATATTATATTGTATCTTTTCTATCTAACTATCTTATTTTATATGGTAAACGGCGTTTTTTAAGCATGATACTTATCAGTTTTTTAGTTAAATGGCTAGTAGAAAGCTTTATTTTTCAATTCCCCACCACAAATATTGAAATACAAAGTATTGGTTACATTATACCCGGATTACTGGCAAATGAAATGAAAAGACAGGGGATTGTTCCTACTCTAGTGGCTATGGCAATTGTAGCAATATTGGTTCGTTTAATTCTTTATTTATTTATCTATTAGTCTTTATATATTCATTCATGTTAAACAATACATTAGAAAAATATTTCTTAATGTATTCTTGATGTATATCAATCTTATTTTTCTTCTGAAATATGCTTTATCCAGCTAAAAAGTATAGGGAAAACCAGGTCACTTTCTTCTCCCAGGTCATAATCGATAGAAACGTGGTCTTCAGCTGGGAAGTAAAATAGATTCACATCATAATTATATTGTTGCAGGTATTTATAGAAAAAAATGGGGGAAGTTTTATTCCTCTGGTAATATAATTAATCGGGGAGGCTTCTTCCCAGTCTTGTGGATTATCTCCAAAAGCCCAGGAAAATAAATACTGATTATCCGGCTCAGCATTAAATAATGTGGGAAGGTGGTATGCTGCACTATCTAATCCAATAACTCCTGAAATATCTGAAGAATTTAAGTCAAATTCAGCTAGATAGCTTTCATCTAAGGCAATTAAAGTTGCTAAATGTCCGCCTGCTGAATGTCCAAGAAGGAATATTTTATCTGGGTTTCCACCATAACTATAAATATTTTTTTTAATCCAGGAAAATGCTCGTGCAACATGCGCTTTAATGTTTGTATATCACTAAACAACCCGCCTGCATAGCGGGTAGCTTTATAAAACCTTTAAAATAGACACAACCTTTTATTAGGCAGTTTTTACTATTTTATTTTTCTCTTGAAACAATATTTATCTTTTAATGTAATTGAATCTTTCCGATCAATCTTGCTTATCTCACAGGATTTCAGGTAAAAAAATATTCTGGTAGCACATTTTAATCTTTCTGATAGAACCATTTTTTATTTAACCATTAAATAAAAAATGGGCTAATTGTGGTTTATAGAATTCAAACTTTGCTAAACTGAATAACCAAGCTGGTCTTGATACTAACAAAGCAGGTGGTATATTTCCCCACCTGCTTTGTTACGAATTATTATTGTTCGTATTTCCATAATTTGTGGACATTACAGTACTCTCTGACTTTTTGCAAACCTTCTACATCCTCAAATTCTGCTTCCGGGGCATCTCCCGGTTTGAGGAATTTTTTGCAAGACCCCTTATCTGTTATAACCTGTATCCACTCTATATAATGTTTGTCTTCCATAGGATGAAGAGTAGAACCTACAACAACCTTAATACCCTTTTCGGTTTCTTCAACAACCGGCACATGTTTTTCATTAGCCTGTTCAGCAGTCTGTTCTTCCATTAACTCCATAGGTTCTCCACAACATACCAGTTCACCTTTTCCGCCATGGAGTACCTCTACAATATTTCCACATATATTACATTTATAAATTTCATGTTTCTCAGCCATTTTTAACACACTCCTTATAATTTTTTATGACAAAGCCAGTCATAACATTTAACTTCCTTGCTTTTAAGTCTTTCCTTAGCAGTTTTTATGTTTCGCTGACAATTTAAAATTTTTTTTAAAAATTTACAATAAACCCATATCCTCTGACAATGCTTCTAAGTCTTCTTCATGTTCAACTTCATCTTCTAAAATGCTCAATGCCATCTGATAAGTAATAGGATCTTTGTCTTTGACCATTTTTATGAGCTTCTGATAAGCATCAATTGCACATTGCTCGCCTTTAATATTTTGTTCAAGCAATGTTTTAACATTTGGATCACTGGGTGCTTCATATCCACAGTTAGTGGCTTTGTACCATTCTTCCGGACTTAAAATAGGAGTGCCACCTAATTGTAGAATTCGTTCTACCAGCATTCCTGCATGCTCCAGCTCCTCGTTAGCATGTTCTTCTAGTTCAGCAACTACTGCACCTCTCATTGGCCCCTTGGCTACTTTTGCTCCAATCCAATATTGATAATAAGCCAGCCATTCATCTGCCAATGCCTTATTTAACTCTTCAATTAATTCATTAACATCCACACCTACTATTTCTCTTCCTCTTGTTCCCATAATGAACCTCCTTAATTTTTTATCTATTTTTTATTCAATTTATCCTTTTCACTAAAATCTGATTTTTTAATTGCTTGCTTTTTTAGACAATCAGGACAAATTCCTTCCAGAATAATTTTTTGGTTATATATCTTAAATTTTTTCTGAACATCTTCCGGTATTTTTATTTTATCATATTCAGGGGACTCAAAATCGATAATCTTCTTGCATTCCAAGCAGCGAAAATGATAATGTGGTTTCAAATTAGCGTCATATCGCCTTGGCCCATGCCCACTTTCCACCATCTTTAGAAGACCATTCTTAAACAAACATGTCATTGTTCTATTGACAGTATCAAAAGATATATTTGGAAATTGTTTTCTCACCTCCAAGTAAACATTTTCTGCACTTGGATGTGATTTAGTATTAGACAGAAAACAAAAAATACTCAGCCGTTGTGGTGTAATCCTCAATCCCTTTTGCTCTAATTTTTCTTTACAATAATAATTATTTTCCATAAATATCATCCACTTATTTTTATTTTATTTTTATTAATAATTTAGTCTATATAATTTATAAATAATAAATTTATTTTACTGTAAATATTACTATATAGTATTAATTACTATTTGTCAAGATTCTAAGTAAAAAATTTGAATTTTTTTTATTTAGTAGTATGCTATAAAGTAATGCATTTAAGAGAGTCAAAACTATTATGTTTAAAAATCAAAAAAATATTCAACTAAAACTTAGCGCCTTGGGTCATGCTTATAATGATGCTTATCATTTTATAATACCTTTGCTTCTACCTTTTTTTCGCCAGGAATTCTCTTTTTCTTACCTTCAATCAGGTCTTATTCTAACAATCCATGTGGCACTGCGTTCAATATTCTCACTAATTTTTGGTTCATTAGGTGACCGTTTTAACCACAAACACCTCTTTATTTCCTTTGGCTTCGTATTATCATCTATTCTCCTGGGAAGTGTCATCTGGATAATTAGCCTGCCCTTAGTTGTGACAGCCCTGCTTTTAATGGCTATTGGTGTATCCACTTTCCATCCCCTGGCAACAGCTATGGTAGGTGAAAAAGCAAAACCAGAGAAACAAGGTCGTGATTTAAGCCTCTTTTCTGCGGCCGGCACACTTGGCTTATCAATTATAAGCCTCTTGTTTGGCTGGCTAGTTACCTTATGGGGATGGAGAATGGCTTGCCTGCTAATCTCCTTACCTGGCTTTCTTTTAGCCTGGGGATATGCTCAGTTAAAAAATGACGTCCCTGTACACGATAACACCCAAATCAAGTTAATTTATAAAAACCTATATATTGTATTATTTATTGCCCATGGTTTACGCAACCTGGGAACATGGGCTATACTTTCTTTTCTGCCCACCTATGCAACAGACTATATTGGTTTGAGACCAGCTATTTCTGCATGGGTCATCAGCCTATTTTTTGCTGGAGTACTAACTGGAAGTTTAGTAATGAGTCGAGTACTTGACCAAAAAAGCCCCCTTAAATTTGTTAATATTGCCACTATTTCGGCTGCTTTTCTTATTTTTATTCTAACTTATTCAACTATACCAATAATTATGGTTCTTCTGGTTATTTGTATTGGACTATCACAGGGATTCTATTTCCCTGCTCAAAATACCTGGCTAACCCGAGTTAGCACTAATCAGACTCGTGGCAAACTTTTTGGTTTCACAATCTTTATTGAGGGCCTTTCAGCCACTATTGCACCTTCCCTCTATGGCTGGCTGGCAGACAAATTTGGTTTGGTGTATGCCTATCGTTTGGCTTCTATTCCGATTTTAATTGCCTTCTTCTTCTATTTAACATTATATTATATGGTAAAAACATCTAGAAATACTCATTTAAGGAACACCATATCTTAAAATATCCCTTGATAATTGTAAAAATACTGCAAAATAATATCTAAAAATAGTAAAATATAATATAATTAATAAGTATGATAAAATGAATTATTCAACTAACTTTGAAAAATAGCAAGACAAAGATAGCAAAAAATTATCAGAATACAATTATATTATATATCATATAAATAGCTTTTTATGAAATTGTAGACGGAGGACCAGTTGTTTAGAAACAAGTTTTTATTTCACTATAATGTCAAGATAATATTTCTGGGGCTTATTCTAATATTAACCTGTTTTAGTTTTTGTTTTGATTATGTTATTGCAGATAATCGGTCTATTGAAGATCTATATTTCGATGGAGTCCAATTTTTAGAAAGCAATAAATATGAGCAGGCTATGAATATCTTCCGGGAAATTCTTAACATCAACCCCAATCATCCGCAAGCACATTTTCAGATTGGTGAAATCTATCGACTAACAGATGAAACAGAAAAAGCTAAGATTTACTACAAGAATGCAATAAATTTAAAAGCGAATTATCTCTCAGCCTATTATAACCTGGGATTAGTAGAATTGGAATTGGAAGAGTATTCCCATGCCCTACAATCATTCAAAGAAACAATCAGGATTGACCCTGATTTCTCGGATGCACACTACAGTTTAGGTCTAACTTATTTTAAAACAGGAAATATTAATCTTGCAATCAACTCCTTTGAGCAAGCTTTACAACTTACCCCTGATGATTATCATTCTCATTACGGTTTAGGACTTTGCTACAAAGAAATAGGCGAATTTGAGCAAGCCATTCAATCATTGAACAAGGCTTTGAAAATTAAGCCAGATTATGGACCGGCTTTTCATGAATTAGGTCTAATTTACAAAGACTTGGAACGTTATTCAGAGGCAATTGTCGCTCTGGAGAGGGCTGCTCACTATTTACCTGAAGAAGCCGATCAAATCCATTTTCAAATTGCAAAAATTTATCAAAAACTTGAAAATACCAATCAAGCAATTGAATCTTTCAAAAAAGCAGTTCAAAACAATGAAGAACTCATTGACGCCCATTATTACCTGGGATGGCTTCACAATAAAGATGGTCAATTTGAGAAAGCAATAGAATCATACCAAAAAGTTATTGAACTTGATCCTGATTACCCCAATGTCTACTATAATCTTGGATGGACCTATAATGAAACCAATCAATATCAAGAAGCTGTTAAGGCATTTGAAAATGTAATTGAAAAAACTCCTGATGATGCTGATGCATATTATGCATTAGGCTGGACTTACCAAAAACTGGAAGACTACGAAAATGCAAAAACAGCTTTTCAGGAAGCAATCCGGATTGACCCTGACTATGCTTATGCGCATTACGGCCTTGGCATAACATTTCTAATTCTTGAAAAAAGAAACCAGGCCTTAGAGGAATATAAGATACTAAAAGAACTTGACCAGGAAATTGCTGATCAGCTTTTTAATCAGATTTATCCATAGTATAGAACTATTTTATTCACTTCTATTTGCTTGTATAACTATGATATACTAAAATACTATTAATAAATCACAAAAGATAAAAAATCTGGGGTTTTTATGTTAGATGGTTTTTTACAACAAATATATTTTGGTAACCGAATAATTGATTACTTAATCGCACTGGGTATCTTTTTATTATTATTGTTGGTAATAAATATATCAAAAAAATTTTTAATTAAGATATTACATTCTTTTGCTCAGAAAAGCACTACTAAAATAGATGACAATTTTGTTGAAGCTTTTGTAAATAAAATAAAACCATTTGTTAATCTGCTATATTTCGGGGCATTTTATTTAGGTTTCTCACAATTAAAAATTCCATCGTCATTAGAAAAAATAGTAAATATTTCTTTCATAGCCCTGCTTATTTTTTTTGGTGTCCGATTTGTCTTATCAATATTTTCTTATTTTATGGAAAACTATTGGATTAAAAAGGAGAGTAATGCAACCCGTATCACAGCAATTCGAGGAGTTGAAACATTTTTAAGAATTGTCATTTGGGTTATTGCCTTAATTGTTCTGTTAGATAACCTAGGAATACAAGTATCTGCCCTGGTAGCTGGTCTTGGAATTGGTGGTATTGCTGTTGCCCTTGCTGCCCAGAATCTCTTAGGAGACTTGTTCAGTTATTTTATTATCTTTTTTGATCATCCTTTTGAAATTGGTGATTTTATAATTATTGACAATTTCTTGGGAACAATAGAGAGTATCGGAATAAAAACTACTCGTATCAGAAGTCTGGGTGGAGAAGAAATAATCTTTTCCAATACCGATTTGGTAAATTCCCGTTTGCGAAACTACAAAAGGATGAGAAAAAGACGGGTATTATTTAAATTTGCTGTCATTTACCAAACTACTTTAGAAAAGTTAAAAGAAATTCCAGCTATAGTAACCGAGATAATACAGCAAATTAACGGAGCAACCCTTGATCGTGTTCATTTTGCAGCTTTCGGAGACTTCAGTCTTGATTTTGAAGTAGTATATTATGTAAATAGTAGTGATTATAATAGATATATGGATGTTCAACAGGAAATTTATTTTAGAATAAAGGAAGAATTTGAAAAAAGAGGAATAGAATTTGCCTATCCGACTCAAACTCTATTTCTTGAAAAAGAAAATACAGAGGACCAAACAGTAACATAAAGCATGTAAATATTATGTTGATAATTAAAAGGAGGGGAAAATCGTGCAAGCATATCTATTTATTGCAGCTTTTATTGCTGTATTAGCAGTTATATTTGCCTTACAGAATGCGGTACCGGTTACAGTCAGTTTTCTTATCTGGCGAGTAGAAAGCTCTCTGGCATTAATTCTCATTATTACCTTTATCGCCGGACTAGTTAGCAGTTTTTTATTTAATACCTTGACTCGAATCAAAAGGACACGTTCTACTTCTGATCAGGAAAAGAAAAATGGGCAAATAAACAAAAAGTCTACCACAGATAATGAAGGGAAACAATAATAAATAATTGTCAAATAATCAAAAAAGAGGGTGTCTTAATTGCCAAAATTTTTTAAGAAAAGAAGCAAGTCAGCAGGATTGACTCCGGGAACACCGGTTCATATTGGCGAAAAGTTGATGGAAAAACCAAAAATCTCAATCATTGATTACTCTCCCGAGCAATTAGAAGAAAAAACAGTGGAAACAATCCAAGAATGTATTGCTTATAAGGGCAAACCAACCATTACCTGGATCAATATTGATGGTATTCACCAGTCAGATATTATTGAACAAATCGGACAAATATTTGATCTTCATCCCTTAACTTTGGAAAATATTATGAACACTGATCAGAGACCGAAAATAGAATATTTTACCAATTATATTTATATCGCTCTGAAGATGATTTATTGGGATGAAACTGAACAGGAAACTGCCATTGAACATATCAGCCTTATTCTAACTAACCATACAGTCATATCCTTTCAGGAAAGAGAGGGCGATATTTTTGACCCGATCCGGAAAAGACTTAAAAATAAGCAAGGACAAATAAGAATAAGTGGAGCGGACTATCTTATTTATGCTCTGTTAGATTTAATCGTTGATCAATATTTTGTTGTTTTAGAAAAATTAGGTGATAAAACGGAATCAATAGAAGACGACTTGATTAACCAGCCTGACCCGGCAAATCTAAGCATTGTCCACCATAATAAAAGAAATTTAATCTTTCTAAGAAACTCAGTATGGCCTCTCAGAGAGGTAATAAGTAAATTGGAAAAAGATGAATCCAAATTGATTCAAAAAAGCACTAAATTATTCTTACGGGATATTTATGACCATACTATTCAGATCATCGAAACAGTGGAAGCCCTTAGAGATATGCTCTCTGGTTTACTCGATATTTATCTATCCAGTGTAAGCAATAAAATGAATGAAGTGATGAAAGTATTAACAATTATTGCCACCTTTTTTATCCCCTTAACTTTCATTGCCGGTATTTATGGAATGAATTTTGAGTATATGCCGGAATTATCCTGGAAGTGGGGCTATCCAATTATCCTCTCAATCATGTTCCTTATAGGATTGGGAATGTATTTTTTCTTTAAAAAGAAAAATTGGCTGTAAACCAATGGGGATAAGATATCTTGTCCAAAGCAAGTTACCTTACTTATTCTTATTAGATGCTCTATGTTTAGTAATTAGTTGATCGATTTTTTTATTCTCTCCTACTAAAATTAAGTTTTCATTTTCAGTAATAGTATGTTTTTCAGTAGGAGAAAAAGTAAATTGATTCCCACGACGGATTGCCAACAAAGTTACCCCATATTTCCCAGGCAAGTCTAATTCACCCAGTGTTTTTTCACAAAATACAGGTAGGGCAGCAATCTGAATAAGACTAAACTTTGGAGATAATTCCATCTGATTTTTTACATTGGGCATAATTAGACTTCGGGCAATTCGTATACCTTCATCCCTCTCCGGATATACCACCCTATCTGAACCTATTTTTTCCAGAACTCTTCCATGCAAGGGATTATTTGCCTTGGTAACAACATATTTTAAACCGATTTCTTTTAACATGATGGTAATAAGAATACTAGATTCCAGATCTGTTCCCAGACTGACAATAGCGGCATCAAAATTTCTTACTCCCAACTCCTTTAATACCTTTTCATCAGTAATATCAACTTTGACAATTTTCGTTAAGGTGTCTTTTAAAAGATCCACCTTTTCTTCATCATTATCCACACCCAGTACTTCATGACCCAGTTCAACTAATTCAGTAGCCACTGCTGTTCCAAAGCTCCCCAGGCCAAAGACAACAAATTGTTTCATCTCTAAAATCTCCTTCAAATAAAATGATATTTTACCAGTTTCTATCCAACCATCACTCGATCTTCAGGGTATTGAATTGACTCTGGCTGACGATTGATAATCAATGACATAGCCAGGGCAAGTGGTCCTAATCGACCAAAAAACATAGTTAAAATTATAATTAATTTACTACTAAATGAAAGCGAACTGGTAATCCCCATAGATAAACCTACTGTTCCAAAGGCCGATACCATTTCAAAAAATAATTCAATAAAAGAAAAGTCTTCTAAATAAGAAAGAAATAAAGTCATTACAATTGTCCAACTAAGATATAACATAAATACTGCCAACGCTTTATTTACGATTTCCTCGGAAATTTTCCTCTGAAAGACATAGATATATCTCTTCCCCTTTAAAGTATAAATCATTCGTAAAAATAATATGCCAAATGTTGTGGTTTTAATGCCTCCCGCAGCAGAAGTCGGTGATCCGCCGATAAACATGAGAATAATTAGTAAGAATAATGCCGCATTGCCCATCTGTCCTATGGGAATAGTGTTAAAACCAGTTGTTCTGGCAGTAGCTGACTGAAATATTGAACTCAATATCTTAGCCTTAGGACCATAAGACTGAATAGTATCAGGATTCTGATTCTCAAATAGATAAATACCCAGGGTTCCAGCTACAAGTAAAATCAAAGTAATGATAATTACTAACTTGCTATGTAAAGAAAATTTTTTCCTTCTGGGGTATTCATAAAGCTCAACTAATACCAAAAAACCAATTCCTCCGGCAATGATTAGAATTATAAAAATTATATTGATTCCTGGATGAGAAATGTATTTTTCCAAACTATCGCTAAATAAGGAAAATCCGGCATTACAGAAAGCAGAAACAGCATGAAAAAAGGAAATAAAAAGAGGTGAGTGATTTCTATCTATGTTATGCCAGTTTATATACATAATTAATGTTCCCAGCCCTTCAAAGAAAAGAGTAAATAGAAAAATATACTTCGCCAAACGGATTAATCCGCCTATAGAAAATTGATTTAATGATTCCTGAATAATGAGCCTTTGACGAAGAGAGATTTTTTTCCCTAACAGAAAGGCAAACATGGTTGAAAAAGTCATTATTCCTATTCCTCCAACCTGAATAAGAATAAGGATAATCCACTGGCCAAAAATAGAAAAATCACTTCCTGTATCTACAACTATCAAGCCAGTAACACAGGCAGCAGAGGTAGCTGTAAATAAAGAATCAATCCAGCTGATTGTTTCTTCACTGGCAGAAGCCATCGGAAGATGCAACAAATAGGTACCAATAAGGATGAAGCCCAGAAAAGATAATACCAATACCTGATTCGGGGATAACTCGTATTTTTTCTTTAAAGAAGGGTGTTCTAAATTCACAATAATCCTAAATAATATTATTTATTACTAATATTAATTATAGCATATCTCATTTCATAAATAGATATTCAGAAAAATTTTTTTATTTATTAATGAATAATTTCAGAGTAGCAAAATATCTTTTTTTATGCAATAATAAAAAACAAAAAAATCTTCGATTCAGGAGGAAATTCTATGCCCCAGGAAAAATACTTTCAAATGGATATCAAAAAAGTTTTGGAACATTTTAAAACCAGCGAAAAAGGGCTATCAAAAACCGAAGCCAGTAAACGCCTGAAAAAATATGGTGCTAACGAATTAAAAGCAAAACTGCAAATACCCACCTGGCTTATTTTTCTTTCTCAATTTAAAGAACTTCTCATAATTATATTGATTCTTGGCAGCATTATCTCCTTTCTTATCGGCAATATACGTGATGGAATTATTATATTTATTATTGTATTTGTTAATGCATTAATCGGTTTTATACATGAATATAAAGCAGGGAAAATTATTGATAAATTAAAAACACTAATTACTTCACCGGTAAAAGTTATCCGGGACAATTCATTAACTGAAATATCCCAGGAAAAACTGGTACCTGGAGATATAATAAAAATTGATGAAGGTGATAAACTCCCTGCCGATGTAAGACTTATTGAGATAAACGGACTTAAAACGAATGATTTTGCCTTAACAGGAGAGTCGGTACCACAGGAAAAACAAACTGAACTGATTAAAAAAGATGTTGGTATCGGTGACAGAACAAATATGGCTTATGCCGGTACTACAGTTGCAATTGGTAACGCTACTGCAGTGGTGGTTTCAACCGGCATGGAAACCGAAACCGGTAAGATTGCTGGTCTTACTGAAGAAGCAGGTGTAACACAAACTCCACTTCAAAAAGAACTGCGTCACCTTGCTAACCAATTAACAATTGCAGTTATTTTTCTTGGAATTGCACTATTTATAGTAGGTCGTCTCCAGGATTTTAGTCTCTATATGAGCCTGGTTTATGCCCTGGGAGTAGCTATGGCCATGGTCCCCCAGGCTTTACCTGCACAGGTAACTGTGGCCCTTTCAACGGGCAGTAATCGCCTTGCTGAAAGGAAAGCTGTAGTTAAAAACCTTCTTTCAGTCGAAACTTTAGGGTCCACTACTGTGATTTGTACCGATAAAACCGGTACTTTGACAAAAAATGAAATGACCGTTCGTTCTTTCTGGTTTAATGGTAAAAAATACCTGGCAACTGGTGTTGGATGTGAACCTAAAGGTAAAATACTTGATGAAAAAGAAAAATCGTTAAGTAAAAAACAAGAACAGGAACTTGAAATTATCATGGACACCACCACCATGGCCTGTAATGCCAGAATTCATAAACCGGACAAAAACCATAAGACATGGTATGCAATTGGTGATCCAACTGAAGCAGCTTTAATTACTTTATCAAGCAAAGGTGGTTTTTGGTCTGAAAAAAAAGATAAAAAGAATAAAAAATTACAGGAATTCCCTTTTGATTCTGAAATTAGAAGAATGAGTGCAGTTAGAAAAATAAATAGTGACATAGTATTAACTACTAAAGGCTCAACTGAAAGTATTCTCTCTATTAGTAAGTTTATCTATAAAAATGGTAAAAATATCAAAATGACCAGCAAACAAAAAAAGGAAATTCAAAAAATCAATGAACAATACTCAGAAGAAGGACTACGAGTGTTGGCAATTGCCCGCCGTGAATTAAAGGAACAAAAAGACGAATACGAAAGAGACAAAACGGAAAAAGATATGACTTTTTTAGGCTTAATGGCTATGATAGACCCGCCTAAAGAAGGTGTTAAAAAGGCAATCAAAGAATGTCAGGATGCACACATCAGAGTCTTTATTCTAACCGGAGACCATCCGGAAACTGCTCAGGCCGTCGGGCGGGAAATCGGCATTCCTGATCCGGGAAAATCAACACCATTAATTACAGGAACAGAATTAAAAAAAATGAATAAGAGAAAGTTGAAAAGTGTATTGAAAAAAAATCAATATATTATCTTCTCCCGTGTAGACCCTGAAGACAAACTGAGAATCGTTGAAACACTGGGTGAACAGGGAGAAGTTGTTGCCGTAACAGGGGATGGAGTAAATGATGCCCCTGCCTTAAAAAAAGCACATATTGGTGTTGCTATGGGACAGCGTGGAAATGATGTTGCTAAAGAGGCATCCCGGCTTGTTCTGCTGGATGATAACTTTTCTACTCTGGTCAATGCGGTAGAAGAAGGAAGAACAATCTATACCAATTTAAAGAAAACTGTACTTGCAAACCTTACTGTCAATGTAGCTGAATTGACAGTAGTACTTTTAGGAATGTTAGCAGCTGCTTTATTTAATTATCCCATACCTATCTTAGCAGCCCAGATACTGGCAATCGACTTACTGGGTGATATTGGCCCTCTTACCATGTTAACCTTTGATCCTCCGGGGAAAGATACTATGACTCGCTACCCGCGAAAACTGAAAGAACATATGTTAAACTGGCTATCCGGGGTTGAAATTACCTTTATGGGGACTGTGATTGGCACTCTAGCATTCTTAAATTTCTATCTATTTATGCAGCGTAACAGTATATCATTAACGGTAAATGATGTTGATACAATGTATTACTTTAAGGCAACAGCATTAAGTTATTGCACAATTGTATTTTGTCAGTATGTTAATATTCTGCAGCACAGAGAAGAGAGAATTTCTCTGTTTAATAAAAATTTCTTTTCAAATAAATTACTACTTATATCTATTCTTATTACTATTGGGCTGATTGGGATAATAATTTATGCACCTTATATAAGTAATTTTCTTGCATTCGGTCCTCTCAATATTATCGACTGGATGTTTGTAATAGGTTCATCAGTAGTTTACCTTTTTGTTTTCGAAGCTCTTAAGTTCTTTAAGAGAATGAAAGGTAATGGCATCTCGGCTTAAGCGATAGGAATATTGTAAGATATCATTAGAAAAGAAATACTTAAGCTATGAAAAAGAAAGAAAGGATATCTTTATTACGATGACAGATTCAAATCACTGGCAGGTGATTGCTGCGAATGATTTCAAACGGCCGTTTGCACCCACTGTCACCAGGGTTCAGCAGCGCTGGCAACGATTTCTACGTTTGTTTGGCATACGTGAGAATGAACCCGAAGAGGAAAACAATGATGATGTCGAAATGCCGGATACTATGGAGTTTGATCGAAAACCAGCGGTTGATGCCTTAAATCACCATTTCGAAGAATGGATAGGGGGAAAAGAGACCGTCGTCTCTTTCCTGATTGACCCGCCTTTCAGCGGTACGGACGATATTGCACGCGATTGGGCAAAGCAACAGAAATGGAAATTGATAACACCCCCGGATATTTTGGAAATCCGGGCAGTGGACATTGACGATTGGTGGAAGAAGCAAACTGTTAAAAACCGATGGCTGATTGATGATCTGACACGCTATTTATTAAGGACTACTGATGGACTTTCTTTTATCCGTACACTGCTACCGCAAATGCTGAACGGTGAATTCGGTCAGGGATTGGTGGTTTGTGACAGCTGGATGTTTGCCTTCATTCAGCGGATATGGCCGTTTCGATTCTCGAGAGTGTATTGTTTTGCTGCTGCCGGTCCGGAATTATTACAGCAGGTTGGTATTCATGCCACAGAATATAGCTTGCGAAAACTTGCTGCACGGGTTCGTGGCAATGTGGGTGTCGCCCTGGCGGTTTGGCCTATAGAGCAGGATAAGGATCGAAAATTACCGGAATTGCCGGGTGAAGCAAATGATGTTACTGCATTTGTGCTGTATTCTATCTTATTGCACCGGGGTCTGAGCGGTAATTTACTGCATGAGGTATTGCCAATGGTGCCTTCTGATGACTTGAATTTACAGCTCTTACAACTGGAGCAATATGGAATTCTGCGCTGCAATGAAAGTCAGTGGCAAATCAATATTGATGCCTATCTCGCCGTGCGGGATTTTCTCAGCGGACGGGATTTCCGTCTGGATGTATTTTAAGGGAAGGATAAGCAGATGGATTCTGAACAGATTATCGGTTTATTTAAAAAAATAACGAGCGGTACTATTATTGAAGTCATCGTGCTGATTGTCAGTGCGATAGCGTTGGTCTGGCTGGCTGAGAAAATACTGCGGTGGTTGGCTGAACACTTGCATAGTGGCCGTCGGTTATTTGTACTGGCAATGATTCCAACAATTCGTATTCTGATATTTATTATTGCTTTCGTGTGGATTGTACCGTTGTTGATTGAGCCAACGTTACAGAACATGATTGTCATATTAGGTACTGCCGGAGTGGCAGTCGGGTTTGCACTGAAAGATTATATCAGCAGTTTGCTGGCTGGCATTATAGCGGCTTATGAACTGCCCTACCGGCCGGGGGACTGGATTGAAGTCAATGGTGTCTATGGTGAAGTCAAGCACATTGGCAACCGTGTTGTTGAAATTGTAACTGCCGATGATACTACGGTGATTATCCCGCACCTGAAGCTCTGGACTGAACTGATTCACAATGCTAACAGCCGTGATGCAAATCTAATGTGTGTGGTAAACTTTTATCTGGAACAGGACCACGATCCATATCAGGTGTGCCGGCTACTGGAAAATGTAGCGCTATCAAGTCCGTATTTAAATCTGTCAAAACCGGTCCTGGTTTTACTGGAGGAGAAACCCTGGTTTACCCACTATCGTATTAAAGCCTACCCAATGGATCCGCGTCAGCAGTTTCAATTTATCTCTGATCTAACAGCCAGAGGAAAACAAAACTTACGTGAATTACCAGTTAAGTTTACTCATTTGTCAACATATCATGATACTATTCAGAAAAATAATTAATTTTCACTTTATACTCTAAAATTACAATTATTTTAAAATGGAATAATAAAAAGATGCTAACTATACTAATATTAAAGCAATTGTCTTGTTTGAAAAAAAGGAGTCTGTAATAGTGATAAAACCAGCATTATTAATTTATATTGTTAATCTAATATCCACCATCATCGGTATTTCAGCAATATTAATTATCACCTGGGGCGTTCTTGTTATCTTTATTGATTTAATCAAGTTAGAATTTAACCGGTTTAAGGGACTAAAATCGTATTATGAGCGAACTATTCTACGTCATCGCTTTGGCTCATATCTCTTACTTGGTTTAGAATTTCTGATTGCAGCTGATATATCCTGACTATCAGCCAACCAAGTTTGAAAGAAATCACTATCTTAGCCAGCATTGTCGGAATCAGGACAGTTATTAGTTACTTTCTCGATAAAGAAATGACTTATTCCGAGAAACACAACAACCAAAACAAAAAATAATCATACCTCTTCAATAAAATCTATCAATAAACAAAACGAGTTATCGTTGCTAATATAATGGCAATAAGAAAAGTAAAAATAATTGCAAACAAAGTTCTTTTACTGCCAATTTCTTTGATCAAGACAGCAATAGTTGCTACACAAGGGACATAAAAAAGAACAAAAATTGTAAAAGTCATAATCTGTGTTGAACTCATTACTGTGCTAATATTGGCAACTCCCAGCGCCTGAACCAGCATAACCATAGACAACTCTTTTCTGAGCACCCCAAAGATTAATGTTACACCCACTGCTACCGGTAATCCTAACAATAAAGTAACAGGTGATATTAGTTGATTAATAAATCCTTCCAAATTCCAGTGTTTTAATAAACTCAAAACAACACTACCAATAATTAGCAAAGGCCAGGCTATTACAATAAATTCTTTCATTCTTAGCCATACTTTGGATAATAATATCTTGATTGAAGGTACATGATATGCAGGTATTTCCAGAATCATTCCAGGAGTAATTTCCGGCATAATATTTGAAAGAATTTTTCCGGCAATAGCCACTACAATTATATTAAAGACAAAGACAAAAATTGCGGCTTTTGGTCCAAGATAAAAGGCAACCAGTCCAAAAATAATAGTTATTCGAGCAGCACAGGGAATCATAGTAGTCAGCACGGAAGTAATAAAACGGTCTCGTTCTGATTCTAAAATTCTGGTAGCCATCACCGCCGGTACGGTACATCCATAGCCTAATATCAAAGGTATAATGGCCTTTCCATGAAGACCTATCCGATGAAGAAAGGTATCCATTAGATAAGCGACTCTGGGCAAATACCCGGTATCTTCCAGAAATGCCAATCCCAATAAAAACGGAAAAAGGAAAGGTAGAACAATAGCAATACCTCCAGCCAACCCTTGAACAACACCACTGACAATATGGTATAGCAAAGAATCAGCACCTAGAGTTTCTTCCGCATATGGCAAAAACTGATAGAAGAAATCCAGTAATGGCTCTTCAAATATCGCTCCAACATAAAAAACAAAATTAAAAAATAGATACATAATAACTACTAAAGAGATATAGCCAAAAACAGGGTGCATTAAAACACTATCCAGGTAATTCCTGATTTCCTTTTTGGGTTTTGAAAGTTTAACCACTGACTCATAAAGCTGCATGGATAGATGATGGCGTTCAGAGGAAACTACTTCATCAGAACTTCTATCGCGACATTGTTCTAGCTGATGTTGATAACCTTGTACAGTCTTGATAAATTCCGTATCTTTCTTCTTAATTTCATCAATAAAATCTTGATCATTTTCCAATAATTTTGTTGCTAAAAAACGATGGGGGACATTGAACTTCTCAGTATAATCTGTCTTCTTTATATCTTCAGATAAATCCTTAATAACCTGTTCTACATCTTTGCTAAAATTCAGGGATTCACTTTTTGCCGATTTTTGTCCCACCTTGAAGGCAGTTTCAAATAATTTATTTAGTCCCCACCCTTTATGTGCTATAGTAGTAACAATCGGGACACCTAATAAACGTGATAACTTATCAGTATCAATAATAATTCCTTTTGCTTCCGCTTCATCAATCATGTTAAGACAAATCACTGTCGGTAAATTTAATTCCAATAATTGTAATGTCAATTCCAAACCTCTGCCCAATAATGAGGCATCAATAACGTTAATTACTACATCTATTTTTTCTCTTAACAAATATTTTCGGGCTTCTAATTCTGCCAGGTCAAAAGAAGTCATTGAATAACTACCTGGCAAATCAACTATATCACTGGTCATACCCTGAAAAGTCATTTTACTAATACTGTATTTGACTGTTTTTCCTGGGAAATTTGAGGTAATCGCTTTATATCCGGCTACGTGATTAAAAATAGTACTCTTACCACAATTCGGCTGACCTACCAGTGTAATTCTCATTAGTCTACCTCCACCAATATTTTTGTGGCGATTCCTCTACCTAAAGCAACCTGGTTGCCATGTATATTCACCAGGACAGGACCTCTCATAAAACCGCTCTTTTGCAATAACATTACATCACCGGAATGAATGCCTAAACAGTTTAGTCTCTGTCTTATGCCTAGACCACCCTTGATTCTAGCAACTCTAACCTTGCTACCTGATTTTACATCCGTTAAACTAACTATCATGTTTGATGTCCCTCTTATTTTTCTCTTTTGAATTGTTATTTTTTATATTTAATTTATCTTGACATTCTTTACAGTAACCTTTAATCCCCAAACGATGTTCGGTTGCTACAAATTGATACTTACGACAAATCTCATCCTGCAATTTTTCTACTTCCCCATTATAAAACTCAATAATTTTTCCACAATTGATACAAACCAAATGATCATGGTGTTTTTTATTGTAAATTCTTTCATAGAGTACCTTATCTCTACAATGTAATGTTTCTATTATTAGTCCACTATCAATTAATAAAGGTATAGTTCGGTATATTGTAGCTAAAGAAACATTAGATTTCTGTTTTCTAAGCTGTTTATAAATGTCTTCCGCATCAAAATGTTTTTGAAGTTTTACGATTGCTTCAATAATTTCTTTTCTCTCCGGCGTATACTTTAAATTTCTTTCTTTTAAAAAATACTTAAATCTCTCTTTATAACTTAACAAAACATTACCCCTGATGTAATTGAGTATCATTCTCAATAATATTTTATTACATAATCATATTTTGTCAAGGTAAAAACTAATTAAAAAAATTAAATATTTCCTGGTTGTTTCCTAAAATAGTTATTAATCTATTGGTAATTCTTTATTGGTTGCTTTTAATTGAAGAGAAGTTTTCTCTATTGAGCTTTTTTATCAAACTCTTTAGATCATCATCTTCTTTGATTTGGAAAAAATGTGAGATACAATGACAATCAGAAGAGCCAAAACCTTTTTTTACCAATTTGCATGTACTATTTTTATATAATTTCTGAGATATAGTACATTCACATGCTTTTGGACTAATCATTATATCTACAATTAAAGAAGGATTGGGATCAGAAAGTACATAATCAATATGCCAAAATTTCTTTTTTATGCGTGAAAGATGTCTGAGTAGACGTGTCCTGAGAGATTTTTTAGCAGAGCCAATGTATAAATAATAACCTCTATTAAAAGATATAAAACCCAATTTTCCTACCATTACAGAAAAGGGGTTGTCTATATAAATTATTAAAATATATGTGGAACCAACAACTTCTCTAATAGTAGACCCAGTAAGGTATTTACTCATATCCTGCTTGATTCTTTGCTCTCAATATCATCTACAGAGGGTATTTCCTTTTTCAAACCATTCTCTAAAACAAAATCACCAATTCTACAACCAATATGCCGGGCAATAAGCGGGCATTTGGCAATCAACAAAAAGAATATGGGATTTTCTTTATCGGAAAGTGCTTCATAATTACCCTGACCCTTGCTAATTATCATTTTGGTCTCATCGAAAATACGAATAAACTCAGGAGAGCAATACTTTAATACAATTCCCGGCGAATCAGCACCAGATGAAATGATATTGGCAAATTTGTTAATTTCACAAAAAATAGCGTCATCAACAAGGGCATCATTTGAAACTGGTTTCCCTTTTACTACATAAATTACATTTTTATGATAATTTTTTACTAATTGCTCAATTAAAATACGGTCAAAAACGACTTCACCTGAATTATCGGCAAGATAAAGAACTGAATCAACTTCCGACAAATATTGCTGAAAAGCACTATAATCAAAATATTTTTCATCAATATTTTTTTGAAAATTAAATTCATCATTCAGCATTATATGTATCTTTTCCTGAATACTTTCCATATCTTCTATTCCAAAATCAATAATATTCCCAATTATTGACAGCTTGATTGCTGTTAAAAGTTGTTTATCTTCATCCATATTCTTAATTCTTACTTTCATTTCTGGATACAACTTGAGTGCTATTTTGTTACTTTCTTCTTTTATTTCTCTGTAAGGATCTTTCTTGCCGGTAATCTTACTAATCATGGTATAAATATTTCTACCCATCTCGGCGGGGGTTGTATTTAGTGAAAAATTTGGAATTATTTCTGATAGGCTATTCAGTACTTCTCTCTGAATCTCCTCACTGGCACCGGATACTCTAGCCGTCTTGAGTGCTTGTTGATAAAAACAGGGAATACAGTCTAAATAGGTTTTCATTATACGCTCCTTACTTATAAATTATTTCTAACAATATTCATCCAATAATGAATAATAAACATGTTATAATTGTTTATTAATTGTTCCATCAGGCAACATATTATCTGGATGATATTGATTTTTGTCCTGCATTTTTTTTCTTACACAACGCCAGTATTCAGATTTACAGTATTGTTCTACCCATTTCTTATCTATTAGGTTTTTTTCGGTATAATACTTTATGGGACAAACAGGATACCAGGGACAAAATTGCTTCTCAGTCATCACAATATACCTTATATCTTATAGATGTTTTAAAAATAATGTTGAACTATGGGCAAACATCTATATCTACCCATAGTTCATAATTGTTTAATATATTCTCATCCAATCGAATTATAGCTCAATTTTGGACATAATCGATTGAACAATTTTCTCAAAAGCCTGGCTAGTCTCATTTTCATTGTTACTGCAGATAAAAGGCTTGCCCTGATCTGTAGACTTGACGATTTGAATATCGATGGGTATTGCACCCAAAAATGGCACTTTAAAATCGCTTGCTGCCTTTTCTCCTCCACCTGTCATAAATAAATCTATCTTCTTTCCACATTTTGGACAACGAAAACCACTCATATTTTCGATAATGCCCAAAATAGGGATATTAATATCCCTTAGAAAATGAATACATTTACGTGAGTCAGATAAAGCAATTTCCTGAGGAGTAGTTACAATAATACCGCCGTCTAGTTCTGGAATAAGCTGGCAAACAGACAACGGTTCATCCCCAGTACCAGGTGGAGAATCAATAATTAAAAAATCAAGTTTTCCCCAATTTACTTCAGCTAAAAATTGCTTTATGGCAATGCCTTTTAGTGGCCCTCTCCAAACTAAAGGGGTATCGGGTGATTCTATCAAAGAAGCCATAGAAATTGCTAGCAATTTTTCTCTTGCCTGTATAGGTTTAATCTGTCCATTGCTTCCTGTTAATTTTTGTCCTTCGAATCCTAACATCTTCGCAACAGAAGGTCCATGTAAATCAGCATCCAGCAAACCAACCTGGTAACCTTTTTCAGCCAAGGTACAGGATAAATTGACAGATACTGAACTTTTTCCAACACCGCCTTTATTTGACAAAACCAATATTTTATGTCTGATGTCAGACATATTTCTTTTTAATTTTTCAGCAATTTCTTGATTTGCTTGTTCTTTTTTTCTTCTCATTTCTTCCTGGGCTTTGTCCTGAGCTACTTTGCTGTTTACATTATTCAATTTTACTCCCTCTTCTTCCCTCGTCTAAACTAAACGAATTATCATGTCTTCCATTAAAAACTATATAACATTATTTTCTAACCATCATTGTTCCGCATTTAGGACATTTTACCTCAGTACATGGTTGCCCAGGTTTATGAGCTTGAACTGTTCCGCAGGAAGGACATACACATTCACCTTCAGGCCCTGCCCCTTGGGCAAATCTTCCTGTAGGAGTATTTCTTCCTCCTAATCCTCTACCAGTCCCTGGACCTTGACCCCTCGGGCCTGTTCCGTCTCCTCTAGGCATATTTTTCACCTCCTGTAAAAAAATAGCTATTTATGATGGCGATCCTCTTTTTCAATACCATAGCCCTTGCCAGAACCAGGTTGGCAAAGAGAATCATCTTCTTCTAACTGTCCCTTTATGTATTTAGTAATTACTTCATCAATTCCACCACTTACGCCAACAATCGCTTTTATTCCTTTCTCATTAAAAAGGTCTATTGCTCTTCTGCCCATACCACCACAAATAATGGTGTGAACATCTTTTTCAGCAAGGAACTTCGGTAAAAACCCTGTACGATGACCGGGATTAGGAATCATTTCCTGATTGACGACTTTTTGATCTTGTAGTTCAATAATCGTAAAAGAAGGGCACCGGCCAAAATGAGCTGATACTTGATTATTATCAACAGCTATTGCAATTTTTTCCATATAAATTCTCCTACTATAACTTTAATTCAATCCTGAATGTGGTTCTACATTTGATTGGTTTGTCGGTTTTAAATTTCCTTTTTTGTATTCTTGAATGGCTGATTCAACAGTACCAGTTGCTCCAGAAATTAACTGTATACCGGCAGCATCCATAGTTCTAAATGCATTAGGTCCACAATTTCCGCTAATAACAACTTCTACACCTTTATCAGCCATCATTTGGGCAGACTGTATTCCGACTCCACCCATTCCACGCATATTGCTATTCTCAATTGCCTCGAATTTTTTGTTGTCAGTATCATAAATTATAAAATAAGGGCATCTCCCGAATCTTGGGTCGACTTCACTTTTTAATTCTGGTCCTGAAGAAGTAACTGCTATTATCATTAAATTCACTCCTATCTATATTATTTTTATTTCCACTACCTTTTATTATACCTCTTATGGCAAATTTATAAAATTTAAGTGATAAAAAAACAAATCACCGGTTATTTTATTAATAAACCCCGGTGATTTGTTTTTGTTATTTATATCATCACTCTTTTTTGTCTTTCTTTAATTCAGCTAATCTTTTATTAACTGCATCTAATTCGGCCTTAATATCCTCTGCTTCTGCCTGAAGTATATCCATTTCCTGTTTTGGATCCAGATTACCTTCGTTAGGGTAATTAGCTCCATATGCAGGGTAGGCAGGAGCTGCTGGTGAATAAGCTGGATAACCCGAGAAAGCACCTCGTCCGAATCCACGGCCAAATCCACGTCTAAAGCCCATTCCTAAACGGCCACCAACAGGATTGGCATAACCCGGAACTGAATAACCAGCACAATAACCTGCTGCTCTTCCAGTCATCGGACCAAAGCCGGCAGGACCAGTTCTATCGCCACCTGGCATAATAAACACCTCCTTCTTTCATTATATTATTCTTTCTTCTTACAATTTTTACATTCTCCATAAAATTGGAGAATGCAACTTTTTACAGTAAAACCGTATTTTTTTAAAAGCCTTTCTTTCATTTTCTTTATTACAGCTATTTCATCCTCAGTCAAATCACTTATATCTAAAAAATTTCTACAATTCACGCAAAATAGGTGTTGATGGCAATTTATGCCTTCAACTCTACCTGCTAACTCATATCTTGCTCTTCCCTCACCAGATTCTATTTTTATAATCACACCATTTTTTATCAATAAATCAAGCGTTCTATATACTGTTGTTAACCCAATAGCAGGGTATAATTTATAAGACCGCAAATATATTTCTTCGGCACTTAAATGCTTTTCAGCATTACCAAGAACCTGTAAAATAATCCTTCTGGGAACAGTTACTCTATATCCCTGGCCTCTAAAATGACCTGGCCAACCTTTCGGTGGGCCTTTTCCAAATCTGTGATTCATTACTTTGATTTTCCTTATTGATAATGATTACCATTAACATTCTATGTCTAATAATATTTTTTGTCAAGTCTTTCCTGAAATTTATTAATCAAAAAAGGAAGACAATAAAATATTGCCTTCCTTTTTGAAACTAATGTTTATTATGTTGTACTTGATAGCAAATAATGCACTATCTATTAGATTTATAATTCTCCCAAACTTCCAGCACTTCGGGAAAATCAATATTTAATCTCTTAATATTGTCTAAAGATGGAACTCCATTCTCATCCCATCCCTTTCTTTTATACACTACATCACATAATATTTCATATTGCTTTTCCCTAAAATCTCTTAAAGCTTGCATCTTCTCTTCAACTGTTTTCCCTTTAGTTGTAAAACCTATTTCCTCTTCTAATTGCTTATCATATAAGTCAGCACGAGATTCATATTCTTTTTTAGTTACTGGTCCCACTGCACGATAGGGAATTGCATCATATTTCCTGGTTCCGAAACCCATCTTCAGATTTAAAAGTCTCTGGAAATTATGGACAGCTTCAGATTGAGTAATAAGATCTTCTGCGGAAATTTTCTTACCGGTCACCCCTTCGAATATCCAGCAATAATTTTCCACATGTTCAGGTACTTTTGCTGCAGTTATCCCCGAATATTTCTTCTTATTATCAGCAGGCTCGATGTCATTCCAGGGAAGCTTACAGAGCCCTACCAGGGAAAACCAGGTTCTAAATAAGGGAAAATAGAATAATGCCTCTGCTTTGTCATCAAAGGTTGGTATCTGTTTGTTAACCTGATCCATAAAAATTAACCAGGATTCATCGTGTTGAGGTCCTTTATTGGCAATACCATATCCTCCTTGCTGGGCAAGAGATTCTTTGGTTCCGTATTCGGAAAATTCCATTCCTTTGCATTCCATTCCAATGTCATTCAAAAAAGCTTTATCAGCATTGTAATTTTTAATGAAATATTCTTTACAACGGCGTACTCCCTGTCCTGCTATTTTCCCAAATTTTTCTCCCCGGGCAATTAAATGTATAAGCTCCAATAAATCAGTACCGTTTCCAAATCTTAAATCCAATCCTCCAGTTTTTTTCTTATCTAGAATTCCATTTTCGTAACATTCCATCAGAAAAGCGATGGTTGTGCTTATTCCAATAGTATCCAGGCCATAATGGTCACAATAAAAATTGGCCTCTAAAACAACATCAGGGTCAAAACAACCACAGTTCCCACCAAATCCGGCTGCTGTCTCATATTCAGGTCCATCAACAATTACTTCTTCCCCTTTTAACGGTCCGGTTTTTAACTTAAATCCATCAACTGCATGGGAACAACGTAGATTGCATCCTATCCAGCAAGAATCACCTGGTTGCTTCTGTGAAAAACGATTCAGCCAAACTTTATTGCTTATATTTACTGCCTGGGGATGTGAACTGAATTGATAATTATGAACAGGTAAACAATTATGGTTATTCATGTGGTCTAAAAGATTGGCAGTCCCGGTTTCACGCATACCATTTTCAATATGATCCAACGAAAGAATCTCTTTTGTTAATCGCTGTCCAGCCTTTTTTAATAATTCAGGATTAGCTGGATTGTTACTACTTCCCTTTACACCTTTATACTTAACAACAATAGCAGCAATTTTCTTATTTCTTAGGACTGTTCCTGTGCCACCTCTTGCTCCCTGTTTATAACGTATCTTCTTACGGCCACGGTCATACCAGCTAAAATTTAGAATTCCAAGTAGAGCATTTTCTGCTCCCTGACCAGCAGATACAACACTGATATTACTTTTGTCCGCTTCGCTTTCAGCAAAATGTTCAGTCAGTTTCTCTGCTAAAATATAAGAATTAGTTTCTTGAAATGGAGGAGTTTGTACTTTTATCTCTCCCTTGTTACCATCAATAAATATGATGACATCCTGCTTAGCTTTACCTTGAATCTCTAGAGCATCCCATCCCGAAAATTTTAATAATGGGGCAAAATAGCCTCCGGCATTGTTGTCATTTGCACTCCCCGTTTCAGGAGATATGCTTACAACGTGACTCTTACCACAACCAGAATATTGGGTAATTCCGCAGATAGGTCCAGTACAAAACACCAATTCATTTTCCGGATCATCCCACTTTGTTTCCGGCTTCACTGCCTGCCATAAATACCACAACCCATAACCTCGACCACCGGTTAAGGCTTCTTTGACTTTTACCGGAACATCTTTAATGCTTATCTCATTACTGGATAAGTTTAGATAAAGAACTTTGTCTGTATAACCCTTGTTTATACTAGCGGGTTGATATTGGGTTGAGAACAACACTTGTTCTTTAGACATTATTAACCTCCTGTCTATGTCTATTAGATAATAATTAGTATATTAAAATATTTTCTATAATATTATCGATGCCAAGATTACCAGTTGGCAAGGTATCAGTATCGATTTTCTCATTCATCCTGAAAATATTTCTGTAAAACTTCCTGTAAATCAGGTTTCCCAATTTCCTGTAATTCATACCTTACTCTTACATATGCTTTATCAATTTTCATTACTCTACTTAAATCAATGGGAGTACCTATTATCACCAGTTCAGCGTCACTATTATTAATTGTTGCTTCCAATTCCTTGGTTTGTTCTGGTCCATAACCCATTGCGGGTAATAGTGCACCAATATGGGGAAATTTTTGATATGTTTCCTTAATACTACCTACAGCATAAGGTCTTGGATCAATTATTTCCTTAGCACCGTATTTCTGGGCAGCTACCACTCCTGCACCGAATTGCATTTCACCATGTGTTAAAGTTGGTCCATCTTCGATGACAATTACCTTTTTACCTCTAATTGTTTCTGCCTGATCAACTTGAATAGGTGAGGCTGCCTCAATTAATATTGCTTCTGGTGCCAGCAAATGAATATTTGTCCTTAATTGTGCAATGTTTTCCGAATTTGCAGTATCAATTTTGTTAATTACCACAATATCTGCCATTCTTAAGTTAACCGCACCCGGATAATAGGATTTTTCATGTCCAACCCGATGCGGGTCAGTAACTACAATGTGTAAATCCGGCTGATAGAATGGCATATCATTATTGCCTCCATCCCAAACAATTATATCAGCTTCTTCTTCAGCTCTTTTTAAAATTTCACCATAATCTACACCTGCATAGACAATATTCCCTAAGTCGAGATGTGGTTCATATTCTTCTCTTTCTTCAATAGTGCATTGATATCTATCCAGATCACTGTAATTTTCATAACGCTGCCAGATTTGTTTTGTTAAATCACCATAAGGCATTGGATGTCGGATAACTACCACCTTTTTACCCATTTCTTTTAATATCTGAGTAACCTTTCGTGTAGTCTGACTCTTTCCACTGCCGGTTCTGGTTGCACACACTGAAACAACGGGCACCTGTGCTTTCAACATAGTATTCCTGGTACCCATTAATCTAAAATCAGCCCCTGCTGCCAGTACTATTGAAGCCCTTTCCATTACATACTGATGAGGTAAATCACTATATGCCAAAATTACCTGGTCAATATTGTATCTTTGAATTAAGGTAGGTAAATCTTCTTCTGGAAAAATTGGAATCCCTTCCGGATATTGTATCCCGCTTAACTCAGCGGGATATTTTCTTCCAGCAATGTCGGGAATTTGCGTAGCGGTAAAAGCTGCTACATGATAATCATCATTATTCCGAAAAAAAACGTTAAAATTATGAAAATCCCTTCCTGCAGCCCCCATAATGATAATATTTTGCTTTTTCAAAGATTATCACCTCTTCTCTTTGATATATTTAATTGTAATATGGATAGGGCAATAAATCAATTTTCTTTTCCTTTGTAAAATTATTTAGAAGTAAAGGAGGGATTTTTAATTATTTGCCTCCGGAAGATAGAAAAAAGACATCTGTCCTATTTTAAAAATTTCTAATAAATAAGACAGATGTCCAACAAAGTATAATTATATTTATTTATTATCTTTTAATTATTTATTCTGATTCTTTTTCTACAAATTCCTCTAAAGGAAATTTTATACCTAATTGCTTAGCAGACATGGAAGACAATAAATAGACAGCAAGATAAACCAACACAAACCCGACAATCAAATCAATAATTACAGGAATTCCAAGACCTGCAAGAATATAACAAAATGCAGCAATTAAGGCAACGGTAATAGCATATGGTATCTGGGTTCTAACATGGTCGATATGGTCAGAGCCGGCAAAGGTCGAAGACATTACTGTAGTGTCTGATATTGGGCTACAATGATCACCCATTACTGCTCCTGTTAAAACACTGGAAATTACAATTGGCAAAGCAGCTCCCACGCTAACTCCAAGAGGAATTACTATTGGTGTAACAATAGCCATCGTTCCCCATGATGTACCGGTAGAAATAGCAATAAGGGCTGAGATGATAAAGGTCAATATCGGCAAAATGATTGGAGACAAAGATTCTCCTAAGGCCCCTACAATATATGGAGCGGTCCCCAATTCTCCACAAATGCTTCCAATTGACCAGGCAGTTATCAAAACTAGTGTCGCGTAGACCATCATTCGTGCCCCACTCATAAAGGAATCCATTATTTCTGCTACTGTAGCAATCTTTTGAACTACATACATTATAATAGCTACAATAAAAGCAATAATTGTTGCCAATAATATGGAAAACATAGAATCTGCATCAGATATGGCCTGGGAAAATGATTCAGCTTCACTTCCGCCGCCTGTTGACCACATAAAATAGAAAGACAAGATTACTAATAATATAATTGGCACCCACAAATTTGCCGGACTTATAGAAGCTTTTTCAGCAACTTTTAATTCTGAAGTACCAGATAATGGTCGGGAATCCTTTGCCCATAATTCCCCGGTGGTTCTGGCTCGATATTCTGCCTTTAACATAGGACCAAAGTCTCTCCCGGTATAAGCAATAACACCAACCATAATAATAGCAAAAATAGAATAAAAACTATAAGGAATACTGCTAAGCCACAAATAATATGGAGAAACTTCTATTCCAGCAGGGAGTGAATCTCCAATTAATCCAACCTGATATCCAATCCAGGTTGAAATGAGAAATATGGAAGAAACAGGGGCAGCTGTTGAATCTACAATATAGGCAAGCTTCTCTCTTGAAATGCGATATTTATCAGAAAGTGGTCGGAATAAATTTCCGATAAAGGCTGAATTTGCATAATCATCAATAAAAATAACAATACCACCTAACCAGGAAAACAGTTGTGCCATTTTTGAATTGTGAGCCCTTTTTGCTAACGATTCTAAAAAAGCCTGTCCCCCGCCTGAGAAAAAAATCATGCCCATCAATCCACCTACTATGAAGAAAAATAAAATGATGCTGGCATTCCAGGAGTCAGCAACTGATGATATAAGGGTTGTAGCCGTAGTATTAACACCTGCCCAAAAATTTCCATTATTAAGGATTGTCGCACCAGCCCAAACAGCAATAAACAAAGATATTAAAGCTTCTCTCAGAATTAAACAGAGTGTAATAGCTAATATCGGAGGAACTAAAGACCAGATACCATAGTTTACTGCAGTTTCTTCCTCCTCAGCAGCTATTCCTGTTAGTGAGATAAAAGATACAAGGACAATTATAGAAAATACAATAATAAAATACTGGTTAATTCTGCTTTTATTAATCATCACTATTTATAATCTCCTTTCTAATAAAATTATTACATTTTCTAATTGAAAAAAACAAATATATTAAATCAATAATACCAAACCTCCTATCTTGATCTTTGAACTTTGATGACAGTACTATGATTATTAATCATAGTCCCAGCCTGAATCCTAGAGCATCAGATGACAGGCTTCGGCGAAGATCCCTTTCCTGATAAATCATCGCTGCTCAACTCATTATCAGTACTCTTGATCGTTCGCGCCTCTACCCCACTTCAGGTAAAAGTGAGGCAAATTAATATTTGATTTTCTTAAAATTAACATAATAAAAATAGAAAGTCAATTTTTTTCAATCTGGATGATTCAATTTTTCTCAATTTTGCTTCCGAATACTAATCTTCATTCCTGAAGCCACCTGTTTAAAAACCTGGAGATCTCCAATAACTTTACCAAAAATATTTACCGGGCTTGCCGCTCGAATATCATCACCTTGACTGGCTGGAGTTTTACCAAAAAATATGCAAAACGCCTCACCAGGTGGCCAATAAGCCAAATCGCCCATTGATACTACTTCATTAGCAGTATCTTCCAATTTGATTTCTTCTCCAATAGAAAAATAAATTTCATTTCCCCAGGTATTAACCCGGCCTTCTACCGGGAGTAAATCCCATATTTTTTCAGCTGTTTTGCTGTCATTTAATTCTGCTTCGATATTGATATCTTCTACTGAGATAAATATTTTTTTCATTACAATTCACTCCTATCCTATCCAATAAATAGTATAATAGTATCAAATATCCAGATGTTAAAGTATATTTTTATAAAATATACTCTTGTTTTATCTTTATAATCTTTTTACTATTTCAAATTCTTGATTACAGTAAAATCTCCGGTTTTTGCTGCTTCTAAAATAGGAGCCATGTATTCATCTATTAAATCTGCATTTAGTGGTATGGGCATATTCTTCAATTTCATATCTAACTGCGGATTCTTAGCAGCTTCCAGTGCTCTTTTTACATGCTTATCACTGAACTCTGGAATATCTGTTAATTTGTAAGGAGCACCGATGCTTTTATTAAAATTCACCAGACCTTTGGCAACTGCAATGCCCAACTCTCTTCCAGAGAGTTTTTCAATATTCTCAGAAATAAGATTGTTTCTCCGCAATACCTCACCAATTACTTGTAGCTGTTTTTCAATTGCGGGAGCAAAAAAGACAGTATAATAAGGATTCATTATACCACATGCCCGTCCATGACTGGTAATATCAACAAGGGAAAAACTGGTAAGATGAGCGCCATTAGTGCCACCAACCATGATAGCATAGCCGCCTAAATCAGTAGCTAAACCTAACGCCTCTCTGGCTTTTAAGTCTTCAGGGTTTTCGATTGCTTTTTTGGTGTTCTGAATAATTAATTCCAGGGCAGTTGAAGTAATCTCACTGGTTAGGTCAAATTTATCTTCTCCTGCTCCATAAAAGACCTCTAAAGTATGGGCAATGCCATCCAAAGCCCCGTCAATTGTCAGAGACTTGGGCATACTTACAGTTACTGAATAATCAAATACCGGTCTTTGTGGAATAATTGCCTCATCTACAATCAGTTTCTTCTGTCCAACCACTGGATCAGTAACATTGGAATATTTGGTCAAATGTGCTCCTGAACTTGCAGATGTTTGTATTGCAATGTAAGGTAATAGCTTTTTATTTGACTCTTGAAGAGCTTTCGTGACCAATCCTGTTCCAAAATAATCTTCAATCTCAGGGCTATAAGAACCTAATGTGGCTAATACATTAGCGGCTTTACCACAATCAATAGTACTTCCACCACCAATAGCAATAATACAGTCAGGCTGATAGTGTAAGATATAGCTTTCTACTCGATATACATCTTCTCTTGGATTATTTGGTTTTGCATCTGGTACAACACGGTCACCTGCTAATAGTACTCCATTATTTTTTAAAGATTCAATCACAGCATCTGCTACCGGTTTAAGATAAGTTGTGTCTGATATCAATAACGCCTTCTTTCCATATTCAGAGGCCACCTTACCTACTTTTCTTAATTTATCTAATCCGAATAGATAATTATCACCTTTAAATTTTTTAAGTAATTCTTCTGCTTTTTGTTTTAACATCGTAATCCTCCTTCACCTTTGTTTAATACAAATAGAAGATATTTTAAATCAATAATCATATTACTTATATTAAAACAAAGAGTATAATAATACAATTTCAATTCAGGTTATCTAGGATCTTCTTTAGTTTTTCCCTAGCTTCCTCATTTATAGGCTTAATGGGCTTTAAAGCATTACCAACATCAATCCCTCTTAGTTTTAAGCCTTCTTTCATGATGACCGGGAAACTACCCAATGCAAAAGCCATCCGTAATGGTGCTAATTTAAATTGGGCTTCTAAAGAGGCTTGGTGTTCCCCTTTTTGATATAACTCATAAATAGATACAACTAATTCAGGAACAATATTAGCTGTTGCGGCAACACTGCCATGAGCACCATAAGCCAAAAATCCATAGATTAAGGTATCTCTTCCGGCCAGGACAGCAAAACCTTTTCCTGTACGCCGAATAATTTCTGCAGCCTTACTCATATCTCCACTACTGTCCTTAATCCCGACAATATTATCAATACTGCTCAAACGAATTATTAACTCTATGCTTAAATCAACGCCTGTTCTTCCCGGGTTATTATAGAGAATAATAGGTAAATCAGTACTAGAGGCAATTTCTTTATAATGTGTATACAGCTCTTCTTCGTTTGGACTGATAAAATATGGCGTAATAACCGATAAGGCATCAACTCCTAGTTTAGTAGCCATTTGGGTTAGCCTAATAGATTCCTTTGTCGTTATAGCTCCTGTACCAGCATAGACTGGTACTCGATTATTAGCTGCTTCTAAGACCGTTTCAATTACCTTTTTCTTTTCATCGAAGTCAATACCATAACCTTCTCCTGTGCTACCCAGAGGAAAAACACCATGCACTCCTGCATCAATTAGATAGTCAGTCATTTTCTTAAGTGTCTTACAATCAACTTTTTCTTCTTCATCAAATGTTGTAATCATCGGAGGTATAATCCCTCTCGGTTTAAATTTCATCTCCTGCTCCTTTTTATTTTTTTTCTTTAACTCCTACTCTTCCTTCAACGAAACACTATTCATCTTCTCATAGAATAAGGCCAGTCCTCCATGGTCGAGCTCTGAGTTACCCTCTGCCATTAGGGTCTGCATCATCTCCATCACCTGGGCTGTTAGAGGCATGGCATTGTGTAGAGCCTGGCTGGTTTGTAGGACATTGGTTAGGTCTTTGACATGTAACTTCATGCGAAAGCCCGGGTCATAGTTGGCTTGAAACATCCGGGGGGCCTTGTCGGTAAAACACTGACTGCCGGCAAGTCCTGACTTTATGGCAACCTACCAAGACCGGGTTACCCAAGATATCTAAGATGGGCTTACAGGTATTAAAGATTTGTTCTTTACCACCTACCATGATGGCAAGGGTACCTGATTGAGCTTTCTCCTGTCCTCCGCTTACCGGGGCATCTAACATATCTACTTTCTTTTCTGCCAGTTTCTTGGCTATATCCTGGGAAACCAGGGGAGCGATGGAGCTCATGTCAATAAGTATTTGACCGGAGGATAGACCTTCTGCGATACCTGCTTCGGAAAAGACGGCTTTTTGCACATCCGGGGAGTTGGGTAACATGGTGATGATAATATCACAGTTAGAGGCGACCTCACTATTGGAGGTTGCCTTTTGGGCTCCGGCCTGGGTAAGCTCTTGTAGGGGTTTGTCATTTAGGTCATAGGCTATTAAGGGATAGTCTGCTGTAAGTAAGTTCTTGGCCATGGGCAGGCCCATGATGCCAAGGCCAATAAATCCTATTTTTGGTTTAGACATGGTTTGTCTCCTTTCAATTTTTATTTATATTTTATATTCAGCTTCAAAATATCATTTATTTTTACTTGACCAGTATTTTTTAATCTATCTATTCCATTATTCCTTGTATTTTTTGAATAACTAAAGATATATCTTGTCGATCAATATCTTTATGTGTTACCACCCGTATTTCCCGCTCTTTTGGTTCACCGATTAAAATATTTTCTTCCCTTAACTTATTTACCAAATCCATTGGATTTATTTTCTCTTTAGGTACCTCAAAATAAACCATATTGGTTTGAACGGTATTCATATTTACTTTCATTCCCGCTTCTACAAGTCCTTTTGCCAATAAATAAGCATTCTCGTGATCTTCCTGTAATCGCTCAATCATATCTTCTAATCCAACAACTCCGGCAGCAGCCATCAACCCGGCTTGTCTCATTCCTCCACCTATCATCTGTCTTTTTTTTCTAGCCTTAGAAATAAAACTTTTATCCCCTACAAGTAGAGAACCAAAAGGGCAGCCTAAGCTTTTAGAAAGACAAAATTGTATCGAATCTGCTTCTCTAACTAAATCAGCAGGATCTACATTTAAGGCAACAGCCGCATTAAAAATACGGGCACCATCTATATGAATCTTAATATTGTGTTTTTTCACAAGACTTGAAAGTTTTTTCATCTGTTCTACATTTATACAAGTTCCACCTGCAGAATTATGGGTATTTTCGATACAAACTAATTTTGTTGTCGGAAACAACCGACCTTCTCCAATAATTGCTTCAGTTAGGGATTTAAGATTTGGGAAACCTAACTCACCTGGTACAGTTTTCAGCATTAAGCCGGCAACCGCTGCTAAACCACCAACTTCACAACGGAGAATATGTGATTCTTCCTCCATAATAACTGAATCACCTGCTTGAGTGTGAGCCAACATTGCCACAAGATTTCCCATTGTACCACTAGCCAAAAATAAAGCATCTTCTTTTCCTAATTTTTCAGCAGCTATTTTCTGAAGCTTTATTACAGTTGGATCTTCCTCATTCTGCTCATCTCCAAGAGGTGCATCCAACATAGCTTTGTACATTAGTTTTGTTGGTATTGTTTTTGTGTCACTCCTAATATCAATTATTTTTCGCAATTTTTTTCCTTTTTTTTATTTTATTCTATATTCTTATCTATCTCTGCAAATAGACATACAATAATAAATATTTAACAAAATTGACCATTTCTTTGTCTCTTTGTTTACGATAAATCTCAGATACTTTTTCCCCAGATCCATACTCCTCGTTAAAAAGGTGGTAGCAAAATGAGGATTCTGCTAAAATTTATATATCAAAATAAAAATTAATATTACTTTTTCTAAAATGTTATGAGCGGTTTTTCTCGATAATCTCCTTTATATCGACACCTTTTCGTTTTGTAAGAAAATAGTAGAATACAACAATCAATAATAAAAATACAATGCTATCCCATTGTGTGAAAAATATTAAGGGATTACCATCATTAATATAGAGTGAGCGCCTAAAATATTTTTCAATCATGGGACCTAATATAAAGCCCAAAAGCAAAGAAACGGTTGGATAATTTTGTTTTCTCAGAACATATGCTATCACACCCATTATTAATGTCATGAGCATTTGGAATGTCGAATATGTTGAGACATAACCACCAACCATTGCTACTAAGGCAATACTGGAATATAATATTTTACGATTAATGGTTACTATTTTAATAAAGTAAGGTCCAAGTATATACAAAGTTAAAGGAAGAATAATTAAGGCACTGACAAAGAGAGCAGCAAACATAGGTGCCACTAAATGAAATTGGGTTGTCATTAATCTTGGACCGGGTTGTAGACCATTAATAATTAATACACCAAGAACAACAGCGGCAACGGCATCACCTGGAATGGAAAAAGTTAACATTGGCACAAGTGCCCCACCACAGACTGCATTGTTTGCTGATTCAGCAGCAGCAATTCCTTCTAATGTTCCGGTACCAAACTTATCCGGATCATTTGAAGATCTCATTGCTTCTGCATAAGAAATAAAAGCAGCCATTGAACCTCCTGCACCGGGTAACACACCAATAAAATAACCAATTAATGCTCCTTTTATATATGTCATTAGTCCAATCTCTTTTATCTCTTTTATAGTAGGTAAAAAATCTCTCCTACTAATTTTCTGCTTTAACATTTCCTTATTAATTAATTTATATTCATCACTGCTCTTTTCAGATTGAATCAGAAGTTCACTAATAGCAAACGTACCTATAATAAGGGGCATCAAATCAATCCCTTGAACTAAAGGATCAATACCAAAAGTGAAACGAGCAGCGGGCTGCATAATATCTATACCAATTGTTGCAATCATTATGCCCAAAATTGTTGCTACTGCCCCTTTGGCAATAGATTTTCTTTGGGCAAGTATAACAACCACAAAAGCAAAAAGGATTAAGGAAAATTTTCCTGGTGTCTTAATTAGTAAGGCCAATTTCACGGCAAATGGAGCTACAATCATTAATAAAATACTCCCTATAGTACCACCTATCATTGAAGCAAAAGCAGCTTGTCCCAATGCCTTAGCGCCTTCTCCTCTTTCCATCATTTTATTACCTTCAATGGCGGTCATCATTGCAGAAGGGGCACCCGGGATATTTATCGTGATTGCTGTAATACTACCGGAATACATTCCAGCCATGTAAATACCCATGCACATTACTAAAGATTTCACAATATCCATGCTATAGGTTACTGGTAAAAGTAATGCAATAGCTAATGTTGCTGTTAAACCCGGCACAGCTCCAAAAAAAGTACCTACAATAAAGCCTAATAAAACATAGATAAATACACCGGGAATAAACAATGTCTGGAATCCCTGAAGAATTCCCAATAAATTATCCATCTTAGAATACCTCCCCTATTGGAAGTCTAACTCCAAATATTTTTTGGTATAAAATGTAAATTAATGCAACTATAATAACAGTAAATAAAATATTTAATAGTTTCTTTTTTTTGAAACCTGATTCTTCTTCAAATAAAAACATCAAACAAAGAACATAAATAATTGATGAAATAAAATAACCTATAGATTTAAATATTAAAACATAAATAAGGGTTAAAAATATAACCATTATAGGCTTGCCAATTCTTGATAATTGAAATGACAAAACGCTTTTTTCCTTAATCCCAGCAATAAAAATGATAATTGCAGCAATATATAACAGGATTGAGGCAACTATGGGGAAAAAAGTAATCCCCACCTCTCCATTTTTAATTGGTTCGGCGGTTTTTATCGCTTCAAATAAATAAATACTATTTACCAAAATCAACACAAGTGCAAGCAATGATGTAGAATTGATTCTCTCAAGTACACTTCTCTTTGCCATCTAACGCCTCCATGCTATTAATTATCTGCCTCCTTCTTTTCCCAAGGAGGCAGATAATCTAATTTTCATTTTCTACAGTCTTACCTAAAACAAAAAATAAGGAACTTAGCCTTCTATTACACCATCATCAATTAATTTTTGGATCATTTCAAATTCATCCTCTTGGACCTGCATGGCATAATCAGTCACTTCATCTGTTCCTAACCAGGTAGCTACAACACCTGTTTCCTGAGCCCAATCTCTGAATTCATCACTATGGTGTGCATCATAGAAGATCTGTTCTAATTTAGCAACAACATCATCTGGAGTTCCGGCAGTAGTAGCTAAAATAACAAAACTACCTTTTACTAAACCTTCATAACCTAGTTCCTGGAAATTAGGAACATCTGTAAATTGAGGATTCCGTTGATCGGCCATTTCAATAAGACCTCTTACTTCTCCAGCATGAATCAATGGAGCAAAATCTCCTAAACTTGTCATAATTGCATCGGCTTCACCGGATAATAAGGCTTCTTTCTTTTCGCCAGAACCACCAGGATATGGTAATACTTTGAATTCTAAGCCAGTGACTTCATTAATTTTTAACAGTCTTAAATGTTGGGCATTTCCTATTCCATCAACTCCAACAGAAATTTTCCTAGGATTTTCTTTAGCGGCAGCTGCAAATTCCTCCCAATTTTTCCAAGGGGCATCTTCTCTTACTACCATTGCTCCTGCTTCTTTAGTAACAAGGCAAATCATTTTAACTTTATCCAGCGAATAACCTGGTACTAACTCCTGACGAGGAACTGTTACAATGCTGTCATAGGTAAAACCACCAATTGTGTAACCATCAGATTTCGCATTCATCACTTCATAAAGTCCTACTCCACTAAGTCCACCTTCAATATTTTCTACATAGATTGCAGTGGGTATTGATTTCTCTGCTATTTTGCTAATAACCCTTATAATAGCATCTGTACCACCACCTGATGCCCAGGGAACAATTGTCCTAATATCTTTGGTTGGGAAATCTTGGGCAAAACTAGCAATTGAAAATAAACTTAAAAACATAATCACTAATATGATACTTATAATATTTCTTGATTTCATTTCTTATCCTTCCTCCTCTAATATTTAATAACTTTAAAAGATACTAATTAATTAATTAGTAGAACAACTTTTTATATTATATAAGCACCACCTCCAATCTTTTGGGTTAATTATCATTTAGCCTTTTTCTGTACTAAGTCTTCTTTCATAATCATCGGTTTTTTTATCATCAAGAAATAATAGAATATCACAGTTAAAACTAAAAAGAAGAGACTATCTGGACTTGTAAAAAATATCAAAGGACTTCCATGACCCAAGGAAAGACCCCTTCTGAAATAGTCTTCAAGCATTGGGCCCAATATAAAACCTAACAACAATGTAACTGTGGGATAATTTTGTTTTCGTAAAAAATAAGCAATTACACCGAATATTAAAGTAATAGCCATCTGAAAAACAGAAAATGTGCTTACAAAAGAACCCACTATGGCTACTGTGGCAATACTTGCATATAGAATACCCCTATTAATTGAAACAATTTTAATAAAATATGGAGCCAGCAGATAAAAAGTAATGGGCAAAATAACTAAAGCACTAACTAATAAGGCTGCAAACATGGGCGCAATTAGATGAAATTGTTTAGTCATCAATTGTGGTCCTGGTTGTAGCCCATTAATAACCAAAACTCCTAATAATACAGCAGTTGTTGCATCACCTGGTATACCAAAAGTTAACATGGGAACAATGGCTCCACCACACATAGCATTATTGGCTGTTTCAGCAGCAGCAATTCCTTCTAAAGAACCAGTTCCATATTCCTCCGGATTTTTAGATGATCTCATTGCTTCTGCATAGGAAATAAAAGCAGCCATAGAACCTCCTGCTCCCGGGAGTACTCCAGTAAAAAAACCAATTAATGAACTTTTGAAATATCTCCATAGACCAATAGATTTAATTTCTTCTAATGTGGGAATAAAATCCTTTCTTCTTATTTTACTTAATACATCTTTTGATATCTCCAGTTTTTTTTCAATTTCTCCTGATTGAATCAAAAGCTCGCTAATAGCAAAAGTTCCTATAATAACTGACATCATATCAATTCCTTGTACCAGGATATCGAAACCAAAAGTAAATCTGGCTAACGGTTTCATTGTATCAATCCCAATAGTAGCAAACATTATTCCCAAAAAAGTTGCAATAGCTCCTTTTGCTATCGATTTTCTCTGTATTAATATTATTACAATAAGAGCAAATAATATTAAGGAAAATTTACCCGGTGTTTTTACCATTAAAGCTAATTTTACAGAATAGGGTGATACCATAATTAATAATAAAGTTCCAATAGTGCCACCGATCATAGAGGCAAAGGCTGCATGTCCTAAAGCTTTTGCTCCTAACCCCCTTTTCATTAGTTGATTACCTTCAATAGCTGTCATCATAGCAGATGGAGCTCCCGGAATATTAATAGTTGTAGCGGTTATACTCCCTGAATAAATGCCAGCCATATAGATACCCATACACATAACCAATGAGCTAACAATATCCATGCTATAGGTCATGGGTAGAAGAAGTGCAATTGCTAGAACAGAAGTTAAACCAGGCACGGCACCAAAAAAGGCACCTATAATAAAACCAATAATTGCATATATCCCCACTGAAGGATTAAAAAATGTGATAAATCCTTGAATAATTCCATCCAAGTTCCCCATTACATATTACCCCCTAATTTTGGAAGTCTAATTAAAAAGATCTTCTCATATAAAATATAGATAATAACGGCAATGATAACAGCATAAAATAATTTTATCAGAATATTTTTTTTCTTTATTTCAAATATAGAAATAATTGCAAAAATATATAAGATGGAAGAAGCCATATAGCCAATAATTTTAAAAAGTGTAATATAAAATATCGTAACAAGAACAACAAGTGCCGGCTTGTTCATCTGACCAAAAGATGTTGCTGTTACATTTTTCTGATTGTATGATGTAAAAAATACAAGAGCAATTGTAATGTACATTAAAAATGAAATTATTAATGGAAAAAAAGTGGCACTAACTTGACCTTTTTGAATTGGGGGAGCTATACGAAATGCTTCAATAACATACAAGGTATTCCAAATAAACAATATAACACAAAATAAATGAGAAATATTTAGCTTTTTTTTCAAATTAAGCAAAAACCTTGTCCCTCCTTCATGAATACTTATAATTTCATTAATTGCCCTACCTTTAAAGGTAGGGCAATTAATAGTACTTTCTATTGTTCAATAATTCCCTGTTCCACTAACATATCCATAATTTCGAAAAATTTTGTTTGTGTCTCTTCAACAAACTGGGTAGTTTCTTCACTATTTAACCAAGCAGATGTTACTCCAATATCATCTAGCCAATTCAGAAACTCGTCTGTATGATAGGCTTCATCAAATATTTCTTCTAATTTCATGAGTATATCATCAGGGGTCCCCGCTGGTGCAGCCACAGTAATAAAACTTCCTATTTGTAAATTATAACCCAATTCTATTAATGTCGGAACATCCGTAAATTTCGGATTCCTTTTTTCTGACAATTCTACCAAACCTCTAGCCTGGTTAGAATTGAGCAATGGAGCAAAGTCCCCTAAACTGGTTATAGCGACTTCCGCTTCACCAGATAGCAATGCTTCTTTTTGTGGTCCAGCACCACCTGTATAAGCAACTAAATTTAAGTCTATTCCGACTTCATCTTCTAACATTAAGCCAGCCAAATGGGTTCTACTACCTAAGTTTTGAATTGCAACATTAATATTCCCAGGTTCCTCTTTAGCTGCTTCCACTAAATCTTCAAAGGTTTGAAAACGCGAGTCTTCTCTCACAATAAGTGCATCAGCTTCACTGGTAAGACGACAAATAAATGCTAGTTTATCCAGATCATATCCAGGAACTAATTTTTGTCTAGGTACTGTAATAATACTATCATATGTTTGTGTTCCAATGGTATAACCGTCAGGACGGGCTCTCATTATCTCAAAAACACCAGTTCCGCTTGCTCCGCCTTCAATATTTTCTACATAAATTGATACAGGTAATGATTTCTCAGCAATTTTTGTAATCATTCTGTTAATAGCATCAGTTCCGCCACCTTCGCCCCAGGGACATATAGTTCGGATATCTTTGGTTGGATAATCTGCAGCAAAAATCACTGTTGAACTAAAAAAACATACCAAAAATAAAGATAGTAACAAAATAGTTATTTTTTTCATTTTTTTATTCCCTTTCTTAATATTGAGATATTTTCTTAATAAACTACTTTCTAAAAATATAGTTCCTTATTTCACCTCCTTTTTTTCAATAAATGATCTACAAGCTAGTAATTCCTTGTGAGGAATTTTATTTAGTCTCTTGTAATGCTCTTTTTTTAAAGGACCTGGGAAAAAACTATCAATTAATAATCTACAGGTCGTTCTAAGATGTTCTCTGACATAATACTCAGCTTGTTCTTCGTCTCTTTTCTCAAGTGCTTTTATAATAGCTAAATGGAATTCTAAAGATTTTTTTTCAATTCCAACTGACCGTCGTGAAATATTCCTTGTCAATGCAGTAATGGTACGTAACTTTTTATAAAATTCAGAAATAAAGGGATTGTTAGCTGCACGAATAATTGCATCATGTAGTTTTGTTCCATATCTAACCCCTTCCTGTGGATTCTTTTCAATATCCACTTTTTCTAATATGTTCTTTATTTCGCTAATTTCAGAATAAAATTGCTTGTCACCTTTAGCACATGCCAACCTAGCTGCAATCCCTTCTATCGCTTCCCTGCTTTGGAATATATTAATAACATCATCTAATGAAATCTTCCGAACGGAATACCCTCCACTTCTATCTTTTCTAACTAAGCCATCTGAAGTTAAATACCAAAGAATCTCTCTTATTGGTGTCCTGCTTAAGCCGCATTTGTTGCAAATTTCTCTTTCTACCAAGACCGTACCTGGAGAAATTTCACCTGATATTATTTTTTTCTTAATCTCCTGATAAATACTATTTTTCATAATAATTTTTACTTAACTTTTCCTTGGTATACCAGTGGTATTTTATTTAAATATACCATTATTTTGCTAAATTTTCAAACAATCGATATATGCAACCAATAAATCTTGTATTTATATATTAATAATTAAATAAATTTTAATTACCTATTTGATTTACTGCATTTAGTGGTTTCTTTCCATTTTCCATTCGAATAATCTCATCTGCTACCATGTTAGTTACTCTTTCATTAGCATCCCTTGTCCGAGAACCTAAATGAGGTGTTACAATCACATTGTCTAAAGCAAAAAATGGATGCTCCGATCCTGGTGGCTCAGTATAAAGTACATCAACTCCTGCACCAGCAATTTTCTTTTCTAATAGTGCTTTATACAAGGCATCATAATCAACAATCTTCCCACGAGCGATATTAAGGAGGAAAGCGTTCTTTTTCATAAGGTCAATCTGTTCTTTCCCGATTAAGCTCAGGGTTTCAGGATTTAAGGCAGCACAAATTACTACAAAATCAGATTGTTTCATGAGTTCACCCAGAGAGACGAATTTGACTCCAAACTTCTGTTCCCGCTCTTTAGAGGGATGTTTGGTATAGCAAAAAATTTTCATAGAGAAACCTTTGGCCATGGTGGCAACACAGGCTCCAATATTTCCTAAGCCAACGAGCCCCATTGTTTTTCCAGTAAGTTCCCAACCCAAATTTTTATTTCTTAGTTCTTCATCAACCCATTGTCCTTCTCTTACACCATTGCAAGATTGTGGTATATTTCGGGCAGCAGCCAACATTAATCCAATACCCATTTCCGCCACTGCATTGGCATTTGCTCCAGGAGAGTTAATAACATAAACACCATATTTGGTAGCAGCTTCTACGTCAATATAGTCATAACCTGCACTAGGTAAGACAACGGCATGTAATTTCGAAGCTACTTTAAAGTAATCTTCTTCTACTTTTTTTGAACCGGAAATAACATATTTTGCATCTCTTATCTCCGCTAACACGACTTCCTTTGGTACATCATCAGGAAGTATTCGGTTTTCGAAAGCAGATATCTTTTTCATGGCTAATTGCGTAAATGCCGGCTGCTGGTCAAGATGAAGTATCTTGATCATGGTATTTATCCTCACTCGAATTATTTTTTGTACTTTATATTTTATTAAATTTAGTACTATACAATAGAAAAAACATTATACATTAGTTAAATATATCAACATTATATTTTATTTATTAATTCTTTTGATTTTGTAAATTGCATATCTTCCCAATCACCTATTGAAGAGATTCCCTGATTACCTTTAATTTCTTCCCATATTGCTCTAGAGACATACATTTCATCAAGTTTTAGGGTATTTCTAATAATAACGATACGAGGCGGAACACCTGGTAAATTCCAAATGGTTTTAAGCCCAGTTTCAATTGCCTCTTGATCGCTAGCAAATATCATTGGGATACGTGCCCTATCTAAAAAAGTTGTTGTTATAGTATTGGTATAAGTTGATTTGAAATCAATTTTTTGATAAAGTTTCTTTGTAACCATATGAGCAATGCCAATCCCAATAGCATTACCTTGAGTCTCTTTAGTAAGATCTAATACTAATATTTTCTTAATCTCAGGTTCTGTCTTTGAATCTTTGATACCACCAACTATATTTGTGTCCATTCCCGTTCCACTAATATTTTTTCCCATCTCCTGAACAACTAACAAGTCTACTTTATTAACCGGTAATCTAGGCAATATTTTCTTGCATTTTTTTAATAGCTCGCTATCAACTTGTGCAAATTCCTCAGGTTTAGCACCTTTGATTTCCAATGTACGATCATACCCGTTTTCTAAAATCCCAAAACCTCCGATAATAGGTGCTTTATTTAATATTACTTTGGCAAATTCCACCATATAGTGTTTTAAACCTTTCACACCAAGGTAGTGAACTAAACTTGCACCACGATGATTACCAAGACCTACAGATAATATCTTATGCAAACCACTCTCAATTTCCCCCTTAAAAGCGGTGTGAACCTTTGCACGATTAACTGCGATCACTCCGTCTGCCTGATAGGCAATCTTATCAAAATGGACTGGTAGACCATTTTCTAAATGATCAATTTCAACCGTCTCCATTGTAGCTTTAATTGGCACACCCATACTTTCTTCGGTAATACCATAATGCTCTAATACTCTTCGTTGACCTTCGGCTGTTGCACCTCCATGAGACCCCATCGAGGTAACAATAAAAGGATCTCCTTTTACTTTTTTGACTTCATCAATAACTGATTTAAGTATTTCAACAATCCTATCAATTCCACGACTACCTGCAGTAATAGCAATCTTCATTCCTGGTTTTATTTTCTTATCTAAACCAATTCGATAAAATTCCTTTTTTATTTCTCCAGGAATATCTTCTAAATACTTGGCATCAAATTGCTGTTTTATTTTTAAAAGAGGAATATTTTTATCCATCTGAACCTCCAAAATTCTCTAGAGATTGCCTAGATTTTTGTAAATCATTATTTATTTAAAACATCCTTAATTCGTTCCATTGCTTCTTTAATCAATTCATAATCTGTAGTGTAGGAAAAACGAACATATCCTTCACCAGCTTTGCCAAAAGCACTTCCAGGCACTACTGCGACTCTTGCTTTATTTAACAGATATTCACAGAACTCTTCAGAATTCATACCAAACTTTTTAATATCAGGAAAAACATAAAATGCCCCTTGAGGCGGTTTATAAGGAATTCCCAGTTCATCAAAGTAAGACATCATTAATTTCCGTCTTCGATCAAATTCTGTTACCATCTCATCTACACACTCTTGAGAAGAAGTAAGGGCTACCCTTGCTCCCTCCTGCACAAAAGTATTCGGACAACTTAGAATATGTTGATGCATTTTTAAGGCTTGTCTCATTAATTCTTTTGGGCCAACAAGGTATCCGACGCGCCAGCCATCCATTGCGTATGTTTTCGAAAGACTTCCTATCATAAATGTTCGACTCTTCATATTTTCCAATCCGGCGATACTGATATACTCTATATCTTCTTCATAAATCATCCGATTGTAAATATCATCAGAAATAACATAAAAATCGTACTTTTGTGCTAATTTAGCTATGACTTCCAGTGATTTTTTTGGAATTACTTGACCTGTAGGATTATGAGGAGATGTGAGAAGAATAAGTTTTGTTTTTTCTGTAATATATTTTCCCAACTCCTCAGGTTGTTGAAGAATCATATCTAGAGGCACGCTGACTGTTTTGGCTCCTCCCAAAAAAGAAAAACCTGGATAGTATACATACATTGGATCAGGGATGATCATTTCATCTCCCGGATCTAACAGGGTTTGTGTAACCAGATAATTGGCTTCGGAAGCACCAATAGTAACAATAATTTCATCAATATCAATATCTAAATTAAAATCTTCTTTGATACGATAGGCAATTGCTTCTCGACAGGAAACGGTTCCTGCACTAGCATCATAATGCACCAAACCATTTTGCAATGCTTCTTCGGTAGCCTTGATGATATGTGTGGGTGTATCAAAATCTGGTCTACCTTGAGATAATTCTATGATATCAATTCCCTCGCTTTTCATCTTCTTAGCCCTAGAAGTCATCTCGCGAATCTTTGAAAAACTAATTCCTTGAACTCTTTTACTAACTATTGTATCCATTATAATTTTTGGTTAACCCCCTCATTATCTAAATATCTAAACATTTGTCTTGTTATTCATTTCATAATCTAATCTTTAAATATCTTAATTTGTTGAAGCCAATTTCATGCCAAAATCGATTGCTTTCTTATTTAAATCAAATATTCTGGGTGACAATAAATCAGCTATAGCTTTTTCTAAAGCTTCATAAGTAATAAGTTTTGTTTTTTCAACAACAAACCCCAACATAATCATATTTGAAACTCTTTTTTCATTAAAATCATCAATCGCCTTTTTGTTAAATTCTTCCGAGTAATGGTTAACATTCTTAGTCAGGTTGCCCACATTTACTAGATCTTTATCTGTTATCAGAATGCCCCCCTCTTTCAAATCGGTAATATGCTGATCAAATGCCTTTTGGGCAATTGCAATCAAAATATCAGGTGTATTTACAATGGGGTAAACAATTTCTTTTTCTGACACGATTATTTCAGTACAAACGTCCCCACCGCGCATATCTGAACCATAAGTCTGTGTCTGTACAGCATATAAATTATCATATACTGAAGCAGCTCTCCCTAATATTATGCTGGCTAATACAACTCCTTGCCCACCTATACCAGATAGCCTAACTCCTATTTCTGACATCTCGATACAGCCTCCTTCCTGAGTCTTTTTACTTCCTGAGTCAACTCAGGAACTTGCTTATCCTCAATAAATTCACCTACAACAATCTTATCTTTAACTTCATCAGGAGAAAGTTTTTTTGCCTTTCTGACATTAATTGAACGATTCTTATAATCCATCAACATATCCACAGCATTGTTTCTTTTCCCAATTACTTTCCCATATTGGACAGGACACTGTGAAATAATTTCTATAAATGAAAAGCCATTATGAAGAATAGCTTTTGCTATCGATTTCCTTAGCTGCCTGGCCTGGAAAGTTGTCCATCTGGCAACCATTGTAGCACCGGCAGAAATGGCAACCTGACTTAAATCAAATGGTCGTTCAATGCTTCCATAGGGAGTTGTAGTTGTTTTTGAATGATAAGGAGTAGACGGTGCCACTTGACCTCCGGTCATACCATAAATTTGATTATTTACACAAATCATTGTTAAATCTATGTTCCTTCGACATGCGTGAATAAAATGGTTCCCCCCAATAGCACTGGTATCACCATCACCGGCAGTAACAATTACTTTTATGTTAGGAGTGGCTAACTTTAGACCAGTGGCAAATGCAATTGACCGGCCATGAGTTACATGTAAAACATCAGTATTGTAAGAAGGACTAGGTATCCATCCTGAACAGCCAATTCCTGAAACAAAAGCAAATTTATCGAAATCCATTGCTAGATCTTCTATAGCCCACAAAATAGCCTGAGAGATAATTCCGTTACCACATCCAGGACATGTTGTATAATTAATTGGCCCTCTAAAATACTTCTGTAATGGATGATTTATTTTCTTCTCCATTAGATAACCTCCTTAATTTTCTCTAAAATTTCTTCCGGATAATAGAGTGTTCCTAGAACCTTAGGAGGCAAAGAAATTACTTTACAATGCTCACAAGCTGCTGATTTCACAAAAGGAAACAATTGTCCTAAATTATTTTCGCATACAATGATAGTTTTAACCCTTCTCGACAATTTTTCTACCTCTTCTTCCGGGAATGGCCACACAGTAATAGGTCTAAAACTACCTACTTTTATTCCATTCTTTCTTGCTATTTTTACTGTTTCTAATACAGCTCTGGAAGTTAGTCCATACGACAATATGGCTACTTCTGCATCATCTATTTCATGTTCGTTAATCTCAATGATTTCTTCTTTATGTTTTAATATCTTATTAGTTAATTTTTTGATTGCATTATCCATAATCTTTGGGTCTGAAACATTACGAAAACCGTCTTCCTTGTGTGTTGAACCTGTAATATTTGCCTTCAACCCTTTACCGAATACCGGCATAGGAGCAACCTCTTCATCTAAAAATATCTTTTGATGAATACCCTGGTAATGCTCTAATTTTTTCCTCTCTGAAAGAATAAGTTCTTCTTGTAGAGGGAAGTTTACTCTTTCTCTCATATGTCCCACCAAGCTGTCTGATAAAACAAAAACCGGTGTCCGAAACTGTTCTGCTAAATTAAATGCCTTTATTGTAAAATCAAACATTTCTTGGGGTGAAGCTGGCGCTAATGCAATAATTTGATAATCCCCTTGAGAACCAAATTTTGATTGGAGTATATCTCCTTGTAAATGAACACTAGGGCTTCCCGTAGAAGGAGCTCCTCTTTGTACATTGACAATTACACAGGGAGTTTCAGTTGCCACTGCCAAACCAATATTTTCCTGCATTAAACTAATTCCTGGCCCCGAAGTAGCTGTCATTGACTTAACACCACCCCAGGAGGCTCCAACTATATTGGCGATTGCTGCAATCTCATCTTCAGTTTGAATAAAAGTGCCATCAACTTCGAACATCCTCTTCGATAAGTGGTGCGCAATCTCCGATGCAGGTGTAATAGGATAACCAGCAAAAAATTTGCAACCTGCCATAATAGCACCTTCAGCACAGGCAATATTGCCCTGTAGAAAATCAGTTTTATTAGTTTTCGAATTATTTATCATCTTTTTTCACCACCACTGCAAAATCTGGACAATAAATCATACAATTTTCACATAAGGTACATTTATCTTCATCTATCATCTTAGGATAAGGAACCCCTTTTTGATTCAAATCCTTTGTAAAGGCTAAAATATTTTTAGGGCAAACTGAAATACAAATACCACAACCTTTACAAGCTTCTTTATCAATGTAAACCATTTACATTCCCCCTGGATACTTATGTTCAAATTTTAATTATTTTATCTCTTTAATTATTAAAGGAATCTCATCTAACATCTTGGCCACTCTTACACCTGCTGATAGCAAAGAATCTATTTTGCTCTTGGCACTTCCTTTTCCTCCTTCGATGATTGCTCCAGCATGACCCATACGTTTCCCAGGAGGAGCAGAAGCCCCTGCAATATAAGCAACGACTGGCTTCTTCATTTCTTTCTTTACAAAACTAGCAGCTTCTTCTTCCTGGCTTCCCCCTACTTCTCCAATCAAGACAACTGCCTTTGTTTTATCATCTTCATTAAATAGTTTTAAAATTTCTACTAAATTTGTACCAGCAACCATATCTGCACCCATTCCAACGACAGTACTCTGACCTATTCCATTTGAACAAAGATTAGCGGCCACTTCGTAAGCGAGAGTGCCACTGCGAGAGATAATACCTACATCTCCCGGACAAAACATATTAGCTGGTAGGATCCCAATTTTACATTGACCAGGAACAATAATGCCTGGAGTTGTAGGCCCTATCAATAAAGCTCCTTTTTTCTCGGCATAAGCTTTAATAAACATTTCATCATGTACAGGCGTATGTTCTGTGATTAATACAACTATCTTAATCCCGGCATCGATTGCCTCGATAACTGAATCCTTAGCTACTCCTGCCGGTACGAATAACACTGATAAGTCTATCTGAAAATGTAAAGTTGCTTCTTTAGCTGTGTCAAAAACAGGAATGCCGGATATTTCTGTTCCTCCCTTGCCGGGGGTTACACCGGCAACTATTTTGGTACCTTCTTTCAACATATAATCGGTTTGAGTTCTTCCTATTTTCCCGGTAATTCCCTGAACTAAGACTCTAGTACTTTTGTCAACAAGTATACTCATTATTCTTTACCCCCAATTATCTCAGCTAAATATCTGACTGCTCCCTGGGTATCAGATGATTTATAAACATATACTCCCGCTTCCTCAAATATCTTCCAGGTTTCTTCCTGTTTATTACCTAAAGCTTTTGCTACAACGGGTATTTTTAGTTTCTTATCTCTAATAACTTTAGCAACTCCTTTGGCACCTTCATGAATTGGATTTATTCCTCCATACAAATTTATAAAGATAGCTTCTAAATCGTTTTCCTCTAAAATTATTTCCATGCAATCTTCCATTAATTCTGCCGTAATACCACCACCTGTTTCTAAAAAATTTGCTGGTGACAAAGCAGGAATGGTCTTAATTGTATCCATTGTAGCCATCGCAAGCCCTGCACCGCTACATATTAGACCAATATTCCCTTTTAATTGAACATAAGTTGCACCTTTTTTATTAAATCTAATAGTTCTGGGAGTCATTTCATCATATTTTTTCTTTTCTAATAAAGGGTGACGAAACATGGCTGAATCATCTATTTGGAAAACTGCATCTGCACACAAAACATCATCATCATTTGTGATAACAAGAGGATTGATTTCGGCTATAATACCATCATATTTGATAAATACTTTATAAAGATTCTCTACAATTTGACTAACCTTGAGCAAAATTTTCCCGTGAAGACCAAGCTTTTTTACAAAATCAATTATTTGAAAAGCATAAATAGGACTGAGAGGATCACACTTTAAAGAAAAAATCTTATCTGGGCTTTTTTCAGCTATTTCTTCAATATTTATTCCTCCCTCAGAACTTAACATAATTATCGGACATCCTTTTGTCCTGTCGATAGTTATCCCACAATAAAATTCATGTTTAATATCTAACTTTTTTTCTACTAATACTTTAGAAGCCTGGTAACCTTTTATATCTTTACTCAAAATTTCACAAGTAGCCTGTTCTACCTCTTCTAAAGATTTAACAATTTTGATTCCACCGGCCTTTCCTCTCCCACCTACTAAAACTTGCGCTTTGATAACAACAGGTAATCCTAATTCCTTGGAGACATCTCTTGCTTCGGTATCATTTTTGGCTACTTTTCCAGGAGGAACTGCAATACCAGACTCTTTAAATATCTCTTTTGCTTCATATTCTTGAATGCGCATTAATTACCTCCGGTAACTTTGTGTTTTTCGTTCTATTAATTAATTCTTTTCTTTTACCTTCCGGGTTGCCACGAGATCTGCATGTTGACCTAGTATATCCGAAATAATCACCTGCCCAATTTCCACTGGTGCTTCTAAGACAAGTTCATGGGTCTTCTGAGCAACTTGTTTCATATATTTTTTGGGAATCGGTTTATTTGTTTTAACACTGACCAGTTGATAGTTGCCATTTTTACATTTCACCGAACCTGTAAAAATTCTTAAGGGATTCTTAATCTCATTTCTAATAAATTCTTCACCCTTTTTACATTGTGCCCCCTCGATATGCTTTATTTCCCAGCCATCATACTCTGCTGTGATACGACAACTATTTGGGCAAACAATACAAACAAATTCTTTCTTCATTAATTTAACTCCACCTTTAAATGTTTAATATCAGACAGTTCAGAGGAGGTTAGTTTAATTCTAATCATTTCGGCAGGATTAACTCGGATAAATGATTTCTTCTTAATAATTCGGTTATCATTTCTAAAAATAATTTGCTTCTTATTACCAGGTTTTTTAACTCTAAATGAAAAAACAGTATCATCTAGATATTGAATATGTTGTGGTAACACATATCGCAAACCTGGTCCAATTTCAATTTTAATACTATTCTTTGGTTTTAAAAGTGAGGAAAGATATCTTTCCACTCCATTAGCAATATGTTCTGCTTCCAGTGAAACATTATCCACGATATCGTGTACCTGCAGGACATTTCCACAAGTAAATATGCCGTTTATAGTAGTTTGACCATATTCATCTACCAACGCACCTCCGGTTAAGGGATCCAGTTGTATGCCTGCCATCTTGCTCAGTTCATTTTCTGGAATAAGACCTACAGATAAAAGCAAGGTATCACAAGATATCTCCTGACAGGTTGATTCGATTACTTTTCCCTTACTGTCAACTTTTGCCATAGTGATAGCTTCTATTCTTTTCTGTCCTTTGATATCAATAACTGTATGGTTAAGGTGAAGAGGTATATCATAATCAGCCAGACATTGATTAAAATTGCGTGGCAGACCACTTCCATATGGCAGTAATTCTAAAACCATTTTGACTATTGCTCCTTCAAGCATTAATCGGCGTGCCATAATTAAACCAATATCTCCAGAACCGAGTATCACCACTTCCTTGCCAATCATATAGTTATGTATATTGATTAGATTTTGAGCTACACCTGCAGTGTAAATACCTGCAGGTCTAGTACCGGGAATTCCAATTGCACCCCTGGTTCTTTCTCTACAGCCCATAGCCAGAATAATTGATTTTGCTCTATACTTTTTTAGTCCTGATTTGTTTACTACGGTTAATACTTTCTGGCTTGTTATATCAATTACCATACTATCCAAAAGGAATTCTATGCCATGTTCCTGCACTTGATCTATATATTTTTGGGCATATTCGGGTCCAGTGTATGAATGCTGAAACTTAATTAATCCAAAACCATCATGAATGCACTGCTTTAAAATACCACCCAGGTTAGATTCTCTCTCAATAATAAGGATATCTTCTATCCCTTTTTCGCGACAAGCAACCGCGGCAGCTAATCCAGCTGCTCCACCACCAATAATTACAACATCTTTATTTATCATATACCCGGCTCTCCATTACTACGATTTCCAGTCAACATATAAGACCCTGATCCTCTTAACAGAAAATCATTCCAGTTATAGTTATATTTTTCTTTTAATAATTCCAAAATCCTGGTCTGACAATATCCGCCCTGACATCGTCCCATCATAGCCCGTGAACGATATTTAATAGATATAAGACTCCTGGCACCTAACGGATTATCTATTGCCTCTAAGATTTCTTTCTTGGTTACCTGCTCACATCGGCAGATAACTTCTCCATAATCAGAATTTTCTTCGACAAGTTCTTTTTTTGTTTCATCATCCTGTTCTTCAAAACGCAAGATGCCTTTCCGGTAGGGATTGAAATGTGGGTTGGGAGTAAGCTTTTCCTTCTGATCGATCATTGATACTACCTTTTTTGCAATAGGATAAGCAGCGGTTAATCCAGGTGATTCTATACCAATTAAGCTAATCATATTAGGTGCTTCTTCACTTTCTTCTATTACATAATCTTTGTATCCTCCTTGGGATGGAGGTGTCTGTTTAGATCTAATTCCGGCATAATTCCTAATAAAATACCTGGGAGAAATAGCTGGTAAAAACTCTTGAGCTTCTTTGCATAATTTAAAAAGTACTTCCATTGTCACGGCATAATCATTACGTTTATTGATATCAATGTATTCATTGCTTGGTCCTATTAAAACATTTCCATCAACTGTTGGAGTAAGATGAATCCCTAAACCACCTTCTTCGATGTGAGGTACAGGATAAATCAAATGATTCATAAGAGATGACGCATTTTTATCAAGAACATAATACTCACCTCTGCATGGATAAATACGATAGCAATCAATCCCTGCCATTCTAGCAATCTCATCACAGTACACTCCAGTACTATTAATAAGATAATCAGCTATAAATTGCTTGTTTTGGGTTTTTAGGAAAAATTCACCGCTGGTTTTCTTTTTAATGTTTTCCACTTCAGTATTAAGGTAAAATCGAACACCATTTTTTAGAGCATTTTCTGCTAAGGCAATGGTATAAAGGTAGGGGGAAGTAATGGCTGTTTCCGGAGATAAAAGAGCTGCTACACCTCGAACATTGGGCTCTAATTTCTTAATTTCTTGTTCCCCAATAATTTCCAGGTTTTTTACACCATTGAGTTCACCCTGTCTTTTTAGTTTTTTTAATCCTGTAATTTCATTGTTCTTTTTAGCAACAACTAATTTTCCAGTCTTTTTAAAAGGTACATCTAATTCCTGAGCAATACTATGAAATTTCTGATTACCTTCTACGCAGTATTTTGCCATCAGTGTTCCCGGCTTATTATTAAAGCCCGCATGAATTACCCCGCTATTACGACAACTAGATCCCCATCCTACATCGCTTTCTTTTTCTAATACAGCCACTTTTACTTTAAATCGGGATAATTCACGGGCAATAGAACAGCCAACAACACCTGCACCAATAACAATTACATCAAAACGGTCTTCTGTGTTTTTCTTCATTACTGTTTCCTTGCTATATCAAAATTACTTTATCTGTTCTACTTTATTAAGAAATAATTTAAAAAATACTAAAATTATTTATATGCTTAATAATTTACAGTATTATTATTAATTAACCTATTTTGCCTGCTCTTATTTCACTAATCGTTGATTCTTTTGCTCTTTCTAAATGTCTAACTAAATTGCTTAAAACCAATTTCTCATTATTTCTTTGTATGGCATCAATAATAGCAATGTGCTCTTCAATGGATTGGGCAAAAGAATAATTATCCAATGAAAAACCTCTTAGCCAATGTACTTTTTCCTGGATGCTGGCTAATAGATTAATCAACATTTTGTTATTACAATGCTGAATTAATAAATCATGGAATTCTTTGTCTAAGGATAGATATTCTAAACGAATAGATTTTTCTGCTGGCTTTAATTTAAACCTTTCAAACTTAATAGTTATCTGATTTAATTTTTCCAATGAAATATTTTTTAAAGATTTTTGAATAGCCAATGACTCAAGTGTTTCTCTGATTTCAAAAATATCTTCTACTTCTTTTTCTGAGATAGAAATTACCTTAGCACCTTTTCTAGGTAAGATTTCGATAAAACCTTCTCTCTCCAGCTGATTAAATGCCTCTCTGATAGGAGCACGGCTTATTTCCATTGCATCTGCTAATTCTTGTTCTCTTAGCCAGGAACCGGGGGTGAGGTTCCCCTGGATAATTTGTGTTTTGATATTCTCATAAGCAATTTCTTTTATCGAAGAAGGGTGTTGCAAGACCGCAAATTTTTCAATCATTTTTATGTTTTTCCTCGCTTATAATTATGATAGATAAATCATAATACTAGTTAATTTATTCTATATCGTATACTGTAGATTGTCAACAATATACAAGAATTTTTCTGGATTTATTACTGTTTTTTTTCGATTAAACATAAAACTAAAAACTAACAAATCCTAGTTAATCCTCAAATTAAGTATAAAAATTTTCACAAAATATTAATATCTTTTTAATATAAAAATATAATTTTTAGGTTTAATAGAATACTTCTAACTTCTTCAGAAAGAATGTATTTCTAAAATCATTGATTTAAATTATTTTTAAAAAAAGATCACAGCTTACATTTAGTAACCATTATGAAATCCTTTGATATGTAATATATTGAATTAAAGAAGTTAAAAACATTATCAAACCTAAAAGAAACCAGCTTAGATTATATGCACCTTTAAGATCTGTAATATAACCCACAACAGGGGGCATAAACATTGCACCTAATCTCATGAAAAGCAAAGAAAATCCTGTAGCAATTCCAACATCATTTTCCTTGACTGTTTCAGCAACACTTGCCAGATAGAGACCAGTCCAGCCTCTTCCAGAAAACCCAATAAAAAATGATAATAAAAAAATCACTCCAATAGGATGCCGATAGTTTCTAAAAAAAAGACACAATATTAATGATAATGACAAAAAAATAAGTCCTATATATAAAAATGTTTTTCTTTTATTAGCTTTTAGTAATTTGTCACAAATTATGCCCCATCCCACTCTACCGAAAAAGCTCCCAAATTGAACAAATGCAAATCCTATACCCGCCACATTCTCAATTAAATCATTTTAAAGAAACAATCCTTCAAATATCATTCTGCAATTTTCTTTTAACAGAATCATTTGCTTCCTGCAAAGAATTATAGCCATATTTTGCAACAATATTCGATTGAATTTTTCTGCTAAGGTTTATATTATTCTCAGCATTTCTTTTAATAAAATTATAATAAATTTGGAGTGTATTGGATGAATATGTAGACAATTCCGCTTTAAGGTATGTTTCAAAAGAAGTTGTAGATAAAGAATCTTCTGAGGAAAATGCAGGTCTTGAGATAGAGGATAAATAAGGATACTCCAATCTTAATTCTTTTTCCCATTCTAAAAAAACAGGAATAATTTTTTCTATATATTTTTGAGACTCTGAATCAATTTCCACTAATAAGTTTTTTATTTCTTCGTATTCTAATGGGGCAGTAGATTCCATCATTCGTGCATATTTCTCAGTCATAAGATTTCTGCCTTGTCTCTCAGCTACCGCTAAATCATGATAATAACTCTCCAATATATTGATTGGCAGGCTCTCAAATTGGCTAGAACGCATAACTGTAAAGGTTTTATGGTCTTCCTGACATAAAGCCTTTCCTCCCTTGTTCTGAACATTGATAAACATTTTCCATTCTTTACGAAGTATCTCTTTGATAATATGCTCTTTCATTTTTATGCTCCCACGTCTTTTCTATCCTGCCATTACATGTAACGAACGTAAATAAGAATCTTTAATCTTACTTTGGATAACTGGCCCATGATCACATAAAAAATCACTATCAAGCTTGCTCAAACCTAGTTTTTTAACTTCTTTAATAATTAACTTACTAATTGTTTCTATCTTGTTATATATTTCATCTGGTCCAGCTATTTTAATATCAGACATTACCAGGAATTCATAGATAGAATAAACTGCTGAACCTAATATAGGTAAATCTATTAGTCCTCTATGCATCCATTTATAGAAAGGCTTATAACGTCTGTTCAGTAAAAAAATTAGAGATATTGAATCTCGAATAAACAGAGATAAAGCATGGTGTGCTGCTATATATTCCTTACGCCTTAAGCTTCTGAGAAAATTGTATTGTCCAGACTGTCCAGCAGTCATGCATCGGGCAGCAATTTTCTTTAGTCGGATATCTTCTGGATAATAGGCGGCTAAATTATCCCTTATCTCAGATACTATTCCCAATGAATCCAGAAAAACTTTGCCATTTGTTGCTTTAGCCAGGTATTCTTCAGGTATTCTCTGCCACTCTTGAAACGTTTGGGGAAGATGATCAATACCAGTAAACTGCTCAAAAAAAGAATAGATTTCAAAAACTCCCACACGCTGTTTGCTCAATGGTGTTGTAACACGGGCATGATGACCCTTAAATTCTTTTGGTAGCCTATCATATTCTTTTTGTAAATGTTCTCCAATAATATTGTAATCTTCCGGAGCTAGCCAAAGACAAAAACCAGGTCCCCAATCATGATCTTGTGAGATTTCATCATCAAAACCATAGCATTCTGATCCCTCACCTACTAACCCGGCAGCAATACGAGGTAAATAATCTGGAAATTTATCCTGGAGCATTTTCAAGCCGATTTCGAAGAAATATTTTTCTGATAAATCTAGGCCTTTCATCTTTACTCTCTAAAAATTTATTTTCATAAAAAAATATATCTAATAAAGTAAATTTTGATTATTTTTTATAATCATATTTAATACATCTTTACCTACCGAAGATTGTTCTTTTTCTACTGCATTCCTCAATACATCAAGAACATCGCTTTCGATATGATAGTTGGCTTCTAAAAATAATTCTCTTACTTTATCAGTTATTTTAGTAGTTTTTATTTTCCGCATTAAATTTTTTCATCTCCTTTTGTTGTGACATTTGCTAAAATATTCTGAAATACATTTTCGGTATGTTGCTTGCTTAATTTGTCTGCCATCTCTGGGTCTCTATTTTTTATTGCTTCAAAAATATCTTTATGTTCTTTAAAGGAATGCTCTAATCTTTTTGGACTACTTAAACTTCTGATCCGATATCTATGAGTTTGATCACATATAATTTTTTGTATCTTTTTGAGCTGACTATTGCCGCTGATATCTATAAACAATTCCTGGAATTTTTGACTGGTTCGACTAAAAGAAGTAAGATCTTTTTCTCTTGCATAATAATCCATTTCTTCTATTATTCTTTCTAATTTTTTAATTTCTTTTTCGTTAATTTTCTCTATAGCTAACTTTGCTGCCAAGCCTTCCAAAACACCACGAACTTGTACCACTTCTTTAAGATCTTTAATAGATACACCATTAACAAATGTACCACGTCCAGGAATAGTATAAACAAAACTTTCAACAGCTAACCATTTTATTGCTTCCCTTATTGGAGTTCGACTTACTCCCATCTGTTCAACCAATTTTTCTCCTACTAATTTAGTCCCTGGATCTAGGTTTCCTTCTAAAATCTGAGATTTTATAATTTTGTAGACCTTTTGATTTAATAAATGACCCCCTATTTATCTTTTCCAGCTTAACAATCTTGGTATTCAATTTAACTCTTTTTCTTTCCTCGGTTAAAATATACTGGATACAAAATATAGGATACTGTATCCACTTATATTATAAAATAAGCATGATTAAAAAGCAACTCTTACTCTTTTCTAATTCAAAAATGAGCCTGAAACAAGAGTCATGCTGCTAGTATTTTATCAAATAATTTATCTCTTGCAAGTTGAACTTTCTCTGCCATTTCATTATCGGTATTTCTTCTGGCTATTTCATCGAGCATCTCCAGGGTAATACCGTCTTTGAGATATTTTTGAACCTCAGGAATACTCCTTAGCTTCTCATAGGGAGTCTGATAATCCTGGTAATAGTATTTCTTTTTAATCTTCCCTTTGTGATCTATGACTTCACTAGGGAAGGCACAGGGACGGTGAAAGTTTAGATACTCATAGAAGAAGCCGAAATAAAACTCATTGATGTTAGAAGCATGTTCTTTGCTGATATGGCTATAGCCCAGCCATTTGCGTACTACCCAGCCGTTTTTGGTCTCGATGAGAGTATTATCATTGGTGTGTCTGGGTCTACCTTTGGTCAGTTTGATCAAGAGCCTATTTAACATCTCTACTACCTTTTGATTAATGTATTCAGAGCCATTATCACAATGAAAATTAATTATCCGGAAAGGATAATTGGCTATGATCTTCTCCAGTAAGGGAAGCAGGTATTCTTCGGTAATCTTTTCTGTTGCTCCGAATACTTCCCATTGGGTTAGCTCACAAACGGTATTAATATGATACACTCCTTTTTGTCTTTCCCGGTCTCCCTGGTGTATGGTATCTACTCTCAGATAGCCTGGTCTTCCTTCAGGTTGGGGTTTACATCTGATACCGATAGTTTTTCCCTTGCCTTTATTGGTCTTCTGATAACTTTTGACACTGCGCAGATAGGAGACCTTCTTTTTTAGGTTATAGATATGGGATACTGAGATATTAGCAATATTCAGATATTTCTCTTTCCCGTATTCTCTTACCATACGTTCTAAGGTCTTCTTTAAGGCAGCCCCGTTGGGGGAATCGTGTACTTGGGCTGTCTGGGCCAGTAAGCTGATATCCTGGGGCGTGTATTTCTTCTCGAATTTATGTCGGTCATATTCTTTTATTTTTACCTGTCCGGTATTACGGTATTGCTTGATCTGTCTGGTAAGCTGAGATCGGGAATAGCCGGTTATCTT
>LDZT01011563.1_pt1 | contig 67861 bp, 75 predicted proteins | sample 615521 | NCBI WGS metagenome assembly LDZT01 (sample SAMN03408292, study PRJNA278302) | terrestrial metagenome | isolation source: oil reservoir sample SB1 | place: USA: Alaska, North Slope, Schrader Bluff formation | collected 2011-09 | reverse complement strand
ACTGATCATCCCGGTTGCTCTCGAACAGGGTTCCAACTTCGCCATCCGCGAAGGCGGTCTCACCGTCGGCGCTGGTGTTATCACTGAAATTTTGGAGTAAATAGAAAATATGGCTAAACAGAAGATTCGCATCCGCTTGAAAGCTTACGATCATCGAGTACTTGATCAATCTGCAAAGAGAATTGTTGAAACCGCCGAACGCAGTGGTGCAAAAGTGGTCGGTCCAGTACCTCTGCCCACCAAGATTGAGAAATTTACCGTGAGAAGATCGACCTTTATTGATAAAGATTCTCACGAGCATTTCGAAATCCGCACCCACAACCGGATCATTGATGTGTTGGAACCGGATGCGAAGACTATTGATATGCTAATGCGTTTAAATTTACCTGCTGGCGTGGATATCGAGATCAAGATATAATCAAAAAGCTGGTAAAATCACGGAAGATATGGTATATTAGTTCGGTTTTGGATATTCTATAAGTTGTGATTCAAGAATATTCATTGCAGCGACTGAAAAATAAACCTAGGTTTGCTGAATGATTATTGACTGAATCACTGAAAGATGATGCAGCTTTGCCCAAGCTGACAGTCTGATAAACAACTAACAAGGAGAAAAACAAAATATGTTCAAAGGGCTTATTGGGAAAAAGGTTGGCATGACCCAGATTTTCGATCAGGACGGCAATGCTGTTCCGATTACACTTATCGAAGCTGGGCCATGTTTTGTTACTCAAATCCGTCAAACTAAGCATGATGGCTATTCAGCTGTACAGCTTGGTTTTGGCGCAGTCAATGAACGAAAAATTTCTGGTGGGGAAAAAGGTCATCTTAAGAAGAATGAAATCCCTTCTGTAAAATATCTGCGAGAATTCAATGCAAAGACGATTGATGTGAAAGAAGGCGATGTGGTAGATGTAAGCCAGTTCGCCGTGGGCAATCACGTTGATGTTGTTGGTTACAGCAAGGGTCGTGGATTTGCAGGTGCAGTCAAGCGATATGGTTTCCGCGGTGGACCCAAAACACATGGTCAATCTGACCGTGTGCGTGCACCTGGTTCTCACGGTTCTGGTACCACCCCCGGACGTGTCTATAAAGGTTCGCGTGGACCCGGTCATATGGGGAATGAACGCGTGACATCGCAGCATGTGGAAGTTGTGTATGTGGATGTTGAGAAAAACCTTCTTGGGATCAATGGATCAGTTCCTGGCCCCAAAGGTGGATTGGTTGTTATTAAAGAGGCTAGGAAGCAATAGCGAAATATTCACGGAATATTCATTCCGTCTAAATGGAGCCGATAATGAAGGTAGATGTAATTGATTTCAAGGGAAAGAAAATAGGTGATATGGAGCTTCCGAAAGACATTTTTGAAGCAAATGTAAATGTCGATCTGATGCACCAAGCCTATGTTCGCCAAATGGCAAATGCGCGCCTGGGTACTCATGAAACAAAGGAGCGCGGTGATGTATCGGGTGGCGGTCGTAAACCCTGGAGACAAAAAGGGACCGGACGCGCCAGACAGGGTTCAATCCGTGCTGCTCAGTGGGTTGGTGGTGGTAAGATCTTCACCCCTCACATGCGTAGCTACGAGAAGAAAATGCCGTTGAAAATGAGACGTGCCGCTCTTCGTTCAGCCCTGACCGTAAAAGCTGGTGATGGAGAAATTATTATTGTTGATAGTGTCGCAATGGATCAGCCTAAAAGCAAAATATTAGCTCAGGCAGTTGAAAAATGGGTTGGAGAAAACACCGCTTTGTTGGTAATGCCAAGTAAAGCAGAAGAAAATGTTTTCATCTCTGCCCGTAATCTGAAAGGCGTGAAAGTTTTACATGCAAACTATCTCAATATTCGCGATCTGCTCACCTACGATCGCGTAGTATTAGATAAATCGTCCATCACGGTTATTGAAGAATATCTAGGAAAAGGAAAATAGGATGAAAACACCATACGATATCCTGAAACGACCGTTAATCACTGAAAAGACAGCTTATCAAACCAGTAAACTGCATCAATATGTTTTTGAAGTGGATGGAAAAGCAACCAAAGTGGATGTTAAGGATGCTGTTGAAAAAGCATTTGACGTCAATGTGTTGAAAGTAAATATTGTTAATGTTCCTGCCAAACGTGGCAAACGAGCGCGCAGCCGAAGGGTCGCCATTCGTAATTCCGCTTACAAGAAAGCAATTGTTACCCTGGCAGCTGAAGACAGAATCGCTATCTTTGAGGGAGTTGAATAATGAGTGTAAAGGTATATAAACCAGTTACTCCCGGGCAACGACATCGAACGGGATACACTTTTGAGGAGATCACCAAGACCACACCGGAAAAAGCATTATTAGTTTCACGCAGTAAGAAATCTGGACGGAATATGTATGGACGTATCACGGTACGCCATCGTGGTGGTGGACATAAGAATAAAGTCCGTATCGTTGATTTCAAGAGAGCGAAGGTTGGCATTCCGGCAAAAGTGAGCGCCATTGAATATGATCCAAATCGTTCAGCTCGTTTAGCTTTGTTGACCTATGCAGATGGTGAAAAGAAGTACATCATTGCGCCGTTAGGGTTGAAGGTTGGTGATACTGTCATGTCTGGATCTCAAGCAGAGGTCCGAAATGGGAACAGTTTACCGATTGCAAATATTCCGGTAGGTACGATGATCCACAATATTGAGCTGACGGAAGGTCGCGGTGGTCAGATGGTTCGCTCTGCGGGCGCAGCAGCTCAACTGCTGGCAAAAGAGGGTGAATACGCTCACATCCGTCTTCCATCGGGTGAGGTCCGTCTGGTTCGGCAGAAATGCTTTGCTACTATTGGGCAGGTAGGGAATGTGGAACATGGACAGATCAAACTTGGACGTGCAGGACGAAAACGTCATCTGGGCATCCGACCTACTGTCCGTGGAAGCGCGATGAGCCCCCGAGACCATCCCCATGGTGGTGGTGAGGGACGTTCTCCCATTGGTATGCCTGGACCAAAATCTCCTTGGGGTAAACCTACCCTTGGTTATCGCACCAGGAGGAACAAGAAAACAGATAAGTATATCGTTCGTCGCAGACATGCTGCGAAGAGATAATCGATCGGAAGATTAAGGAGTTAGATATGTCTCGATCTTTGAAAAAAGGACCATTCGTGGATCCGAAACTATTGAAAAAAATTGAGGAAATGAATACCAAGAATGAAAAAAAGGTACTTCGCACCTGGAGTAGAGCCAGCACGATCTTTCCTCAAATGGTAGGACATACCATTGCGGTCCACGATGGACGACGTCATGTACCGATCTATATTACTGAGAATATGGTTGGCCATAAATTGGGCGAATTTGCACCAACCCGGCATTTCCGCGGACATATGGCTGAGAAATCCACGAAGAGAGATTAGGAATAGACCATGGATGTACGTGCTGAATTAAAATATTGCCCGGTTTCTCCACAGAAAGTCCGCCTGGTGATCGATGTGGTCCGTGGACAAAGTGTAGAAAAAGCGGTTACCGATCTTCGATTTTTGCATAAGGCTGCTTCAGAACCGGTCCGAAAGTTGATCGAATCGGCAGCATCAAACGCGGAAAACAATTTCGGTCTTGATCGCGATAATTTATTTGTCAGTGAAATTTACGCCGATGAAGCCCCAACAAGGAAATGGCGTCGTTTTGGTGCGCGGGGACGCTTTAAACCGATTTTAAAGAGATCCTCACATATAAGAGTTGTGCTGAAAGAAAAAGCATAGTCGGAGCACTATAAAGGAAAGATTAGGAGAAATTATGGGTCGAAAAGTTCATCCAATCGGATTTCGCTTAGGGATCAATAAACCTTGGGAAGGTCGTTGGTATGCTGAGGGTCAGAATTATATCGATCAGTTGCATCAGGATTTCGAAATCCGAGCTCTGATTATAAAAGCTGCAGAAAAAGCAGGCATCTCTTTCATTGAAATTGAAAGGTATCCTAGCAAGATCAAAATTGTTGTCAATACGGCTAAACCTGGGATCTTGATTGGACGAAAAGGCGAAACGGTAAAAGAAATCCGCAGACAGCTGGAGGAGTTAACCGGGAAGAAGATTGATCTCGAGATCAAAGAGATTGTTAATCCCGATTGCGACGCTCGCTTGGTGGCAGAGAATATTGCTAATCAGATCACGCGTAGAATTAGCTATCGTCGTGCGATGAAGCGGGCGATCCAACAGGCTATCCGTCAGGGCGCGGAAGGTATCAAAGTAGAAGTAGCTGGTCGATTGAACGGTGCTGAAATGTCTCGCTCGGTTTGGCTGCGTGAAGGACGTGTTCCTCTGCAAACGCTGCGCGCCGACATTGATTTCGCTTGTACTGAGGCATTGACAACCTACGGGCAAATTGGAATCAAGGTCTGGATCTACAAAGGCGAGATTATGCCAGGGACTGAAGAAATTGTTGAAGAGACAGAAGGTGTTTACGTTAGTGAATAACCTGGCGTATCAAACTGAAAAGAGGAAATCATCATGTTAATGCCAAAACGTGTTAAATATCGCAAACAAATGCGTGGAAGAATGCGCGGGAAAGCCATGCGCGGAGCAGAGATTGCATTTGGTGAATATGCTCTGCAGGCATTAGAGCCCGCATGGATATCCGCGCGTCAGATCGAATCGGCACGTCGCTCGATCGTTCGTAATCTAAAACGACGCGGTAAAGTATGGATCAGAATATTCCCTGATAAACCCATTACCAAACGTGCTGCAGAATCGCGCATGGGTAAAGGGAAAGGTTCTGTGGAATTCTGGGCAGCTGTTGTAAAACCCGGTCGTATCCTATTCGAGGTGGGCGGCGTTGATGCTGATGTAGCAAAACGCGCCTTGAAACAAGCGACTTATAAATTCCCGATTAAAACGAAGATCATTTCGCGATCGGATATTGATGGAGAATAAAAATGAAGATTGATGAAATTCGAAAATTCTCTGATGAAGAATTAAAAACAAAAATATTCGATACGAAAAAAGAGTATATGGAAATGCGTTTCCAGCTTATTTCAGGGCAATTGACCGACACGAGCAAGGTCAAAAAGATCCGTCATGATATAGCCAGGTTGGAAACCGTGATTCAAGAACGGGAAAACAAAGTAAATCTGGAAGGTGAGAAATGACCGCAAGAAGAAGATTACAGGGTATTGTCACCAGTGACAAGATGATGAAGACCGTTGTGGTCGAAATTTCTCGGACATATCGGCATCCTGTCTATCAAAAGGTTGTCCATTCTGCAAAGAAAGTCATGGCTCATGATGAACTTGGCAGCAAAATTGGCGATGAAGTCTTGATCGTAGAAAGCAAGCCCATTTCTCGAAAGGTGCGTTGGGTTGTGCAAGAAATCCTGAATAAGACTGAAATTCAGGCAGAAGACTTGGTGAAAGAGGATTAGTGCCATGATCCAACAAGAATCTCGCGTGAAAATAGCTGACAACACAGGTGCCCGTGAAATTTTAGTTATTCATGTATTGGGCGGGTCACGTCGAAAATATGGGCGCATCGGTGATGTGGTGATTGGTACTGTGAAATCCGCCACACCGCAGAGTAGTGTGAAAAAGAGTGAAATCGTAAGAGCAGTTATCGTCCGCTGTTCCAAGGAATGGCGCCGAAGTGATGGATCTACCATCCGCTTTGATGATAACGCAGCGGTCATTCTTGATGGTGAGAGTCAGAACCCCAAAGGAACCCGTATCTTTGGTCCCGTTGCTCGCGAACTTCGCGAAAAGGGTTACTTGAAAATCGTTTCACTCGCTCCGGAAGTTATTTAGGTTATGGAAGTAGGAGATAAGAATGAGACTAAAAATTAAACGTGGCGATCAAGTTGAAGTAATTACCGGCAAAAGCGTTGATAAAGGTAAACGTGGAGAAGTCATCCGTGTATTACAGAAGAGCAATGAGGTGATTGTGCAGGATCTGAACATCCGCACCAAACATCAGCGCCAAGTACAATCCGAAGGTAAAAGTATCAATCCCGGTATCGTAAAACTTGAAGGACCTATCCATATTTCGAACGTTATGCTTGTTTGTAAAAAGTGTAATAAACCGACTCGCGTGGGTTTCATCCGTGAAGATGGAAAAAGTATCCGAATCTGCAAGAAATGCGGAGCGAAATTAGATTAAGGCAGCGGAGAAAACAATGAATGTATTAAAAGAAAAATATCAGAAAGAAGTTATTCCCGCGCTGATGAAGGAGTTCTCACTCTCCAATGTCATGCAGGTGCCAGAATTGGAAAAGATAGTTTTGAACATCGGCTTGGGTGAAGCATTGGATAATCCAAAAGCGCTAGATGCAGCAGTTGCCGATATTATGTTGATTACCGGTCAAAAACCGGTCATTACAAAAGCGAAAAAGAGTATTGCGAATTTCAAACTGCGCGAAGGAAGAATTATAGGTGCGAAAGTAACGCTACGGGGCGAAAAGATGTGGGCTTTTGCTGATCGATTGATCAATATTGCACTACCCCGTCTGCGCGACTTTCGTGGAATCTCACGCAATTCCTTCGATGGACGCGGCAATTATACTCTTGGGCTGCAAGAACAGTTGATCTTTCCCGAGATTGAGTACGACAAAATCGACAAAATACGCGGGATGGAAATCACGATCGTTACATCTGCTCCCAATGACGAGCAATCACTGGCAATGTTAAGTATGTTAGGAATGCCTTTCAGGAAGGTATAAGAATATGGCAAAAAAATGTATGCAATATCGTGAATATAAAAGGAAATATCCTAATCAGGTTAGGAATCGTTGTAAGATATGTGGTCGCCCACGTGGCTACATGCGACGATTTGGAGTTTGTAGGATTTGTTTCCGGGAATTGGCGCTCAAAGGCAAAATTCCTGGCGTAACAAAGTCATCATGGTAAAAACCATCCGGAGGTATTTAAATGAGCGTAAATGATCCTATTGCTGATATGTTGACTCGCATCCGGAATGGTATTGCAAATAACCAAACCGTGGTTGCGATGCCTGCTTCGAAGATGAAAGCAGAAATTGCCAGAATTCTAAAAGAGGAAGGATTTGTTTCCGGATATGAGATCGTAGATGGACCAAAAGTTCCTCAAAAGATTCTGCGTGTAAATTTGAAATATGTTGGAGAACGCCGCCAACGAAAACCAGTCATCTCTGGTCTTGTCCGTGTGAGCAAACCTGGGCGACGAATTTATACCCAAAAGAAAGATATTCCTTGGGTGCGTTCAGGAATGGGTGTGGCAATCATTTCTACACCTAAAGGTATCATGTCTGGTCAAGAAGCCCGCAAGAATGGCGTGGGTGGCGAAATTCTCTGCAAGGTATGGTAGGAGGTCTACAGTGTCAAGAATTGGAAAATTACCGATAACTATACCATCAGGTGTCCAGGTAGATCTGGCTGGAACGTCGGTTACAGTCAAAGGTCCCAAGGGAAGCATGCAGTATACCTTCTCTGATCAAGTTGAGATCAAAAAAGAAGATGATGTGCTGGTGGTCACACGGTTATCCGATGCAAAGCAGGTACGTGCTTTACACGGAACTACGCGTGCGTTGATCCAGAATATGGTAACTGGTGTACATACCGGTTTTAATAAAGTCCTGCAAATTGAAGGCGTTGGCTACCGTGCTGAAAAGACTGGTAACAATGTCACAGTTCATGTAGGATTTTCTCACCCGGTTATTGTAGAGCCACCTGAAGGTATCAGTTTTGACGTGGATGAAAAAGCAAAGACCATCACCATTAATGGGTACGATAAGCAGGTGGTCGGACAAATTGCATCCGAGATTAGAAAACTACGACCGCCAGAGCCTTACAAAGGTAAAGGTATTCGTTATATTGATGAGCGTGTACGCCGGAAACCCGGTAAATCTGCTAAAGTTGGAGCATAGGAAATTATTCCGGGAAGGTTAAGCTATGGCAAACAAATCAAGAAATGAAGCAAGACTGAAGAGACATCGCAGAGTTCGCAAGAATATCTATGGTGTTCCAGAAAAGCCTAGAATGTGCGTTTACCGCAGTTTATCAGATATCTATGTTCAGGTGATTGATGATACACAGGGCATGACCCTGGCTTCTGCATCCAGCCTGGATAAAGAGTTAAAAGGTAAACTGAAAGGGAAGACGAAGACAGAACAAGCTGTTGAAGTTGGCAAACTGCTGGCAGCACGGGCAAAAGACAAAAAGATTGAAACGGTTGTTTTTGATCGCGGTGGCTATCAGTTTGATGGTCGTGTGAAAGCATTGGCAGATGCAGCACGTGAAGCCGGATTGAAATTCTAACGGCAGCAAGGGCTAAAAAGAGGAATTGGAAAATATGGCATATCAATCAATCGAAAAAGAATATGATGAGCGAGTAGTTGAGATCAAACGTGTCGCCAAGGTTGTAAAAGGCGGTCGAAGATTTCAATTCCGTGTGGCTATCGTTGCCGGTGATAATAATGGGACTGTTGGTTTGGGCGTCGGGAAAGCAAATTCCGTACCCGATGCAATGAAAAAAGCAACCTCCCAGGCGCATAAGAATATGCGCAAGATCTCTCTTCAAGGAACGACGATTCCTCATGAAGTTATCGGTAAGACAGCCGGTGCGCGTGTTTTGCTAAAACCTGCATCCTTGGGCACTGGTGTTATTGCAGGTGGTGGTGTACGTGCCGTGCTTGAAGCTGCTGGTGTTCGTGATATTCTCACAAAATCCCTGGGGAGCGCAAACATCTTAAATGTGGTGAAGGCTACTTTTGACGCATTAGATCAGCTCTATTCTCCATCAGAGATGGCTGAAATGCGTGGAAAACCCGCAAAAGAGCTGGCTCCTTTCTGGGAGAGGAGAAATAATGGCTAAGCAATCGTCGAAAATGTTGAAAATTACCCTGGTGCGGAGCCCAATTGGGAATACCGAACGGCACAAAGCAACTTTGCGTGCTCTGGGTTTACACCGACTGGGGCAGGAAGTGGAAAAAGAGGATTCACCTTCTATTCGTGGAATGCTCTCTAAAGTAAATCATCTTGTAAAAATTGAAGTGCAGGAAGAAAAATGAAGTTACATGATTTAAAACCCAATCCAGGTTCAAAGAAAGACCGGACTCGTGTCGGTCGTGGTATTTCAGCTGGTAAAGGTAAAACAGCTGGGCGCGGTACCAAAGGGCAGCGTTCTCGCTCAGGTTTTGGTGGAAATCTCTACCGCCAGGGTGGGAACTTGCCTTTCTATCGCCGGCTGCCATTTATGCGTGGTGAAGGATTCACCCCACCAAACCAGGTTGAATACAATGAGGTCAATATCGAAACGTTGGCTGAAAAGTTTAAATCTGGTGCTGAAGTGTCACCTGAAACACTGGCTGAGATGAATTTATTGCATAAGAAACTTAATCCTGTGGTTGTTTTAGGTCGCGGTACCATTGATAAACCGCTAACAGTCAAAGTTCAGCGTGTCACAAAATCAGCGCGTGAAAAAATAGAAGCCGCTGGTGGTAAAGTGGAAATTGTTAGCTGAGTAGGGCAAACAAAGGAGAGCAAAGATGAAGAAATCAGCTTGGCGGTACTTGTGGACGTCACGAGATATTCGTAAGAAGCTGCTTATTACATTACTGATTTTGATATTGTATCGATTTGCTGCTAATATCCCGGTTCCTGGTGTTAACCGTGCCGCAATTTCAGCGATATTCACGCAATCGAGTGCAGCTGGAAATCTATTGAATGTATTTGACCTGCTGTCAGGTGGAACGTTATCGAATTTTTCCATCCTGGCAATGGGTGTTTATCCATACATTACCGCGCAAATCATCATCCAGCTTCTGGTACCGCTGATCCCTTCATTACAAAAGAGAATCCAGGATAATCCAAAAGAAGGAAGAAAGCTCACTGAAAAATATACCATCCTGCTAACCATCCCCCTTTCAGCATTGAGCGCCTTTGGACAGATTCAGATATTCCGCCAGCTGGTTGGAACTGCTTCTCTTTTCACCTACGATTTTGGCTTTACGGGGGAAAACTGGTTCCCAACATTGACGACGATCTTAAGTATGATGGGCGGTACTATGCTGGGTATCTGGCTCGGAGAATTGATTTCGGAATATGGTATTCCCAATCAAGGTCTTTCCCTGATCATTTTTGCTGGTATTGTTTCTCGTATCCCGCAAAGCGTGTATCAGATTATCGCCTCCGGAGAGAATGTGGTTCTCCTGCTCTCGATAATGATAGCAATTCTTATCCTTTCCATTTTCGCGATCGTGTATGTACAGCAGGGTCAGCGGAAAGTCCCTGTGATCTTTCCTGGACGTAGAGTCGGGAATCGAATGTCCATGCCTGTTCGCAGCAGCATTCCTTTGATGATCAATATGGCAGGGATGATTCCATTGATCTTTGCTCAGACAATACTCTCGCTCCCGGCTATTCTTGCACAGTTTTTTGTCAACTCAAAGACAGAATGGCTGGCAAATTTCTCCGTAGGCGTAGCGAATGTCTTCAGTACGGGTAGTGTTTGGTACGTTGTTATGTACTTTGCCCTGGTAGTCGCATTAACCTTTTTCTACACCGAAGTATTATTTGAACAGCAGAATTATGGTGAAAATCTCAAAAAACAGGGTGCCCAAATTCCGGGTGTGGTACGTGGTGAAGCTACTCAGCGATATTTACTGAAAGTACAGCGCAGGATAACATTGGTTGGAGCTTTATTCCTGGCGGTGGTTGCAACAGCACCATACATTACACAGCTATTCCTTAGTGATGGGATTGCGTCTCAATCTGGACTGTTCCTGGTATCAACATCCGGTTTGTTGATTGTTGTGGGCACTGTGCGCGATACATTCAACGTAATTGAAACCGAATTGAAGTTGCACGGTTATGAGGATAATCTGATCAAAGGATAATCAAAAATATGGGAAAATTTATCGTTTTATTAGGACCTCCGGGAGCAGGAAAGGGAACACAGGCTGAAAGAATAGCTGAAGAGTTATCTATTCCGCATGTCTCTTCCGGTGATCTATTCCGTGAAAACCTTGGTAATGAAACTGAATTAGGGAAAAAAGCAAAGGGTTTCATGGATAGCGGTAAACTGGTTCCTGATGAAATAACCATTTCCATGGTTGCAGAACGATTATCCAGAACGGATTGTAAGGATGGCGCTTTACTAGACGGCTTTCCGAGAACACCTTTTCAAGCGCAGGAACTGGATGCTATCCTGAAAAAAAATGGAAACGTAATTTGCTGTGTCCCTTATATTATGGTATCGGATCAGGATCTGCTTGAACGGTTAACTGGTAGATGGACTTGCAAGGCTGCTGGGCACATTTACCACCAAACGTTCAACCCTCCCAAAGATTCTGGTATTTGTGATATTGATGGATCTGCTCTTTATCAGCGTGATGATGATAAAAAAGAGACCATCGAGAAAAGACTGGCTGTTTTTCACGAACAAACTGCACCATTGATTGAGTATTATCGTGAAAAAGACCTGCTTGTTGAGGTTGATGGAACGCAACCGATCGAAAAGGTCACAGAAGCCATATTGAAATCCGTACAGTCAAAAAAGTGATTGGACGGGATGAAGTAAATTGAGTATAATAAAAACTTTGCGGAAATAAAGGAGTTATTTAGATGAAAGTATCACCATCTATTAGAAAAAGATGCGCGAAGTGCAAGATCGTTAAACGCAAAGGCGTTTTATATGTTATTTGTGAAAACCCGAAACATAAACAAAGACAGGGATAAAAACTATGGCAAGAATTGAAGGTGTTGACTTACCACGTAATAAGCGTATAGAGATAGGTTTACGCTATATCTACGGAATTGGACCTACCTCTGCTAACGAGATTTTGAAAGCTACACAGGTTAATCCAGATACGCATGTAAAAGACCTGACCGAGAACGAGGTCAGCGCTTTACGCGAATATATTTCGAAGAATTATAAAGTGGAAGGTGATCTACGCCGTGAAGTTCAAATGAACATTAAGCGCTTGATCGAAATTGGGTGCTATCGTGGATTGCGCCATCGCCGTAGTCTTCCTGTTCATGGTCAGCGAACACGAACGAACGCTCGCACTCGTAAGGGTCCAAAACGTACTGTAGCAGGTCGCGGACGCCGCCGTGGAGCTACCAAGAAATAAGCGAAAGTAAGAGGAATAAAGAGGAAATATGGCTCAAGCTTCGAAATCTTCACGCAGATCAACCCCACGCAAAACAAAGCGGAGTTTGTCTGCAGCTACGGTGCATGTTTTTGCATCATTCAATAATACAATTATTACAGTTACTGATTCGCAAGGGAATACGGTTTGCTGGTCAAGTTCAGGATCTGTTGGCTTCAAGGGCTCACGAAAAAGCACTCCCTTCGCTGCTCGTTTAGCAGCCGAAGAGGCAATGAAAAAAGCGACTTCAATGGGCGTTGATCAAATTGATCTCATCATCAAAGGTCCTGGACCTGGTCGAGAAGCTGCGATCCGCGCGATTCAATCAATGGGAATAAAGGTTACTGCAATTGAAGATATCACACCTGTACCCCATAACGGCTGCCGTCCACCCAAGAAACGACGTGTGTAGGTTAGGAGAGTTAAAGAATGGCACGATATACTGATTCAGTATGTAAGTTATGCCGCCGTGAAGGCGAAAAATTATTTCTAAAAGGCGAGCGCTGCTATACCCCCAAATGCGCTTTTGAAAAACGTCCTTATGCTCCTGGTCAGCATGGTCGTGCTTCGCAAGCACGGCAGGGTCGCACCTCTGATTACAGCCGCCAGTTACGTGCAAAACAAAAAGCACGCAGAGTCTACGGAGTGTTGGAAAAACAATTCAGACGTTATTTCTCGGTTGCAGTGAAGAAACGCGGTTTGACTGGTCTTAATTTGTTGCAAACCCTCGAAATGCGGCTTGATAATGTGATTTACCGCATGGGTTTGGCTGAAAACCGCTCACAGGCAAGGCAGATGGTATCTCATGGTCATTTCATGGTGAATGATCGTAAGACGGACATCCCATCAATGCTGTTGGAACCTGGTGATATCATCAGTGTTCGAAAACAATCACGAGAGAACGGATTGTTCAAAGACCTGGCAGAAACCGCCGAAAAGAAGAATTGTGCGTTATGGATAGAACGAGATCTAAAAACCTTTACTGGTAGAGTATTAAGGTATCCAGAACGTGGTGAAATCGATGGAAATCTGGATGAACAATTGATTGTTGAATACTATTCAAGATAGGCAATCAATTTAACAAAAAGAAGAGGGAAGTACTGTGGCTTATACAAAAATGATTACTCCAATACTGGAAAGGGAAAAAGAATCCCGCAATTATGGTCAGTTTTTGATCAGCCCTCTGGAACGTGGATATGGCGTAACGATAGGAAACGCTCTCCGGCGGGTAATGCTTTCATCCTTGGAAGGAGCTGCAGTTACATCTATTCGCATTTCGGATACATTGCACGAGTTTACTGATATTCCAGGGGTGCGTGAAGATGTCCTGCAATTTATGCTGCAGATCAAGCAGCTTCGTATCATTATTCACGAAGGGGATATCGCCCATCTGCATCTTGATGTGAAGGGTGAGGGTGTTGTTACGGCTGCCGATATTCAGGTTCCCTCTGAAGTGGAAGTTGTGAATCCTGACCTGTATTTGTTCACTGTGGATGATCCGAAAGCTGAACTGACTGTTGAAATGACCGTAGAACGTGGCAAGGGTTATTCACCTGGAAACACGCGCAGCACAGATAAATCTATCGGTGAACTGCCAGTGGATGCGATTTACAGCCCGGTACTTAGGGTTGGGTTTGATGTTTCCAATGCACGTGTTGGGTTAAGCACCAATTACGATAAATTGGTCATGGATGTGTGGACAGATGGCACGATCACACCCGAACAAGCGCTGGGGAATGCTTCCAAAATATTAATGGAGCAATTAAGTCTCATCTCAGGAATTGAACAGGAACTGCTGGAGGTCTCAAAAGAACCAGAGATTGTTGAGGTTGATCACTTGCGCAGTGAAGCAGCGGATACTCCCATCGAAAACCTTGATCTATCAGTACGTGTATTCAACTCACTCAAACGAACCGGTATCACCAGTGTTGGTGATGTTATGGATCTTTTGGATAAGGGCGAAGAAGCTGTCATGTCAATCCGCAATTTTGGTGAAAAAAGCCTAACAGAACTGCGGGACAAAATGAGCGAGAAGGGTTTCTTGCCCGATGAAAATGAAATGGAATCGGAGAACTAAAAAATGCGACATCAGGTTGCTGGAAAGAAACTTAATAGAAATTCAGGTAATCGCAAAGCATTGCGCAGAACCTTGATCAAGCAATTATTTACTCACGATCAAATTAAAACTACCCGTGCAAAAGCGCAGGCGATTCGTGGTGACGCAGAAAAGTTGATTACTCTTGCAAAGAACAGCAGCAAGGGTACCGATATTGATAAAGTCAACGCTCGTCGCTTAGCAGCTGCAAAATTGAATGATGCGGGGGTCGTGAAACATTTATTTGATGATATTGCTCCCAGATTTGAGAACCGGAATGGTGGCTACACCCGTATGATTAAATTGGGACCACGCAAGGGTGATGATGCTGATATGGTTCTTTTAGAATTGGTGGAAAAATAAAGGCAAGAATAATGAAGGACGTCCCGTAAGGGAATGGAACTTTACCAACTTATTATCGCTTATGATGGTACTGACTACTCTGGCTTTCAACGCCAGAAAGGGTTTACTACGATCCAGGGCGAACTGGAAAAAGCCTTACGCAAGATTGGCTGGCAGGGAAAATCGATCCTGGCGGCAGGCAGAACAGATGCGGGAGTACATGCTACTGGGCAGGTTGTAACTTTCAACCATGAATGGCAGCATTCTCTTCCAGAGATGCAGGCGGCTTTGAATCATTTTCTCCCTGAGAGCATCTCGGTTAGAAATGTGAGAATGAGAAAGCCAAATTTTCATCCTCGCTATGATGCTGTCAGTCGTGAATATACGTATGGTGTCCTGATCGCAGATAGCCGTGATCCACAGAAAGAGCGATTTATGTGGCGCTTGGATCGCGATATCGATTGGGAAGCAGTATATCGCTCAGCCAAAAGTTTTTCCGGAGAACATGATTTTATGTTTTTCGGGCGACCTATGTCGCCTGACGGTAGTACGATTCGAAAGGTATACAACTCACAATGGGTTGAGCAGAACCCGGGAGAATACTACTACCACATCAGTGCTGATGCTTTTCTCTATCACATGGTACGCCGTATCGTTTTTGTGATGATGGCGGTGGGTGATGGACGTGTAAGCCGGGAAGTAGTAAAACAGATTATTGCAGGTGAAGGTGGGAAGATTCCCCCAGGAATTGCACCAGCACGAGGACTGACTTTAACAAAAGTACTTTACAACGATAATAAAGAAGATTGAAGATTTAGGAGATAGAAAAAGTGGAAAAGACGTTTGTCTTAAAAGGAAATCCGGAGTCAGAGTGGGTTTTGTTTGATGCAACTGACCAAAGCTTGGGACGACTTGCCGGAGAAATAGCGAATCATTTACTGGGGAAGCATAAACCAACCTATACCCCTGGTGTGTTGATGGGTGACCATGTTGTTGTGATCAATGCAGAGAAAGTATCGATTAATCCAAAGCGAATGGAAGAAAAGGTTTATTACAGCCATTCCAATTATCCCGGTGGATTAAAAGCGGTCAAAATGCCCGATATGCTGGCAAAACATCCAGATCGGGTGATCACAAAAGCTGTTTGGGGTATGATCCCGCATAATAAATATGGGCGGCAGGTCATCAAACGATTACGTGTTTATACTGGGAATAAACATCCCCATACAGGGCAGAATCCCAAACCAGTGAAATGAAGGAGAATTAAGAATGGCTGCTCAATATTATGAAGGAATTGGTCGAAGAAAAACCGCAACCGCACGTGTACGTATCACCGCGGGATCTGGGAACTTCGTTGTGAATCAAAAGAATCTGGCAGATTTTTTCACCCGCTACGGGGATCCTGAAACCATTATGGCACCCTTTATTGCGACCGGTGAGAACCAGTCACAATATGATGTCAGTGTGATCGTATCAGGGGGGGGGGTGAATGGTCAAGCTGATGCAGTACAACTTGGTTTAGCTCGTGCGTTTGCGAAGATGAACCCCGATTATGTTTCTGTTCTGCGCCGCAATCGCCTGCTTACTCGCGATCCACGTGAAAAGGAACGCAAGAAACCAGGTTTGAAACGTGCCCGCAAGGCTCCTACTTATACCAAACGCTAGAACCACAATTTTCTTTATCCTGTAAATTACTACCCGCTTCGTGATAACAAAGCGGGTAGTATAATTTTGGGGTTCAGATAGTCCTGAAAGGAAAGGATCTTCATGCTTGACAATTCTATTTTACAAACAGCCCTTACTTTAAGTGATAATTCTTTGACCATTATTCCCTGGAATTTGATGAAAGAAAAGTATTCAGCACCATTTTCAAGCAACCAGAACGTGTTGATCATTGGGTTCACACAAAATGATGATCTTAACAGGCTTCAGGATTTGATAAAAACAGTTCATAGCGACCAGCACACAGTAGTATTTCTCCAGGCGGAAGACAATATGGAGAATAATATTAAGCAAAGCAACATTAAATTATCTGAATTAACTGAATTTAAAAATAACAATAATGAAGCAGGTTTTTTTATTGGAGCCAGCTCAGAAAAATATTCTTTGCTAGATTTTCAAGAACTGGTAGCTCATCTTCGTTCACCGGATGGATGCCCATGGGACCGCAAACAAACGCATCAAAGCCTGCGTCCGAACCTGCTGGAAGAAACCTATGAAGTGTTGAGCGCCCTGGATCACGAGAATTCTGCTGAAATGCAGGAAGAATTTGGGGATCTTTTGTTGCAGATTGTGCTGCATGCACAGATTGCTTCTGAAGCGGGCACCTTTAATCTTGAAGATGTTGCAACTGGAATACAGAAGAAGCTTATCTTCCGCCATCCGCATATCTTCTCTGACACAGTTGTCTCCGGGTCGGAGGAAGTCATCAGAAATTGGGAAGTATTGAAAGCACAGGAACGGAAAGAAAATCATAAAGAACCACGCATGTTAAGATCCGTCCCCATGTCAATGCCTGCTCTTTCATTGGCGCAGGCTTACCAAAAACGAGCTGCGCGAGTTGGGTTTGACTGGGAAACCATGGAACCTGTCAAGCAAAAGATCCAGGAAGAATTGCAGGAAGTGGAACTCGCCAAAGACGAAGAAGAGCAGGGGAAAGAATTGGGGGACGTTCTTTTTGCAGTCGTAAATTTGATCCGCTGGTATGGTTTTGATGCGGAATCCCTTTTACGCGAAGCATCTGAACGTTTTGCTCAACGTTTTGAGTATATTGAAGAATGTGTTGAAAAACAAGGGAAAACCTTTGCAGAGTATTCCCTTGTTGAATTGGATGCCTTCTGGGATGAGGCGAAAAAAGGATCGAAGCGATCAGGTTAGAGGTGTAAACCTTGCTGTGAAATGGCGTAATAAAGGTGGGGCATAAGTGAGCTTATACCCGCGCAGATCTTTCCGCCGATCCTTTAAGTGGGTAAAGATTTCTACAACGTAATCAAGATGGCTTTGTGTATAAACCCTGCGCGGGAGCGCTAACCGGACCAGTTCCAGTTTAGGATATACCATTTCCCCGCTATATGGGTCGGGATGGGCAAACATCACTGAACCGATTTCAATGGCACGGATACCGCCTTCCAGATAGAGTGCTGCCGCTACTGCTTGCCCGGGAAATTCTGGTTGGGGGATATGGTCAAGAAAGGAGCCGGCATCCACGTAGATCGCATGCCCACCGGGTGGTTCGATGATGGGAACCCCTTTTTCGATGAGCTGTTGACCAAGATAAGCGGTCTGCCCGATACGGTAGGTAAGATAATTCTCATCCAAACCTTCCTTCAAACCAACTGCCATCGCTTCCAGATCTCTGCCTGATAATCCCCCATAGGTAATAAAACCTTCTCTCAGGATCAATTCATTACAAATGTCTTGAAATAGATCTTGATCGCGAACTGCCAGGAATCCACCGATATTGACGATGGCATCCTTTTTTGCGCTCATAAAAGCTCCGTCGGCTAGCGAGAAGATCTCATTGGCGATTTCTAATAGGGATTTTTGCTCGTAACCGGCTTCACGCTTTTTAATGAAATAGCTATTTTCTGCATAACGACAGCAGTCAATAAAAAATGGAATATTATATTTGTGGTAAAGAGCGGCTGTCTCCTTGATGTTTTGCAGCGAAACGGGTTGACCGCCCCCCGCATTGTTGGTGATGGTGATACAACCAAAGGGGATATTTTCTGCCCCAGCGGTCTTGATCACGTTTTCCAATTTTTCCAGATCCATATTCCCTTTAAATGGGTTTGAAGAATGGATATCGAATGCTTCAGAAGTCACACAATTATCGGGAATACCACCTCTGGCACGAATATTTGCATCGGTTGTATCAAAATGCATGTTGGAGGGTATGATATTGCCCGGTTTTATCTTGATGGCACACAAGATATTCTCTGCAGCACGTCCCTGGTGGGTGGGTACAAAATACTCGAATCCGAAGATCTGCTGCATGGCTTCTTGCAGGTGGAAATAAGAGGAGGCACCTGCATAAGATTCATCCCCCTCCATGATGGCTGCCCATTGGTGCTGGCTCATCGCACCCGTACCTGAATCTGTCAGCAGATCAATATATACATCTTGCGCTTTTAACGAGAATAGGTTATAACCGGCTACCTGCATGGCTTTTTCTCTTTGTTCTCGAGAGATCAAGTGGATTGGTTCCACCATTTTGATGCGAAATGGTTCGGCTGGGTGATTGATCATGAATTATCTCCTGTATGATAAGATGGAATTAGTGTAGCAGTTTATGGATTGATTTGACTGTGTATTTTATACTCTATCCTCAGATGGTAAATAATGAAAAAAACAAAACACCTTGATATCATACAAATTGTAGCAGCGATTCTCTTATTTTTAGCTGTTGGTTCATTATTCTACTTGACGAATAGTGCAAAACCTATTGTCGAAAAAGAATATTTCTTCCCTGATGAATTGTCCTCCGATATTTCTTCTCCAACAAAAGAGATTGTACAGGATGCAATGCAAAATTATCACCTCCTCATGCGCTATCCAAGTGATGCCTGGTTTGGGGAAAGCTATTTGCTTGATATTGAAATGGTGCCAAATGAAAATCGGGTAACTGGGGTTGCCCAAGAATTGGATGGACAAGCTTTATTTTTAGAAGCGTTACTCGAAATGGATGCTCGAGGAGTAAACCCTGGAAATAGGATTCTGGTCCCATTCCAGCTTTACCAGCCCTCGAAACTCCACTGGGAAGTACAGCCTGGCTCAGATTCATTAAAACCGGGCAAAATATGGATTACCATTTATCCGGCAACAGAAGAAGGATTGCAGATTGCCCACGACCCGATCATGGTTCTGCCGGTCAGTGTAAATATCCATACCATCTTTGGAATGAAGGCAGGGGTGGGACGCTGGACCTGCGCGCTGATCGGATTGGGATGTGCAGGTGTTATTTTGATGCGACGGCATAAATTAGCGAAGAATATTGAATGATATAATCTGCCCTTATGGATACACAAAACAAGTCAAATGAACTGGATGAAAAAATCAAGAAAACCATCCGCAAACAATATCTAACAGTCGCACTGGTCACCATAGGCATTGCTGCTGCCGCGATTGGTATTGGTTATCTCATTGACCTTGCCCGTGGTTCGCAGCCCATGTTCATGCTGATTGGGCTGGTTGTTTCTGCGCCGCTTACCGTATGGATCAATTTTGGGATCATCAAACGAAAACTGATTGCGATCAACCAGGAATTAGAGGAACAATCAGAGAAGGATATGGAATGAGTTCAAACCGCACGCTGAAGAATATGGTGCGGAATTGTCCCGGTATTGTACGACCAATCCCACCGTTATCTGACCGGTCAATTATCAGCGTGGAATTCGACTCTCGAAATGTAAAGCCGGGTAGCATATTTGTTGCCATAGAAGGCGAATATTATGATGGACATGCTTTTATTGAGGATGCGGTAAAAAAGGGGGCTGCATTGATCGTGGGTACCCAGGAGCAATACTGTGACCAGCTCCCCGATAAATATCTGCAGGTGGAAGATGCCAGAATAGCGTTGGCGTATCTTTCCGCAGCGTATTATGATTTTCCAGCACGCAAGATGACCATCATCGGTGTTACCGGTACCGATGGAAAAACAACTACCACCAATCTGATCTATCATATTTTAAAGTGTGCTGGATTCAAAGCAGGTATGATCTCAACGGTGAATGCTGTGATTGGGGATGAGAGTATCGATACTGGCTTCCACGTGACTACGCCAGAAGCGCCCATAGTGCAGGAATTGCTGGCGCACATGGCAGCAGCTGGAATTACACATGTAGTACTCGAGACTACCTCACATGGATTAGATCAGTACCGTGTGGCTGCTTGCGAATATGATATTGGTGTTATTACCAATGTTACCCACGAACATCTAGATTACCATAAAACCTATGAGAATTACGTAAGGACGAAAGGTCGTCTTTTTACCATGCTGCAAGAAACGGAGCAGAAGGCTGCTGGGAATATCCGTCTGGCGGTATTGAACAAGGATGACTGTTCCTATCCCATGCTGAAGGAAATTGTTACCGAGCTGCATGACAGCTTGATTCGTTGTGTGGAATACAGCAGAACGCAAACAGCAGATATCTTTGTACTTAAGGAAGAGCAAACCAAAGAAGGATTACATTTGACACTTCAGGTAGCGGGAAAAGAAATAGAGATCAACAGCGGTTTGGTGGGTACTTACAATGTATCCAATATACTGGCTGCGGTGGGTGCGACTGCATTGGGATTGAATATCGCTCCGCAGTGGGTACAGCAAGGGATTGAGGGTTTTCCGGGCATCCCCGGGAGAATGGAGAAGATAGACCTCGGTCAGCCTTTTACAGCGATTGTGGATTTTGCCCATACCCCCAATGCGTTGAATGTTACACTGGAAACTGCACGCCACCTGACGGATAAAAAAGTCATAGTGGTGTTTGGTTCAGCCGGATTGCGTGACCGTGAGAAACGTAAGATCATGGCAGCAGAGGGAGTGCAGTCAGCGGATGTTTGTATTCTGACAGCGGAGGATCCACGCACAGAAAGACTGGAAGATATCCTAGGAGAGATGAGGCAAGCTGCTCAAGTTGCTGGGGGAATATTGGAAAAGGACCTGTTTGTGATCCCCGATCGCGGAAACGCCATAAAAAAGGCAGTGCAGATCGCTGAGAAAGGCGATCTGGTGATCGTTTGCGGGAAGGGTCATGAACAATCCATGTGCTTTGAAAAAACCGAGTACCCCTGGGATGACCGGATTGCCATGAAAGCTGCTTTGGCAGAATTGCTGAGAATTGACGGTCCTACTATGCCCTATCTTCCAACACAGGATTAAAAGTAAATGAGCTGGTTGAAAGAAAACCAGCTCATTTTTATTATAATGGAATTTTGTTTAACTTCTACGTCGATTGTTGCTGCGACCGCGATTTCCGCCCCTATCATTCTTTTCATTGCTGCCATTAAGATGTTTATCATTCTCACGCGCTTCTTCCACACTCCAGCCTTCCAGAGCTGCGATATGGGAAAGACGAACTTTACCGCTGCGCGGATCGATATCGGTGATCATCACAGACAGCTCATCTCCTTCCGCTGCCACATCCTGTACTGTTTTGATGTGTTCAAGGCTGAGCTGTGAGATATGTACCAATCCCTCAACACCGGGTAGGATCTCAACAAAAGCGCCGAAGTCAACGACTTTGGTGACTTTTCCGGTATAGATGCGACCGACCACAGGTGTTTCGATCAACCTCTCGATATATGCGCGAGCGTTCATCTCATCGGTCTTGTCGGTGGCTGCAATGAACACCGTTCCATCTTCTGCGATATCGATTTGAGTTTTAGTCTCTTCTTGAATGGCGCGGATGGTTTTTCCTCCGGGTCCAATGATCGCTCCGATCTTGTCAACCGGAATTTGGACGGTGGTGATACGAGGAACGAAATCCTTCAACCCCGGTCTGGGAGTTGCAATGACCTCGGTGATTTTACCCAAGATGAAAAGACGTGCGTCTTTGGCTTGCGCTAAAGCTTGTGACATGATCTCAGGAGTGATACCTTTGATCTTGATATCCATTTGTAGTGCAGTGATGCCATCAGCAGTACCGGCGACTTTGAAATCCATATCGCCGAGATGATCTTCCAGCCCCTGGATGTCGGTCAGAACGGTATATTGCTCCCCTTCTTTGATTAAACCCATAGCAATACCGGCTACCGGCGCCTTGATGGGTACACCGGTATCCATCAGCGCCAGGGTTGAGCCGCAAACGGACGCCATGGAGGTGGACCCGTTTGAGGAGAAGACTTCTGAGACCAGACGCATGGTGTATGGGAAAGTATTCTTGTCGGGAAGGACCGGGATGAGAGCGCGTTCTGCCAGCGCTCCGTGCCCAATTTCGCGACGGGAGCGGTGTAACCGCTGCACCTCACCGGTCGAGAAGGGTGGAAAGGTGTAGTGATGGATGTATCGCTTTGATTCGGTGGGTGTGAGGTCATCGATCTCCTGCGCTTCTTTTGGGGTACCAAGAGTAGCCAGAGTCATGACCTGTGTTTCTCCACGGGTGAAAAGACCTGAACCATGTGCGCGCGGGCTTGTATCCACTTCGCACCAGATAGGTCGGATCTGTTTGGGGTCTCTGCCGTCCGGGCGGATGGATTCGTTCAGGATGCGATCACGAACGACCTTTTTGTAAGCATCGTGAAAAGCTTCAGCGGCGTCGTGCAGAAGGGTAGCGTTATCTTCCTCTGTTTCAGTTTCATATTCCGCTAAAAGGTTTTTTTGAATGGTATCGATTGCGCTATCCAGTTCGGCTTTGGTGTGAGGTGTTTCCAGTGCCGTTTGAATCGAACGGGCAACTTTATCGTACACTTGTGTTAAGAGCGCTTCATCAATCGATTTCACGTTTACTTCGCGCTTTGCTTTTCCGACTTCTGCTGCCATCTTTTCCTGTACCTCAATGACTGCCTGGATGGATTCATGTCCAAAACTGATCGCAGCGACCATGTCGTCTTCAGTAACCTCGTTTGAACCACATTCCACCATCAAAATGGCATCCTTGGTGCCTGCCAGACGCAGGTCGAGATCTGAGATCTCCATTTGTTCAAAGGTAGGATCAATGACAAATTCGCCATCAATTCTTCCAATGCGTACTGCACCTACGGGACCAGCCCAGGGAATATCTGAAATGATGAGTGCTGCCGAAGCTGTATTGATCGCCATGACATCCAGCGGGTTTTCACCGTCAGAGGAGATGGGGAACATAATGATCTGGACTTCATTACGCATGTTCTGGTCAAACAAGGGACGCAGGGGTCTATCGGTCAGCCGTGCGACCAATACTGCGTCATCACTGGGGCGTCCTTCACGGCGGAAGAAACCACCGGGAATGCGACCGCCCGCATACATTTTCTCTTCGTATTCCACACTAAGAGGGAAGAAATCAATCCCCTCACGGGTTTCATTTGACATGGTAGCGGAAGCAAAGAGGACGGTATCACCAACTCGCATGGTGACTGCACCGCCTGCCTGTCCGGCTAGTTTTCCTGTTTCGAACGTAAATTCGTGGTTACCAATGGTACCACTATAGCTAAAAGCTTTCTGTTGCATTATGTATTACTCTCTTTCTCCCCACATAGTTAGGAACTGAGAAATAAAGAAAAACGGTTTTTCATCATCTCTCAATGCCCAACTTGCGGGAAATTGCCCCAAAAAGAGTAGATGGGTTCTAAACCACCTACTCTTTTTGGGGTTTTACTTTATTTTGTTCTGATCTTTAAACTCTCGGTCATTTCAAGATATTTTGGGTAATCTTTTTTCTTCAGATACGCAAGAAATCTACGACGTTGACCGACCAGTTTGAGCAATCCTCGACGTGAGGATTCATCGTGTTTGTGAACTTTTAAATGTTCTGTTAATTGGATGATACGGTTGGTGAGAAGAGCAATCTGCACTTCAGTTGAACCTGTATCGCTTTCATGTTTCTTATAATTGTCAATAATCTTCTGTTTTTCCTCTTTTGTCATTCCCATGACGTTGCTATCTCCTTTTCTAAGCAAGTCTCCTCTTGTGCAGTACAGGCTTCACCTGTTACCGCAGAAGGGACCAGTCATGCGTCCCATTATACCAGATGAGCACTGTCTCGAATAGTGAGCTAGATTTCAGTTTTGTTGGGTGATGTTGATCAAAAATGTCTGGTTGTCGCTTGAAAAGCGTGGGATGATCTTACGAATATACTTTTTGGCTTTTTCGCTGCCTGATTGTATGTATAGTTCTGCCAGATAAGCGGTAGTTTCAACTTCTGATTTTTGAATGAATGCATCGAATATCAGGTTTAATTCTCGGTAGATATTTAAAGATGCGTTACAGAGGATGGGTGTGACCAGGTTAAATGCCCAGGGTAGGTCGGTAAAACTATTTTGCTGGATCATGTTTGCTAGTGCTGCATAAGCCATCCTGCGTAAATCGAGAGTTTCGGCATGTAGCATTTCCTCAATGAAGGGGCGTATAGGGGTGGAGTTGACGATGTCAAATTTGGTTAACTGGTCGAGGATCACATTATGCAAGATAACATCATCTGTCGTGATGGTCCATTGAGGGAGACGTTTGCTGATCTCATCTGAATGAGAAGCCGGTAGGTCTGCTAATAGATGGATTGCCAGGATCTTGTATTCAAGTTGTGCTCTTCCCCATAGAGTATCCATGATGACGAGAGCGTTGTCTGGCATGGTGTTTGCGAGCGTGGGGAATGTATCAATGATCTTTTGCAATACCAGATCAGGGATATGCATCTGGGGGAGCAGGGTTTTTATAGGAACGTTTTCACCCTGCTTTACCTTATCAGATGCATACAGAGCTAAGAGATCCTCTAACTTGGTCAGATACACACGCGGATCATTGCGGTATAGCTGCAGAGATTGGATGCGTGTGTTTAGTGACGTTAGTTCAACTGCGGGCATTTTCTTTTCATCAATATGCTTTAGCAAAATAGGCTTTTGTGTTGGTTGCTTTACCACACACCACACAAGTGCCTTTGGTATGCTCCTGTGAAAGCGGGATACACCGTATGGTGGCTTTGGTGTCTTCTTTTATCTTCGCTTCACACGCTTTGCTTTCACACCAGTGACTGTATGCCCACCCATTTTGTACAGCTTCTTTCAGTTCATCATAACTTGCAGCATTGATGATGTGCTCATCGCGGAAATCAGTAGCTTTTTGCAGCATCGAAAGATGCAGCTCGTCCAGTAGCTGTTGTACGGTTTGTGGTAAGGCATTGAATTCCACAAAGCTCTTGCCTGCTTTCCCAGGTATATCTCTGCGGGCGATGACCACTTTATCATTTGCTACATCGCGAGGACCAATTTCAATGCGCAGTGGAACCCCACGCATTTCCCAGTCGTTGAATTTGTACCCGGGTGTCTGTTCAAAACGATCATCCAATGTGATACGAAAAGCGGAGAGGGCATTTTTCACTTTCTCGGCATACTCCATGACCTTTTGCTGCTCATCCTCATTGCGGAAGATAGGTACAATTACAACCTGGATAGGTGCCAATCTGGGGGGTAATATCAATCCTTGATCATCACCGTGTGTCATGATGATGGCGCCCACAAAGCGGGTTGAAAGTCCCCAGGAGGTGGTCCAGCAGTACTGCAGTTGATTCTGGGTATCCAAATACTGGATATCGAATGCTTTGGCAAAATTCTGCCCAAGATTGTGTGAGGTGCCAGATTGCAGCGCCTTGGTATCTCCCATCATGGCTTCGATGGTATAGGAATGAACCGCGCCCGCGAATTTTTCGGTTTCACTTTTCATGCCGGTGATGACCGGAATGGCAGCTTCGTTGACGGCAAAATCCTCATATATATGCAGCATGCGCAGGGTTTCTTCTTCTGCTTCAGCTGCGGTTGCATGCGCGGTATGTCCTTCCTGCCAGTAAAACTCAAGTGTTCGTAAGAAAAGGCGCGTGCGCATTTCCCATCGCACTACGTTTGCCCATTGATTGATCAATACCGGCAGATCGCGATACGATTTGATCCATTTTGAGTACATATATCCGATGATCGTCTCAGATGTGGGGCGTACTACCAGTGGTTCCTCCAATTCCTGACCACCGCCATGGGTTACAACCGCCAGCTCCGGTGAGAAACCCTCCACATGTTCTTTCTCTTTTTCAAGGAAAGACATGGGAATGAAAAGCGGGAAAGCTGCATTTTGATGACCGGTGGCTTTAAAACGTGCGTCCAGCGCTTTTTGTATATTTTCCCACAATGCCCAACCATACGGTCTTACAACCATGCATCCCCGAACTGGTGCATAATCAGCTAGTTCGGCTTTTTGGATGATCTGGTTATACCATTCTGAAAAATTCTCGTTTTGTGCTGTTAATGAATCGTTACTCATTATTCCTCTTCTATTTGCTTGGATAATTACTGTATATCTTCAAGTTCAGCTACCGCATCTTCGATGGTTGGGCTGAAGCGGATATATGCTCTGACTTTGTTGGGGATAAAATCTGTCATTTCTGCATAGAGAGACTGTATCACATTTTCCCACTGTGCTCCTACCGTGATCATATATGGGACCGGGATTGATTCAAGAATAATCATATTCCAGGTGAGAGCGATTTCAGCTAAGGTACCTACACCGCCGGGTAAAGCAATCGCTGCATCACAGTTATGAATCAGCCCGCTAATGCGACCGATCAGATCCGTATTGTGGATCACTTCGTGTACCCATGGATTTGGCTTAGCATTGCGCCATTTCTCGATATCATCACAGGTCACCCCGATCACATGCCCACCTGCCTGGAAACAGCCTTTTGAAATCGCCTCCATAGTGCCAACATATCCGCCATTCAGAACGGTATGTCCACGCTCGGCAAGCATCTTACCCAGCTCAAAAGCGTCCTCGTACCCGGGGTCGCCTGGTTTAGGATGGGCACTGCCAAATACTGAGATTCTCATTCGATTATTCCTGTACTTAATGAAATACTTTCTGTCTGATGTTTCATGTAGTGTCCAATTGTGTTATTTTACTAGATTTCGGGTGTCATGAATAAAAAAAGGAGTTGAAACCCATTCAACTCCTTCTCCATCTACTTCATTGAAGATTAACCCTCTTTAGCAGCATCCTCTTTTGCTTTTTTCTCAACGATCTCATTGGTAATGTGGCTTGGAACTGTTTCATAGTGTGAGAATTCCATGCTGAAGATACCTCTACCGCCGGTGATGGAACGCAGGTCAGTGGTGTACCGTTGCATCTCAGAGAGGGGCACATTGGCGGTGACGGTGGATTGTCCTTTATCGGTATCCATGCCCTGTACACGCGCGCGACGGGTGTTCATATCACCGAGAATATCACCCATGTTTTCTTCAGGTACGATCACTTTTACAACCATGATGGGTTCCATTAGTACGGGTGTGGCATCCTTGAAAGCCAGTTTGAAAGCTTCCCGCCCGGCAATTTCAAAGGCAATCGGTTTTGAATCCACAGGATGTTCTTTCCCATCAAAGACTTCAACCCTAATGCCTGTGACGGTATAACCAGCGATGATTCCTTCTTTCATCACATTACGAATGCCCTTTTCAATAGCGGGCATGTAGCTGGATGAGATGGCACCACCGAAAATGGCATTGGCAAACTCGAATGAATCCCCTTCCAGCGGTTCAACTCGCAAATGGACCTCGCCAAATTGTCCGGCGCCACCAGACTGCTTTTTATGACGGTACATGGCACTGGCTTTTTTGGTGATGGTTTCTTTGTACGGTACTTTAGGAATTGCGATCTCCAGACCAACCTGGAATTTTGACTCGGCACGGCGGATAGCGACATCAATGTGCTGATCTCCCATTCCTTGCAGAATAGTTTGGTTGGTGGAGGGTTCCTGATGCCAGGAAAGGGTCATATCCTCTTCGCACAAACGTGTCATAGCCGGGCTGATCTTGGTTGAATCCGCCTGGGTTTTGGGGAACAATGCAACCTGGAAGAGTGAATTGGGATATTCCGGTATGCGTACCTTGATGGGATGCCCTTTATCACACAAGGTATTCCCTGTTGCCGTAACGGTGAGTTTGGGGCATACACCGATATCACCACTGTGGACGACCTTTACTTGCATATTTTCTTTTCCGCGCGGGATATAGATATTCCCGAGTCGTTCCTCTGTTTCTTTGTTGATATTCCATACGCGGCTATCAGCATTGACCATTCCGGAGAAAACGCGGAAATAAGTCTGTTTTCCAACAAATGGATCGGCGGTTGTTTTCCATACGTAAGCTGCTAATGGTTCACTATCGACAGCTTTAAGAGCTTCTTCTCCGGTTGCTCCATCTGCCATCCTGTCAGTTTGTTGATCGGGCGAGGGGAATATCTTGATGATGGCATCCAGCAAGGGAAAGATACCGATCTCTTTTTCTGCAGCACTGACAAAGACGGGGATGAAATCTCCTTTTCGTACGACTGCGGTTAGACCGTTGATGATCTCATCGGGAGAAAGTTCTCCTGATTCCAGATATTTTTCAAGCAAGGAATCATCACCTTCAGCGGCTGCCTCGACCAGTTCCATGTGCCCTTCTTCAGCGGCACTTTGGAATTCAGCGGGAATTGCTTCGGGGGTTTTCCCTTCACCCCTATAGGCTTTCATGGAAAGCAGATCGATCACACCCTGAAAATCTTGTTTTTCACCCCAGGGTAGCTGGATCTTGATCAAGCGAGTGCTGGACCGTTCTTCAATAGTAGCCAGCGCTTTATTAAAATCTGCATTATCGCGATCCATCTTGTTGATGAGTGCGAAACGCGGTAGGTTAAATTTGTCACAATAATTCCAGGCGATTTCTGTACCAACTTCGTATCCTGATACAGCATCCACAACAACCACGGCACCTTCTACCACACTTAAGGCAGAGATCATCTCTCCGACAAAATCCGTGTAGCCGGGAGTATCCAGAAAATTGATTTTATTGTCTTTATATTCGATGGGGATTACCGAGGAATACAGAGAGATTCCACGCCGAATTTCTTCATCGTCAAAATCACTTACAGTTGTGCCTTCGTTGATGGTTCCCATTCTGGTTGTGGCACCGGTCGTGTGAAGGAATGCTTCTGTGAGAATAGTCTTGCCTGCGCTGCTGTGCGAAACGAGAGCGATATTTCTTATAGTGCTAGTACTGTATTCTTTCATTAATATTACCCTTTGTGAGATATGATAACAACCAGATTATTTTAAGGTGAATCGCATCAAATGTCAAAGACCAGCTCATGTCTGTTAAAATCATAGGAGATAAGGATGAATATATAGGAATGTTCCAACGATTAAAAAGAAGAGCTCGCTTTTTTCGAAGTTATTGTAAATCTCCCTTATGGGATACTAATATTTCTCCTCCAGAATTGTATGATTTCCTGGAGACCTACCCGGCAGGCAAAGCATTGGATATTGGCTGTGGGACAGGTACCAATCTGATCACAATGGCAGAAAAAGGCTGGGTGGTAGACGGGGTTGAATTCATCGGGAAAGCTGTCCGGGCAGCGCGGCGAAAGATTCATGGGAAGAATCTTCCTATCCATATTTATCATACCGATTTTTTGGCGCATAAACTTCCCACTGCCTCATACGATTTGATCCTAGACATGGGTTGTTATCATAGTTTCCCTGATGAGGATAAGCGAATATATGAGAATAAAGTAGCCGAAAGCCTGGTTCACGGGGGGTACTATCTTTTGTATGGATTCCTGAAGACGGCTGCATCCAGGCAAGGCATTACATCTAACGATCTTCTGATACTTTCGACGCATTTAAAACTGATACGAGATGAGCGCAGCCTGGGTGTAGGGGACCGCCCGGCAGCCTGGATTTTATTTCAACGGGATTAGTTTGTTTTCTTGCTCTTCGTGAGGATGGATTGCAACAGATCTGCTTCTTCTTCTCTTGAGATGATCTCACCATCCACCCAGGCGGATATCAATTGCTGGTAGATCGATTTGTAGATCGGACCTGGGTTGATTCCTAGCTTTTTGAGATCAGTACCTTTTGTGTAAGGTTTTAATTTAGTCCATTCGCTGAGATAAAGATTGATATTTTGCTGTACTTTATGATTGTCATGGAAGAAGAATTGAACGGCGAATAGGGTGTGATTGGGAACATTTTTCAAGGCATAGTAGATCTCACTGGGTTTTTGATCAATCAATTGCGGCATTTTTTCGATGAGTTCTCTGGCTTGTGAGATGCTTTTTTGGATGACTTTAGGCAATTTCAGCCGTTTATTGATGCGCTGCACACTTTTTTCAGCCTGCATGCACAGGAAAATAGTATAGAGAATGACGATCTCGGTGGATGAGTTGCCTACTTTTGAAGGGAGTGCCCATCCATCCCCTGCTTTGTTCTCGATGGCAGCTTGCAGAGTAATGGCGTTCTTCTTTGAAAAATGCAGATCAGGATCAATGGCCTGCAGTAATTCAAGTTGCTGTAAACGGTTTAGAATATCGACTGCCAATCGTTCCCGAAAAATCAGATCCATTTCGTGTCGGATGCGGTCCCCCGAAACTTGTTTTAAGAGAGGTTTGGCTTCTTCGAACAATTCCAACGTACGTTTCTCGATCTGAAATCCGAAACGTTGTTCAAATCGAATGGCGCGCAGCATTCGTGTGGGGTCATCCACGAAGGAGAGGGAATGCAGTACTCGGATAATACCATCATTCAAATCATCCAACCCGCCCCAGTAATCATATAGTTTTCCATAATGCTTACCGTCGAGTCGGATGGCGAGGGTATTGATAGTGAAATCGCGACGCAGCAGGTCAAGTTTGATACTGCTCAGTTTGACGGTTGGTAAAGCGCTGGGGTTTTTATAGAATTCAGTGCGTGCACTGATTAGGTCAATAGATTTTGGCAATCCGGAGGATGAATTGGCATCATTATCAGAAACAATTATCCTGGAATCCTCCAGAAACCATTTTGCTGTACCAAATTGACGGTGGCTGGTGATCTTTCCACCATAGAGCGCTATCAATTGGTGAGCGAGTTCGATGGCATTGCCTTCAACCACAAAATCAAGATCCAGAATGGGTGATTTGAGGATGATATCTCGCACCACGCCACCCACCAGATAGACGTGCATGCGCATCTCATGGGCGGTTTCTGCGATCATCTTAATCAGCTTCATCTGGTTGGGTTTCAATGTGTTTTCAAGCAGGCTGGAGAGATCCATCTTACCATTTTCCGGTGATTGGATTCCTGAATACGCTTGTAGCAGGTCTGTACGGGTTACAATCCCTATGATCTTCTTATCCTGCTTGTTTACAACCGGTATTTGCCCCCAGTTAGATTTTGCCATGATCTGGTGCAGTTCTTCGAGCGATGTTTCGGGATGAACAAAGTAGTTCCCGGCTTCCATCAAGCTTTTGACTGGGACATCCATTTTGTGGGAAAGGGCGCGGTCAACAGCACGGCGGGTCAACAAGCCTATCACCTGATTCTCTTGCACAACGGGGAAACCCTCATATCCAAAGCGTTGCATCAATTGAAGTGCTTCCTGTAGTTTTGTGGAAGGCTCCAGAAGCAGAGGATTTGTGGACATGATCTGTTTTACAGAGATGGATGGATTGATGAAATCATCCAAAGATGCTATAAAATCCTTTTCCAGCTCTTGCAGCGCTTTTCTATTCCCTTCGCTCTTCCTAATCAATGCTGCGGCAGCACGTGTATGCCCACCACCACCAAATCGTTCCGCAATGTTGGATACATCAATTTCATCACAAACCGAGCGAGCCACAAAGCGGATGCCTTCTTTTGTTTTGACAAACAGAAAAAGCCCATCCGGGTCGTACAGGTCACATAATTTGTGCGCAATGCTGGATACTTCTTCTTCCAGAAATTCTGCATCCGCATGCGATACCATGACACGTTTTTTTTTCAATTCCATCACTTGTTGATTCTGGATCAGTGCTTCCAGCACCTTCTGCTGCCCAGGAGAGAGGGATGGATTAAGGTAATCAGCCGCGATCTTCAAACTGGCACCCTGTGAAAGCAAATAAGCCACTGCCTGAGCATCCCGTGCCGTTGTGCTGGCGTAGGTCAACGACCCTGTATCTTCGTAGATGCCCAGGAGCAGTAAGGTTGCCTGAACCATGCTCAGGTTCCCGTTATGCTCGATTAAATGTTCAACAAAGTATGTGGTGCATGCTCCGGTTTTAATATCGTTGTATGCCCAATCAGAGCTGAAATCATCTTTCTTTTTATGATGGTCGAAAACACAAACACGAGTATCGCGGGTGATGCCTTTGAGCGTGACCATGGATTGTGTATCAACCAGGGTGATGGAATGGATATTCTGTTTTGGCAGCGCTTGAGGTAGGATGAAAGGCAGTTCGAAACGGTAATTGTGGTAGAACTGCTGCACATTGCGGTTCATATTATTGGGAAGAATGGGATAGGCACGATCCTCCAGCAGATACGCTCCCAGCATGGAAGCGAAGCCATCAAAATCGGTCTGCTCGTGAGTCATGATGATATCCATATTTTTATTCTAATCCTATTCTGACAAAAATTAACATTGCACTTCGCACTTGCTCACTATACAATAATTGCGAGGATAACACTATGCCCTATTTAGACAACGAAGAACGAGAACGCTACCAGCGCCATCTGCGCATTGCTAATTTCGGAGAAGCCGGGCAGCTCAAATTGAAAGAATCTGCTGTCCTGGTGGTCGGTGCAGGGGGGTTGGGTTCTGCCATTTTACTCTATCTAGCAGCTGCCGGTATCGGTAAGATTGGAATCGTGGATTCAGATACCATCGAACTTTCTAACCTGCAGCGTCAGGTACTGCATGACAGTGACCATCTTGGAATGCCAAAGACCGCATCAGCCTATGAAAAGCTGCATGCTTTGAACCCGCATATCGAATTGAATTTATATGCGAAACGTTTCCAAACGGGCAATGCCGAGCAAATATTACGAGATTACTCTATTGTATTGGATGGTACGGATAATTTTGAAACACGTTTTTTGATCAATGACCTTTGTGTAAAGATGAATAAAACGTACATTTACGGTGCCATCAACCAGTTTCATGGTCAGGTAAGCGTGTTTGATGCGCAGCATGGACCGTGTTTTCGCTGTCTATACCCGCAAATGCCTTCCCCGGAGGTTATTGCTTTAAATACTGGGGTAGGGGTGATTGGCGCCGTGCCCGGGATTATTGGCTCCATGCAAGCGTTGGAATGCATTAAGATTTTGACTGGCTTGGGAAAACCCCTCTATGGACGTATGCTCTTACTGGATGGTGCACAGATGGAATTCCGCGAGATCCAAATTAGAAAACAAAAGGAATGCCCTGTCTGCGGGCAACATTAGCGAATGGAAAATCAAAATACGTTGAAAAAAATTCTGGTGGTAACAGCCCATCCAGATGATGAAACCTTTGGCATGGGCGGTACTATTGCGAAATATATTTCTGAAGGAAGCCAGGTTTTTGTGGTATGTGCCACAAAAGGCGAAGCAGGTGAAGCTGATCCAGCGCTGCTGGCGCAATACGAATCCATGGCTGCGCTACGAGAAGCAGAGATGCGCTGTGCGATGCAGGAGTTGGGTGTACAGGATGTATTTTTCCTTGGTTATCGTGATTCCGGGATGCCGGGTAGTGCAGAGAACGTCAACTCCGGTGCATTCATTCAAGCGCCGTTACAGGAAACAGCACAAAAAATCGCATTTTTTATTCGAAAATTGCAACCCCAACTCTTGCTGACATTTGACCCGATGGGGGGGTATGGGCATCCAGATCATATTTATACCTACCAGAGTGTGGTGAAAGCGTTGGAAATCAGCGCTGATGGAAAATATGAAATGGGTGATTTATACCCCTTCCAGCCGAAAGGGGTCTATCTGCATACTTTTCCGCGAAAAATGATGCGCATAGTTATTAAGTTAATGCCACTCTTCGGTAGAGACCCCACGAAATTCGGTAAAAACGGGGATATTGATTTTGTGAAGATACTGCAGGAAGATTACCCGATCCATGCGCGCATTCGATATGCAAAAGTGGCGAACATTCGAGAAAAAGCAGCCGCATGTTATCGCAGCCAGGGCGGGGATAGTCAGAGCGGATATTTTCTCAACTGGTTACTGCGGTTTGTGAATTCTAGCGAGGTCTTTATACAGTACTATCCCGCTCCGCTTGGGCGTGGTACAAAGCATGACTTATTTCAAGGATTGTAATAAATTCATTAAATCGTTTCAAAAACGATGCGGCGGTTGAGCGTTTTTTCCATGAGATCGCTCTTGTGTGAAGCAGAAGCGATCTCCTTATCAATATTACGTTTTGATTTGCATTGAAAGATGACCTTCTTTTTCTGGAGGATCACTTTGACCTTTGTTACACGCCCTTCGTGACGGTAATCCAAACCGTCCGCAATGCGCAGTATGGCTGAAAGCTTCACAACCAGGGTTTTCTCTTGATTATTGAGGGCAGCGAAATGACTGTGATGGATGCTGGGCAGTGCCTTCCGATGATAGCGGGCGATAGAGCCTATGATCAATCTCTCTTTCGAATCGAAATGCAGCAATGGTGTGGATAAGATGATCCTTAACGCGGTTTTATGGTGTCCCCTGGTGCCTTCCGTATGTACTCCAATATCGTGCAGGATTGCTGCACATAAAAGGTAAAAGCGAGCGTTTTCATCTAATTGTAAAATTGGGATGAATTGATTGAAAATCTGCATTGCCAGGTCGGTTACATGCTCCGTATGTGCCTTTTCATACTGACATGTTTTTGCCACATTCAATACCTCTGTCAGTTGTTCTTTCTGATGGTCAGAAAGTTCGGTTTGGGTAAGCGGTTTATTCATTTCTGCTCATTTTTTTAATACCCCATCAAGACTGAGTCCGTTCTGAAACATACTCATGAATTCCTGTGGCAGATTATACAACTCCAGTGCTTGCGACACATTGGTCATGTTGTATTCGATACGAAAATGAGAGACTGTGATAGGGTCATCCAATGTGAGCAAAGCGTAGGATGCGCGAGGATCGCCATCATCTTGTCTGCCCACACTGCCGGGATTTACAAACAAAGTATTGGCTGCAATTTGCTGGTGGAAGACATGGGTGTTTCCAGTGATGATTAGATCACTGGGGGTTTCTTGCTGATACTGCTGCCATTCTTGGGGCGAAGTTTCAGCCCCAAGGTGAGCTTTGATATCAGTTGGTGAACCATGCGTGAGGAAAATTGATTTCTGACCCACAGTCATCTGATGAGTGACCGGCAAATGGGATAGGTAATCAATGTTGGTTTGTGTGAGATGTTCGTATGCCCATTGGAAGGCAAGATATTTAAGAGGATGCTTTTTAATGAGGTATTCCTGTGAATGCTGTGGAAATGCCAGTACTTTTTGGTCGTAATCTCCAATAACGCTGAAAAATTTATTGTCTCGAATGAAATCAATGCACTCATTGGGGAATGGTCCGTAACCTACGGTATCCCCTGCATTGAAGAAGAGTTGTGCGCCTTGCTGAAGGGCATGCTGATGCACGTTCTGCAGCGCTGGCAGATTCCCATGGATATCACTGACCAAAGCGATACAATGAAAAGGTGCGATCAGATTTTCAAAAGGTTCCATGATGAAAATTTACCGGTCTGCAGGTGGCTGCATGGAATTATCGTTTTCAGGTGCTTGTGAAAGGGTTGCTTGGAGAATAAGCTCTCTAAACTGCAGCCAGACTCCCTGTGTTCGCCAGGATTGCCAGCTCTTTATGAATTCTTGATATAAACGATTGCGTTCTTCCCTGCGATTTTGCTCCAGGTATTCGATGCCGGGTAGCAAGCGCTTTATTGCATCTTTGCGCCCGTAATATTCCTGTGTGCGTTTTGTTTCTTTTTTTACAAATGTTGGGATGAACTCCAACCACACATCGCAATCGCGAATCTCTCCCAGTTGTTGCTGGATTTCTTTCATGATTGTGAGAAAAGGTTCCATCTCATCGGAATATAGCGGGGTAAACACCTCCATAGTGTAGCGTAGTTTTTTAGCGGCAATACGCATTAAATGCAGTTCGTGGATTTTTTCGGCATGGTGGATGAACACTTCGTAAGAAAGGAATTGATCAAGCGCTGACTGCAGGGTATTGAATGCCAAGTCATATAATTTTTGTGGTGGTTGTTCATCAGCGGATGAGGAACAAATCTCCTGTGTGGTGGTGCGCATGTTAAGGATATTCTTGTCATTGAGTAGAGCATCGGTGTGCTTATCTACCATCCGGTTTTTCTTATTACGTTTCTGAAGCAAACGCAGGTGAATCCGATACAACCCCGTGCGGATTCGCCGATCACCGATATCTTTCATCAGGTTTTCCAGAAAGCTGATCTGCACATCCATATCGCGCGTTGTCCCATAGTTACGGGTGATGATCCGTACTGCATCCAGCCAATTTTTAACCTTCTTTGTGGAAAACTGGTCACCGAAAATTAGTAGAGCTGTGCGGATTCTGCGCGAAGCCACACGCAGATCGTGGATATCCTCCGTGTCGTTGCGAGATTGGATACCTTCTAAGGAACGCAGAAGGTCCTGTGTGACGGGCAGGATATATGCAGCCGCAAAGCGTTGGATGGCAATATCCTTTTGATCCTTCATACTTATTTCCCCTATGGATTCTTTTCGCGTGATTCTCGTGAGGGAGAAATTAATTTCTCTACCAGCACTTTGATATCCGCAAATACCTCTTTTACAGATCGGTTAGCATCCACAACCTTAAAATGATATTCCTGTGCCATGGTATCAAACTGTTCGATCATACAGGTTTGGTACTGAATGAAGCTGTCATACAGGTTCTGTTCTTTGATGATATCCATGCCAGATTCCCAGAAATTGAAACCTCTCCCATGGACGATACGAGTTACCAGCGTGGGGATGTCTGCTTTGAGGTAAATGACCATATCTGGTATCAAAGCAAAACCATATACCTCTCGCGTCCATTTTGGATCCAAACCACGTACGACGTCGCGAGCCATGATGGAATAAAAATAGCGATCGGAAAGAACGTGAAAACCAGCGCCCATAGCAGGGATGATCTGGTTTTCCAGACGATCAGCGAAATCAGTGGCATAGAATAGGCTGAGCGTCGTCGGAGAAAGGGTATTGCCTTCCTTTGCCTTATCCAATCCGGGTTGGGTGAGGGGAGAGCGTCGTAATCCGGTATCCGAGACAGCAAAGCTGTTTTTCTCCAACCATCTTTTCAACATGGCGACCTGTGTAGATCTTCCCACGCCATCTGTGCCCTCCAGCACAATGAGTTTACCTTTGAGGTGTTCTTTTTCGAGGTAAGGAAAACCGCTGCCGTAAAACTTCATTTTAGCCATGGTTCACTCCTTTTCTGCTGTGGCATCCCGCAGTTTTTTTGTGTAACGCCTGGCAGATAATGTTGGGCTGGGAAGTCCTTCCCAACCTCTTAACATAGAGTTTACCAAGCCGCGAATTTCTTTTTGCTGTTTTTCCACGGGCTGATTGGCGTCGATTATCTTGAAATTGAACTCGTCTGCCATTTTTTCATATTCTTCTAGAACCTTACTTTGAAACAAGCGAAAACTGGGGATCTTTTTGTCGGATAGCCCTAGATCCATGCCGGCTTCGTAATATTTGATCTTCGCTCTGGATGCTAGAATTCTATCCACTGCGGTGTCAATATCCACCTGGAAATACAGGGCAAGGTCGGGTTGGTAAGCAAAGGAATAGAGATTGCGAACCCAGTGTGGATCTACTCCACGAGCAACATCACGGGCAAAACCTGTGAAAGCATAACGATCCGCGATCACGATCACACCGGCTTTCAACATAGGTAGTAAATTGTTTTCCCAGCGGTTTGCAAAATCGGTTGCCTGGATTAAGCTGAAGGTGGTGGGTGTGAACAAACGCTGCTTTTTTCCCAATCTTGTGGTGCTTTTTACCAGAGGGGATGAATTCCATTCGCTAAAATAGACCGATTTCCCTTTGCCAACCAACCATTTATAGATCAGGTCAATCTGGGTGGATTTTCCGCTTCCATCAATTCCCTCGACGATGATCAATTTTCCTTTAGTGGGATTTGGTTTTAACATGAGGTTTCCATTTCTTTCGGTTATATAGTTTATTGTATATTCGAATTCCAGGAAATTCCATAACAGGCTTAATACACAAATAATCAATTCATGAATTGATCACTATGATACAGGAATAATGAAATATGCGATAGAGAAAATTACGCTGATTAGATTGGGTTCATTCAAACTCGATCCCATTTTCATCATCACTGGATCCCATCTCCATCAACTCTCCTGTTGTGATGAAGATGGTACGTTCGCAGATGTTGGTTACACGGTCGGCAAATCGCTCGAGGTTATGCGCGATCCATAAGATATTGTTTGCCTGGTCAATAATTTCAGGGTTGGCGATAGCCTGTTCAATGGTGGCTCGATAGATTTTGTTATAAAGATCATCCACGATGGTATCTTCTTGTGGAATAGCAGCTGCCTGGTTAGGATTTTGTTCGATGAAAGCACTCAAACCCCGGTGCAGCATGCTGACACCCTGTTCCGCCATTTTTTGGAAGTCTCTGACAGGAATGGCAATATTGGAATCGCCGATCTTGAAATTGATCTTGGCGATGCCTTTGGCATAATCTGCCATCCGTTCCAATTCATTGACTACCAATAGCATAGCAGATAATAAGCGCAGATCACGTGCAAAAGGTTGTTGGGTAGCCAGCAGAATGATAATAGCATTCTCAAGGGCATAGCGTTTTTCGTTGATGATATTATCCTCATCATAAACACGCTTGGCTTCTTTCATGTCCCTTGTTCTCAAGGTATCCACAGAATCCAAAACGGATTGCTCAACCATACTCCCGAGCAGATAGATCTCATCCTTTATTTGTGATAATTTGGTATCCAGTGTTTCACGCGGCATCATTCACCTCTGTGTGGTCTATCCAAAACGTCCAGATATGTAATCTTCGGTGGTCTTTTCACGCGGGTTGGTGAAGATCTGGCTCGTTTCTCCATATTCGACGATGTAACCTGACCGATCGGGGTACATATTAAATACCATTGTATAATCGGATGCACGGGCTGCTTGCTGCATGTTGTGCGTTACAATCACTATTGTATATTCTTTTTTGAGATTTTGAATTAATTCCTCGATTTTCAATGTTGCAATCGGGTCGAGTGCCGAGGCAGGCTCATCCATCAAGATCACCTGTGGCTCCACTGCCAGCGCTCTGGCAATGCACAAACGCTGCTGCTGCCCTCCGGAAAGAGCCAGACCTGATTTATGCAGATCATCCTTTACCTCGTCCCACAGGGCGGCATCTGTGAGGCTCTTTTCTACGAGCTCTTCCAATATATTCTTATTTTTCAATCCATGCGCGCGAGGACCGTAAGCGACATTATCGAAGATGGATTTCGGAAATGGATTGGGTCGTTGAAAAACCATCCCCACGGTCTTTCGTAATTCGACCACATCCTGTGTGTAGATATCCTCTCCATCCATCAGGATCTCTCCACTGGTCTTAACACTGGGGATCAGCTCATTCATGCGGTTAATGGAACGTAAAAACGTGCTTTTCCCGCAGCCGGAAGGTCCGATGATGGCTGTGATCGAGTTCTGCGGCATAGTTACGTTGATATCCTTGAGGGCTTGAAAATCCCCATAGAAAAGATCAAAATTGCGTGCGATGATTTTAGATTTGTTCGGTTTTTTTTCTTCTAATGATGTGATAACCATAACGTCCTACTTTCCACTCAACCTTTTTTGAAAACGCCTTGAAGTAATATTGATAGCAAGGTTCAATAGAATGATAATGATGATTAGTATAGCTGAAGTACCCAGTGCCTTGTCAAATGCTCTGGTCTCTGTTGCCAGCATGTATACATGCAAAGCAAGAGTTCTTCCAGATGACATCAAATTCTGTGGCAGCCGGTAGCTTCCACCAAGTGTAACCCAAAAAACAGCTGTTTCTGAGATGATTCTACCAACGCTCAGCACAATCCCGGTAACAATTCCCGGTAGAGCGGTTGGTAGGATTACTCCGGTAACGGTTTGCCATTTGGTTGCGCCCAATCCCAAGGAAGCCTGCCGGTAGGAATCGGGAACTGCCAGTAAAGCTTCTTCTGTAGTGCGAATGATGACGGGTAAAACCATGCAGGCGCCACTCAAACCAGCGGATAACAGAGAAAAACCCAATTTCATGTAAGAGACAAATACTGCGAATCCGAACAAGCCGAAAATAATGGAAGGAACACCTGCCAGAATCTCCACCCCTGTTCGGGCTGTTTTGATCAGCCAGCGTACAAATTTATTGTGATTCTGTGCTTCATTAGCATATTCAACAAAATAAATACCTGCTCCCACACCCAGTGGGGCAGCGATAACGATGGTGAAGAGTACTAAATAGATGGTGGTTACGATGGTAGTTGAAATGCCGCCTTCTCCATCAAATCCACCAGCCGGACGTGTTGTCAGGAATTCAAGGTTGATGCTGGAAGCTCCCTTAGCAAGAACGTAACCGACAATCCAAAATAGAACCGCGATGGCAATTAATCCCATCAGCCAGAAGAATCCAAAAGCGATTTTCTGGGAGAGTTTGCGACGCTTCAAATTCTGCTTCGGGGTTGGTTGTTTTTTTCGCAAAGCGAATCTTTTTTCGTTCGTGAGAGAAGTATTCATGCTTTTGGATTGCCTTTCATAATTCGATTTGCCAGGCGATTGATGATGAGTAGCAAAACAAATAATAAAACCCCTGTGAAGAATAATGCGGAGCGGTGAGCGCCGGCTGCATAATTGATTTCAACCGCGATATTCCCGGTGAGTGTACGTGCTGTGGAAAAGATAATGGAGAGTGGATTGTCATTGACAGGAGTGGGAATAGCAATGGAGTTTCCGATCACCATGATGAGCGCCATGGTCTCACCCAATGCTCTGCCGATGCCTAGAATAATGGCAGCGATAATACCGGAATTAGCTGCAGGAAGTACCACATCTTTAATGGTTTGCCAGTGTGTGGCTCCCAGTGCGTATGAAGCTTCTCGATAACTGGAAGGAACAGCGCGAATGGCATCTTCGGAGATATTGGTGACGGTGGGAAGGATCATGATTGCCAGGATGATGGAGGCATTCAATATCCCAAACCCGGTTGTGTTCCCTTCAACCGGTATCTGGCGGATAAGTGGGGCTATCACTACCATCCCAAACAAGCCATATACAACGGAGGGAATGCCTGACAAAAGTTCAATGGCAGTACGGAAAATTTCCCTTACAAAGTTAGGTACGATCTCTGCCAGCAAGATTGCTGTTCCGATGGAGGTGGGAATACCCAGAATGACAGCCCCAATGGTGCTGTAAACGGAACCGATGATCATAGGAACAAGACCAAATTGCGCCTCATCTGTCCCGATGATTGAACCAGGTCTCCAAATAGTACCGGTTAGCATTTCTTTAAGCCCGATCTCCGAGATAGCCTGTTCAGATTCCATAAAAGTGAATAAAAAAATCACAACCACAATGAAAATAGAGCTGAGCGCTGTTCCCAGTAAAAATTTCTTTATCAGATCATCGAACATATGCCGTTGGGTAGGCGTTTCAGAGAAACTCTCATCTGCCTTATAAAGGTAATAGAAAAGGATGCCGGGAATAGCACCGGCTTTGAGGGTATCGAGCAGAAATTGACCGATATAAATCAAGATTTCTTTGAACGTAAGAACCTGTTTGCCCGCAAATACGGCGCTTGAAAATTTGAACAGGTAATTTATCAGAATAATGATGAGCCCGATGAGCAGGAGTGATACAAGACTGGTTCGTGCCCAATTCTGACCTTGCCAGAATCCTTTTGCAAGTAGACCAAATGCTACAGCCAGTACTCCACCCGTTATAAGAGATAATACACCGCTGATGGGCAAGGTGATGATTCCCAGGTAATTGAGGATGCTCGCGATAATTGCAGTAATTGCACATACAACAGAGAGATAAAAAAAGAAAAGGATAATTGCTGGTTTCTTCTTTTGATTGTTTGGAAGTTTATTGAACATATTCATCATCTTTAAAAAAGAATGAAAATGGGGCGCAGTTGTTTGCACCCCATTTTCTGGTTGCTCATTGTAGTTATTTTACGGTGATGTAGTCTTCAGCAACAATTTCCTGACCGGCATCCGAGAGGATGTAATCAATGAAAGCTTTTGCCAGACCCTGTGCTTCACCATTGGTGAGCATGTTCAAGGGGCGGAAGATACTGTAGGTACCGTTCTTTACATTTTCAACGGCGGGTTCTACACCATCAATTGCCACACCTTTGACTGCGTCACTGAGGTAACCGAAGGAGAGATAACCAACGGTGTTGGGTGTGGTTGATACTATGGTTGATACCTGACCATTGGATTGCTGCAGAAGAGCATTTTCGCTGATGGGAACTTCAACAGTTTCTCCATTTTCGTCTTTGTATGCCATGACGAGTTCTTCAAAAGCAGCACGTGTACCTGAACCTTCTTCACGAGAAACGATCACGATCTCTGCATCCGGTCCACCAACTTCAGAAAAATTGGTGATCTCGCCAGAGAAGATCCCACGAACCTGTTCAAGACTGAGGGTGGGGATATCCAGTTCAGGATTGGTTACGATGGCGATACCATCAAAAGCGATCGTATAAACCGTCAGGTTAGGAAAGGTTTCGAATTCACTGTCTTTTATACCACGGGAAGCATTTCCAATATCAACGGTGCCTTCTCCAGCTGAGGTAACGCCAACACTTGAACCACCACCCTGGATCTCGACCACGACGTCAGGATTGGCATCCATGAAGGATTCAGCCAAGACTTCTGCGAGTGGTTGAACGGTGGTCGAACCAGCCAGCTGTAGTTGACCAGAGAGAGCTTCTTCTACGGGGGCTTCTTCTTCGACTGGTGCGGCTTCTTCCATAGTGGGAGCCGCTTCTTCTTCGGCTGCTGGGGTAGGTTCTTCAGCAGCGGGGGTGCTGCAAGCGCCTAAAAGAAGAGCACTTACGAGCATGATACTTAACAAACCAAATATCTTACGAGACATTCTTTCTTTCTCCTTATGTAGTTGATGCCTGAATCTTACTAGGCGGCGTTTAACACAAAATGAGAAGAAGGTTAAGGTTTGATTAAGATTTATACCGCTCAGGATGGATGTTTATTTTATTGGAAGGGAAAATGAAAAAGTGCTGCCCTTTCCCACTGTGCTTTCAACCCACAATTTCCCATCGTGTGCTTCCACCAGATGGCGCGCGATGGATAGCCCCAGCCCGGTTCCGCTTTTCGACCGTGACCGATCGGTTTTGTAGAAGCGCTCAAAGATACGATCAATATCCTTTTGGGGGATGCCCACCCCTGTATCTTTCACAGAGAAAATGACAGTTTCTTTTTCCTTGCGGACAGAAACGTGGATCTCTCCACCAGGAGGGGTGAACTTGATGGCATTATGGATGAGGTTGATGAGTACCTGTCCCAGGCGCGCTGTATCCGCTGAAATAGAAGGTAGATTGCTCGAGCAATCCCACGTGAAAGTAAGACCGGCTCGCTCTGCCTGCACCTGCATTCTGGCAGCCGTTTCATTGATAAAGGCGCAGGGATCAACCGCAGTTTTTTGCAGAGGAACCAACCCGGATTCAATGCGGGATAGTTCGAGCAGTTCCTGCACCAGTTGGGTGAGATTATCAATTTCTGTTTCCATCTGTTTGAGAAATCTCTGTTGAGCAGGAGGATCATCCATGGCACCATCGCTTAGAGTCTCGGTGATTAATTTCAGAGAGGTAAGTGGTGTTCGCAGCTCATGAGATACATTACTGACAAAATCACGTCTGACGATTTCAAGTTGATGAAGGCGAGTGACATCCTGGAATAACAGTAGAATGTTCCCTTCTTCGTATGGCTTTAGCGGGGTAGCAATACACTGTAAGTAATTACGATCCATACTTGTCTCAAGTTGTGCAGTTTGTTGGATTCCACTCGTCTGGCAGTTTTGCCACAATTCCAGCACTTTATGATGGCGGATGGTCTCGATAAGAGTTTGCCCGCTCACGGCGCTCTCGGGGATCTGAAACATGCGTTTGGTAGCTTGATTGATAACACGGACAGATCCCTGCCTGTCAACAATGCAGATACCATCATTCAAGTTTTCCAGGATAGTAGCCAGATAGCGTTGTTGTGCCATGAGATCGTCGATGGTGGCGTTGCTTTGTGCTGTATATTTCGAAAGGGCTTTTGCCAACGCTCCAATCTCATCAGGGCGTTTTTCGATGCGCCTCAGTGTTTTGTCTGTATTACTCCCAGATAAATAGCGACGAAGATTGTAAATAGGATTACGCATCAGAACGGTCAGCAATCCCGCCAGACCGGCTTCTCCCAGAAGGAGCAGCAGCAGGTCTGGTAGTCGTGCGCTTAATAATTCTTTAAAGGTGGAGTTGGGGTCAACCCAGGTTGAAAAAATAGTAAGGCTGATAGCTGTGATGAAAATAAAGCTAAGGAAGAATCGCCAGAAAAAAGGGAGCATTTTACCTATCCATCAAAACGATACCCGGCGCTGCGCACGGTTAGAATGCGCTGGGGAGAAGCAGGATCTTTTTCAATTTTTTCCCGTAACCAGCGTACATGTACATCTACTGTACGACTGTCACCGAAATAATCCCATCCCCATACTTTTTCAAGGATCTGTTCGCGGCTGAGTACATGACCTTTATTCTCGGCAAAATAGATGAGCAACTCATATTCTTTCGGTTTGAACTCCACCACTTTACCACTGATGGTGACTTCCCTGCGATCCTGGTCAATTTCCAAATTGTTGAAAATGTATTTTTTCTTCTGGATCGCTTGGGATTGTTGATCCTCTTGCATGATGCGAGAACGACGTAGTAAAGCTTTCACACGCGCAATTAATTCCCGCATACTGAATGGTTTGGTAAGATAATCATCAGCGCCCACTTCGAGCCCTACCACGCGATCGATTTCATCATCTCGCGCCGTCAACATCAAAATGGGAATGGTGAAATTCTTACGAATGATCCGACATACCTCAAACCCATCCATCCCCGGTAGCATTATATCCAGCAGAATAAGGTCCGGATGGTTTTGCTGAACAATTTCTACAGCCATATTTCCATCAGAGGCGGTTTCTACAGCATACCCTTGACGGCTGAGATTGTAAACCAGAGTTTCTTGTAGCGTGAGATCGTCCTCTACAACCAAAATTTTTTCAATCATTTCTTTTTCTCCAACTGTAAAAATACAGACAATAACTGCTCAGCAGTTTTTTGACGATCATAATGATCTTCAACATACACTCTACCATGAATCCCCATTTTTTTACATTTATCTGGAGATTGATAAAGCTGTTGAATCGCATCCGCCATAGCGGTTGCGTTACCCGGAGGTACGAAAATTCCACACTGCGCTTCATCTACAACTTGACGGATGACACCATCAATTGCAAGGATTATCGCTTTACCGGCTGCCATGTAATCAAACACTTTATTAGGGTAGGTGGTTTTGTACATTTCAATAGGTTTTAAAATCGCGATACAGCAATCCGCTGCGCTGAGGGCTAAACCCATCTCCTTCTTTTCCACGGGAGGAAGGAAAGAAATGTTTTCCAGTTTCTTTTCTGCTGCCATTTGCATTAACGCAGGTTTTTCTTTCCCGTCTCCGAGCAATACAAAGTGAATTTGTTCATTCTCTTGGCACAGCTCTGCTGCTTCGATCAATACCTGGAGATCATTTGATATACCGTGAGCGCCGGTATAAAAAATGAGAAATTTTCCATCTAGGTGGTGTTGTTCGCGAAATACTTCCCCATTTTGACCTATCGGAAACATAGCTGTATCCACACCATTTGGAACCAGGGCTATTTTATTCGCGCCGTGTTGGCTTACATACTCGATATAACCTGGAGAATTGACGATAACGAGGTCAGCATGGCGGTACAGAAATTTTTCCAGCCACTTTGAAAGGCGGATGATCAGGGGATTCTTCAAGACACCCACAGCTATAGCAAAAGCTGGCCATAGATCACGAACTTCAAAAGCAAAAGGGACACCTTTCAGGCGTGCTACCAACCATGCAGTGAATCCTTGAAAGATAGGTGGGGATGTTCCCCATACCATGTCGACCTTATGGATTTTTATCGCCCGGAAGAAAGAAGAATGCATAAAGGAAAAGAAACTGATCAGGCGGTGAAAGAAACTGCGGTGCAATGCTGGATAGGTATAAGTGCGGTAGATAGTAACCCCAAACTCATCTACTTCTTTCTTGAGTGTTGAGGAAGTTTTCCCGGTGAGATAGCTGATTGGGCTGGCGATAATACTTACCTGATGTCCTTGCTGTGCCAGAACGCGCGCCAGCTCGTGATGGCGTGTTCCGCCCGGTTCGTTGATGGTAACAAAAGCTTGGTGAATCAGCAGTATGTGCATATCCCGATTGTACCCTTTCCCTGCACGCTTATTTCAGAAATTCCCAGTTGGAGCTGATGGTGGTGAGAGGAAGGTTGCTGTGCACAACATACAAAACAGATAGTGCCTCCTGTTTTACACTATAGGTGGGAGAAAACCATCCAAATAACAACGGGTCAATGTTGGATTCCCCATGGAGTACACATCCGCCACGAATGATATGAAGAAGAGATTGCCCTGATCCATTCGTAAGGAAGGTAAGGCGGATTGCTGGATTATCGAAGAGAATTTGATTTCCCTGCACGTGAAAAACCAGGTCAGGGATTAGCCAATGCAGCAGATATTCATGTTCTACTGCCTGGCTTTTCATACTTTGCAACTCGTCTGCCACTTCCCAGCCTTTTGGTGTGCTGGATAAAGTTCGGGTGTGGTTAATTCCCATCTTTTTATAGCCATTATGGCTGGCGGTAACGCGGGTAGCTGTGGATTCGTGAATTTCGGCATTTGCCCAATCCAACCACAGAAATTTCCCGGCTGCTAGCATCTGATCCCTTCTGTCTATACAGATCGTGTTGTGCACCAGAGTGGTTCGCAGCGCATTCTGCCAGGGGGGAGGAGCATTATAGAGAAAAGTACCTGCATCCAGTGCCAGATTCTGCCCGTTATGCCAGATTTCCACATGCAACTGATCGGCATGAGCTGGTCTGGCATGATAGGTAATTGCTCGCAGGCTTGCCCATCCGTGGGATGAATGAAGTTGGAGCGTATCTTCCTGTTCATGCAGCGTTTCCGCTTGCGGTTTGATATTCAGCCATAGAGATTTCTCATCCCAACTTCCCTCTTCAAACGCGTTTTTACCCAGGAATTGTCTGCTGGCAGCCTGTAAACTTGCGCGGTAATCCAGATGATCCGCTGTGGCAAGTGGCAGCACGTTCGACCCGTCCTGGTTCCCCAGATTCGGTACATGACCAGATATGGTGTCTGTCATCCTGTAGAGATGTTGTGTGGCAAGTGCTAATTTTTGTAGAACTGCTTGGGAGAAACTGTCACCAGCGGAGTTGGCGATGGACGTCATCCACAGCGCTTCATCCAGCATCAGACGGTGATAATTCGTGCTGTGCTGGATATAGGTGCCATTCTTGTCGATCTGGTCAAGAATGGCTTGCTCGAAGACCTTCTTCCCTTTACGTTCCCACGCACGGGCGGGGGGATAACCTTGCAAGAATAACCCGGCTGTATATAATCCCACTGCTTCACTGATAAGGTGGTTGTTGCGTTGGGAGCGAGCGTAGCACAGTGTGGGGGGAATACGGTGTGCATTCAGGGCTATTGCTAAGCTCAGATCACTTATCGTTTTTGTGGGAAAATGTTCTGATTCCGAAAAAACCTGATATGCAAAACAGAAAGCCATAATTCGCAGGGCTGCTTCCTGCGCAGATACCCAATTTGGTCCGTGGTAGGGTGGATTTTCTTGCTGGTATTGGTTAAAAAGTTGGATGAAGGATTGCGCATAGCGATCGTCTCCGCTGAGATAAAAAGCGCGTGCCAGCAGGAAAGCCCAACCGGCGCGCGCAGGTTCCCAGATGAATTTGATATCGTTGTCTACGGAAGCTTTTCTGCGTTCAAATTGGCTCCAATGCTGCAAGGGCGCCTGATGGGCGAGAGTGAACTCCGTCAAAGGACCTTCGAAAAGACAAAATTTTCCCTCAGTCACAGCATCCGCTTTTTGCAGCAGAGTTGGCATCGTTGTTCCCAGTGTATGTTGTAGTAGTTGTTTATTGGGTAGGGGTAGGATGGATTTGATCGTATGTGGGATTTGGCTCCGAATCTTTTCTATTGCTGGGGTCGGGGTACGCAGGTAAAAATACCCGCTACGCAGCCCGCTTTGATAGAGTGCGTACTGCCAGGTTGATTTCCAGCCCAGTTCTACAGGCGCTTTCAAAAGGGTATGCAGCTTGTTGCTGTTTGCCATAATATGTTAACCAAGCGAAATGGTCTTCTTCTCCGCAGCCGCTTTCATGGTTATGATCGCTGCCCGGCTGACAGCCACGAGCTGGTTGTATGGGATGGGCGGTTCGCTTCCCTCACGGATGCACTGCAGGAATGCGCCCCAGGCAGCTTGATGACCTTTATCCTGTCGGGAATGGGGTCGTATGGTATGTGTGTGTCCATCAGTTGTCAGATCTAAACTGCGATAATCATGCAGCACCGCCACTTTACCGCCGCTGAAGACCTCAACGCGTTCCTTGGGGAAACTCTTGTCTCCATTTGCCAGATAAGCAATGGAACCAACCGATCCATCTTTGAATTCTAACGTGAGCAGCATATTGTCATGATGGTACTTCCCTTGATCTGCCAATGCAGCAGCATGAACGTTTACAGGGGTATCTCCCACTAGAAAAGTGAGGTAATCAATGAAATGGCAACCTTCCCCGATGATACGTCCGCCACCTTCAACAGGGTCGTGCAGCCAGTGGTTGGATGGGAGATAGCCGGCATTTACGGTGTAATGTGCATAAAGTGGTTCTTTTCGGGTTAAGAAGAATTTTTTTAACTGGACAGATAATGGGGCAAAACGCCGGTTAAACCCTACCATTAATAGCGGGGAGGACTTTTTTTCCAGCTGTATTTCAATTTTATCCAGCTCCTCCAGAGTGAGAGCCAGCGGTTTCTCGCAATATACATGTTTCCCGTTGTGCAATGCCTTTAAAGTAAAATCGGCGTGATCTTGATGGCGCGTCATGATTACTACGGTATTGATGGTCTCATCGTTCAGGATGGTTTCGGCAGAAGAAGAAGCATATTCAAAACCGAATTTTTGTGCAGCGTGCTGAGCATTTACTCCATTGATCGAAGCGATTGCCACCAAATCAACATTAAGGCTCTTTTGCATGACCGGTAAGAAAGTGGCTTTGGCATAGTTTCCCGCTCCGATAGCACCCACTTTGATGGTGGAATGATACATGCGTTGTGCATTTACTTCCACCCGCTCCTTTTGTTCTTTTTTATCCCCGTTTGTGTGTGGGTAGGTCAGGACTATGCCTAAATAAGCCTCATCAGTCTTACCGGCGATAATGCCGTAGGCTTTTGCGGCATCTTCAATGGCAAATTGATGTGTGATGAGGTCTGCAACCTTCAGTTTACTGGATTGCAATAATTGAACAAATGCTTGCAGGTTTCTCCCCTCCGTCCAGCGTACATATCCCAGCGGGTAATCAATACCAGCCTCTTCATAAACGGGGTCATACCTCCCCGGTCCAGAAGAACGGGAGACCTGAAAATGGATTTCTTTTTCATAGAAAGGTTTGCGTGGAATATTCAATCCCACCACTCCTAACGAGATGACATATCCACGATCACGCGCGATCTCACCTGCCAGTTGCACCGTATCATTGCTGCTGGTGGCAGCACAGATCAGTACGGCATCAAATCCGCGATTTTGGGTAAGTGAAGCCGTCGCGGGAAGGATGTCATCGCGATGATATGCCTGGATGCCAGCTTTGCGAGCGAACTCTACTCGTTGGGGAGAGGGTTCGATGCCGGTAACCTGGCAGCCGTTCGCTTCTACCAAACGCGCGGTCAATAATCCTAATAAACCCAATCCGATTACCGCCACCTGATTTCCTATCTCAAGATGTGCCAGACGGATGCCGTTCAGTGCGATAGCTCCCAGTGTGGCGAAACAGGCTGATTCAAAGGGGATATCATCCGGTAAATGTGCCAGTAAATTCTGTGGGATAACCGCATACTCGGCGTGTACGGCATGGTTCCCTCCTGCACACACTACCCGCTCGCCTACCTGAAACCCGACCAGACCTTCCCCTACCTCCACGATGGTTCCGGCGGATGAATAACCCAGCACCAGGGGCTGATCGAGACGATTGAAAGTTGATTCAAGCGTAGAAAACACACCTTCACGTTTCGCTTTATCCATGACCTGCTTCATCAGGTCGGGGCGGGAAGTAGCTTTTTGCAGAAGATTTTTCTCACCAAACTCTACCAGCGAGCGTTCTGTACCGGCGGAGACCAGGGATGCAGCTGTCCGAACCAACGCAGTGTTCTTCCTTACCTGCGGGATAGGCACATCCACGATTTTGCTTTCTCCGCTGTTCATATACTGCAAGACCTGTTTCATAGTTACCTCGTGTACTTTCTAATGATGAAATTATAACTTTTTAATAAGTTTAATCAAAAAAGAAGCTGATTGTACTATCAGCTTCTTTTTTGATCTTTGTCGAAATTATTCTTCTTGGGTTGCTTTCCCGTTTTCTGAAGAGATTTCCTTGGAGATCGCATTTTTCTTGCGTTTTCGATCTCCTTTATCCTCGAATTTACCAAATCGGCTGCTGGTTACTCCTCCCAAACCATAGCACCCTAACAGCATAACAGCGATCCATCCGACCACGGGAATTAAGGTGAGTAAACTGACCAACAGCGCAATCAGAAGACCCCCGACCAGCGTTTGGAGAACCAGCGACATTTTCAGGTAAAACCATCGGTTCATTAACTCTCCCAGCAAAGCCGCCAGAGCGATCCAACCGAAGAGAGAGGCAACCAGGAATACAACCAGCAGAACCAGCGCAAAGGGTGAAAGGCAAATAGTAATAGCAAGTATAAGGGTGATAATAGGTACTGCCAGCAACATGAGGAAACCAACTCCCCAGCTTACGCCAGGCTGGTTTTGGATGGAACGCATCACATTATGGGTTGGTTTAGGAAGCAGATATGCCACCAGACACGCGATCAACAGGAAAACAGCCGATAAAACCAATCGACTGGTCAATATTTTTTCAGGGTTTGAGAAAAATGGAATTAAGAAGCTGAAACTGCTCCAGGCTGGTTGGATTGCCTGTGGACTGGAGTAGGTGCTGATTGTGCCGGTTATTTGTGAACCTTCATTCTGGTGTATTTTATGGAATATCTGGTTAAAATCACCGTCAATGACGGCACTGCTCTCCAAAGTGCTAGAACCGGCAAATGCGAAAATATCGCCGTTCACCTGTCCGTTGATTTGAGCGGTGCTTCCGATCAAGCTGATATCACCAATTACTTGCGAACCTTCTTCCATTGTGAAGCTGGAGCCGATGATTGCCAGATTTCCATGGATGGTCTTTCCGCTTTCCAGCGTATAGACTTCTCCAATTACCAATGTACCGTTGTCGCTATCAGTTTGTGATGGAGCAGTAGTACATCCTATAAGCAGGAGAGGGATCAGGATGAGGAGTGCAAGGGTTTTATTTTTCCCCATAATCACGGACCTCTTGCCATTCTTCTTGATTCTTTTTCGCTTTCCATAAGATGACAACCAGAAGAATCACGAAAATATTGGCTACTCCTACCAAAAAGATCCCTGCTGACCATCGTACCAGGCTTGGGATTTCTTGGATGAAATTCGATAGATTGGCAATGCCATGTGTGAGAAATAACAGTATATGCGTACTAGAGGTGATTAAATTAGCGAGGAACTCTCCGAGAGATCCTGACAGCACTATATACGTTAAAAGAGATACCAGAACCAGTAGAATGCTGCTGAAAAGGATTACCCGCATTCTTACAATGGAACGCCGTTTCTTTTCAAAACGTAATTTACTTTGCCAACGATCGCTAAAACCCGCAGCAGGTGCAATGTATGGGCTGGCTGTGATAGCTTTCAAGCTATTTTTCCAGCCATGATTTAGTTTTTGGCAGTGTTCACATGTTAGCAAATGAGCATCCAGAATTTGCTGTTGTTCTTCGTTTAATGGTGAATCATCCAGGATCCATCTTTCAAATTGCTTGTGGTTCATGCTGACTCCCTTCTTTTGTTGACATCGAAATCTCTTCGGTATTCCATTGTTCAGCCATATGCTGCCTAGCACGGTGCAGCCGGCTTTTTACAGCGCTCGTGGAAATATCCAACGCTTCGCTGATTTCATTTTCGGAAAATTCATACCAGTAACGTAAGATCAATACCATTCGATCCTTTGCAGGCAACTCTGCTAAATGTTTCTGCACCATATCACTTTTTTCATTGTTTGTGATCAGTTTCTCCGGATCAGGAGAATCATCCATGATACCAAACTCGATGATCTCATCTAGATCGATGGCGAGCAAATGTCGTTTGCGCTGCTGATCAATGCAGTAATGGGCAGCTATTGAAAGAAGCCAGGTTGCAAAAGGTCGGCTTTGGTCATAGCGCTTGATATAACGGTAAGCACGGATGAAACATTCCTGGGCGGCATCCTCAGCCTCCTGGGGGATGCCCAGCATACGGTAGCAGAGATTGTAAACATGGGATTGGTAATGTTCGACGATGTCGGTAAAGGCATCGTCGTCACCATCCAATACTTGTTTTATGCAATCCGCTTCCACGAAGCCGGTATCCAAGGGTTGCTCCACTGATAATAATTTATTCATATACGTGCTTTTAACAAGAAAGGTTTCGCTTGAATTGTAGCATTTTCAAGAAGAGTTGATCGTATTTAACTTTAGGGGTGGTCGCAGTGCTCAATGAGTAAATCTTTGATAAAGAAATGGTTTCGTTTGTTGGAAATCAATTTATAGATAGAACGTAACCTAAAGTCTAAACAAGCATCTAGGTGCTGATGCCTGGATTACCGGAGCGGTTTGATGGATATTCAAATATTTATTTAAGTTACATGTAAAGAACTGGTTGATCCAGTATTAAAAGACCATTTCTTCCTTACCTGATAACTTATCCTGGATGTGGTCAATGACCGTGTCGAGATGTTTCTTCTTGTGCACAAAATCAAGGTTGTCAGTGTGGATGGTGAGCACCGGGCAGATATCAAAGGTCTGCATCCATTCAGCATAAAATGATTCTAACAGCGCAAGATAATCCGCGCTGATGCCGCTCTCCATATCGCGCCCGCGCTGTTGGATGCGCTCCATGAGGATAGGTCCTGGGCAATGCAGATAGATCAGCAGATCGGGAGCTGGTAGCGTTTCTACCACCAGATTAAATAACTGTAAGTAAGTTTGATAATCCAGCTCAGTCAGATTTCCCATACGGTTAAGTGCGCGGCAGAAGATATAAGCATCCTCATAAATACTGCGATCGATGATAGCAGAGCGGGGATCATCTGCCATCTCTTGATGTTGTTTGGCACGGTGCCCCAAGAAGTATACTTGCAGATGGAAAGCCCAGGTGCCCATATCCTTATAAAAATTAGGTAGGTAAGGATTGTTGACGACTGACTCATAGGCGGTGCGCCACCCCAGGCGTTCCCCGATCCGTTCAGTGAGAGATGTTTTCCCAGAACCAATGTTGCCTGCTACCAGGATCAATTTTTTCGCCATGTTTTCCTCCGAGCTTCTAATTTATTATTCCTTTATTGATCACTTCGAATGACAATCGTGTTTTTCTTTAGATCCCTTTTTTCCGCATACATTTTTTCATCAGCACGCTTTATTAATCCCTCAATCCCGCTTTCATCAATCGTATCGTACTCAATAATTCCATGACTGGCGCTTACGATAAATGGTTTGTTCTTTGTTTGGTTTATCTGGTCAAATTGGACAAGTATTCTATCCCACACACTTTCTGCCTCTTGAAGACTAATATTAACAAAAACAATGATAAATTCATCTCCCCCTATTCTAATGATGAAATCTGTTTCACGAATTACTTGCTTGATCACGTTTACAATAGTCAGGATTAATTCATCGCCAGCATCATGACCGAGTGTATCATTTACCTCTTTAAGACCATTTATATCCAGAAAACACAGAGAAATCTTACTTTTTCTACGATTATCCTGTGGAACAAGTTTGTTCAGCAAAGCCAAACCAGCTCTTCGATTGAGAGTGCCAGTGAAAGCATCATACTCGGAAAAAAATTTTGTTTGTGTATATGCCTGACGAATAAGTGACAATAAAAAACCACCAAGAACTGAGATAATAAGGATTAACCCGAAAAAAGGTAGGTTAGATTGAAATGTTCGTTTGATTTTGTCGAATAGATTTATTTTAAAATATTCTCCCATCGGGCTTTGATTACTGATAAATGACACGATTTTAAATGTGCCCTTATCAAAAACGATATTGTTCACATTAATGAATTGCTTATCTTCAAGGGATGACTTGAGATCAATGGTTTTATAAGTAAAGAAACCATTCTCTGTAATGAATGAATGATCTTGCCCCTGCATTTCTTCCCACTCAAGTGGAAAGGTTTGGCTAAAACTTACATCTTTTTTTTCATCATACATAAAAGCCCAGTTTTGCTCAGGCTTGTCACTTGAAATCCAATAACCTTCCGAATTTAATAGATAAATAAGTCCATCGCTGTAATTTGCAATAGTTTGGAACTCGTTTAAATAATTATCCGCAAGGTAATTCAATATAATAATGCCGATGAATTCATTGTCTTCATTAAAAACTGGTGTCGAAAACCTGATCATGGGTTTTATCGGCATTTCTATCGTTTCGTTTTCGATGTTGAGATCAATTCTTGATATTAAAATCTGCCCCTGATTTAGATTTGCTGTATCAAGAAAGTAATAGCGGTCTTTTTTATTTTGTAGTGCAGATTGATCAATGATAAAGGCTCCATTTTCGGAATAATCAATACGGATCTTTTCGTCTCCATTGGCGTCAATAAAGCGGAGCTGGTCATAAATACCTTTGTAATCAGCATAAATTTTCCATTCTTCCGCAATATCCTGGGAAGCGACTCCCGAAGCCAGTTTAAGGTAATATGCGTCTGCAATAAAGTGGAGTTCATTCACTCTTTTATTTAAATCTGATATTAATAAACTTGATTGGTAATCCAGCAAACCATTTTCGAAACGTTCTATTTCATCAATTTTGGTACTTTCTAACTGGTTGTCAACGACGAAAAGTATCAAAAAAGAAATAACAAACAGAATCGCAAAGAGAATTGTGAATGGTTTAAGGACATTTTTGAAATTGAAAATTTTATTCCCGTTTCGTTTCATTGCGCTAATCCCTGCTTAAACGGTGTTTCAGTTGTTAGATATATCATATCTACTATTATATGGAAAAAAATATCAATATAAACGATTTAATGGGTTTTTGAGTTGATGTAGTGGTGCAGTTTCCCATGATCGCAATTAGGTATAATCCACCATATTGCCATGAAGTAATTTAATCGCCCTCGATCATTTTATGCGTTTCTGATAGGTCCGGGTAGCATTCTTTTTACTCAGCCTGATGGTCGATGTGCCGCTCACCAACAGAGCGGGTGAATCCACAAAGAATTGCATAGAGCTATCCAGTTTTTATGTATCACGTAAACGGTAGCTTTCTTGAAAAGATGATAACAGAGCATGAATTCTCGAGGTATTTTTTTTGTATTGTCATTTACCCTGCCACACTAACATTCACTGTACCCGCAACCGTAGCATTTGCGACAACCCTCTTCATTAACCAAGGCAGCTTGTCCGCATTCGGGGCATAAATCACCGATCTTAAGGGCATACTGATCGTTTTTTGGTTTTTCCTCTTTTTCCTCTTTGGACTGTGGTGCTTTGGTATTTTGCAACAGATCGTCCAGCCGCATGGGTTCTTCCAGAGCAATACGTTCTGAGCGCTGTTCCATGTATTCTGCCAGCACCTGTGCCACACCATCTGGCAGAGAGCGCACACGGCTGGGACCAAACCCCAGCGGGCGACCACCGCCCAATCCTGACAGCTGGCGCCAGATCTCCTGCAAGCGCTGGCTGGGTTCCACTGGGGAGGAGAGACGTAGGACGTATGAGATCAATCTGGCGATGGCTTCCGAATCAGCAGCTACGTCTGAACCGGCTTTGGCGGTATTGATGAAAACTTCGAAAGGTTGGTTGTATCCATTTTCGTTGATGGTCACAAAAGTTTTTCCAACGGGGGTCTTGATGCCGTAGGTCATACCTGCCAGAAAGCGCGGGCGTGGTTTTTTAGGCTCACTCCACAAATTAGGCTGATCGAAGTCGGTATCCGTTAGCCAGATCGGGGTGAAAGGATCAGCCCCCGGTTCCACCATTTCACGAACGTCCGATTGTTTCTGGCTGCGGGTGGCAGCTGTCTCCAATACAACTCGTTCGCGAGAACCGGTCACATACACCGTCATTCCCTTGCAACCTAATTTCCAGGCAAGCGAGAAGGCAGCGGCAATATCATCCTCGCTTGCGCTGGATGGGAAGTTAATGGTCTTCGAAATGCTGTTATCCACAAATGCTTGCAGGGCTGCCTGCATGCGCACATGTTCCTCTCCACTGATATCCTGCGAGACGACAAATATCTCGCGTATGGATTCGGGCAGGATGTCAATATCCTGGCAGGACCCATGCTCCAGTATCTGCTCTACAACAAGCTGGCGTTCCTCATCCGTGAGCTCGCTCCGCTCAAGGGCAGCTTGCATGAAGGGACTGAGGTAGGTGAGTTCAAGGTCGGTTCCGTTATCATCTACATGGCGGATATACGCCAGTGCAAAAACAGGCTCACAGCCATATCCCTCACAACCGGCAACGGTGGAAATGGTGCCGGTGGGTGCGACCGTGGTTTGGGCAGCATTGCGAATTCCATACGAGTGGATACCCTGCACAACCTTTTCCCAATCCAGCTGCGGTCTACCCCAATCGTGCGTGTATGCAACAATGGAATGAGGGGGTTGCCAAGTGATATGCTCAGGATCGTAAATACTTCCTTTGATGGCAGGGAAGGGGGTGAATTCTTTAGCGAGCTCAATACTGGTGAGCATGCTGTGGTAGCGGATGAACTCCATGATCTGCGCCCCAAATTCCAAACCTGCTTCAGAGCCGTAGCAGATACCACAGTGATACATCAAATCTGCCAGACCCATGATACCCAATCCAATACGACGGGCGCGCAATGCATTCTCGCGCAGCTGCGGAACTGAGGGGACATATTTGTTGGCATCCACCACATCATCCAGAAAGCGCACAGCCAGCCTGATGCTTTCACGAATGGCATCCCAATCCACGCTTCCATTTGGTCCACAATGTCTGGCTAAATTGATCGAACCCAGGCAGCAGTTCTCATAAGGTCCGAGCCACTGTTCCCCACACGGATTGGTGGCTTGCAGGGTGTACAGTTGCGGAACGGGATTGGTGCGGTTTGCCGCATCCAGGAAGAGCATGCCAGGTTCGCCATTGTGATGAGCCTGGTAGATGATCAAATTGTACAGGTCACGGGCGCGAACCTGTTTATAGGTAATAATGGGAATGCCGGCTGCTTCCGCCTCTTCGAGAGTTCCGTCAAAATCATGATACAGCGGGTGATGCACATCCGGGAAGCGCAGATCCCAGTTTTCATCATTTTCTACTGCTTGCATGAATGCATCGGTGATACCAACAGATATATTGAAATTTGTGATGGCATTCTCACGGGTCTTGCAGGTGATGAAAGATTCGATATCCGGGTGATCGATACGCAGTACAGCCATGTTAGCTCCGCGGCGGGTGCCGCCCTGCGCGACTTCCCCAAAAGCATGGTCAAAAACGCGCATGAAACCGATTGGTCCGGTCGCTCTGCCGGCGGAGGAATTTACCAGCGATCCGGAGGGTCGAATGGATGAAAAAGAAAAACCGTTGCCACCGCCGGTTTGCTGGATAAGCGCAGCATCACGCAGAGTTTGAAAAATACCGCTTGGTTTTTTCCCCATATCGTCGCTGATGGGCAGCACAAAGCAGGCTGCCAGCTGACCCAGGGGAGTACCGGCACCGGTGAAAGTGGGGGAGTTGGGTAGGAATTTTAAGCTCACCAGCATTTTGTAGAATTGTTTGGCTGTTTCCAATATCTCTGTTGCTGGTTTATCTTCCGATGAAGCAATGTGATAAGCCACTCTCCAGAAAGTCTCTTCTGGAGTCTCGGTTAATTGCCCGTCTTCTCCTTTGCGCACATATCGTTTGTTGAAAACCTGATAGCTGTTCTCGCTTAACTCCACTCTTGGCAAACCGTCAGGCATTTCGATGATTTTTCTTTTCTCTATCGGCGGCTTTGGGGTGGAATTATACGTCATACTTTTTCTCCTTTATGTTCTAGTTGGCGGTCGATTTCGTCACGGATTGCATTCAAGTTCTCCAGTGGTAAATAGACGCTGGCGAATCGGATATAAGCAATATCATCCAACTCACGTAACCCTTCAATAACCATATCTCCAATAACCTGTGAAGAGATCTCTAATTTTGTCATATGCTGCAATTTTGCTTCGATCTCCCCTGCCAGCCGCTCAATCTTTTCGGCGGAAACAGGTCGTTTGGTGCAAGCTAAATGCAGCCCCTCTAGTAACTTTTGCCTGTCAAATTCTTCACGGGTATTATCTTTTTTGATGATCAGAGGTGTCGATAAGATCAGCCTTTCATAAGTGCTGAAACGCTGTTTGCAATCCTCACATTCTCTTCGGCGTCGGATTCCCCCCTTCGTATCATGTGTTGTATCAATCACATGGATATTCTCACTCTCACAATGTGGACATTGCATTTATGGCTCCTTAAAAACAAATAAAAATTTTATTTAGCGGCAGCATTGAAAGGTTCAATGAAGAATCCCCCAGGTGTGGGGGATGTATAACAGCGAATGTATATCAGTGGGGTCATTCTAGCATAAAAAAAAAGAGGATTCAAGCAGGCAGCACAACATGAACCTTAAATATTATGGATTTTTAATATAGTGGAGAAAAGAAATAGGAAATATCGCCAGCGTATGATGAGATCAATTCTGCAATGGAAGGAATTTGGGGTATGGACCGGGTGAAAGCCCATACCCCTTACAAAGGAGAAAAAGATTTCCTGGATCTCAGGTTGTTAATCGTTCGTGCGATTCCTGATAAATGCAGGAACGTCTATTTCATCAGTGTTGTACGCCCGCGGTTGGAAATCATAATTGGTGCGGGTGTTTTCCTGGCTACCCGTTGAAGTACGTGGATTGCCATAGGTTGTTTTCTCATTTGTTTTCAGTTCGCTCAGATCATTGAAGCGACGCAGTGGTGGGCGCATACCTGCTTGGTCAAAACCAGTGGCTATAACTGTGATGCGAATTTCATCACCCATACTTGGGTCAATGACCGCACCAAAGATCAGGTTCACATCCGGGTGGGCTGTCTCTTTGATGATGGCAGCGGCTTCGTTGACTTCAAATAAGGTCAGGTCCGTTCCGCCAGTTACATTGAAGAGGATGCCGCGGGCTCCACTGATGGTGATATCCAGTAAATTGCTTGAAATGGCTTTTTCGGCGGCTTCGCGAGCGCGGTCATCACCGCTACCACGACCTACTGCCATAAGCGCTGCTCCACCTTCTGACATGATGGTGCGAACATCTGCGAAATCAAGGTTGATCAAACCAGGTACAGTGATGAGCTCTGATATACCCTGAATACCCTGCCGCAGCACATCATCTGCAGCGGAAAAAGCATCCTGTAACGAGGCGCGTTTGTCCACGATCTGCAGCAGGCGATCATTGGGGATGACGATCAACGTATCTGCCTGTTCTTTGAGCTTGGTGATGCCCAATTCAGCTGATTGCATGCGATGCGCACCCTCGAAGGTGAAGGGCTTGGTAACCACACCAATGGTGAGTGCTCCCACTTCTTTGGCGATTTGTGCGATGATCGGTGCAGCCCCCGTCCCGGTGCCACCACCCATACCCGCAGTTACGAATACCATGTCACTGCCCTTTAGAACCTGGTAAAGTTCTTCAGAGGATTCTTCAGCCGCTTTACGCCCGACCTCGGGTACACCGCCGGCTCCTCTACCACGGGTGACTTTTTCCCCGATCCGTACGCGAGTTTCCGCCTGTGAAAAAACCAATGCCTGACCGTCGGTATTGACTGAAATGAATTCAATACCATGCATTCCTTCTGCAATCATACGATTGACTGCGTTGCAACCCCCACCGCCTACTCCAACGACCTTGATGCGGGCAAATGCTTCTGCGTGTGGATTATTATTCATGTCCATTTTTTCTCCTTCTGTCTCCATTTTCTCCTGTTGACATTCTATTATTGCGGTAAAAACCGCTTTACTAAATCTTTTGCGCGCTCCCATAATCCAATGGGGGGTATGCCGCGCGCACGGGTAGGTTGTCTCGCTGTTCTGGTCAAAATGCCTGCCCAGTTTAGCAATCCCACACTGGTGGAATATGCTGGTGAATAAAGTTGGTCTACCAAGCCATTCAGGTCATCAGGCTGAGCTACCCGAACTGGCAAACCCAGAACATCGCTTGCCAGCTCTCGAATACCGGGCATCAAGCTTGCGCCGCCTGTTAACACTGCCCCTGCAGGAAGTAACCCATCATACCCGGACCGTTTGATCTCCTGCAGCACAAATTGGAAGATTTCTTCCATACGGGCTTCAATGATATAAGCCAGATCGCATCGTTTGAATTCAACCGGTTCTTCCTCACCAAATGAACGGATGCTGAAGATTTCACGTGGATCTACCTGTGCTTCCCTGGCATGCCCGTAATTGATCTTCACCTTTTCTGCATCCGGTAGAGAAAGGCGCAGCCCATGTGCAATATCTGATGTGATCAGGTCACCACCTACTGCGATAACGGTAGTGTGCCATACATTGTTGTTGATATACACAGCCAGATCTGTTGTACCCCCCCCAATATCACACACCATTACTCCTAGTTGTCGTTCGGTTTCTGTGAGTACCACTTCAGCGGAAGCCAGCGGATTGAGCACAAATGCTTTCACTTTCACACCGGCAGTTTCAACACAATGGCGGATATTTTCTACTGACGCAGATGAAGCGGTGATGATGTGGGTTTCCACTTCCAGGCGGTATCCGTGCAACCCGAGCGGTTGGCTGATACCATCCTGCCCATCCACGGTAAAACCTCTCTGAATGACATGCAGCACTTCGCGGTCATGGGGGATAGCGACCACTTGTGCAGCTTCCAAAGCGCGGTTTATATCTACCTGACTGACAATCCCGTTGGTGATGCCAACGGCTCCACGGCTATTGATAGAAGATACGTGTGATCCGGCAATACTTACCAGAGCAGAGGTGATCTCATATCCTGAAGAGCGTTGTGCTTTTTCAAGAGATTTAGCAATATCATTGATGGTCTGCTGCAGATCGGTGATTATCCCCTTCCGCATACCGCGCGAGGGTTCAATGCCAACACCCAGAATGCGATAGGTCCCATCTTCCTCAAAGCGAGCGATGAGGGTGCAGATCTTGGTTGTTCCGATATCTATGCCTACAATTGTCTCTTCATCCATCATGTTTAATCCATACGGTAGTAAGGTGCGTTGATTTGTTCTACACTGATCATGGTCGGATTGACCTGTGATGTAACCAAAGTCCTCACAATTTCCTCAACCATGTTCATTTTGGCGGCGATATCTTTTAGGTCGGATCCTACGTAAACCCGGAATCCTCGACTGTCATTCCAGCCCAATCCTCTGCGCACATCATATAAAATGATGTCCTGTTCTGGGAGCAGTTGATTGAGATCTTTGACAGCCTGATAAGTGGTTGGTTCGATGCGTTGGTATACCTTAAATAGTGCTAGTCGGTCATTCTCTCCTTTCTCAATAACCGTTTTTCGCAGACGTTTTTCACCCGCTAGAATAATTCGTTCTTCAGGAATATAAAAAGGTGGTTCCTGATTGGCGCCTATGGTGAGGGTAACCTGTGCTTCACCACGATCGGGAAGCAGATAGCCTTCCTCATCAATCCATATTTTTTTGCCATCGTATTCCCATGCAATGTGGGGTTCGCGTTCCTGTACCTGTATACTCACGGTAGAGGATAGGTCTACCGAAACATTCGCATCATGCAGCTCTGGGAAATTTTCCAAGATGGCATTCTCAATGATGAGTGGAGAGATCATGAAAATTCGCTGCTGACCCAAATCCAGTACCGTTGTGATCTCCTCTTGAGTAACACGCGTGAGTCCCTCGATTTCGATGTTGCTGATCAAATACTCAGGAGACCGGAAGGCGCTGATCAGTAACGCTGTACAAATGCCAGTGACCAATCCACTCAGGAATCTCCAACTGAGGTGCAGCTTGGGGGTTGTGAATTCTTTTTCATCCAGAGCGATATGAGCCAAAGGATTCTGTTCGTATTGTGAATGAACACTACGCTGATTCTCTTCATTGCTTTCATAAGCCGGACGGGAGGCGAGCTTTTCAGCGCGTGTGTTTACATCCTGCAGCCACTCGTTCTGCTTTTTAAGCCTTTTTTGACGAAGTTTGTCTGACCGTCTTTCGGAGTCAGCGCGGTTGTGCTCTTTCATCAGGTTTACGACAGTTTCCTTTCACTGCGGTTTCTTTCCGCTTTTCGTTCAAATGCCAGATTTACCAATTCATCCACTAGATCTGCATATTTCAACCCGCAGGCATCCCATAACTTGGGATACATGCTGATCTTGGTAAAACCGGGGATGGTGTTTACTTCGTTAATGAAAAGCTGGTTTGTTTGACCGTTCACCAAAAAATCAACTCGTGCCATACCAGCGCAATCAATCGCCTGGTAGGTACGGATGGCAATCGCCTGCATCTGCGCGATCATTTCATCCGAGAGGGGGGCGGGAATGATCAATTCTGAACGATCGTTGTAGTACTTGGCGTTGTAACTGTAAAATTCATCTGCAGGTTTGATCTCGCCGGGCACGGAAGCGCGTGGATTTTCATTACCCAGCACGCTGATCTCGATCTCACGTGTGTACTCAACCCCTTTTTCGATTAAAATACGACGATCGAAGCGGCACGCTTCCAGTATCCCTTCCATCAGATCAGAGCGATTCTTGCATTTTGAGATTCCAACCGAGGAACCTAAATTGGCAGGTTTGATGAAAAAGGGATAAGCACCTAACGCTTCTGTTTCCTTGACGATCTCATCAATATGCTGTTCTGCATAATTGCGGCTGGTAACGATCCAATCCACAACCGGGATGTCATTTGCTCGCATCACATCTTTGAAAAGAGCTTTATCCATTCCAACGGATGAGCCGAGAACCCCGGCACCCACATAGGCAATGTCAGCCATTTCAAAGAAACCCTGCAAGGTCCCATCTTCACCGAAAGTCCCGTGTAGAACCGGGAAGATCACATCCAATTCGGTGATGGCATCCAATCTGCCCTCTTGGTGCCTATAAAGGATGGTCTTTCCTGGTTCTGGGATCAACAGCACGCGGTATAAACCTTCAAACGATTTGTTTTGAAATTGTTGCCAGGTGTCTGTACCGCTCCACCATTCGCCTTCCTGCGTAATGCCGATCTCTGTGATCTCGTATTTCTGTGGATTCAGAACTGAAAGGACAGATTTGGATGACATGAGAGAAACCTCATGTTCCCCAGAACGACCCCCAAACAATATTCCAATGCGAATCTTCTTCATGCGTGCTCCTGAACTGTTTGGTATGTGTCGAATTGTTTCATGATGTTTTCATCCCAGTCTCCGATGAGTTGGATTTCAGGATGCAGGTAAATGCCAAATTGTTGGCATACGTGGGTTTCGATCAATTGGATCAGCTCCCAGATATCCTGAGCACTGCCATCAGACGAGTTGAGGATAAAATTCCCATGTTGTGCGCTTATTTCCGCTCCGCCGATCTTCTTTCCTTTTAACCCGACCATCTCGATCATCCTGCCAGCTTTATCACCCTGCGGATTTCTGAAGATGGAACCCATGCTGGGACCGAAAGGTTGATTTTCCAATCGTCGCTCGTGGTATGTTTCAACCTGCTGCATGCTCTGTTCGTAATCACCCGGTATAACTGAAAACCAGGCGCTCAGCAGCACACATTCCACCAGATTACGTTTCAAAATACTGGACCGGTATTCAAACGCCATCTCTTCCTTTGAGAAAATGGTTTTTCCATTATTTCGGTGCAAGATTTCTGCCCGCAAGAAATTATCGGCGGTTTCTTTTCCAAAGCATCCCGCATTGCCATATACTGCTCCGCCAACGGTTCCGGGCAGTGTAGCCGCCCATTCCAACCCGGAGAGATGGCGATTGATGGCTAATTTGGCTGCTTTTCCCATCAATGCACCGGCTTCGGCATGTACCTCATATCTCTCCTGCTGTTGGTGGATTTGAATATTATGCGCATGGTTGATGATCACAACTCCGCGCACACCTTTATCACTGATCAGAATGTTTGAGCCGCTGCCCAATACCAACAAGGGTAAATTAAGCTCCCAAACCTGCCTGACAAAATGCTCCAGTTCAACAGCGTCTTGAGCGATAAGCAGGGCATCCGCTTTTCCTCCGGCATGGATGGTCGTATAGTTCCTCATTAACACATTTTCCTGAAGACGGTTAGGGAATTTCTCGCGCAGAGCATTCATCGCCTGATCAGACATGCTTCCCCCTTTCGTTTATTGTTTGGGTAAGCAGTTTTCTCAGATCCTGGTTGATCTGGTTGGCATCACCAGCTGAGAGGATGAGTACTACATCACCGTCCTTTAGCTCACTACCTAAAAATGCGGTGGTATCTGCCAGAGAGGCTATGAAATGCACATTTTTATGGTGAATTTGGTTCGCGATAAGTTGAGAGGAATAATCCTGCACCTTTTCGCGTGAAGCATAGATCTCAGTCACGATCACCATATCGCTATCTGTAAACACATCCAGGTAGTCATTAAATAATTCCTGAGTGCGGCTGTAAGTGTGCGGTTGCCAAACGGTGATGAGACGTTGTTTGGGGTATTGGGCGCGAGCTGCTCCAATGGTGGAACGGATTTCTGTGGGGTGGTGCCCATAATCATCAATGAGCGTGATACCCTGAAAAGTTCCCAGAATGTCAAAGCGTCTGCCGGTACCTGAAAAAGCTGCCAGAGCTTGCGAAGCACCATTCAATGATAAATTCAGATGATCGATCAGAGCGAGCACTGCACTGGCATTACGAGCGTTGTAATCTCCTGGAATTGAGAGTTCTTGCGTGATCACATTCCCATGCGAAAGCTGCAAATGGAAGCGAACTCCGTCATTCTCTCTGTGTTGGATATTGCTGAGTGAATACTGTGCTTGAGGAGAAGTACCGTAAAAATGAACGTCTACAAGATCTTGTGCCCATTTCCCAATTTTCAGAGCTTGTGGATTATCTGCACAGATCAGCATAGTACCATTGTGATCCATCCGTTGGATGAGTTTCTTAAAGGCGGTTATGTAGGATTCCCGCGTGGGATAGCAGTCAGGGTGATCGTGTTCCACGTTGGTGATAATGAGGTAATCCGGCGTAAGCCCGAGGAACATGGAATCGTATTCATCAGCTTCGATAATGAAATATGCTCCTTGCCCAGCGTGAGCATTTCTGTGGAGATTCTTGGCTGTACCACCAATAATGTAGGTGGGATCGAGGTGCAACTGATCAAATACCCAAGCGGTCATGGCGGTGGTGGTCGTCTTTCCATGGGTTCCGGCAATTGCTATGAGTGTATGCCCTTTGGTCAATTCAGAAAGGAAATCGATCCGTTTGAGAACGGGAATTCCGGCGGTCAAGGCAGCCTGAACCTCAACATTATCATCTTTGATGGCTGATGAACGGATCACAATATCAGCGCCCTGTACCTGTTCGGCACGATGACCTTTATACACCGTTGCGCCAGCATTTTGCAGTTCAGCAGCCAGTGGTGAAAGGAGCATGTCAGAACCGCTGACAGAATTGCCCTGTTCTAAAAGAACGCGTGCAATGGCTGAGAGCCCTGTTCCTCCGATGCCGATAAAGTGATAGTGTTTTCTCATATAAATAGCACCAAAACAAAAATAAATGAACATGCCACCGCATAATAAATGGTTGGCGTGGTTAACCAAACAGGCGGGAGATATTTAACCAGGTTGAGTGCTGCATCCCCGGCTGGTGTACCGGCGATAGGGGGGATGACGATGGGGAAGGGGTAGTTTGCATCAGCCAGAAAGTACCATATGGATCCATAGATCAAATATCCATTAAAACCGCCAATGATAAAACCTAACAAAATATCCTGTAAACGACCGCGCGCTAGACGTTCGTCCTGCTGGAAGCGTGGAATATTGGGTGTCTGATATCCGAAGAATATCAGCACGCTAAAAACGATAATGCGCATCCATACCTGTGAAGTTACTGGGTTGGACGCCAGATAAGTTTGCACAAAAGGTAGATACTCTTCCAGGATGGTAATGGCGAAAATTCCCATTATCGCACTGAAAGTGACCAATATCTCTTTCGTCCACCCACGGATGGCGCCTATCAAGGCAAAGAGAAGAATAAAGACCCAGAAAAGAACTCCAAGACTAATCATGCTGTGTTGCTCCTTTCTGCTTGCTGTGTGTAGATGATTCCAATATGATGTCTGCGATCTTCTCCGCTGCTTTGGGTGTTGCCAGATTTTTCATTGCATCTTCCATTTCCAGCAAACGTTGGGGATTTTCAAGGAGATCCATAATGGCAGGTTTCAATTCCTTTGCCATGTTCTCATCTTTTATGATGATGGCTCCACCATTCCTTGCCAGGTGATCGGCATTCGTTTTCTGATACCGCCATGCGTAAGGATAAGGGATGAGAATGGCGGGGAGATTGAAAAAGGGCAGCTCACCCAGTGTGGAAGCTCCGGCACGGCAAACGACCAGATCGGCAGCTGCCAGTGCTGCGCCCATTGTTTCGTGCAGGTAAGGGAATGCATGATAACGTACCTTTTGTTGATTTGAAGGTAGAGATCGCACCATTTGTTGTGTTTCTTCCCAGTTATCTGAACCGCTGATGTGAACAATCTGACATTTTTGCAAGAGTTCGGGTAGAAGCGGGTACAGAGCACGGTTGATGGATAACGCGCCTTTGCTGCCACCGAATACTAAAACCACAGGCAGGTCTTCGTTAAGTTTAAATTGTTTTCGCCCGGATATTCTGTCCCACTGAGTGATCTCCTTTCGTAACGGGTACCCACATACGGTTACATTCTTTTTCTTATTGAGATAACCCCTGGTCTCTTCAACGCTTACCAGAACTTCATCTGCATTTCGCACCAATGTTTTAAGGGCTAATCCTGGTTCTATATCCGGAATGAAGATCACGGATGGAATGTTGCGGGCAGCTCGTGCAACAGGGACGGATAGATATCCCCCGGTCGAGAAGAAGACGTCCGGCTGGAATGATTGGATGATGGTTCGCGCCTGTTTATACCCCATAGTTAATTTGCGCACATTCCCTGGTAATTTACGGAGGCTGACTCCGTGAATGCCAGCTGCAGGGATTGCTTTAAAAGGGATGCTCAGGCGGGGGATCAAATCGTTTTCCATTCCACCTTCACTCCCGACCCACAACACATCATCAATGCGGGCGTTAAGCGTTTGGAGTACGGCGAGGGCGGGATACACTCCGCCACCCGTCATCCCGGCGCAGATCAATAATTTCATCCAGGGGTCTCCCTTCTTCAATATTTTTTTGATGAGCGGTGGCTCGTGAGACATTCATGATAAAGCCCACACCTGCCATCACAGTGACCATGCTTGAACC